>Ga0182015_10000556_pt1 | contig 53477 bp, 56 predicted proteins | sample 712P3MmetaG_FD_120478 | JGI IMG/M metagenome (GOLD analysis project Ga0182015, IMG submission 120478) | Permafrost microbial communities from Stordalen Mire, Sweden - 712P3M metaG | ecosystem: Environmental > Terrestrial > Soil > Wetlands > Permafrost | place: Sweden: Stordalen | collected...
AGCCGATATCGGCCTCGCTGACCGAGACTACGAGCTGCATCGCGCTGAGGTCGGCAAGCACGATGAAGCCGGAGCTGCTCGAGGATGCGGAGCTGCTCGCATCGGCCGCGCTCGACGACGAAGCGCCGGCAAAGCTCGAAGTCGAACCAGAGCCACTCGACCCCGAGCCGGATGACCCCGAGCCGGATGAGCCGCTGCCGGCTGTGACCTCGTCGCCGACGGCGCCCGAGATCGATGCGATCGTCCCGGCGGTCGGTGCGTAGAGCTTCGTCCCGGCGAGCGCCGTCTCGTCAGTCTTGACGCTCAGCTCGTCGCTTGAGACCGCCGCTTGGGCTGAAGCGATGTTCGCCTGGTCGGTGGCATTGGTCACCGCCGAGTCGCTTGAGCTGGTGGTGCTCGAGCTTTCGCCGGTGCTGCTTGTCTTGCCGTTCGAGGACTTCGGCTTGGTGGTGGTCGACGTGCCGCTGGCGCCGGTGGATCCGCTCGAACCGCTGGCGCCGCTGGAGCCCGTCGCGCCACTCGCACCGGTGCCGCCGAGCGCGTCGCCGGCCGCCAGCGAGGCGGCGGAGGCATTGCCCGCACCTGAGGAGGACGGCGTGGATCCGGAGGGGTTCGCCTCCGTTTCGGCGAGCTTTGCCTGCGCGGCCTCGAGGTTGGCTTGGGCCTCCTCCAGCGCGACCTGTGCCGATGTCGGATCGATTTCGGCGAGCAGTTGACCGGCGGCGACGTGCTGGCCTGCACTGACGTAAAGGTTGGTCAAAATGCCGCTTGCTTTGAAGTTGAGGTCGGACTCGCTCGCGGGCGCGAGGTTTCCACTCGCCGATTCCGACGTCTGGACGACGCCGCGCTCGACGGTGACATAGCGGTACTCGACCGACGACGATGTGGACGGCGGGCCGACCAAAAGCACCGCGGCGACGATCGCACCGCCGCCTGCAAGGGCCAGCAGGACGTTCGGCCACGGGCGTGGCCGGCGGACCGCGGGGCTCAGTGGCTCGAGCTGCGCTCCGCGCGTCCTGGTGGGCAGAGGAGTATCGGTCATGCAACCTCGGCTCGGCTAAGCCGCCGCTCCGAATGGCGAATTGTCGACGAGGTTGTGCAACGTCTCCTAAGAAGCTCTTAGGCTGAAGCTAAAGATGATTCTTTAGACCCAACGGTACAAAAGACTCGGGCAGGCGCTCCAGTGAGTCAAGATATCGCGGCGGCGCGCGCATCCCATCACGCGCCCGCTTCGCCCCCGTAGCTCAGCTGGATAGAGCATCGGACTTCTAATCCGAGGGTCCCAGGTTCAAATCCTGGCGGGGGCATTGGGAAAAGCCCAGCAAATAGAACACTTTTGCGCAAGAGGAAAAATGCAACATTGCATCAAGGCGACTCTCCAGCTCGGGGCACTGTGATCGACGAATTCGTCGCCGTCCCGTGCTCCGAAGTTGTCGTCGAGTTTGGCGAAGGTGTCGTGTGGGATCACGTTCGCAGCGAGCTGCTCTGGGTTGACCTTCAGGCGGGTGTTCTGTACCGCGGGCGTCCGGGGCCGGCGAGCGTGCAGCTAGTCGGTCGCACCGAGGTCGGCTACCCACTCGGTGCCGTCGCGCCGACCCGGGACGGCGGCTGGCTTGTGGCTGCCGGCGCGGGGTTCGCACGCCTCACCGAAGACGGCGCGCTGACCTGGATTGCACAGCCTGCCGCAGGGCAGCCCGGACTGCGCATGAATGACGGCGCGTGCGATCCCGCCGGACGCTTCTGGGCCGGCACCATGGCCTACGCCGAAACGCCCGGCGCCGGCACCCTATACCGCCTCGATCCTGACGGCACGACGACTGCGATGGTGTCGGGCACGACGATCTCTAACGGACTCGGATGGAGCGCGGACGCCACCACGCTCTGGTTTGCCGACAGCGGCCGCGGCAGCGTTGACAGCTTTCGCTTCGACGCGGAGGCGGGGACACTGTCGAGCAGACGTACGGTCATCGTGGTGGATCCCGAGGAGGGCGTTCCGGATGGGCTGACCGTCGACGCCGAGGATCACATCTGGGTGGCGCTCTTTGGCGGGGGCGAGGTGCGCCGCTACACCCCGGACGGCGAGCTTGTCGCGCGCGTGCCGCTTCCCGTCTCCTGCCCCACGAGCTGCTGCTTCGGCGGAGCAGAGCTCTCGACTCTTTTTATCTCGACCGCGCAGAGGATGGTGGCAGGCGAAACGGGCATCAGCGAGCCCGATGCGGGGCGCCTATTTCGAGCTGACACCGGGATCCGCGGCGTCGCCCAGCCGTTTTTCGCGACCGCACGGCCACCGAGCTGGCCCTCCGCCGGCCTGTCAAACCAGCCTCGGTGACGCGCCGAGCGCGGCGGTAGCAGGCGTGCGCATTGCGGCCCAGCTGATTGGCTGGTCATTGGACCTCAGGTAGGGTTATCGTCGGTGACCGGCAGCTCATCGCAGTCCCGCATCGGCTGGATCGGACTCGGCGTCATGGGCGCCTCGATGTGCGGCCACATCCTCGACGCGGGCTATTCCGTGACGGTTCATACGCGCACACGCGCAACGGCCGAACCGCTCCTCAATCGCGGTGCGGTCTGGGCTGACACCCCGACCGAGGTCGCCAAATCGGCCGAAGTGATCTTTGCGATCGTCGGTTTCCCGGCGGATGTCCGCGAGGTCTTCCTCGGAGCCCATGGTGCGCTGGCCGGCGCGGCCGCGGGCACCGTGCTGATCGACATGACCACGAGCGAACCTCAGCTAGCGGTGGAGATCGCCGAGGCCGCCGCCGCAAAGGGCCTCGCCGCGCTGGATGCGCCGGTGTCTGGTGGTGACGCGGGCGCGCGCAACGCGACGCTGTCGATCATGGTTGGCGGCGACGCGGCAACGGTCGAGCGGGTGCGCCCATTGCTCGAAATACTCGGCAAGACGATCGTGCACCAGGGCCCCGCTGGAGCCGGACAGCACGCCAAGCTGGTCAACCAGATCCTGATCGCTAGCACGATGGTGGGCGTCTGTGAAGCGCTGCTCTACGCCTACAGGGCCGGCCTTGATCTGGACACGGTGCTCGAGTCGGTTTCGTCGGGGGCGGCGGGCTCGTGGTCGTTGTCCAACTACACGCCGCGGATGCTCGCCGGTGACTTCGAGCCGGGCTTTGCCGTCGACCACTTCATCAAGGACATGGGCATCGCCCTGTCCGAAGCGCGGCGCATGCGGCTGTCGGTACCTGGGCTGGCGCTGGCCGAGCAACTGTACGTCGCGCTCAGCGCCCAGGGCTATGGCCGCAAAGGCACCCAATCGCTGGTTCTCGCGCTGGCTCGGCTCTCCGACGTCGACTGGGAGGACGTCAGAGCCGGCGCCTGAGGTCGGTGCGGCACGGCTGCCGGGCGAGTTAAGCCACGCGCGGCTGCGCGTTCCGCGGCTCCGCGCGGAACCCACGGATCACAGCTCGATGGTCAGGCTCTCGATGTCCTTCGGGTATTCGGTGAGGACCTCGATCCCGTCTGGTGTCACCACCACCGTGTCGGAGTGGCGGAAGCCGCCGACCGTCGGGGCGTAGAGGCCCGGTTCGATCGTGAACACCATGCCCGCCTCGACCCGGGTGTGATCGCCGACGTCGAGAAACGGCGGCTCATGGTCGCGCAGTCCGATGGCGTGGCCGACGTGCTGCTGCCAGTAGGACATGAGGCCGTTCGCCGCGAAGTACTCAAGCACGGCACGATCCACATCGGCGCAGGCGATCCCTGGCCGCAGGCAATCCAGAGCCACCTTCTGTGCGGCGACCATGTGGTCGAACAGGAGCCTTGCCTCGTCGGTCGGAGGGCCGATGATCAGCGTCCGCTCGAGCTCGGCGTTGTAGCCCCAGATGGGTGCGCTGGTTTCGGTGACGAGCACGTCGCCGGGCTGGAACTCGATGTTGTGCGCGATGGCGTGCGCCCAGGCGCTGCGGCGCCCGATCTGCCCCCGATATCCCACCGACACCCCGTCGGAGGATGCATGCTGCCCACCGAACGACGAGCCGAGCGTCTGCAACATTTGCAGCGTGGCCTCTTGTCCGGCACGCAAGCTGGCCTGCGCCTCTGTGGCACCTGGCCGCGAGTACAACGTCAGCAAACGGTGACCAGCTTCACACCACCGAGCGCTCTCACGGATCAGCGCGATTTCCGAGTCACTCTTGAGCACCATCAGGCTCTCGATGAACGGCGACAGGGCTGTTGTCGCGTCGCCCGTCACGTCACTCAGCGCAGGTCCCGCGTAGCCCAGGATGCCGGGATACCCATCGTTGTCGGCGGCGACCGCGCCCGTGATTCCCATGTCGCGCAGCACCCGCCCGAGGATCAGCATCGGATGCTCGACCCCCGGATATTCCGGATAGGACTCGACGCGCTCAAACTCGGTTTCCTCACGCACCCGCTCCACCTCGAAGCCGGGCACGAACACCGCCATCTCCCCCGAGGCGTTCGCGGCGAATGCGACCGGGCGCTCGGTCGCCAGAAAACTAAAGCTCGTGAAGTACTGGATGTACTGCTCGTCGAACAGCACATAACCCGTCAGGTTCTGACTGCGAATGTGCGTCAGCAACCGCTCGCGCCTGGCACGCAGCTCCTCACGTGGGATTCCCGTGATGACGTCCTGGGGTTGCTCTGTGGACAAGGCGGCCTCCAAGCTTAGATGTCGACGCCGCGAATCACTCGCCGGGCGTGCCCGTGTTCCGCGCTAGGGAATCATTCTCTAGCTTGTTCGTGTCAAGAACTTTCGAGAACAAGGCGCATGCTCATGAACGCAGCAGTCGTCCGGTCGTTCGGAAAACCGCCGGTTTACGAGCCGTTCGACATCCTCACGCCCACGACCGCTGACGAGATGCTCATCAACGTGGTTGCGGCCGGGCTGCACCCGCGGACGCGATCGAGCGCAAACGGGTCGCACTACTCGAGCACCGGCCAGCTGCCGATGATCCCGGGCTTTGACGGGATCGGCCGCGATCCCGATCGCCAGCTGCGCTACTTCATCCTCGCCGACACCCATCTCGGAAGCATGGCCGAGCAGGTTGTAATCAACCCTCGGCGCAGCGTTGTTCTGCCCGCCGACACCGACGTGTTGACCGTCGCCGCGGCGATGAATCCGGCAATGTCCTCCTGGATCGCGCTGCGCAAGCGCATCGCATTCGAGCCCGGGCAAAGCGTCCTTATCCTCGGCGCGACAGGCAACGCCGGACAGATGGCCGTTCAGATCGCCAGGCGCCTCGGCGCGGGCCACGTGATCGCCGCTGGCCGCGACCCCGAACGACTTGCCGTGCTGACCGCACTCGGCGCCGACACCACCATCTCACTTGCCGGCGATCCCGAAGCGATCGACCGGGCACTCGGAGAAGCTGCCGCCGACGTGGACGTCGTCATCGACTACCTCTGGGGCCTAGCGACCGAGCGCTACATGCCGGCCGTCCTCACCCACCGTAGCGACAAGAGCCACCCCCTGACCTGGGTCGAGATCGGCTCGATGGCGGGCCTCCAGATCACTCTCCCATCCGCATGGCTACGCGCCGCCCGCCTCCAGCTCGTCGGCAGCGGCCAAGGATCCGTCAGCGCCAAAGACATCGCCGGCGAACTACCGGAGCTCGCCGCCGAAATCTCGACCGGGGCCTACACGGTCGACGCCGTCGCAACGCCGCTCAGCCAGGTCGAGCAGAAGTGGAACGCACCCGTTGCGCCCGGTCAGCGCATCGTCTTTGTCCCATAGCCCAGCGCTCCACGCGCTCACGTCTCGCGCTTTGGTCCGATCGGCGGGGTCGCTAGCCGGGAACCGGTGGCCCTGGGACGCTGCCATCGATCGCTAGGCGACTACGCGGCGCGCGTGTTCGTGTCGCGCGCGAAGTGCCGGTCCAGTTCGTTGGCGTAGGCGCGGCCGATCGAGGTGTTGTGTTCGGCAAGCCATTGGCTGAATGCGATGGCTCCGAGCGGCGGGTCGTGTGAGACAAGGAGGCCGGCCATTAGGCCTTTGATTTCGTCTGGCGTGAGCACGACGTCGTGAACCAAGAGACCGAGCGCGCGTGCCGTGGCTGCCATGACAGCTGGGGGTATGCGGATGATCGGTGTGTGGGCGTTGACAGCTCTGCGGACGAGCTTGACGAGGTCGCGGAATGCCATCGTCTCGGGTCCTGCGGCGTCGATGAGCTCGTCGTGTCCGCTCTGTGCGGTGTCGATGCAGATTCGTGCGAGGTCGTCAATGTGGACCGGCTGCACTTCGTAGGTGCCATCGCCGGGGATCGCGAAGGCTGGCATTCGACGCAGGATCCAGGCGATGTTGTTGGCGAGGACATCACGCTGGCCGCCATAGACCCAGGTCGGCCTGACGATCGAGTACGGCACGCCGGACTGCGCGAGCGCGTACTCGACGAGCGCCTTGCCTCTGAAGTACGGCAGCGGCGACTCGATCGAGGGGTTGGTGATGCTGATGTGCACGATGCGCTCGACGCCGGCGCGTCGGGCGGCGAAGAACAGCACCCGTGAACGCTCGATCGCGCCGGCAAAGCTGGTGTGGCCGTGGTCGAAGCGAACCCAGAAGGTGTTGTAGAGCGTGCTCACACCCTCGAGGCTGCGGGCCAGGGCAGTTGGGTCATCGAAGCGGTAGACCGCCGTTTCGACGTGCTCTTGCAACGGATGATCACGGTCCGGGTGAAACGTCAGCGTTCGCACCCGCCGTCCCGCGTCCAGGAGCCGCCTGGCGATGTGGCTTCCCGAGTAGCTGAATGCCCCGGTTACAAGATCGAGGCCCGCGTCGCTGCTCATGGTGTGTCCTGCGCCTTGCGCGGCAACATCGCGTCGGCGAGTGTCGATAGTCGCGTCGCTAGGTCGAGGAGCGACTCGGCGCGCGATTGATCGCTTTGCAGGTGACTGAGCGTGTCCACGCCGAAATACAACGCCACGAGTCCGAAAGCGAGATCCCGCGGAGAAGCCAACAGCGACACCGGTGTGCCGCGCAACAACCGCTCGAGCTTGCGCTCAACCATCGCGATCCACGGCTCGATGCGCGCAGCCACCTCGACACCAAGACTAGGGTCGCCGACGCCGCCGCTGACCATCTCCCCGAGGACCGTGATGTACCCCCGCTCGAGATCGTCCGCGTGGATCCTACGAGCCAAAGACGCGAGTTCTGGAGCGGTGCTGGCGCACTCGAACGCGGGTCCGTATTCGGCCATACGGCGCTCGCTGATCAGATCGAGCACCGCCAGAAGCAGATTCCGCACACTGGCGAAGTGGTAGAAGATCAGGGCCTGGTTGAAGTCGCCCTCGCGCGCGATCGCGCGCGCGCTCGCCCCAGCGAACCCTTTCGACTTCAACGTCCGCAGGGCGGCCTCAACGATCGCGAGCTTCGTCCCGGGCGGCCTCGCCAGTGCGTCGCCAGACGCGTCTTGTACGCGCTCGCCCGAGAGTCCCGACTCCATGTCGGAATTTTAGCGTACGCTCAAAGCGACTGCTCAAATTGTGGATAGAAAACTCACGCAGTGTCGCTCGCAGCGAGCCAACAGCTCTGCCGCCCAGGGTCGCTACGACGCTTGTCGGTGGGATGATCTCCGCTCTCGTGAGCTCGCTGGCACGACAACTGGGCGTGGTGGCCGCGGGGCACCCAATCAGCGCCCGCGTGGGAGCCGACGTCCTGCGCGCTGGCGGTAATGCCGTCGATGCAACGCTCGCCTCGATGTTTGCGTCGTTCGTCTGCGAGCCGCTGCTCACCGGGCTCGGCGCTGGCGGCTACATGCTCGTGGTCGCGCCCGGGCAGGCCCCGACACTGCTCGACTTCTTCGTCGAGACACCCGGAAGGGCGGGAGATGCGTCTCGTCGTGGCGCGCTGATTCCCGTTCACGTCTCGTTCGGCGACGCGATCCAGACCTTCAACGTCGGCGCCTCGTCAGTCGGAACGTACGGCATGCCGGCCGGCGTGTGTGAGGCGGCGCGCCGGTTCGGACGCGTTTCCCTCGAGCAGCTCGTAGCCCCCGCGGCGGCGCTGGCCCGCGACGGCGTCGAGCTCAACCGTCAGCAGGCCTACGTCGTCGAGATTCTCGAGGCAACCATCAGCTCGACCGCCGAGGCGGCAGCGCTGTTCGCTCCCGGCGGGCGGCTGCTGCGCGCCGGGGACCGACTGCGCCAGCCGGAGCTAGCCGATGCGCTCGACCGGTTGGGCACAGAGGGCGCGGGGCCGTTCTACGAGGGCGACATCGGAGCCGCCATCGTCGACTGGCTCGGCGAACGGGGCGGGCTCGTGACCGCCGCCGACCTGCGGGCGTACGAGGTCATCGACCGCGAGCCGCTGCGCATTCCGTATCGCGAACGGGAAGTGCTGACGAACCCACCGCCCGCGGCCGGCGGGATTCTGATCGCCCTTGCGCTGGCCCTGCTCGACACGAGCTCCTCGCCGCCCTCGCTGACGCAGATCGTCGACGTGATGGAACGAGCACAGAATGAGCGCACACCGGAGTTCCTGGTCGGGCTCGACGATCCGAAGTTCGTGCACGCCTTCATTAGTCGCGGCGGCGGGCAGCTGGGCTCGACGACCCACATCGCAGCGCTCGATCGGGAGGGCTGGGCCTGTTCCGTCACATCCTCGGCTGGCTCCGCCTCGGGCGTGATCGTGCCGGGCACGGGTCTTTACCTCAACAACATGCTCGGCGAGCAGGATCTCAACCCGCTCGGCTTCCACCGCGACCCGCCCGGCCGCCGGCTGCCGAGCATGATGGCCCCGACGATCGTGCTCGCCGACGGGATACCGGAGCTCGCCGTCGGCAGCGCCGGCTCCAGCCGGATTCGCTCGGCGATCCTGCAGACGATCATCCGCTGCATCGACGAAGGCATGCTCGCCCAGCAGGCGATCGACGCCCCCCGTGTGCATTTCGAGGACGGCGTGGTCTACACCGAACCCGGGATCGACGCGACGGCGCTCGAGCACGCCGGGCGCACCCTGAGGCCGTTCCGCGAGCGCAACCTCTTCTTTGGCGGAGCGCAGGCAGCGGCCCGCGACCCGGACGGGTCGTTCTCAGGCGGCGGCGATCCGCGCCGGGGTGGAGCCGCGATTGTCGTCGCGGAGCGGTGAGCCCCTTCTAGCTGTATTCAGGAAGCACCGCCCACACTTGAGGAACCGGAGCCAATGTGAGCGAGGCTCTCGGGGGCTCCTACTACTTCTCGACTTCAACGCGCTCGGGCGTCAGGAAGAGTGGGAGGAGCCCAACGGCCGTGCGGGCGAGGGTCGTCCAGCCGTTCCCGACTTCGCCGTGTGATGGCGATCGGCGGGGCGGCAACCTGACCGCCTCGCTCCCAAGCGCCGCCCGAACCGGATGACTGTGAGCGGTCTTCGCGCGATTACTTCAGCGTGCCCCGTGCGCCCGGGACCGCCACACTGATCTGCGAAAATTTCTCGTAATGAGCTCAACCGACGTGACAGCGCAAACACCGTCGGTAACGCCAGCGAGCGCGTCCCGGGAGAGCATCGAGCTCGACGTCACGGGGATGACGTGCAGCTCGTGCGGCGCGCGCGTCCAGCGCGCTCTCAGTCGCGAGCCTGGCGTGACCGAAGCGCTAGTCAACTACGCCACTGGGCGTGCGACAGTAGAACTCGGGTCGGGAACGCTCGACGCCGACCAGCTCGTCGCAGCGGTACAGGCCGCCGGCTACGACGCCTCGCCGGTGGCAACGAGCGCCAGCGAGCAAGCGCACGTCTTCGATGAGCAGGATCGGAACGATTCGCGCGTCCAAGCAGGCTTGGTGCGCCGGATCGTGGTTGCCGTGCCACTTGCCGTAGCGATCACCGTGCTCACGCTGATGCATCCGCATGAACCGACGGCGCGCTGGATTGTCGCCGGGCTCGCGGTGCCTGTTCAGTTCTGGTGCGGGTGGCCGTTCCTGGTCTCGGCGTGGGCTAGGGCCCGGGCGCGCAGTACCAACATGGACACACTGATCGCGCTCAGCACGCTCGCGAGCTTCAGCTACTCGACCGTGATGCTGCTGACCACCGAGACCGCCTACAACCACGGCGTAGCGGTCAACCGCTTCAACATGCCGCTCGACTATCAGATGGGGTCGATCATCATCGCGGTACTGTTGATCGCCCGCTGGTGCGAGGCGAAGGCGCGAAGCAACGCCGGGCGTGCGATCCGCGAACTGGCGCGACTCGGAGCCAGCACGGCGCGGATCCCGGACCCCGATGACCCGAACGGCGCGGAGCGTCTCGTCCCGATCGAGGAAGTACGGCGAGGCGACGTCTTTGTGGTGCGTCCCGGCGACAAGGTGCCGGTGGATGGGATCGTGATCTCCGGCACGTCCGCGGTCGACGAGTCGATGCTTACAGGTGAGTCACTCCCCGTCGAGAAGAGCGCCGGAGCGCTGCTCACCGGCGCAACGCTGAACGTCGACGGCCTATTGCGCGCGCGCGCCACAGCGGTGGGCGCCGACACGGCCCTGTCGCACCTCGTCGCGCTTGTCGAGCGCGCGCAGGCCTCCAAGCCGAAGCTCCAGCGCCTCGCCGACGACATCGCGCGCTACTTCGTGCCGACTGTGCTCGTGCTCGCCGCGGCGACCTGCGTCGCCTGGCTGCTCACCGGGCAGGGCCTGGTTGGCATGTTCGCCTCGATGCATCTCCAGCGCGGCATCGACGCGACGGTCGCGGTGCTGATCGTCGCCTGTCCCTGTGCGCTCGGCCTCGCGACGCCCGTCGCGATCCTCGTGGGCACGGGCCGCGGCGCAAATCTAGGCCTGCTGATCCGCAGCGCCGAGATCCTCGAGCGCAGCCAGCGCCTCGACACGGTCGTCCTCGACAAGACCGGGACCGTCACAACCGGAGAGCTTTCGGTCGCCGACATCTGGACCGCGCCCGGCGAAGACTCCGACCGCGTGCTCTCGCTCGCCGCCGCCGCCGAAGCCGGCTCTGAGCATCCTGTGGCAGTCGCCGTGGTCGCCACGGCGCGCGAGCGCGGTCTGGGGGTCATCCAGCCTGTCGAGTTTCGCTCGATCCCGGGACAGGGCGTGCGCGCGGTGGTCGACGGCGCGTCCATCTGGGTCGGCCAGCCGCAAGGGCCCGAGCGCTCTGAGGAGCTCGAGCGCGTGCTCGAGGAGTGGGAGCAGAGCGGCCGCACGGCGATCGTCGTCGAGCGCGATTCGCAGACGATCGGCGCAGTTGCGCTCGCTGACACCGTGAAGGCGGAGGCGCGTGATGCGATCGCCGGCCTGCGCCGGATGGGGATCGAGGTCGAGCTGCTGACCGGCGACAACGAGCGCTCGGCGCGGTCGGTCGCCGCGGCGGTCGGCATCGAGCACGTGCGCGCAGGCGTCAGCCCCAGCGGCAAGCTCGAGGAGATCGCTCGCCTGCAGCGCGAAGGTCACCGTGTGGGGATGGTCGGTGACGGCGTCAATGACGCTGCGGCCCTCGGCCAAGCAGACCTCGGCATCGCGATGGGAACGGGGGCTGGCGCGGCGATCGAGGCGGCCGACATCAGTGTGCTGTCGGGCGACCTGCGCGGCGTTGCTCGTGCTCTGCGCCTCGCACGTGAGACATACACCATCGTGCAGCAGAACCTTGGCTGGGCATTTGGCTACAACCTGATCGCAATCCCGCTCGCGATGACCGGGCTGCTGAGCCCCGCGCTCGCCGGTGTAGCGATGGGTTTCTCCAGCCTCACCGTGGTCCTCAACAGTCTGCGGCTGCGGCGCTTCGGTGCGCCCGGGCGGCCGACACCGGTGCGCAGTCGCCGCCGGCGCTTCGTGAGCATCGCGGCGGTGGCCACCGTTCCCGTTGTCTTGCTCGGTGCGCTCGTGCTCGCCGTCCCCAATACCTTCGCCGTACCACGCAGCGTCTCCTACACGCTGAGCGAACCGGGCGGCGAAGCGCTCGAGGTCCAGGCCTACCCACTGAAGGCCAGCACAGTGCAGGTGCACATGTACCTCCTCGGTCCGACGAGCGCGCCGGTGAGCTTCCGCTCGCTTGCGCTGAGTGCTACGTCCAATAAGGGCGGTCACGCGACAGCCACGATCGACTACTTCTCAGGTAATCATCGCGCTGCCTTCCCCGATTTGACCGTCGGCTTCTGGGAGCTCCATATCACTGGCACCGACGGCGCCGGGCACCGCCTGAGCGGCTCGTTCCCGGTTCCGGTCAACTGATTCAGCCTCTCGCTACATCACCAGCTGCATCGCCGCGAACATGTAGGCCATCCCGAGTCCCATTGCGGCCATTGTGGCCCGCAGGTCAAGCTCGCAAACGAGCGGCGCGGCGGCTGCAGCCGAAATGGTTGTCGTGCCGTCTGCGCCGAGCGAGATCCCGGAGATCCCGGGGATCTGGTGTTCGCGGTCGAGGCGGCGGAAGGTGTCGGTCGCCCAGAGTACGGCCTGGAGCATGAAGTAGGCGACGAGCAGCCAAGTGATCGGTGCGACATAGCCGTTGGCGGACCACATGTAGACCATCGCGCCGAGGTCCGTTGCAATCACCAGCCACAACAGGTTGACGGCGCGTCCGCTGAGCACCTGTATGAGGATCCAGGCGAGCACTGCCGCCGCGGCATTCGCGAACGCCAGCTGCCAGAACGTGACCGGAATGTTGAAGTGATCGATCGAGGTCGGCGCGAACATGAAGGTCATGCCTGCTGCCATCAGTACGTGGCCGGAGTGCCAGAGGCGGCGCTGGCCGTGAGTGTTGAGCACGTGGCGCAGGTGGATCACGAAGATCACAACAAAGACGAGCGTCCAGATGATCGCCAGCCACTCGGGGAGAATGTTCGTCGCTCCGTGCGCGGCGCTCATCGACATGCCTCCCATTCCCGTGTGTGTCGTCGCGTTTGGGGTCGAACTCATGGCGGACATTGCTGAGCCCGAGTGTGAGCTCGTGCCTGAGTTCTGGCTTGCCATCGACATCGAGGATGAGGCGGCCATGCTGATCGAATTATCGGCCACGCAGGCGCTCCTTGCCAGTCTGCACCTCTTCGTTGCGGCCATAGCCAAACACCCAATCCGGAGTTAGCATCCTGGAGTGATGACGGGTCGCCGCCTAGCGACGCCTTCGCCGGGCCGGGCTGCGGCGCTCGTCGTCGCGCTCGCTGCGGTGATCGGGCTAGCTACGCTCGCACCGCTTGGCGTTCTGGGCCCGCTGGCACCCGGCGCCCTGATGCTGCTGCCGACCCTGCTGCTCGTGGTCGTGCTGCTCGCCGGGCGCTTCCCCGGTGAGCGGCTGATCGAGCGTTGGGGCCGCGGCCGTCCACGCCCGCGCAAGCTGATCGCTCAGATCCTCGCGCCGATTCGCCGTTCACGGCAGACGCTTCGCGGAGGTCGCCTGATCGCCGCGGCACTCGCCGGTCGTGCGCCGCCCGCGCCCGCGGCGGGCTGACAAGCGCACAAACCCTTAGCGCGCGGCCCGCGCCTGGCCGCGACGCCGCACGCCCGCGGCGTCGCTTTCTGATTACGACAGCGCAAGGAGCTGGAGATGTCCGATCGACCCTATGGCGCGCGCCAGCGTGCCCCGGGGCTGCGCAGATGAGCGCGCAGCCCTACAGCCGCGTGCTCCCCACGCCTGTGAGAGCGCGGATCGATGGCCGGGTGCTCATCACGCCGCGCGGTGTGCAGATCGCGCTCGGCTGTTTCTGGCTGCTCGCCGGGCTGCTCCAGTTTCAGACTTATATGTACAGCTCGGCGTTCCTCACCCAGGTGATCGAGCCGAACGCGCTGGGTTCGCCCTCGTTCATCAGCGGCCCCATCCTCACGTTCGCCCACTTCTACGGCCACGACCAGGTGCTCTGGAACACGCTTGCGGCTGAGCTGCAGTGCGCGCTCGGCCTCGGACTGATCCTCAGCAAGAGGACCGTGCGAGCGACGCTGCTCGTCTCGTTCCTATGGGCGATCTGGGTCTGGTGGATGGGCGAAGGCTTCGCAACCGTGTTCTCCCCGACGCCCGTCGCGCCGCTGATGGGCGCGCCGGGGGCGGTGTTGCTCTACGGGCTAATCGGGTTGCTCGTGTGGCCGACGAGGAGGCAGCCCGAGTACTCAGCCGCGGACGCCGGGCCGCTTGGCGACCGCGGTGCGCGTGTCGTCTGGTCGCTGCTTTGGATCGAAGCGGCCTACCTCTGGCTGCTGCACGTCGACCGTACCCAGGATGCGATCCGCGACCAACTGAGGATGATGGCTAGTAGCTCGCCGCACGTGCTCGCTAGCTGGGAGAACTCGACTGCTGGCGTCACGCAAGGCCACGGCGAGGTGATCGCGATCGTGCTGGCGATCGTCTCGTGTGGGATCGCGGCTGGCGTCTGGACGAGGGCGCGGGGAGTCGTGCTCGTGGTCAGCATCGCGCTGTCACTCGCCTACTGGGTGCTCGGACAGAGTGTGGGTGGGCCGTTTTGGATCGGCAACGCAACCGATGTCAATGCAGGGCCGCTATTCGTGCTGCTCGCATTGGCGCTGATGTCGCCCCCCAGACTCACGCTGCGCGGACGCCGGGAGTCTGCCTCGATCGTGAATCCGGCTCGACCGGCTGAGGACGGCTGACGATCAGGACTTGCCCTCGCATCGCCCGGCGGGCGGCGATCACGCGAGGCTGTAACCGGCCTCCTCGACGGCGGCCCTCACCTTGCTCGGCGCGACATCGCCGTTGACGACGAGCGCTCCACTCGCGAGGTCGACGTCAACGGCTTCCGTGCCGGGAAGCTCACTCACCTGTGCGGTCACGGCCGCGACGCAGTGCGCGCAGGTCATTCCGACGACGGTGTAGGTGGACTCACTCATCGGGTTGTGGCCTGGCTGCCATCCAGAAATCATCGCACGCGCCGACGATCCTCCGGGCTGCTCGGTCAGCCCTCGCGCGTGCTCGTTGCCCCACGGCAGAGCCCCGCGGGCTCGGTCGGCCCGGCCTTGCCCGACGGCGGTTGCGCGAAGTGGTAGAGCAAGATCGTCCCGCCGAGAGTCCCGACCGGGCAGTAGGCGCGCAGCCACGCAAGGCCGTTGCCGGTCGTCAGGTCAGTGGCTGACGCCGCGACCCAGCCCGTCACTCGGCTCGGCGGAACGGCAAACAGCGAGCGGGCTTCAGGGATATCGGCAACGGTTATTCCGCGCGGGCCGAAGTAGGCGACGAGGGGATGGTGCGTGCGGCTCCAGCGCTGCAGCAGGAACAGATCCTGTCCCCAGTCAACGCTTGAGTTGGTCGCGACACGGTAGGGCGCGGCGAACGCCGGGCTCGTCCACGCCAGCGAGTTCGGGAACGACGCAAGCATGCTCCAAACGCCGAGCGCGCCCGCCGCCAGGAGCGCGCCGCTGAGTGCGCGTGAGCGCCGCCGGCTCGCCACGCCGCTTGCCAAGACCAGCCAAAGCGCGACGACCGGGAGCAGATAGCGCACGCCGATGTCTCGGGGGACGGTCAGGTTGAAGGCGAACAGCGCCGCCGCCGGCACCCCGGCGATGATCACCGCCTCGAGCCGTCGCGCACGGTCGACGCCGAGCAATCCGAGCGGTCCGAGGACGAGCACGACAAACGTTGCGGGCGGCAGCTTGACGGCCAAGCTGGCCGGCCAATACCACCAGCGAGCGCCGGTCCATGCCCTCCCGAGGAGATAGCTGGCGGCGGGGATCGTGTCGTTGGCCCGCAGGTAGCGGATGCCCTCGCGATAAGGCAGCGGCAGCAGCGATGTCGGATGGGCGAGCACCCCGGGATCAAGCAGCGCATAGACCACCCACACAACGGCCCCGGCGATGACGAGCACTGCCCCACCGCTGAGAACGGCGCGGAGCGCTGCGTGGCGCCCGTCGAGCACGGCCACCGCACTGCGCCAGTCAAACGCGGTCGCGGTGAGCGCGCCGAGCGCGAGTATCAAAAGCCCCGATGCGTCTGCCAGCGCGGCGACGCCACCGGCCACGCCCAGGACGATCAACCGTCGCCGGCTCTTGCGGCGAGTCCATCGCAGCAGCGCCCACGCGAAGCCGCTAACGGCAAAGGCGAACGGCATGTCGACGCCGTCGAGGTGGCCGAGGCCTAAAACCAGCGGCGAGGCAAGCCAGAGCACAGCTGCGAGCAGCCCGGCGTCGCCGCCGTAGAGCTCATTAGCGAAGCCGAAAAGGATGAAGGCGAGCGCCACCGTCATCAGCAGCGGGACTATCCGTGAGGCAAAGTCGACGCCACGAAGCGTGCCTGCGCGCAGCTGGGCGTCCAGGAACGCCGCGCTGTAGGTGTGCTCGTCGTTGGCCGACCAGGAGCTGTTCGCCGGAACAACGTGGTCCACGAGCAGGACCGGTAGATCGGCAAGGACCTTCATCAGCGGCGGGTGCTCGTCGTTTAGCGTGAGGTCCTGATGGCTGATGGCGGCGAGCCCGGCGGCGACGTATACCGGCTCGTCAAAGGTTGGTGAGTCACGCCAAGCTTCGATGCCGCCAAGGACGAGAAAGACAGTGGCGAGGATCGTGAGGAGGCTCAGCGCGGCGTGTCGGCGCGTCCACGTCGCGGGCCGCCGCACGGTCCGTCGCAATGGTTGCCCAACGAGCATCGCCGGCAGCGAAATGTACAGGGCCTCGCCGTCGCCGCAGCCGACGGTATCGGTCGCTCGCGTGTCACGCCGACACAAAGACGTTCGGTCTGAGCGTGGGCGTGCTGATCTTCCGGTCCGCTGGCACACGCTGTTGGTGTATACGTCCGTGCGATGGCGTTCGCGATCGTCTACCCCGGGAGCAGTGCGTCGCAGGCGCGGGGAGTGGGCGATAAGGGCGAGTTGACCGGTTCGCGGCTGCTGCGATGACTGCGCTCTGGCACCCCCAGGCGCACATGCCGTCAGTGGAAGGGAATGAGCTGGTGCTCGTCCGCGGCGAGGGCGGCTGGGTTTGGGACCGCGAGGGCAGGCGCTACTTCGATGTCCCCGCGAGTCTTTGGTACTGCAACATCGGTCACGGCCGCCGCGAGCTAGGTGACGCCGCCGCGGCGCAGATGGGCGCGCTCGAGAGCTATTCCTGCTTTGACCGGCTCGCCAGCGTACCGACGCTCGAGCTTGCTGAGCGAGTCGCCGAACTGCTGCCGATCCCCGACGCGAAGATCTTCTTCACAAGCGGCGGCAGCGACGGGATCGAGCTTACGGCAAAGCTCGTGCGACGCTACTGGAGTGCGCTGGGGCGGCCCGAGAAGCAGAAGATCGTCTCGCGCGACCGGGCCTACCACGGTCTGCACACATACGGCACTGCGATCACCGGAATCGAGATCTACACCGAAGGGATCGGACGCCTGATCAGCGAAACCGTGCGCGTGCCGGCGACCAGCATCGAGGCGCTCGCGCGGCTCTTTGAGGAACGCGACAGTGAGATCGCCGCGTTCTTCTGCGAGCCGGTGATCGGCACCGGCGGTGTGATCCCGCCCCCGCCGGGCTACCTCGAGGAGGCACGCCGTCTGTGCTCGGTCCACGACGTGCTGTTCGTGGCCGATGAGGTGATCACCGGCTTCGGTCGAGTGGGCGCGATGTTTGGCTGCACGCGCTTTGGTCTCGAGCCTGACGTCATGGTAATGGCGAAGGGGATCACGTCGGGATACATCCCGCTCGGGGCGGTCGCTGTAGGGCCCCGCGTCGCCGAGCCGTTCTGGCGCGCCGACAGCGAGCTCATCTTTCGCCACGGGCTCACCTATTCGGGCCATGCGACGGCGTGCGCTGTGGCGCTCGCGGTGCTCGACATCCTCGAGCGGGAGTCGATTGTCGAGCAGGCTGCCGCGCTCGAACCTGTCATCACCGAGGCCATTGCACCGCTGGCTTCACATCCGCTTGTCAACGAGGTCCGCTCCGGGGTCGGCGTGATCGCGGGCGTCGAGCTCGTCGACCAGGGTGTCGCCGAGCGCGTACGGAACCACTGCCTGGAGGCCGGCTTCTTGATGCGGGTGATTACCGCTGCGACGCTGCAGATCTCGCCGCCGCTGATCACGCAGCCCAGCGAAATCCAAGCGATCGTCGATGCCATCGCGTCCGCGCTCGATCGCGAGGCCGTCCTCTTAGACTAATTCGCCAGACCACGACCCTGCCAAAGCTCTTCCCAGGAGACCCCGAATGTCGACGTCGCCCGCAGATTGGAATGCCCAGATCATCGAGGAGTTTCACGCCAACGCCGGCCGCGTCGGCGGCATGTTCGAAGGCATGCCGCTTCTGCTGCTTCACCACACGGGCGCAAAGACCGGCACGAGCCGGATCAACCCGCTGGCCTATCAAGCCGACGGAGGTCGCTACGTCGTCTTTGCTTCGAAAGGCGGAGCGCCGGAGAATCCCGCTTGGTACCACAACCTCAAGGCGCATCCAAACGTCACGATCGAGGTCGGGGCCGACACGATTGACGCCGTTGCGAGCGAAGCGAAGGGTGAGGAGCGCGACCGCCTCTGGCGCACCCAGGTCGAGCGCGTGCCGCAATTCGGCGATTACGAGTCGCAGACGCCCCGCACGATCCCCGTGATGATCCTGACCCCGTGAGCAGCGATTGAGGTCTTAGGAGGGCGCTCAGGCCCTCTGGTGCCGGCGTTGACATAACCGGCTTTTGTTTGACATAACGTGAAGGCGCGGTGTTTGCCCGAAAAAACCGCCCAGTTGGCGGGCTAAAACGCAACAGTCAATATCAAGTCGAGCGTTAGTGTTGTCCTCATGGCGCTTTCAGGCGCTGGTTGGCGAGCGACTCATCTAGGGTTCGGCGCATGGCCTTGATTCGAGTCACCACGCCGCTCTGCCGCGAGCTAACGCGGATCCTGCCGTCGCGGCCGTTCGCGATCGAGTTCTGGGACGGCGGCAAAGTGACCGCGACAGAGCCTGGTTCACCGACGTTCTACGTGCGCCGGCCGTCGGCGATCGCCCACGCGCTGCGCTCGCCCGGTCCGCTCGGGCTCGGGCGCGCCTATGTCGAAGGCTCGCTCGAGGTCGACGATCTAGACGCGGCGTTCATCGTCGTCGACGACTGGGCAGCGCCACCGATTGGCGCTGCGGACAAGGCGCGCCTGCTGGCGACACTCGCCCTCGCCGCCGTGCCGGGCGGGATACCGCGCCGCCCGCGCACCGAGCTGATTCTGCAAGGGGAGCGCCACACGCCGAAGCGCGACGCCGAGGTGATCCGCTACCACTACGACGTCGGCAACGACTTTTTCGCGCTCTTCCTTGACGAGTCGATGACCTACAGCTGCGCGGTCTTCTCTCGTGGCGCAACGACGCTCGAGGACGCGCAGCGCACGAAGCTCGACCTGATCGCGACGAAGCTCGAGCTGCGTCCAGGCCAGCGCGTGCTCGATGTCGGCTGCGGCTGGGGCAGCTTTGCGATCCACGCCGCGCGCGAGTACGGGGTGAGCGTGACCGGCATCACGCTTTCGCCGGCTCAGGCCGAGCTTGCGCGCAAGCGCGTTGCCGACGCCGGGCTAGCCGAGCGCATCGAGATTCGCGTCGCCGACTACCGCGAGCTGCGCGATGAGCCGTTCGACGCGATCGCGAGTATCGGCATGGCGGAGCACGTCGGCGAATCGCAGGTGGACACCTACGCGTCGGCGCTCTTCCGCGTGCTCCGCCCCGGCGGGCTCGTGCTCAACCACGCGATCAGCCTGATGCGCCCGGAGGAGGATCCGCTCGCCGACAAGTTCACGATGCGCTACGTCTTTCCCGACGGCGAGCCGTTGCTGCTCTCGCGCACGCAGCTCGCGTTTGAACGCGCGCGCTTCTACACCGAGCACGTCGAGGGCTTCATGAAGGACTATGCGGACACGCTGCGCCACTGGCACGACCGACTCGACGAGCGTCTCGAGGAGGCCGAACGGCTCGCCGGGATCGAGCGCCTGCGGGTCTGGCGGCTTTACCTGCGCGCCGCGCGCCACGGCTTCGACGTCGGCTACACCGCGGTCTATCAGCTCAAGGCGCGCAAACCGGGCTAAGCCGAAGGTCGCGAGTACACCGCGCGCCACCACAGCTCGGCGAGCACCCGCACCGACTCGTTGGCATCGCCGCCGCCGATAACGACCTCGCGGACGATCTGGCCCTCGACCATCGCCAGCAGTGCTCGCGAGGACGTTCCGGCGGGAATGTCGTCAGGCGCCAGTCCACGCTGCTGATCGCGGCGGATGCGCCGCGCCGCGGCGTTGCGCAGGCGCATGATGTAGGGCTCCCACTCCGCCGGCAGACGGTCCATCTGACCGCTCAAACGCGCCGCGAGCAGCAGCACCGCTGCGTGCTGGTAGACGGCATCGACGGTGCGTGCAAGCGCGCGATGGATGTCGCGTCGCGGGTCGCCGTCGCCCTCGAGGTAGGGCTCGGCGGCGGCGTACATTTCGCTGAACGCGACCTGGATCAGACGGTCGATCACGGCGCGCTTGTTGGGGAAGTAAAAGTAGACGGCGGTGCGGCTGACGAACGCGCGGCGGGCGATCCCGTCGATCGTGATCCGCTCGTAGGGCTCCTCGCGCACTGCCTCGCGCGCTGCGGCAAGGATCGATTCCTCGGTGGCATTACGCGAATGCTGCTCGCGCCCGCCACCCTCGCTCACGACGTGAAGTGCGCGCGCGGTCAACCGACCACGCCCCCAAAGAAATCGATCTCGGCCAGCAGGCTGATCGTGAACACGGCACGCGTAGCGTAGTCGCCGCCGCGGGCGGTCGCGGGGCGATCAGGGGGCGGCGATCGCCAGGCAGGCGTTCTGGCCGCCGAAGCCAAATGAGTTCGACAGCGCGAGCTTGATACCGGGAGCCGGTCGCGCGCCCTCGGTGACGTAGTCCAGATCGCATTCCGGATCCGGCTCTTCGTAGTTGATCGTCGGCGGCAGCACGCCGCGGCGCAGCGTCTCGACGCAGACCAGGGCCTCGGTCGCGCCGGCGGCCCCGAGCAGGTGCCCGATCGCCGACTTGGTCGATGAGACGGGCGGTGCGCTGGAACCGAACAGCTCACGGATCGCCAGCGTCTCGATGCGGTCGTTGATCGGCGTGCCGGTGCCGTGGGCCGAGATGAAGTCGATGTCGCCGGGGGCGAGATCGGCGTCGGCGAGCGCCGCACGCATCGCGACCAGCGCCCCGAGGCCGTCCTCGTCGGGCTGGACCATGTCGAAGGCGTCGTTGGATGCACCGTAGCCGACGATCCGCCCGTAGACGGTCGCACCGCGCGCGCGGGCGTGCTGCTCGTCCTCGAGCACGAGCACACCGGCACCCTCGCCCATCACGAAGCCGTCGCGACGCGCGTCAAACGGGCGCGAGATACCGGCGGGCGAGAGCGCGCCCATGCGGCGGAATGCCGCGAGGCAGAGACTCGTCAGCGCCGCCTCGGTACCGCCGGCGAGGACGACATCGGCGTGGCCGCGTTCGATCATCCGCATCGCCTCGCCGATCGCATGTGAACCGGTCGCGCAGGCCGAGGCGACGGAGAATCCGGGTCCGTGGATGCCGAGCGCGATCGCCACCTGGCCGGCAGCGGCGTTCGGCATCATCATCGGTACGAAGTTTGGTGAGACGCCACGCTCGCCGCGCTCTAGAAACGAAGTGCACTGCTCCTGCAGCGTCGTCAGGCCGCCGACGCCGGTGCCTAGCAGCACCGCGACGCGGCTCGGATCACACTCGCTCACCCCGGCCTCCGCCGCGGCCTCGAGCGAGGCGACGAGACCGAGCTGGGTGAAGCGGTCCATGCGCCGTGCGGCGCGCGCCTCGATGCGCTCTTCAGGATCGAAGTCGCGGCAGTCTGAGAGCCCGTCGACGATGCCGGAGCTTCCCGCGAGCAGCGCGTCGAAGAACGCGTCGGCGCCTTCGCCGAGCGAGGTGACAACGCCTCTGCCGGTGACGGCGACGCTCACGCGCTTGCCGGCTCGTTTGCCAGTTGCAGCGTGAGGCGGACAGCGTCACCGACGCCCGCGATAGAGCGCAGCTCACCGTCGGCGATCTTGACGGCGAAGCGGTCCTCGAGTGCCGTGACGAGTTCGACCAGCTCGAGCGAATCGATGTCGAGGTCACGCCATTCCGTGTCCATCGTGGCCTCGGCGGCGCCTGGCACCTTGAGCTCGGCGAGCTCTAGACGAACACCTTCCAAGACCTGTTCCTCCGTTAGCTGTGTCATTGCCTGCTCCTTGTCGTGGTGGTCGATGTGCGTGTTGCGCCGCTGGCGCTGTTCAGCGCGGCTTGGTCCTTCCAAGAGGTCAACCCTGCTCCCCAGACGAACCCGGCCCCGAACGCAACCATGCCGACGAGCGCCCCCGGCTTGAGCAGTCCGTCGCGTTGCGCCGCGGCAAGCCCGAGTGGTATCGATGCCGCGGACGTGTTCGCCGTCCACTCTACGTTGAATGAGACGCGCTCATGGGGAATGCCGAGCGCGTCGGCAACGGCGGTGATGATCCGCGCGTTGGCCTGGTGGGCGACGAAGAGGTCGACGTCCTGCGCTTGCACTCCGCTGCGCGCTAGCAGACGCTCCGTGGCTTCGGTCATGCGCGCAACGGCGTGGCGGTAGACCTCCTGCCCTGCCATGCGCAGCTTGCGCTCCTCGCGCTCGGCGAACAGCAGCCCGGCGAGGCTCGAGTCGTGGCCGAACTCGAAGCCGGCGATGCCGATGCCCTCGGTAATCGGCCCGACCAGCGCCGCCGCCGCGCCGTCGCCGAAAAGCACCGCCGTCGCGCGGTCGTCGTGGTCGGTGATGCGCGACAGCGCTTCGGCGCCGACGACGAGGACGTTGCGGGCGCGCCCGCTTTCGACGAGCGCCGCGGCATGGTCGAGGCCGTAGAGAAAGCCGGTACAGGCCGCGTTGATGTCCACGACGGCAGCGGACTCGGCGCCGAGCTTGGCCGCGACGGCCGGTGCGAGGCCGGGCGTCAGCTGGTCGGGAGTGATCGTTGCGACGATCACTTGGTCGACGTCGATGGCCGCTGTTCCGGCATCACCCAGCGCGGCCGAGCAGGCGCTCGCGGCGAGGTCGGCGAGGGTCTCATCGGCGGCCAGCCAGCGACGCTCACGTATTCCCGTGCGCCGGACGATCCACTCGTCGCTCGTGTCGAGCTTCGCGACGAGGTCGTCGTTGGTGACGACACGAGGCGGTAGCGCGTCGCCGATGCCAAGGATGCCCGCTTTCATTGCACGGGCACGGTTCGCTTGACGAGGCCGGTGAGGATCTGGCCGGGGCCGAGCTCGATGTACTCCTCGATGCCCAGAGCGTGGAAGGCGAGCAGCGTCTCGCGCCAGCGCACCGGGCGCAGGAGGTTCTCGGCGAGCTCGCGTTGCGGGTCTGTGAAGGGCGCGACAGTGCTGTTTGAGTAGACCGGAATCCGCGGCTCGCTAAACGTCGTGCGGGCGAGTGCCGCGCGCAGGCGTTCGGCAGCTGGTGCCATCAGCTGTGAATGGAATGCGCCGCTGACTGCGAGGCGCTGTGCGCGCGCCCCGGTCTCGGCGCGAGCGCGCTCCTCGGCCGCCGTCAGTGCGTCGATCGGTCCGGCGAGGACGACCTGGCCGGGAGAGTTGTCGTTGGCGAGGATCAGTCCGAGGCTCGCGGCGAGCTCGGCAATCGCCTCGGGGTCGCCCTTGATCATCACGGTCATCCCACTCGGCGTGAGTGCGGAGGCGGCGGCCATCGCACTCGCCCGCTCGTCGACCAACTCCAGCGCCGGCTCGAATTCCAGTGCGCCCGCCGCGACGAGGGCCGCGTACTCGCCGAGCGAGTGTCCCGCCGCGGCGACGCCGTCGGGCTGCGCGAGCTCCCACTCCGCGACCGAGCAGAGGAACACCGCGGGCTGCTGGTAGCGCGTGCCCTCGGCGATCCGCTCGAACGGGTCGTAGTCGAGCAGCTCTAGCCCGCGCGTGATCGTCGGGGTGTCGCGGAGGTCGTCCGCCATGCCCTCGCTATGGCTTCCCTGGCCCGGGAAGATGAGTGCGGCTCGCGCCATCCCACCGCAGCAGACCCGATTTCGACCATTCGGTTGCAGAGGTTTGACGCGAGCGGCGTAAGTGTCAACCGCGCGGCGCTGCCATACGTTCGTTGAAATTCGCGTGTGCGGGCTGGGTCAGCGCGGCGCGGCGGCCTATTTTGCAGGGGTGGTGCGCTCTGCGGAAGCGGCGGCGCACCACAGACTTTTCTCTTCTCAGTCGCTTGAGAGCTCGGACTCGAGTCGGCTCTCGGCTCACAGGCGAGGGCGCTGCTTTGCTAGCTCCTCGAGCCTGTCGAGCCGGCCGTTGGGCTGCGAGGCCGCGCGCCCGCCCGCCATAATCGGCGGATGGCGATCTTGCCTCAGTCCTCGGGATCGACGTGAGCGACGTCGTGGCGACGACGCGGACGCAGGCGGGCGCGTTCGAGCGAGCGCCGTCGGCGTTTCGTGAGATCGTCGAGATCAACGAGCCTGGCCGCTACCACCTCTACGTCGCGTCGGCGTGTCCGTGGTGTCATCGCACGATGATCGTGCGCCAGCTCAAAGGGCTCGAGCAGGCCGTTGGCATTTCCCATCTCGATCCGATCCGTGACGAGCGGGGTTGGGCGTTTAGCGGGGGGCTCTACCGCGATGAGATCGGAGGCATGCGCTTCCTTTCCGAGGCTTACGTCGCCAGCGACCCCGAATATGGCGGGCGCGTGACGGCGCCGGTGCTGTGGGATCGCGCAGCCGGCCGGATCGTCAACAACGAGTCCAGTGAGATCATCCGCATGTTCAACTCGAGTCCGCTGGGGAACGCCCTCGATCTTTACCCCGAGACGCTCCGTGAGGCGGTCGATGCGATCAATACGCGCGTGTACGGGACCGTCAACAACGGCGTCTATCGGTGTGGCTTCGCGCGGACCCAGGCTGCTTACGAGCACGCTTTCCTCGCGCTGTTCGAGACGCTCGACTGGCTCGAGGCGCTGCTCGGGGAACGTCGCTACCTGCTGGGTGAGGTGCTCACCGAAGCGGACTGGCGGCTCTTTCCGACGCTGGTGCGCTTCGACTCCGTCTACGTCGGTCACTTCAAGTGCAACCTGCGCCGGCTCGTCGACTATCCCAACCTGTGGGGCTACACGCGCGAGCTCTATCAGTACGCTGCGGTCGCTGCCACCGTGGCGCTCGATGAGATCAAACGCCATTACTACATGACTCATGCCTCGATCAACCCGAGTCGGATCGTCCCGCTCGGCCCACAGCTCGACTTCGGGACGCCACATGGACGCGGCCGCGAACAGGCGCGCGGCGAGCGCGCCGCGGCCTAGCGGAGTCGCGGGTCATGTACCACGTCGAGCTACGCGAGTTTCCCCACAACACGCATGCCTACAACCTCGGCGAGCCGCGGCTGCAGGCGGAGATCGTCGGGCACTGGGTACGGGGCGAGATCTTCAACTTCGCCGAACGCGATTGGATCCCGCAGCGAACCGAGCTGAAGATCCTCGAGGGCCCTGAGCTTCCGCTAAGCCAGACGGGCCTCGGCCGCGGCTGGACCAATGTGCAGAAACGCGGCAAGGACGTCACCGCTGAGATACTCGAGGCCGCGCGGGCGACGCTGTCGGCCTCGGCGGACGCCCCAGCACGCTCGCCGGAGCTCGAACACGACATCGTGGAGCGCCTAGCGCTCGGGCCTGTGAGCCTGGCGGGGGTGTGGCGGCTCGCGCAGTCGACGGCTCCCGATTCGTCTCCCGGCGAGCGCCTCGCGACAGCAGAGCGAGCGCTCAGCCAGTTGCTGCGCGACGACCACGTCGAGTTGTGCCGTGGCGGCGCGCCGGGAGCCCAGGCGATCAGAGGTGACGCTCGCGCGCGCGTGCTACGCAGCAGCACCGAATGGGCCGGCGATAACTCGACGGCCGCGTTCGTGCGGCTCGTCCCCGGGGCGGTCATCGACGACGACGACTAGGGTGCGCCGGCCGTGGCGCTATCGGCCCGTCGGCGATCTTCGCCCTTGAGCGCCACAGTAACCATCTACACTGCCTCCCCGGCTTGGTGGGCGTAGCTCAGCTGGTAGAGCTCCGGGTTGTGGTCCCGGCGGTCGCGGGTTCGAATCCCGTCGCTCACCCTCGAAGTTGCTGCAAATTGGCTGGTTTGTCGTTTGCAGCGGAGCCAATCCCATGGACCAATTTGTGGCTGGGAACGCCTATGGCGCGGGGTCGGCGCTTTAAATCGTCAGTAATCGCGGGCCCAACGCCGCCGGGATCCGTGGTGCGGGCGGTCCCGCTGTCGCCCGGTCGTTGAGGCGCTCTCGACACAGGGCCCGCGACAAGGTAACTTGTGGTGGTGGGCGTGGGTTTGATCATCGCCGAGAGCGCCCGCAAGCACGGTGTTAGCGACGAGGACATCAGACACGCCTACGCAAATCCGATCAGGGTGTTCGAGCTCGACGAAGGGCTCACGATGATCATCGGCGCCAACCGCGCGGCAATTATTTACGAGATCGGTGTCGTGGACGGCGTCCCAGCGCCCGTGGTCGTGCACGCGATGAAGGCGCGAGACAAATTCCTGAGGTGATGAACATGCCACGCACAGTCCAAGACATCCTCGATCACGCCGACGAGCTCACGAGCCACTTCGAGAATTACGAGCCGACGCCGCAAGACGAGCGCGACCCCGAGGCATTCGTGGCCCTTCGCGATGCCGTGCTGTCCAGATCCGATGCGGAGCGTTCGATCAAAGCCGCCGTCGACAACGCCCGCGCGCACGGCTACTCCTGGGCACTCATCGGCTCGCTCCTCGGTACCTCGGGTGAAGCGGCCCGCCAGCGTTACGCCACCAAACAGCGCGCGTAGCAGCTCGCGCAGCCAGCCCTCGCGCGCTCGCATCTGGGCGGTTGCGAGAGCGAGCGGCCAGGCTCGGCGCGCTCCTGCTGCTCGGTCAACGCGGGAGCGACCGCATCCGGACGCCCGCCTTCGCGCGGTTCCAACAACGACGGGGTCGCTTCGGCTGGCCGTCAACCGGGTCTGTAGTGCGCGAGGTAGCGCTGTTGCTCTGGCGTGAGCGGCGTGGTGGTGTGCGCAAGGGACCACCAGATCTCGTTTTCGATCCAGAAGCGCCAGAGGAACTCGTTAAATGTGTCCGCGCAGACCGCCGCAGCGGTCCGCGCGGGATCGAAGACGGTCGGCGTTGGGGAGTCGTCAAATAGGCCCAGCGCGGTTTGTGTGACGACGACCGCTTCGTCTTCGGAGTCCACGTAGAGCAGCCAGTGGAGTACCCACTGGGAATCCGAAAGGAAGTGGATCAGCGTCCCTTCGGCGCCCGCGGAGACGACATATTCGCCGAGGTCGAGATAGCAGTCGGTGCACGAGCGCACGCGATCTTGAAGCGCCCGCTCGGCGATCAACGATTGGAAGGCCGACGGAAGAGCCAGGGGAGCGCCTGCGAGTAGTCGTGTGAGGTTGCCGGCAGTTGCCTCTGTCGCCCGACCCGGCTGCTCAGCGCCGATCGACTGCTCCACTGGCTGCTCGTCGGCCAGCCACAATAGGTGGTCGTCCAGAACGCGCTCGATGGCGGGCAGCTCGCTGGCCTCGAAGGGCGAGTACGTGGCGGGACGGCGAGGATGCTCGCGGTAGCCAGGCAGGTCGACCGACCACCACACCCGCGGAAGATCGTCCAGCACGCCGCTCATGCACGAAAGCCTAGCCACGGGACCACCTCCAGATGAATCCCGAGCGCCTGCTTTGCATGACGAAGCCGGGGCGCTGTGCGAGTGGCCGCCCTAGACTCTGGCGAGCGGCGGTCGTGGGCGTCGGACTGTATCGAGATGAGCGATGGCGATAACCCAAGGCAGTGGGTCCTGGACTCAAAGAACGGCCACCGGGTGCTGGCTTGCGAGTTCGTGTCGGAAGACGGCCCAAACCTGGTCCACGAAGTGCGACTTTCGGACGATGTCTGGTACCTGGACGTTCCAACGCGCGCGACGACAACAGTCGATCGCCTCGCGCTTTCGTCGGCAAGGCTTGCCGATCTCGTGGGTGCGCTTCGGCAGTGGCTCGCGCTCTCGATCGCTGAACTCGGCGCGACGCCTTTTCAATACGCGTGTGAGCTTTGCGAGGAGTCGAGCGGGCTGTCGCTCGATTTCGGTCCGCGCGACAATTTGATCGTGCAGAGCAGCCTTGGCGCAGTTGGCTGTCTAATTGAGCTGCGAGTGGGTTCGCTGACTACTAGCTTGGAGCTTGTGACCGACGCCACGTGTCTCGAAGTGCTTGCCGCCGGAATCGAGCGTCAGCTAGAGCCATCCGGCCCGGCCTGACTCGACGCCGATAATCGTTCAGGCCTCCTGACCGGGAGACGCGCAGTCCGACTCCTGCTCCCGCGCAAGGCGGTAACGCGCGACCGGGCGGCGCCCGCTACTGCTTGCGCTGACAAGCGAGAGGGCACGAGCTAGCCCGCCCGCTCCTGCTCGCGCCCAACACGAGGAGTCTTGACCCGGCCGGGGGACGAGCCGCTCGCTTGGTTCCATGGACCAATTCATGGACCAATCTGAGCACAAGTGGGACCAACTCAGAGGGTGTGAAACCCAGTAAACACGGGACAAACGGGGTAGGCACAACCAGATCCTTTGGGTTGTGGTCCCGGCGGTCGCGGGTTCGAATCCCGTCGCTCACCCTTGAAGTGGCTGCAAATTGGCCTGTTTGTCGATTGGGGCAGAGACAATCCCATGGACCAATTTGTGGGGGAACTGCTCGTGGCGGCGGGATGGGCGCGTCGAATCGCCGGCATTCCCGGCCCTGCGACCGCCGGGATCTGTGGTGCGGACGTCTCCGCCGGTGCCTGGTCGTCAAGGCGCTCTCGTCGCGAAACGCGAGAAGGCGGCGGTTCGGGATCAGACGGCCCCTCCAGCGGAGTACGACGCCGCGCCTGGGGGTGTGGTCGCGTGTCCGCCGGTGGTTGTCGGAGAATCGGCGTGTGCCGCGTCTGTCGATGTTCTACGGGATTGTGATCTGGATGTACCGGCCGGATCATCCGCCGCCGCACTTTCACGCCCAGTAGGGGGAGGACGTCGCGCAGATCGAACTCGGGACGCTGCGTGTCCTGAACGGGGTGCTGCCGCCGCGTGCGCTGCGATTGGTCCGGCAGTGGGCAAGGCTGCATCCGGACGAGCTTCAGCAGAACTGGGAGCTAGCGCAGCAGCTCGAGCCGCTCGTAGCGGTTGACCCGCTGCCGTAGCATTGTGAGCATGCTGCGAGTCACCGAAGTCGAGTCGCTTGAGGAGCATCAGCTGCGCGTGTCATTCAACGATGGCGTGGTCGGCGAGATCGACTGCTCGTTCCTGTTGCATGGGAAGCTTGGCGAGCCGCTACGCGACGCGGACTATTTCCGCCTGGCGCGGGTCGATCCCGAAGCCCGCACGGTCGTATGGCCCAACGGGCTCGATCCCGCGCCGGAACTCCTCCACGAGCTCGCGATGGCCTCTCTACGCACCCCAGCGCACGCCGGCTCCTAGACCAGGCGCTCCCAGGCCGCGCCAAGCGGCAACGCGACCTGGTGCGCCGCAGACGACCGCTCTACCCTCGAAGCAGCAGCGATCACGCACGACTCCGGCCTCCTGCATTTCGTCCGTTGGGGGAGCTTGACTCGCGTCCATTCGCGCGCTCGCATCGACGAGCGAGCGAGCGTCTGTGGATCCACGTGCACAGAAGTCCGGATACTCCCGCTGCGTGTGAGCTGGGAGCGGTTCGTGCGGTTCAGTCGTGCGCGAGGAGCGCAGCGCGGATCGCTTGGTCGAAAGTTGTGCGTGGCGCTTCGAGGAGGCCCCAGATCCGGTCGTCGTGGGCGATTGTCGGGATGCGGAGGCCTTCGACCAGCGGGCGCGCAACGGCGACGCTTGCGGGTGTGACGAGGTATAGCCAGAGCGAGGAGAGCCGCGGTGTCAAGAACGGCACCTCGACGAGGATTGGGTGCTTTCCGCGCAGTCGTGCGACTCGCTCCATCATCGTCCGGTAGGTCATCACATCGGGTCCGCCAAGATCGAATGTCTGGTCGTAGGTGGCCTTGTTGCCGGCGACGCCGATAAGCGCTGCCAGTACGTCCGCGAGCGCGACGGGCTGCGTTTCGACTGAGACCCAGCGAGGGCAGATCATTATCGGCAGGCGCTCGACGAGCGCGAGGATCGTCTCGAACGCCGCGCTTCCGACGCCGACGATCATCGCTGCGCGCAGAACCGTCACGGGAACGGGTCCGGCCTGGAGGATTGTCGCGGTCTCTGCTCTGCTTCGCAGATGTGGTGACAGCTCGTCGGCTGCTTCGCCAAGTCCGCCGAGATAAACGATCTGGCGTGCGCCACCGGCCTCCGCTCCTCTCGCGACCGCCGTCGCTGCGGCGCGATCAAGCGCTTCGAAGTTGTCGGCGCCGAGAGAGTGGACGAGGTGGTAGACGACGTCGACACTGTCGAGTGCACGACACATCGCGTCGCTATCAGTCGCATCAGCGGCGATCCACTCGACCCCGGTATCCGCGACCGGACCTGGGGTCCTCGCGACGGCGACGACGTCGTGCCCCGCTGAGAGGGCCATTATGAGCGGCCGTCCGATCGTGCCGCTCGCCCCGACGACGGCTACGCGCACTCAGCCTGCCTCGCGCGCGACGCGTGCCAGAAAGCGTCGGCCTACACGATCGTGAAGCCACGACTCGATCCGCCACAGTGGCCCGCGCAGCAGCGGAGCGAACCCGACGACCTCGACGGCAACGTGAATGCTGTCGGCGCGCCACTCGATAGTCCCGCCCGGCCGGCGCGCGAACCAGCCACCAAGAATCGTGCGGCGACCGTCCACCAGCGGACCGAAGCGCAAGAGGACCGGAGAAACACCGAGTAAACGCAGCGCGCCCTCCGAGAAATGCACCGAGCCGAGCGTAACCCGCCGAACGGCATCCCAGTACAACGCCTCAAGTCGCACGACGTCGACGGCCGCAGCGATCGGCGCACGCTGACGCGTATCGACCGTTCCGTCCGCGTGCATTGCGCTGACGCTCTCCACGCAAGAAGAGGCTACGCCCACCCGCCAAGCCCTGATGGCGCGGCACGAGCAGCGCGGCGAGACCGTCGCATCGGCCAAAGGCATGCGGCTTAGACGAAACTCCGCTCCTTCTCGCTCGCCGCGCCCGGCGACTGCCTGACGCGCCAACTCCGCGCGCCAAAAGCGGCGCGTTCGATTGCGGCTGCTAGACGCATGCTCCGGACGACAAGGAACATTCTCGATGAGCGCCTGCGACGCGCCCGCTTCGGCCACGCAAGCGAAAGCTAAAACAAAACGGTCCGCCAGTATCGAGTTTCGTCCGGAGCGAGGAGACAGCCGGGCTCGATCGAGGTGCCTGCTTACGCAGGAGAGAGCGAGCGGTGTCGACTCGAGCCGTCCTGCTTTTGGCGACGAGCAGGTCGGTTGCCATCCTGTTTGTGTAGCCCTCGTTTATGACTGCGCAGGCATCATTCGGGTCCGGTGTCGCGGCCCGCTCGGGGGCAGAGCAGCAGCCTCGTCGAGAGCGCCGCCTCGGACGAAGGAGAACTCCTCCTGACGGGATCAGGTGCCGCGGTAGGCGGCTAGGAAGACGTCCACCGCGCTGTCGGTGTAGCGCTTGAGCTGTGTTGCTCTGGGTGGCCGGTCGTCGCCGCTGAACATGGCGTGGTTGAGTGGGGTGGTGAGGACGAGCGATTGGAAGTGCTCGGCGGCGAGTGCGGGGTCGCGCAGCCGTAGCTGTCCTTCGTCGGCGAGCCGTTTGAACGCTGTGGTCCATGCCGTGATCGCGCGCCCGGGTCCGTGCTGTTCGTAGGCGCGACCGAGATCGGGGAACCTGCTGGCCTCGCCGATCACGAGTCGGCGCAGGCGCAGGTTCGTGGGTTGCATCACCCCCGTGAGTAGGAGCGCGGCGAGTTCGCGTAGGCGTTTGGCGAGATCTCCGTCGTCGCTGAGGTTGACGATCTGCTCGTAGAAGGGTTGTGTGATCTCGGTGACGAGGTCGTTGACGATCTGCTCGAACAGCTGCTGCTTGTCGGTGAAGTGGTTGTAGATGGTCGGCTTTGAGACCTCGGCGGCGGTCGCGATTGCGTCCATGCTTGCGCCGGCGAAGCCCTCGGCGAGGAACACCTCGGTGGCCGCGTCGAGGATCGCGCGACGCTTGCGGACGGATCGGGACTCTGAGGTTGGCTTGGCAGCGGGGTCGGTCATGGCGATTCCTTCGGGCTGGGCAATGAGTTTTGGGGCTGGCGCCAGTCTGAGAGCCGCTGACTGAACCGTTTAGTTTGACAGGGCGGCTCGCCTGGTATTTACTACACGGTGCAGTGTAGATGCCAACCAACCGGATTTGGCGAAACCTATAGCCACCCTCAAAGGAGGCGATGATGGGCAAGATCGCGGTACACGAATTCATCACGCTCGATGGCGTGATCGACGCGCCGACCTGGACGTTCGACTACGGATTCGATCCGAAGATGGGCGAGGCGATCGGCGCGATCATGGGTTCCAGCACGGCGATCCTCTTGGGTCGCCGTACCTACGAAGAGTTCGCGCCGGCCTGGTCGGGCCGGACGGCCGAGCAGGACCCCGGCGCGCCGTTCATGAACGACTCGCCCAAGTTCGTCATCTCGTCATCGCTGCAGCGCGCCGAGTGGAGCAACTCGACGATTCTGGGCGCCTACAGCGCTGAGGCGGTCCGCTCTCTGAAGGACCGGACCGACGGCCAGATCTACGTCAGCGGCAGCGGGACGCTCGTCAACGCGCTGCTCGCTGACGGCCTGGTTGACGAGCTACACCTGTTCGTCTACCCGTTGACGCTCGGCGCGGGCCAGCGGCTGTTCGCCAACGGCCACAAAACCACGTTGACGCTCGCGGCAAGCGATGCCTACGACAACGGCGCCCTCCACTTGCACTACCAGCCAACCGCCTAGCCCAGCTCATGCCGTGGCCACGGCCCCACCGACCCGGTGGGGCCAGACGGCCCCGACAGACGCCGCGACCACCTATCGATCGGGCGGCGACCCAATACAGGACTTCGTCAGCCGGCGTGCGGGTCCCTGGCGTTGATCGCCAATTGGGCGGCGAATGCCCGTTTGTATGCGGGTCGGGCTTCGCCGCGGGCAACGTAGGCAGCAAGTTTCGGAAACTCGTCCAGAAGGCCCGAAGCTCTGAGTCTGAGCAGCACCGATACCATCATCAGGTCGCCGGCGCTGAATGCCCCGTCGAGCCAGTCGGCGTCGCCCAAGCGGGCAGAAAGTTGGACCAGTCGATCGCGGATGCGGTCTTTGACCAGAGGCAGGCGCTCTTCGGCCCAGGGCTTGTCGCCTTCCGCGAACCTGGCGGTTACGAGTTCGAGGATCGGCGGCTCCACGGTGTTGAGTGCGGCAAACATCCAGGTGATGGCCCGTGCCCGCGCATCGGCATCGTCGGGGAACAGGCCCGCATGGTGCTCGGCGATGTGGAAGACGATCGCGCCTGTCTCGAACAGGACGAGATCGCCTTCCTCATAGGTCGGAATCAGGCCGAAAGGATGAAGGCGCAGATGCGCGGGTTCCTTCTTCGCACGGAACGAGACAAGGCGAACCTCGTAGGGTTGGCCCACCTCTTCAAGCGCCCAGCGAACGCGCGTATCGCGGGCCAGGCCCTTGCCGCCATCGGGCGACCGTTCAAAGGCGGTGATGACGATGGTCATCGTGAAACGCCCCTCACGCTCTCCTCCGTGGCGTCATTCACGCTGGGCATTCGAGTGAGGGCGGCGACCGCCGTCGCGCAGCACGTTCAGACATCGGTTAGTCGCGATCCGGTAAAGCCAGGTCCGCAAGCTTGATCGCCCCTCGAAATTTGCCAGCGCGCGCCAGGCGGCCAGCATCGTCTCCTGCAGCGCGTCCTCGGCATCCTGCAACGAGCCGAGCATCCGGTAACAGTGAAACTCCAGTTCGCCCCGGAATGGCTCCGTGAGCTCGCGGAAGGCAAGCTCATCGCCAGCGGACGCCCGCTCGAGCACGGTCGTTGTCACGCTTCAGATGCTCCAATGTTGAGCCAACGTCTCGTGCGGTGACGCCAGCGGACGGGAAGGGGCGTTGCCGGCAGACATTCGACCTCGACGTGGCGTCTCGAAAGGCTCATGCTCATCTGACCGGTAGCTCCTTGGCGGTGCGTTCCTCACGGCATGTGGGGTTCATGTCGTTGCGGCGCTGGGTAGCCAGCTGAAGCGCAGCGCGAGTGGCCCACGCGAGGCGGCGGATCGCCGGCTCGCGTGAGACTGCCCGGAGGTGAAGCTCAGCAGCATCGGCTAGCTCCGCTTCTGGCGGTTCTCGGTGAATTCACGCCACTTGCTTGCGAGGAACTTGAACAGCAGGATCATGGTCGGCTCCCTTCGACCTGGTTGGATTCGGTGGCCAGTTGCGTCCGGGCGATTTGATGGCTGTTGACACGCGACCGCTCCTGAAACTAAGATAAGGGACAATATGAATCTAAACAGAGAGTGCCGTAAGAGTCAAGATGTCTCCTAGAAAGGTTCTGGCGCACCCCGAGCGAACGCACCCGAAGCGGCCCGAGGCAAAGCCGAAACGCTCCGTCACTACTCGCCGTCGCGGCGCAACGCTTGAGCACGCGCTGCTGGATGCCGCGTGGGACGAGCTTCAGGAGTCCGGCTACGCCAAGCTGACGATGGAACGTGTCGCTGACCGCGCCGGCACGAGTCGCGCGGTTATCTACCGTCGCTGGCGTAGCCGAGCGGAGATGGTGATCGCCGCCATGCGCCACCATCAGCCAGTGCTCTCCGGTGCCATCCTCGACACCGGCACGCTACGCGGCGACGCGCTCGCGATCCTGCGCCGTGCGTCAGCCCGGATCACCGAGATCGGAGCCGACACCGTCATCGGCCTGCTCAGCGACCTGCTCTCAAACGAGGAGGCATTCGACCAGATCCTCGAGCAGTTGACGCGCAGCGGCGGCGAAGTCATGTCGGGCGTGATCAACCGAGCAGTAGCCCGTGGCGAGGCGCGAACGGACATCCCCCCGCGCGTCGCCAGGCTCCCGCTCGACCTGCTTCGCCACGAACTGATCCTGACCCACCAGCCCCCGTCACAGCTGACGCTGGAGGAGATCATCGACGAGGTCTTCCTCCCGCTCACCCTGCGCACTCCATAGCCCGCCACTGCGATCCGTCGGCCTCGCGCACAACCGCAGCGCTGCCCCGGGCAGCCCTTACCGGTCGGCGAGGATGTGGGACCCAAAACCGCGCTCGCATGATTGAACCCCGCGCGCGCACGTTCGAGCGTTCGCAACGGTTGCTGGGCACGGCCTGGAATCACCCGCCGCAGGCGGAGCAGCGGTTGGCCCCGCCCGTAGCGGGATGGACGCTCGCACTACGGGCCATCGGCCATGAGCGACAACGTCGCTCAGCTGCGAGGCCTCCGTCTTTGCAGGCCCAGAAACCGTTAGTCGAGGATTATCCCACCTCTCCGGGTGGGGTCAGCGTGGTCGGCCGTCCCGCTTTTCGCCGTTGACATGCATTGGAAGCGGTGGGGGTCGGGCCGGCACGGTCGTGGACACGACGATGGAGGTGAGTGGCGACCGGACGGTCAGGTGACGGGTGTGCGGGAAGTCGGCCGTCCCAAAACTTTTTAGGAGACACCTTGACTCTTAGCAAGACGGATGCTTAGATACACACTGTCTCCTACGTCAACCCCTCTGGAAGGACACCAAATGTTGCTTCTCATCCGCTCCCGTTATCCCCGCGTCGCCAACATCGTCGGCTTCGTCATCGGCGCGATCATGTTGGCGATCGGCATCGCCTGCGGCGCCTCGGCGACCGTCCTGATGCTCGGCGGCGGCAGCTCGGTCGCGCTGAGCGTCATCCGCTACGTCGGCAAGCGCAACCAGCGACTCGGCACGGGCCGCGGCACCGCTGCCGCGCGATGAGCAAAGACGCGAACTCGTCCGGCCGAAGCGCCGCCGAGCACTCGGTCGCAGTGCCCGGCGGAACGATCTACTACCGCACCGAGGGATCCGGCCCGCCGCTGGTGCTGATCGGCGGCGGGCCCAGCAACGCCGACACGCTCGGCGCGCTCGCCGGCCATCTCGCCACCGACCACGCCGTCATCGCCTATGACCGCCGCGGCTACTCCCGGAGCCAACGCGATGACCCCTCCCAGCCTGCAAGCATCGCCATCCACGCCGGCGACGTCCGCCACGTCCTTGACGATTTAGGCGTCGGACCCGCATCGGTGTTCGCGACGAGCGTCGGCGCGCTGATCGGCCTCGAACTGACCGCTTCTCATTCCGATACCGTCGCGCGGCTGATCGTCCACGAGCCGCCACTCGGCCAGTTGGTGCCGGCCGATGACCAGGCGTCGTTCGACGTCGACCTCGACCGCGACGACGCCGGCGCGGCGCTCAACCAGATCGCCGAAAGCATCGGCATCACCCGCGGGCGCTCACTCACCGGCTCGGACGACCGGCCCGAGGTCCGCCGCGGCGACATCGAGCTATTCATCCGCCGCGACGTCCCCGCGATCGCCGACTACCACCTCGACCTCGACCGCATCGTCCCGCTCGCCGACCGGATCGTCGTGACAGCGAGCGAGGAGGGACGCGAGTTCTATCCCCACCGCTGCGCCGAGGCGCTAGCCGCCGCGCTCGGCACCCCGCTGATCGAGCTCCCCGGCAACCACGCCGCAATGATCACCCGCCCGGCCGAGTTCGCCGCGCGCCTTACACCGCTCCTGCAAATCAACCCACAGTGGAGGTACTCATGAGCAACGTAGTCGTATCCGAGTTCATCACGCTTGATGGCGTCATCGAGGGCCCTGGAGAGGAGCCGGGGTTCGATAGGGCGGGCTGGGCATTCCAGTTCGATCGCGGTGCTGAGGGAAACACGTTCAAGTTCGAGGAGATCAGGGCTGCGGGCGCGCTGCTGCTTGGCCGCGTGACTTACGAGGGTTTCGCGGCGGCGTGGCCGACGATGGAGGGCACGGGCGAGTTCGGCGAGAAGATGAACGGCATGCCGAAGTACGTCGTCTCTAAAACGCTCGAGCGAGCAGAGTGGAATAACTCGACGATCATCAGGGACAACATCCCCGACGAGATTCGCAAGCTCAAGGCGCGGGTGGACGGCGACATTCTGATCAACGGCAGCTGCGGGCTCGTACAAACGCTGATCGAGCACGACCTGGTCGATGTGTACCAGCTGATGATCTTCCCGATCGTTCTCGGCGCCGGCAAGCGCCTGTTCGCGACCGCCGACGCACCTTCGACGCTGCGACTCGAGAACATTGTCAAGGCCGGGGACACGGCGATCCTCACCTACCAGCCAGCACGGGCGAACGGAGCCGCCGCGAGCGATTCGCTGTAGCCATGCTGAGCGCGTGCACGAAGGGCAGCCGACACGAGTGCGCCGTGGTCCCGCCGATGACCGGACCGCGGCGTGCTCGCGTTGCATCGAGGATCTACGAGCGTTGGGCCGTTTTCTGGCGCGTGCCCCGCAGCGGTGTCCGAGATGGAGTCGATCTGTCTCGACGTCCGGTGGGGTCCGAGGGTCAGTCAAGCCGCGCTGGCGTGCCATCGGGCACGAAATTCGAGAGTCGGTCCTTCTCGGGCATCGCGGTTTCGAGGCTGCGTGATCGCAGCAGCGCGACCAGGACCGCGATCGCACCCGCCGCGCCGACGATCGCGAATGGCCCCCGGGCGCCCGTGCTTTGCGCCAGCGCACCCGCCACGGCGGCGCCTAGCGCCGAACCGGTCAAAGACGCAGTCAGCAGCCACGAGAACGCCTCGGTGCGCGTTGCGGCGGGCGCGGCCGCGTCGACCATCGCGTAGATGCTTGCGAGGGTCGGGGCGATCGTCGCTCCGGCAAGCACGATTACCACGCCGATCGCCAGCACGTTGCCGGTGGACAGGATCAGGGCGCCGTGGGCGAACGCGAGTGCGCCGAGTAGCAACGTCAGCCCTCGAGCGCTCCGCGCGCCGCCGCCAAGCCGCGTCGCCGCAATGCCGCCGAGCAGCGAGCCGATTCCCCACAGGCCGAGGAGCGGTCCGGCCGCGGCCGTGGTCCTTAGCGCGTGCGTCGCCGCGATGACGCCGATGTCGGTAGCGCCGAACGCCGCACCGATCCCGAGCAGGATTAGGAGGAGCGTCCGCATCGCTGGCGTGCGTAGCGAGCCGCCGCGCGGCCGCCGCACCTCCGGCTCTGGCCGCCGACGCCGCGATGCCGGCTGGGCCGCGAAGGCTAGCGTGCCCGCGAGCATCATCAGGCCGCTCAGCACGAGCGCCGCGCCGGTCGACCATAGCGCCCCCAAGCCGAGCGCGAGCGGTGGGCCGAGCACGAACGTCAGCTCGAGCACCGTCGACTCGAACGCGAACAGGGCACGCAGCCCGCTGGGATCGGTGACGACTGCCGGCAACAAAGTGCGCACGCACGCCGCGAGCGGCGGCGTGAACGTTCCCGTCGCCGCACCCAGAGCAATCAGCAGCACTGCTGGAGCGCTGGATGGCAGCATCCCGTTCGTGACGAGCACCAACGCGGTCAGCGTGGAGCCGCAGACGAGCACCCGAGTCTGGCCGCAGCGATCGACTAGCCCCCCCAGAAGCGGCGCCGAGATCGCGCTTGAGATCGCGTAGGCCCCGCTTACCGCGCCGGCCACCGCAAACGATCCAGTCACCTGCTGCGCGTGCACCAGCAACGCGATGTTGAACATCGCCAGCGGCAGCCGCGCGATGATCGAGCTCCCCAGCAGCGCTAGCGCGCCGGGGTCCGAGAGGAGCGAAGGCCGTAACCGGATGTTGGTCATGGTCGGGTCACGATAAGCAGTGAGTGGCTCAGTGATAAGAGCCAATTGCATGCCGAAGGTATGAGCCGCTTTCGCGGAGAGACCGGCCAGATCGGCGGGCGGATGCGTCAGAGCAGGTCGCTGATCGCGCTGATGCCGCGCTTGATCGCCGCGTCGGTCAGATTCCCGAAGCCGAGTACCAGGCGCGGCGGTCCGGTGCGCCCGCTCGGGCGATACGAGCTCATTCCATACAAGCCGATCGAGCGTTCCCGCGCCCGCTCGACGATCGCCTGCTCATCCGCGTCGCCCGCGAGGCGCGCGACGGCGTGGAACCCCGCGGCGAGACCTTGAAGCTCGACATTCGGCGCGCGTTGCGCGAGCTGGTCGACCAGTGTGTAGCGCCGGGCGCCGTACACGCGGCGCATGCGGCGTAGGTGCCGGTCGAAGCGACCGGACTCGATCAGCGCCGCGAGGGCCAGCTGCTCAAGCGACGGCGATCCGCGGTCACTCAGCCGTTTGTCCTCAGTCAGCGACTCCAGCAACCGGCCAGGACACACCACCCACCCGAGGCGCAGCGCGGGTGCTAGCGACTTGCTGACCGTCCCGATCAGCGCCACCCGACCCGGAGCCAGCCCTTGCAGCGCGCCGATCGGAGCGCGGTCGTAGCGAAACTCGGCGTCGTAGTCGTCCTCGATGATCGTGGCATCCCGCTCGTTCGCCCACGCCACCAGCGCCTGACGCCGCTCCGGCGCCAACCCGGTGCCAGTGGGAAACTGGTGGGTCGGCGTAAGGATCACCGCGCGCACGTCGGCGGCGGCCAGCGCGTCGACCTCGATCCCCTGCTCATCGATCGGGACCGGGACCGCCTCGATACCCAGCCGCTCGCAGATCACCAGATAGTCGTTGTCACCGGGATCCTCGATCGCCACCCGCCGGACCCCTTCCTCCGCAAGCGCGCGGAGCACCAGATTGATCCCCTGCCCAAAACCCGCACAGATCACGATCCCCGCAGCGTCGACGGCCGTCCCCCGGACGCGACGCAGATACGCCGCCAGCACCTCCCGCAGACCCACATCCCCCCGCGGATCGCCGTACCCCAGCTGCGCCGGCATCGCGTTCTGGCAGGCCTCCCGCAGCGCCCACGCCCAATCGCGCCGCGGGAAACTTGTGAGGTCTGGAACTCCCGGACGGAAGTCGACTGCCAGCGGTGGCGAAGGCGCCGCTCTGCGCGGCAGCTCTGACGCCGCCAGCGCATTCGGCGCCACCCGCGTCGCCGAACCGGAGCTCGCGGTAAGAAACCCCTCTGCCTGGAGCTGGCTGTAGCACTCGAGTACAAGCCCCCGCGAGATCCCCAGCTCGGCCGCGAGCACACGAGACGACGGCAGCCGCTCCCCCGCCGCCAGCCTGCCACAGCGGATCGCATCCCGCAGCTCACGCTCCAGCTGCACCCGAAGCGGCTCAGCAAGTCCGCGATCAAGCCGAAGCAACAGCTCCGGACCCAAACCGGCCCACTCAATCGGCATCGAACGGCATCCTAATAGCGAACCGCTTCTCGGCACTCGCAGCGTACGTGCGCCGTCCCATGGGCAGGGCTGTGCCACGAGACCGTCACGCCTGCGCGAGGCGAACCCCCTGCATTCGTCCCCGCGAGGGTCCTAGCGGGCGAACACGCCGGGGATACGCAAAGCGCGGAAAGCAGGCGTGTGATCCACGCCCGCGAGACGCGTGCTCCGGACGAGCAGCAGTACTCCAGCCCTGCGGCGATCGAGACACTCGCTTCGCCGGGTGAAAGGAGGCGTCCAGACAGCACCCCCTCGCGTGACCGCATTCGCGTGATACGAGGAGCCTTGACCCCGCCTGGGGCCGAGCCACTTGCTCATTCCCATGGACCAATTCATGGACCAATCTGAACACAAGTGGGACCAACTCGAACGGTCTGAAACCCAGTAGAAACGGGACAAACGGGGTAGGACCAACCAGATCCTTTGGGTTGTGGTCCCGGCGGTTGCGGGTTTGAATCCCGTCGCTCACCCTTGAAGTGGCTGCAAATCGGCGGGTTTGTCGTTTGGAGCAGAGCCAATCCCATGGACCAATTTGTGGCTGGGAATGCCTATGGCGCGATGTCGGCGCGTTAAATCGCCAGTAATCTCGGGCCCACCGCAGCCGGGATCCATGGTGCGGGCGTTCCCGCTGTTCCCTGGTCGTTGAGGCGCTCTCGACACAGGGCCCGCGACAAGGTAACTTGTGGTGGTGGGCGTGGGTTTGATCATCGCCGAGGCGCCCGCAAGCACGGTGTTCGCGACGAGGACATCAGACACGCCTACGCAAATCCGACCAGGGTGTTCGAGCTCGACGAAGGGCTCACGATGATCATCGGCGCCAACCGCGCGGCGATCATCTACGAGATCGGTGTCGTCGACGGCGTCCCGACACCCGTGGTCGTGCACGCAATGAGGGCGCGAGACAAATTCCTGAGGTGATGAACATGCCACGCACAGTCCAAGACATCCTCGATCACGCCGATGAGCTGACGAGCCGCTTCGAGAATTACGAGCCGACGCCGCAAGACGAACGTGACCCCGAGGCATTCGTGGCCCTTCGCGATGCCGTGCTGTCCCGGTCCGATGCGGAGCGTTCGATCAAAGCCGCCGTCGACAACGCCCGCGCACACGGCTACTCCTGGGCACTCATCGGCTCACTCCTCGGCACCTCTGGTGAAGCAGCCCGCCAGCGCTACGCCACCAAACAGCGCGCGTAGCAGCCCGAGCCACCACCGGGCGCTCGCTTGTCGCGCGGTGGGGTCACGTGGGACGAGGTGATCGAGACGCTCGCTTGGTCATCGAAGCAGCAGTGCCGGCGAGGCCGTCGCGGACTACTGCTGATCGTCCGAAGCAGCAGTCAGGCGGACACGAACGCGCGGCGGCGAGCATCGCGGTGGTGAAGATCCGGCCGAGGTCGATCGATTACGACGTCTGCTGGTTGTCTGCCGGCAGACGCACCGCGGCACGTCGGTTTCAGGGCGCGGCGTGTAGGACTGGCGGGGTTGCGGTCGGTTCGCGCGGTTCGCCGGCTGGCTTGCGCGCGGTGCGTCGTCCGACGCGCCAGACTGTGGCGCCGATCAGTGCGAGTGCGGCGGCGAGGAAGATCCCGGTCTCGAGTGCCTGCAGCGGCCAGTAGTGGCTGGTCGGCTGGTAGGTGACGAGCAGGTGCAGCTGCTGGGACAGGTTCGACATGCATTTCGAGAAGAGCGCATTCAGCACGTTCGGGGTGGCGGTGGCTTTGCCGGGGCCGCTGCCGGGTGGCAGTCCCGCACCGCTGGCGATCTGCGGGCACCGCGCGTCTAGCAGGGCCTGGATCCGCCCCGCGCTCGGTACGTTGCTGGCGTTGTCGACAATCGTGGCTGAGTAGACCCAGGCGTTAGCGATTGTCGGTGAGGTGGCGAACAGCGACACGCCATGGGGCGTCCCGGTAATCCCGGCATTCCCGGCGCCGAGCTGTTGCGCTGCGTGCGCTGCCGGCAGGAGGTGGGGGCGGATCCAGAAGGTGAAGATGATCCGGGCGGCGATGAAGCTGACGAAGGTGGCGGCCATCGCTGGCAGCGTGCGGCGCAGAATGGCGCCGGCTGCGAGCCCGACGGCGAAGGCGAAGCCGGCGTAGCCGATCGCAACGATTCCGCGCTCGGTGAAGACGCTTGGGTCGAAGCGGTTCATGTTGAACTTGTCCAGCGGCGCGTACCACCAGCTGACCAGCCAGCTGGCGAGGCCGGCGACCGCGAGCGCGACGAGGCCAACGATCGCGATCTTGACGACGAGCCAGCGCGTACGCGTGATGCTCTGCGTCCAAACGAGGCGGTAGGTGCCCGTCTCGAGCTCGCGTGCCAGCAGCGGCGCGCCCCAGAACATCCCGATCAGCAGCGGGACGATCAGGAGCGCCGGTCCGAGCAGCCCGCTGAGAATTCGCTCATGGGCGCCGAACGTGCTCACGGTCGAATGCGCGCAGCCGCTATATGCCGCACAGCGTGAGATATCGCTCATGTCGTAGACATGGCGCAGATGCTCGCCGGTGACGACGACCAGCAGCGCGAACGCGGCGAGCGCAGCGAGCGTCACGATCGCCTGTGTGCGGAACTGGCGCCACGTGACCCAGATCATCGGCCGACCCTTGCCAGCTCGATGTCGTCTGCGGGGCGGCCCATGTACGCGAGCACTATGTCCTCGAGGCTGACCTCCTCGACCGTCCAGGAGGGGTCGATGATCGGCTCCTCGGTGCGGATGAGCAGCGTGCTCTGGCGGTCGGTGTGGGTCTCCTCGATCACCTGCTGGCTAGACGGTAGCCGTGATTTGTCGCGCCGCGGTCCGCTCAGCCGGCGGTGGCTGGTGAGTAGCTCGTCGACCTCGCCGGAGAGCTGGACGTGGCCTTCGGCGAGGAGGATCAGGTAGTCGCACACGCGCTCGAGGTCGGCGACCAGATGCGAGGAGAGCAGGACGCTGACGGTGTGCTCGGCGGCGAACTCCATCAGGCCCTGGAGGAACTCGCGCCGTGCGAGCGGGTCGAGGCTCGCGACGGGCTCATCGAGCACAAGCAGCTCGGGCAGCTTTGCGATCGCGAGCGTCAACGCAAGCTGTGCGCGCTGCCCGCCGGAGAGCGTGCCGGCCCGCTGCGCGCGATCGAGACCCAGCCGAGCAATCCGCGCATCAGCGAGCGCCTGGTCCCAGCCCGGGTTGAGCGCAGCGCCAAGGCGCAGATGGTCGGCGACTGACAGCGACGGGTAGACCGGCGTGTCCTGCGCGACGAAACCGACGCGCGCGAGCTGCGCGGGCGTCGCGGCAACCTCCTCGCCCAGTACGGCGACCGACCCCGCGCTCGGTTCGATCAAGCCGACCGCAAGCTGCAGCAGCGTCGACTTTCCGGCGCCGTTGGGTCCGACGAGCCCGGCAACATGGCCAACCGGGACCTCGAGCGTGCAATTCGAGAGCGCCCAGCGACTCGTGTAGCGCTTGCCGAGGCCGCGCGTGGCCAGCGCGGCGGTCACGCTACGCCCTCGATGCGGGCGGAGCGAACAGCGTCGCGAAACAGCGCCTCGATCGACTCCTCGTCAAGGCCAGCACGCCGCGCCTTAACGATCCAGCCGCGCAGCTCGCGGCGCAGCGGGCCGTGCGCAGCGAGCGCAGGATCCGCGAGCGACGACCCGGTGACAAACGTGCCGACGCCGGGCCGCGCGGCGACGAGGCCGGTGTGCTCCAGCTCCCGGTAGGCCTTCAGCACAGTGTTCGGATTGATCGCCAGCCGGGCGACGACATCCTTGACGGTCGGCAGCTGGTCACCCTCGCGCAGCAGCCCGAGACGCAGCGCGTGCCGGACCTGGTGCACGAGCTGCAGGTACGGCGAGACACCCGAGCGCGAGTCCAAATGAAACTCGATCACATTCCCTCTTTTACACTAGCTAACTAGCACAACATACTACTAGCATGAGGGTCTGTCAAGACCCCCTTGCGCGAGCCCTGAGTTCGATCTTGGACGTCATCTGCCGCGCCACCCACAGGTCAGTGGTGGCCACGCCCCCCGGACGACCCCACCCGATGAGGTCGCCACCGAATAGGGGTGCCATGTGCCAGAGCCGTTACGGGCTGCTGCTAAGGACGATTTCCGAGCGCGCCTCTCGAGATCGAGCTCACGCTCGCTCCCGCCGACCATGCGGAAGCGCTCACGTCATCGCTTGTCTGACCTGCAGTTCGTCCTATGCGGGTGCGCGCGAGCGAGTGCCCCGGACGCTCGCTTTGCCGCACGGGTTCAGTGGGGGAGAGGTCGCGTTGGTAGGTCTGGCCGATGAGATCGACGCCGAAGCTGTGGTGGTGCTCTTCGTTGATCAGGCTGAACCCGTGCTGGAGGTAGATGCGGCGGGCAGCGGTGAGAGGGTGGTTGGTCCACAGCTGCATGCGGAGGTAGCCGGCGTCGGTGGCGAAGTCGATGGCAGTGGCGACCAGACGCGAGCCGGTCGCGTGACCACGCGCTCGTGAGTTCACCAGCAGGATGCGCAGCTTTGCGACGCCTGGATCGTCGGTGCTGACGCAGAATACGCACCCGACGCGTTGGTCCTCAAGCTCTGCGATCCAGGCGGCGTTGTGTGCGCGATCGGTCTGCTGGGCGTAGTCGGCGACGATCTGCGCGACGAGTGCCTCGAAGCTGGTATCCCAGCCGAACTCGGCGGCGTAGAGCTCGCCGTGGGCCATGACGACCCAGCCGAGATCACCAGGCGCGCCGAGGGGACGGATCTTCACGTCGTGTTGTTCATCGCGGCCCATACGAAGGCTCCATCGTTGACTGAAACGGTCGTGTCAGTATCCTACAGATTGTGGTTGAGACCGTTCCCGTCGTCTCGCCGCGCCGCGATGAGCTTCTGGAGCGCGCGTACGCCTACGTGATCGAGCGTGGACTGACCGGAATGTCGCTGCGCCCTCTCGCAGCCGCGATCGGAACAAGCCCCCACGTCCTCTTGTTCCTGTTCGGAAGTAAGGACGAGATCGTGCGTGCGCTGCTCTCGCGAGCACGTAACGAGGAGGTTGAGCTAATCGACGAGATACACGCCGCCGGTCGCGGCGAGCTCGCGAACGTCGGACTACAGATATGGCAATGGCTGTCGGCCGAGGAGCATCGCGGCCTGCTCAAGCTCTGGGTCGAAAGCTACGCGCGAGCGTTGGTCGAGCCCCAAGGTCCGTGGGGGGGATTTGCCGCCGCGACCGTTGAGGACTGGTTGGGGCTGCTCGCGCAGGCCCAACCCCCGAGCGAGCGCAGAACAGCCCTCGGCCGAACGCGGCGGACGCTCGTCCTGGCCATTCTCCGTGGAGCGCTCATCGATCTCCTGGCCACCGAGGACCGCAACAGAACCACTCACGCCGTCACGCTAGCGCTCCAGCAGCTACCCGCGTGAGCCGCGCCCCGACCAAGGGCTGTTGCGAGAGATGGTAGCGTCGCGTGCGTGTCCGGACCCTTTGCCGACGATCAGCTCGCCGCGCTTGTGGGACAAATGCCGCCGGCGTTCGCCGATGTCGGCGTGGGCGCGATGCGTGAGGGAATCGCCGCGCGCGCGGCGGTCCGCTCGCGCGGCCCGGAGATGCACACGGTGCGCAACCTGCGGATCGGCGAGCTCGCGGCGCGCCTGTACTGCCCCGTCGCCGAGCCCTCGCCGCTCGTCGTTTACCTGCATGGTGGCGGCTGGACGGTCGGAAGCCTTGAGTCACACGACCGGGCGTGCCGCCGGCTCGCACACGGTTCCGGCGCCTCGGTCCTCGCGGTCGACTACAGACTCGCACCTGAGCACCCGTGGCCAGCGTCAGTCGACGACACCGTGGCCGCACTGCGCTGGGTAGCGTTGGCGCCGGTGGAGCTCGGTGAGCGGCCGAGTGCCGTCGCTGTCGCGGGCGACAGTGCCGGCGGCACCCTGGCCGCACTGGCCTGCCTGCGCCTGCGCGACGAGGATCCCGCGGCGCTCCCTGACCTACAGGTGCTGCTCTATGCGAACACCGACCTGACGGGTGCCTATCCCTCGATGCGCGAGAAAGCGAGCGGCTGGGGTTCGAACGCGGACGCAGTGCGGTTCTTTAACTCCCAGTGGGTGCCTGATGAGCGGCGATGGTCAGACCCGGGTGTGAGCCCCCTGCATGCGCCCGATCTTTCGGGGTTGCCACGCGCGGTGATCGTCTCGGCTGAGCACGACCCCCTGCGGGACGGGTCCGAGGCCTACGCGAGCCGCCTACGCGCCGCTGGCATCGACGTCGAGCTGCGTCGCGAACCTGGTCTGATCCACAACTTCATGCTGTTGGATGAGGTCTCCCCGGCATGCTCGGCCGCTACAGACCGCGTCGCTGCCGACGTGCGCTCCCATCTCAATGCCTCCTGACCCCGACCCCGCCGCCTCCACGTCGACGGGCCGCCGCCCAGTATCACGGGCTCGACCTGAGTTGGTGGGTAGGCGAAACCCGGGGATCGCGGACCGCCTGGTACGCCGCGGGTCATGAGTTCCCACGCCGAAAGAGTGAGCCTGTTCCGCGCGCTCCACGTGCCCGGCCGCCCGCTGCTGATGCCCAACCCGTGGGACGCGGGAACGGCCAGACTACTCGCCTCGTTGGGCTTTAAGGCATTGGCGACGACGAGCAGCGGACACGCTGCGACACTCGCTCGCATTGACGGCTCGGTGGGCAAGGACGAAGCCCTCGCGCACGCCGCGTCGCTTGTCGCGGCAGTAGACGTCCCGGTCAGCGCAGACCTGGAGAACGGCTTCGCCGACCGCGCCGACGAGGTGTTCACGGTCGTGACCGACGCCATCGCCGTCGGGCTGTCAGGCTGCTCGATCGAGGACTTCACCGGAAGCCCCGACGCACCGTTCTACGACGTCGAGTTGGCCGTCGAGCGCGTGACCGCCGCAGCCGAAGCCGCGCACGGTGACCCGGGGCTGGTGCTGACCGCACGAGCCGAGAACTTCATCCGCGGGAACCCTGACCTTGCCGACACGATTGCGCGGCTCCAGGCCTACCAGGACGCAGGTGCCGACGTGCTCTACGCCCCCGGGCTGAGCAGCATCCGCGACATCCGCCGCGTCGTCGCGTCAGTCGATCGCCCGGTCAACGTTCTTTTCCATCCGTCACTCGCGCCGGTCTCTGAACTTGCCGCGGTCGGCGTGGCTCGCATCTCGGTTGGCGGAGCCTTCAGCCAGGTAGCGCTCGCAGCCCTAACGCGCGCGGCCCGTGAGCTGCTAGACGAAGGGACGTATGGGTTCATGAAGATGGCCGCTGAAGGCCGCGAGCAAGCCGCCGGCGCGTTCAACGCGGCCTGAGCGCTGGACACCGCAGCCGTGCCGCTCGAGATCACGCACTACACCGATCCTGCTTGCCCGTTCGCGTTCTCCGCCGAGCCCGTCCGCATGCAACTGCGATGGCGCTACGGTGAGCAGCTGGTCTGGCAAACCAGGATGATCGTGCTGACCCTCGAGCGTGGCCACGCGGAGCAGCTCGCCGAGGGCGCACCCGGACTGCAACGCGCATACGGAATGCCGATCGATTCAACCCCACTGGTGCGGCCGGCGTCCAGCGAACCCGCTTGCCTCGCCGTCGTCGCCGCGCGGCTCAACGCCCCCGACGCCGCGGAACCGTTGCTACGCCGTCTACGCGTCCACGCAATGCTTGGAGGGCTGCTCGACGAACCCGAACTGATCGCCACAGCCGCACGCGAGGCCGGCCTCGACGCGGCCGATTTGAGCCGATGGTGCGCCACCGACGCGGTCCAAGACGCCCTGCGGGCAGACATCGCGGCCGCCCGTGCGCCCTCACGGGCCGCGCGCGCCCTCGACCACAAGCTCGCAGGCCCGGCCGAGCAACGGCGCTACACCGCGCCAAGCTACGAGATCACGCACCGCAAACGGGGCTGTTCGGCTGCGATCCCCGGATTCAATCCCATCGAAGCCTACGACGCGGTGATCGCGAACCTCGCACCGGAACTCGTTCGACGAGCCAATCCCGCAACCATCGAGGAGCTTCTCACCTGGGCCCGCGAGCCACTCGCCACTGCCGAGGTCGCAGCGATCGCACAACTCGACCCGGCGCAGGCACGCATCGAGCTCAGCCGCGTCGCCCGGCCGCTGCCGGCCGGAGCAGACTTCTATTGGACGCTGCACCACACGGAATAAGGCGCGAACACCCGAGCGTGCGGCGCCCTGTTTTGAAGACGCTCGCTATCGCACAGGACGGTCGCCTGACCGCCGCGCCGCCAGCCCCGCGCAGCAATACGCCTCGAGACTAGTTTGCGCGTTGGCGGTAGAGGGCTCCCGCGAGCGCGATTGATGCGGTGATGATGGCGATGCTCCAGGCGATCGCGTGCCAGGCACTCGACCCAACGGGCGTACCGTTTAGGAATGCGCGAGTCGTGTTGACGACGGCCGTGACGGGCTGGTTGGATGCGAAGCCCTGCAGCCATGCTGGCATCGTGTGGATTGGGACGAACGCGCTGCTCGGGTAAGCGAGAAAGCTGATGAAAAACCCGATGCCTTGGGCGGCTTCGGGTGATCGCACGATGATTCCGATCGCGGCTGCAAACCAGGAGAGCGCGAGCACGAACAGGGCGAGAATGGCGATTGCTGCGATCCAGTTGGCGGGGTTGCCGTGCGGTCGGAAGCCGATCGCGAGCGCGACGACGAGTACCAGTGTGGTCGACAGCATGTTGCGTGCGACGCTCGCGATGACGTGGCCGTTTATCAATGTTTCGCCACGAACGTCCATAGCGCGGAAGCGATCGATGATTCCGCTCGTTAGGTCGTGGGCGACGCTTACGGCTGTAGTTGAGGCGCCGAATCCGACGCACACGAGGAGCACTCCGGGAACCACATAGTCGACGTAGCGAATGCCGGTGTGGATTGCACCGCCGAAGAGGTAGACGAACATCAGCATTAACATCACGGGTAGGGCGAGGGCCGTGATCAGGGAATCGACGTTGCGCAAAGACAACCGCAGCGAGCGACCGATCAGTGTCAGCGACTCTGACCACGCCGAGCTGCGCGAGCGCAGCGGCGTGGCGTGGATCGCTGCTGCGTGCAGATCCTCAGACATTCGTCGTCTCGCTTTCGGTTGCAGACGTGTGCTGCCCGGTCAGGGTCATGAAGACGTCATCGAGGGTCGCTTGGGTCTGCGCGAAGCGGGTGATCCGCGCGCGCTCCGGATCGAGTTCGTCAAGCAGCGCGCGAACTGTGGCGGCGGTACCGTCGGAAGCTATGCCGATCGTCAGTGTCGAGCGATCGTGATAGACGGCGCGCGTGCCGAGCTGGCTCGTGAGCTTGCTGAACGTCGCGGCGTCAATCAGCTGCAGATCCAGACGCTCACCCACGATCTGCTGCTTGAGCCCGTCGGCACTGCCCTCGGCGACGACTGCCCCGCGGTCGAGAACCGCGATACGGTCAGCGAGTCGGTCGGCCTCCTCGAGGTACTGCGTCGTCAACAAGATAGTGACGCCGGCCGCGGTGAGGTTTTCGATGAGCTCCCAGATTGCTTGCCTGCTTCGTGGATCGAGACCGGTCGTCGGTTCGTCGAGGAACATCACCTCAGGGCTGCCGAGCAGGCTCGCTGCGAGATCCAGGCGCCGGCGCATGCCGCCCGAGTACGTTGAGACTCGGCGCCCGGCCGCCTCACCTAGATCGAGGCGTTCGAGCAGTTCGCCAGTGCGCTCGCGCGCCCTACGCGCTGGTAGCTGAAGCAGCCTGGCCATCATTTCCAGGTTCTCGAACCCGGTCTGCAGCTCATCGAGCGCGGCATACTGCCCGGTGAGGCTGATACGCCGTCTCACCTCATGGCGCTCGGTGACGACGTTGTAGCCGGCGACCAGTCCGACGCCGTCGTCCGGTGCGAGCAGCGTCGCAAGGACCCGCACGGTGGTCGTCTTACCTGCGCCGTTGGGCCCTAGTAATGCGAACACCGTGCCCGCGGGAACCGCGAGGTCAACTCCGGCGAGGACGCTGGTTTCGTTGTAGGACTTCGTTATGCCGCGGGTCTCGATCGCAATGCCGTTTGCCATCCGTCTTCTCCAGAGATCATAATTGCGTAGCTTATACGCGAAGACGCGTACCTTATACGCACTTTTTGATCGCTGTCAAGTACGCTGCACAATCAATGACATGAGCGGACCGGTCGAATCCGAACAACCATGCGGACAGGCAGACGAGCATCACGCGGTGCCGCGCATCCCGCCGAGCATCGAGCTTGCCTGGGGCCGACGTGATCGCGCGACTCGCGGACCGAAGCCTGGGCTCACGCTCGAGCGCATCGTCCTCGCCGGCGTCAAGGTGGCACTGACTGACGGACTCGGGGCGTTGTCAATGGCACGCGTTGCAAGCGAGCTCGGCGTCGGCACGATGTCGCTCTACCGCTACGTCGACGCAAAAGACGAGCTACTCACGCTGATGGTCGATACCGCGCTCGGCCCACCGCCGCAACCCGGGCACCTCGACGAGGACTGGCGCTCAGGCCTCGCGCGCTGGGCGGTCGCCGTACGCGATGCATACCGCCGCCATCCCTGGTCACTGCGCGTGCCAATAACCGCACCGCCGCTCGGGCCGAACAATGTCGCCTGGCTCGAAGCGGCGCTGCGTGCACTCTCGAACACGCCACTCTCAGAACAAGAGAAGCTCTCGAGCATCCTCCTGGTCAGCGGCTTCGTCCGCAACGACGCGACGCTCACCGCCGACTTCGCCACGGGCGGCAGCGGCGAACCTGGCGTTCCCCGCTACGGCACCATGCTCTCACAGCTCATAGATGCCGCCCAGTTCCCCAGCTTGCACCAAGCGATCGCCTCCGGCGCGCTAGACGACGAAGACGACATCAACAACGAATTCAACTTCGGTCTCGAGCGAATCCTCGACGGAATCGAAGAACTCATACGCACAAACGCACCGCCCCGGTAGGCCTCTACTGGGCAGCCCGGCTATCGTGACGGCGGTCGACCGGGGTTCTCGCAGACTGCTGCTCCACCCTCGAATGCAGCAATGGGCCTAGCGCGCTACCGGTCTATCGCAATTCGTCCGTTGCATGCGTCCTGTGGGCGCGGATCACGCTCGTCGTGCTCGGCACCTCTGGCGACGCAGCCCGCCAGCGCTACGCCATGAAACAACGCGCGTAGCAGCCCGTGCCACCACCAGACGCTCGCTGGTCGCGCGGAGGGAGCACGCCAAAGATGTCGCCTGAGACGGCCGCTCTGCCGTCGAAGTAGCAGCGGGCCGGGTGCGCGCGCTGACTACTGCTGCTCGTCCAAGGCGGGCACGCGCCCGATGTGCGCGCAGGCTCCCGTAACGATCTGTGGGAAGCGAGCGTCGGTCCGGCGCCTATAGAGACAACGTGACAGACCGCGCAACGGGATCGCGCGGCGCGCTCGCCGAAGACCTCAGCCCTCAGTAACCGCGAAGTTCTGCGCGGTAGTCGGGTTGGGAGTCAGGGTGCCGTCCTGGACCAGGCTGCACGTCCATCGTGTACCCGCCGGGAAACTCGGCGGGGCCTCGATGTCTTGCCATGCGAAGGCGCCGTTCGCGCTGCTGTAGGACTTGTTGAAGCGCCCGGCAACCGCCCACACGATGTCCCTGCCGGAAACACCAATGTGCTGCAGGGAGAACCAACGCTCTGGCGCGGTAGTGACCTCGTGCCCCACCGCACCGCTGATCGTCCCCGACGTCGTGCTCGAGTAGGCCTCTGCGGGAAAGCCGCGAGAGGTGTTCTCGCCGTAGAGCCCGGCGGGGATGCACGTCGTCGGCACGTCCTTCCAGGTGATCTTCATTTTCGTCGCCTTGCCGTCCTCGAAGGTCGCTCTAATCGTGATCGCGCCGCCACCTGTGATCGCCCCACTGTAGTCACGAGTTGAGGCAGAGCCCGGGAGGACCGCCACAACAACCGCGAGAACTGCCACCAAGACTGCGATTCGACGCGGCCAGGCGCGCCGAGCAAGACGGCCCAGCCTTGATCGCAGTTCCATCGCGTTCTCCTTCTCGGTTGCTGCTGTCGTCGTGTGCCGACGCGGGTCAACCTGCATCGTTTGGCAGGGAGTTCAACCTCGTGCGACCAGACTGCGAAGAAACCGCGAAAAATCGGTGTTGCGACGTCGTCGGTGGGCGACACTGTGCTGGTGTGCGCTGTGTCGGACCACGCTGGGCTGCTTGTGCTCGTCGTGGAGGACGAGCCCGAGATCGCCGCACTGCTGAGGGACTTCCTCGAGTCGGACGGTTTCCGCGTCCGACTTGCAGCTGATGCCGAGGAGGCGGCGGGGGCGCTCGCGATGAGGCCGGACTGCGTGCTAGTCGACGTGATGTTGCCGGGCGCGTCGGGGTTCGAACTGTGCCGCGACATCCGGGCCGAATCAGATGTCCCGATTCTGTTCCTCAGCGCTCGGGACAGCGACGCAGACAAGATCCGCGGGCTCGGCCTCGGTGGGGACGACTACATCGTGAAGTCGGCGACTCCAGCGGAGGTCGTCGCCCGCATCAAGGCAGTTCTACGCCGCTCGGGCGCGGGCGGCGGCCAGGGACGGCTTTGCTTTGGCCGCCTCGAGGTCGATCTCGCCGCACACGAGGCGCTCGTCGCCGGCCGGCCGGTGCGGATGACGGCCCGCGAGTTCGACCTGCTGCGGGTGCTCGTCCAGCACCCGCGGCAGGTGTTCAGCCGCGAGCATCTGTTCGAGCTCGTCTGGGGAAGCTACGGCGACCGCAGCGCGGTGTCCGTGTACATCAGCCGGCTGCGCGAGAAGATCGAGGACGACCGTTCCGCGCCCTGCTACATCGTCACCGTGTGGGGCGCGGGCTACCGGTTCGACGGTAACCTCGCACGGTACGACGCCGCTAAATGAGCCGACTCCGCGCCTCGGCCCGTGTGGCTCTCGCCGTCTCCCTGCTAGCGCTGCTGGTCTTTTCTGCCGGGGCGGCGACCGCTGGCTACTTGGTCGAAGCCCATAACCAGGGCGTCAGGCGCGCCGACCGACTCGCCGACGCGGCGACTTATGTCGAGCACGGCGCGGCGCGGGCCGAGACGGCGCGGTGGGAGCAAGGCCTGACTCGAAAGCTCACCGCGCTTGGCCTGAGCGCGGAGCTCACAATCGTCTCGCCGATCTTCGCGCCGGGCACGCTTCCGATCTACATCAGCAGGGGACTCGTTCCCACGGCCGGGGCCGTCCAGCCCACAGCGAGCTACACGTTCCATAGTCTCCCGGGTGAAACCCTCCAGCTCGATCTCTACGGTTCGTCACCCGCTCGGTCGCAGCGGCTGCTCGCCGCGCTCGCGGCCGGGCTTGCCAGCGTGCTCGTCGGCGGGACGCTGCTGATGTGGGCGGCAAGCCGGTGGCTCGTCGTGCCGCTTTGTCGCCTGAACACGCAGGTCGACGCGATCGCGGGCGGCGACCCGATCGAAACCCC
>Ga0182015_10000557_pt1 | contig 53387 bp, 45 predicted proteins | sample 712P3MmetaG_FD_120478 | JGI IMG/M metagenome (GOLD analysis project Ga0182015, IMG submission 120478) | Permafrost microbial communities from Stordalen Mire, Sweden - 712P3M metaG | ecosystem: Environmental > Terrestrial > Soil > Wetlands > Permafrost | place: Sweden: Stordalen | collected...
GCGGGGACGTAGTTCAGTTGGTTAGAACGCTGCCCTGTCACGGCAGAGGTCGCGAGTTCGAGTCTCGTCGTCCCCGCCATTTTTCTTCAATGTTTATAAGAGTTTTTGCGACATTGAAGAAAAATGGCGAATATCTCGAAAGCGGTTTTCCCAAAAATTTCCCAAAAAACCGGACGCCCGAAAATTCTTTCTGGCGATTTCCCGGGCCGGATCATCGAGGATCGGCGAAGCAATTCGTTTAAACCCCGATTTTATGCGGTTTCCCGCCAGCCTGGGCGACGCAGCGAGGTTTTCTAGGGGGTAGGGAGGGCTATAACAAATGAAACCTAGTTGGAGAATCCCAGTTGGCGTGTTCGGTTTTCTTTTGTTCGGGTCAGTCGCACTGGCTCAAGTAAGTTGCTCGCCGAATGTGGACAAGCAGATGTGTGCCGATGCTGCCACTTTCTTAAATCCGATAGTGGATCACGGAACCCCGTATCACGGAATTGGTATTCCGGTCGAGATCGTCACTCCTGCGGAGTACGCAAAACGTCTCGCTGACACCAAGGAGATGGAAAAGAGAGAAGCGGATTATGTCGGTGGCCTGGACAAGGCTGCAAAATCTCCGGACAAATTCTCGCCGTTTTACCGGCACACCCTCGCGAACGGTTGGAGCGAGAACATGACATTTTTCCGTGATAAACCTTCTTCTCGCTTCGTGAGTGCCATCTTGATCTCATCCATTGAGTTCGACGACTTGAAGTTTGAGGTGGATCCGAAAACGCATGTTTATCGCGGAGTTGACACCGGTAAGTACGAACCGCCTCGCGTTGGGGAGGCTGGAAGATTTATCGGCGGGTATCTATGCGGCACCATGGCAACGACGTGGGATGGCAGTGTCACGCTGGATGTATTTTCGGACAGTGAGAAGAAGCCATAAAAAAGCTTAGGCAGCCAATGATTTGAGAGGCGCGCCTTGAATGACCCGCGAAAACACCATTACGTTCCGGTGTTCTATCAGAAGCATTTCGCCAACGCGAAAGGCTTGCTCTGGGTTTACGATCGCAAACTCCAAACGTACAAGGAACTGCATCCGGATGTGATCTGCTTCGAGAGAGACTTGTACGCAATGAAGCCTGACGCCGCCCCGAAAGACCAACGAGTTGAATCGATGGCTCTGTCTCTCGCTGACGGATACTGCGCGACTGCGGTGCGCGAACTTGTGCCCGGGGATCAGCCCGCGTTGGGAACGCTCGTTACGATTGCCTACTTTGCGGGACTGCAATCATCACGACTGCCTTCGGCGGGAAAATTTATTTCAGCCATCTACAAGAAGCGCGTGGAAGAAATGGATCGCATTGCTTCGGTATCTGTCGAGCGAATGCAATCCATGATCGATAGCTACGTTGAGCGTACCGGCAAGCAGATCACGGTTTCCGCCGAATCGATGGTTGAGGTGCCTGTTGAGGTCGTGATTAGAGAGATTCCATTTTTACGGCACATCTTCCAGTACGCCACATTTCTCAACAAACAGTTCTTACAATTTTCGTGGGAGATTCTCGTTGCATCTCCTGACCCGGGTTTTATCTTGTGCGACGATCCCGTCGTGATCGTGCCCCTCGCGGCGTCACCGCAGTCGGTCTAATCGTTCCCGGTTCGGTGAAATATTTCCCACTAACGCGCAGCCTCTGTGTGCGAATGGGCGACATCGGAGATATGTTTCGTTACAGAGACGTGGATCGTGAGACAGTTCGAGTGATCAACCAGAACGTCGCTGCCAATTCGACTCGATTTATCATGGGGCCGTTTATTGAACAACTCGAAAGCGTCGTGCTGCGCAGCGCTTCCACAGCAATGGATTCGACGCCGCGCCGCACGATCGAAACCAGCTATCTAAATGACGCTGGTTCATTGCAGAAGATTTCTACAAATCCACGCAGATATTTCTACTTGAACAATTCGACGATCGCACCCTAACCTCTGTGGGATGGTGCGCGCCGCTTTTCGCCGGGGTCTAGGCGGCCCCGGCGAAAAAAATCTCGAGTTTTTTCAGCGATCCGGATAGCCCTGGCCTTCATCGGCCAACTGCGTCAACGCATCTTTAATCGCGCGCTCTATTTTCGCTTGCATCATCACGCGAGAACTTTCGCCGAGAATATCGATCGCCAATCGCGGTGGGATTGAGAGTAGCCGCGCTTTCGTCAGATGGACAGGGAACCTCACCATCTAAGTCCAGAGAAGGCACCGGCGTTCGCATCCGAAGAAAGTACAAGCGACAGCACAGCGCCTTGCGCTTCATGCTTAGCGAGAGTCAGCACTTGCGTGTAAAACGCCCTCCTGCACTGCCATTGCGGAGCAGAAGAATCTTCTAATATCGCTTTGTGGAGTAGGGAGGAAAACAAACAAATGAATCGCTTTGCGGCGGCAAGACTTAGCAATGTTGACGGGAGGTCAGAGGCCTTAAGGACGGTCCCTAAGCCTGCACAATTTAGGGGTTTCTATTCGCTCTCGGATGGCTCCCAAAGCTCGATCGGATTACCATCTGGATCTTTAAGCCACGCAAAGGTCCCCATGCCGGGATATTCCTCGGTCTTTTCAATTACCACGCCTTTACTCTTAAGATGGCTGAGGGCTTCTCCCATGTTCTTCACTGTGTAATTAATCTTACCCGTTCGCGGCTTATCTTTGATGTCTTGATCGGTGGGCATAATCGCCCACGCTATCGTCCGCTTGATCTCCGGGTTTGCAAGATCCCTATATTCGAACGATGCATAGATTGAATTGCACTCGGCATCTTCGCCCTGAGGAACTATTCCGAGGCAATCGCGATACCAAGCTGCCAGTCTCTTTGTATCGTTAGAAAACAGAAAAGCGCCGCCAATTCCGTCGATCATAAGATCCTCCCCTACGCATTCACTCGATTATTGTCCCTTGTTTCGATCTACTTGCGAAATTAAAGCAGTCCCTGGAAGCGCGGCCATCACAAGTCTTATGTTAACTCCGCATCTCTGCCGGTTTTACGAACCGGCAGGCATAGTTCCAATTCAAAATGCGACCAATCCGTCGCGCTTTCTTTGTCCAGGAAAACCTCAAGTGCGGGTGCGTGCTCGGGCTGGTAGGCACTGCTGATAAGCCAATCTCTGTAGAGGTAGTCCCAAGCCGTAGCTACCTTATGGATGTCGCCGGAAACCTTTATGACCGCGTATCGCATGGCCGGCATTTTCAATTTCGACATTCCTTCCCTGCACTTGAAGGGAAAAGACGACGCAAGACAAACCTCATATCGATAAAGATGCTTTGGGGTCACGTGCGGATCGTCTACCGTCATTCCGAAAAGAATTCCTTGCGAAAAGATATCCTGGGATTTGGCCCATTCGGTCATTGTCTTCACAGCGGCCAGTACTCTGTCCAGCTCAAAGGCATTCGTAACCCGAATATAGGCGACTTGCCTTTCGGGAATGTCGATCAATCCCACTGGAAACGCGGCTCTCTTTTCTTCCGCGCTCATGGGGAGACCATATTCGTCTTGCGAGAAGAGTTCTTTGCAAATCTTGCTCTTTTTGATCTCGCCGCTTCTTCGAAACTGACTGGGCGAAGTGTCGTAACCGGATCGGAAGGCGCGCGAAAACGTGGCCGATGACGAAAAACCGCAATCTAACGCTATATCGGTCACGCTTTTGTCGGAATAACGAAGAAGACGAGCGGCCTTTTCAAGACGAAGCCGGTTCGTAAAATTGTTCAGGGTCTCGCCCGAAACCGCGCCAAAGATCCGATGGAAGTGAAATTCCGACAAGCAGGCAACTCTAGCCAGCTCCTTTAGTTTCACCTGGCGATCCAGATTCCCGCGAAGATAGTCGATGACCCGATTAATTCTTTGGGCGTATTCGCTATTGGCGTGGGTCTTTGCGCTTGGCACGGATTCTACTGACATTGTGTCGCAGATATACCCCAATTGGCCCTATGCGGTCGATATCCAAAAGTCTGACTGCCATGCGTCGTCAGCTCAGTGGACCACCGTGGACTTGCGTGTTCAAAGAATTTGATCTCATTCCGCATTTCAAGCGACAGCGCGCGATCGCATCCCCTGGATGGCCGAGGTTAGGTGCCTAGGCTTGTTGATGCTCGGTACTGTAGGTAAACCATTCCGTTGCGAAAGCGACGTTCATCCTGCAGCGTCAGCTTAAGGCGGATGTCGCTAGGCAAAGCCCGATTACCATCCCCAATAATGAACGAATGCACTTCTTCGTCCGGCGCGGCCCAGTCGAACTTACCATTTTTGTCCGAAATGTAGCTGTCAAGCGACATCAGTGCTGTGTAGATCAGGTTCGCCATAGCTAAGACCTCGGTGAGTGCACACCGGCTCACACTTAGTAGACGGGGAGTTATAGCGCGGTTAAAGGGTTACCGACGGAGTGCCAGTTGCATTCCTGCGTCACTTTGAATTCCATACTCACGCTTCTCACCAGCGTCGAATACGTGTGGCAGAAGGTCCGCCGGCCATCATAAAATAAAATATGACGGAGAAATTGGCCAGGAAAGGCCAAGAAGAGAAGCTCTGCGGGAAAGCAAGCACTCATCATGAAAAAGAGTGGCTCCCAGAAACCGGAATCTGCATCTCGTCTGATAGACGCGAGAATCCGGGGGCTAGGCGACTGGCGAGGTGAGATGCTTTCCCGCCTCCGCGCTTTGATCAGGCAAGCCGACCCTAAAGTCGTCGAGGAGTGGAAGTGGGAGATTCCTGTGTGGTCCCACGACGGGTTGATCTGCACCGGCGAGACCTACAAGAATGTCGTAAAGATGACATTCGCCAAAGGCGCCTCGTTGGATGACCCCGCAGGTCTCTTCAATTCCAGTCTCGAAGGTAGAGTGAGGCGCGCCATCGACTTCCGCGAAGGCGACAAGGTTAACCAGAAGGCTCTGAAAACTCTTATTCGCGCCGCCGTGGCCCTGAACACGTCCTTGGCCTCAAATCGCTGATAAAAATTCTGCGTCGGCTAATTCGTCGTGCTGATCACGCGGATTCCGTCGAGGTCTAGATTCCAAGTTCGTTTTCGTTTGTTAGGGATGCTTATACCGGCTTGGTCTTTGTGGCAGGAAACAGGACGCCGATGGTACGGCTTGGCGGACGCAGCGCCCACGATGCCACGGCAAGAACAGCGATCAAGAGCGGGGCGATGACGTGAAAGCCGTAAGCACCGTAACCGCCGACTGCCGCGCAGGATATAGCGGCGCCGGTCACGTCGAAGAAGATGCCGGCATACGCCCATTCCTTCAGCCGCGGAAAACGCGGTACGAGTATGGCAATGGCTCCAAGCACTTTCCAAAATCCGATGATCGCAAAGAAGTACATTGGATAGCCCAGCTGGGGCACTGTGCCGTGGGGGTTGGCCTTAAATTGTGCTATCTGCACAACGCCCCCACTCATAAAAAACGCTAGGAGTACGGTGGTCGTCCAATAAACAATGTTTTTCGCTTTCATGGTCAGTCCAACCCCGCAACCACGCGCTCCAGGTTGCCGATGAACTTCGTCCATCCGTAGCTCGCACCCTTATACGCGGCATCCTGTTCCGACCGGAAACCGGAATGCTCCATGCGGACATGCGTGCCGTCCTTGGTCGGCGTCAACGTCCAGGTGACAACGCTCTCCATGCCCATAGTGCCCCAGCTATAGGAAAGCCGTGAATTCGGGTCGAGCACCAGGACTTCACAGTCTATGACCCCGTCCCAATTCGGAACAGGCGTCGAGCGGAAGTTGAACCGGTGCCCCACCACCGGCTGGAAATCATTCTTCGTCAGCCACTCCTCGATTAACGGGCCTTGCGTAAGCGCGCGCCAGATTTTTTCCGGAGGATGCGGCATCTCCCGTTCGATGACGAGAGTACGTGTCGGGGCTGTATTGGTCATCGGTCCATCCTTTTCAGTAGGTTTTCGAGGCGATCAAATCGGTCGCGCCAGAAGGCGCCATAGAAACTCATCCAGTCAATGAGTGGCGCTAGAGCTTGTGGTTGTGCGCTGTAGTGCGTTTCTCGTCCCTCTCGCCTGTGACGCACTAACTTCGCGTGCTTTAGAACACCCAGATGCTTGGAAACGGCCGGTTGTGAAATGCCGGAATGATCGGTCAAAGCGTGCACCGTCTGTTCCCCGTCTCGGGCCAGGCGCTCGAAGATCGCCCGACGCGTCGGATCGGCGAGAGCCTTGAAAACATTCTCCGCTACAGCTTGCATATCTAAACCATAACTATCCGGTTATGGGTTTGTCAAGCCTAAAAAAGCCCTGAGGATCTCGGACCCGCAGTGTGCTGCGGCTTGGCGCTCATTAACAAGGCGCGCTCGTGTGCCCGTGCCTTGAACATTCAGCTTCTTCCCCAGCCGCCCGGCAGTTAGACTTCTCCGAACACCGGTGCCTTAATCACACATGCTGGGAACCCCTCTACACATCTGGATCATTTTCGGCGCAGCGATAATCGTCGCACTAGGTCTCGACCTCGCCATCCTTCATCGCCGCCCTCACACCATCGGCCTGAAGGAGGCCCTGATCGAAAGCGCCGCATGGATTAGCATCGCCCTGCTTTTCAATCTTTGGGTTTACTTTGATCGCGGCCCTCAAGCCGGCACTGAATTCCTTACGGCCTACCTGGTGGAGAAATCGCTGAGCATCGACAATATTTTCGTCTTCCTCCTGATTTTCCGAGCCTTCAATATCCCTTCCGCCTTGCAACACCGCGTCCTCTATTACGGAATCGCCGGTGCCCTGGTCTTAAGAGCCGTCTTCATCGTCGCGGGAATCACCCTCCTCCAACAATTTCATCCCATCGTTTACGTTTTCGGCGCCATCCTTTTTTTCACAGGCCTCAGAATGCTTCTTCCCCGAAAACGAGAACTCCATCCTGAAAATAACTGGCTGGTCCGCATCACGCGCCGATTTTTCCCGGTAGTAAACGAATTCGAAGGCCGGAAATTCCTAGTTCGCAAAAATGGAAAATGGAGCGTCACTCCTTTGCTCCTCGCGCTGGTCGCACTGGAAGCCATGGACATTATTTTCGCCGTGGACTCTGTCCCCGCCGTCCTGGCCATCACTCGTGACACCTTCATCGTTTATTCCTCCAATGTCTTCGCCATCCTCGGCCTCCGCGCCCTTTACTTCGCCCTCGCCGACATCCTTCCCCGCTTCCGCTTCCTCCATCAAGGCCTCGCCGCGATAATAATTTTCGTCGGCACAAAAATGGTCCTAAGCGATCACTTCCCAATCCCCTCCGCAATTTCGCTGGCCGTCATAGCCGCAATCCTGGCCGCAACAATCGCCACCTCCCTCCTCTTCCCCTCTCGCGCTTCTGCCCCATCTTCCAGCTAATCGTCGCGGCCGCGACAATTTTTGTACGTGGACGCTCAAGCCGCTATCCGTTTTACAATCTCCTACGTCTACCACTCACATAAGCTGGCTGAATCAGCCGGAAATATGATATTTCTCTTCGCGGCTGCTTTCTGAGGTGCGACCATGCAAACGCTTCTGCAGGATCTGCGTTACGGCCTTCGCATGCTGGCGAAATCCCCGGTGTTCACCGCCATCGCCATTCTCACGTTAGCCCTCGGCATCGGCGCCAACACTGCAATTTTCAGCCTCATCGACGCGGTTATGCTCCGCTCCCTCCCCGTCACTAATCCGTCGCAACTAGTCGTCCTTCGCTGGAGCGCCCACAAAGCCCCCAAGGTTCACGGCTATATATCCTCCGGCGATTGCGCCACCGATATGCGTTTCGGCGCTTCGAATCCGTCAGGATGCTCGTTTTCCGAGCCTGTGTTTCGCGAGATTGAAAAGGCAAATGTCTTTTCGGGAGCCGCCGCTTTCTCCAATTCCGGCCGTCTCGATCTCACCGGCAACGGCCCGGCCGGCGTCATCAGCGGCCAGGTGGTCTCCGGTGATTTCTTCCGCGCGCTGGGGGTGAACTCCTCCCTGGGCCGCGTGCTGCAGCCCAGTGACGATCAACCATCCGCCGCTCCTGTGGCCGTTCTGAATTATGGTTATTGGCAGAGCGCCTTCGGCGCCTCCCACGACGTAATTGGCCGCACGATCCAGTTGAACGACGTTCCTGTCACCATCGTCGGCGTAACCGAGCAACGCTTCACCGGAATTACTCCGGGAAGCGATTACGACATTTGGCTTCCGCTCGCGGATGCACAACGAATCACCATTCCAGCGCGTTGGGAGAATCGCCAAAGCAACGTCGCCTTCTGGTGGCTCACCATCGTCGGCCGGCTGAAACCGGAAATTCCCGCGCCCCAAGCGCAAGCAATGCTCAACGGAATTTTCCGTAACGAAATGCTTCACGGCTCTGTGCCGCTGTTTGATGCCCGACTCGGGACGGCTCCTCTCCACGGAAATGTTCCAATCGGGGCGGGCCCACTTCCCTCTGGCCCGGGCTCAGCTCCAGCCGGCCCACCTGGCGGTCCAAACATGGCTTTCAAGGCGATGCCTCTACCTCCCGGAAAAACAGCTCTGGGAAATATCCAGTTGCCGCCTCCGCCCTCGTCCCCGAATGCTGCGAAGGGCCAAACGCCGAATGCGCCTCCAGCCGAAGCCGAGGCACGCACCCTATCCACGCCAGCCGACGAACCAACCCTCTCTCTCGTGCCCGCGCACTATGCATTGAACGGCACAAGCAGCCACTACGTTCAGCCCCTCTACGTCCTCATGCTCGCCGTAGGAATCATTTTGCTGATCGCTTGCGCCAACGTCGCCGGATTGATGCTGGCGCGCTCCGCCGCCCGGCGAAAAGAAATGGCCGTGCGCCTGGCACTCGGTGCAGGACGCGCGCGCATCATTCGTCAACTTCTCACCGAAAGCCTGATGCTCTCGGCAGTCGGCGGCGTGTTGGGAATTTTCTTCGCCTACTGGGGCGCGCACCTCATCGTGTCGTTCGTCTCCACGAATCAAACACGGACACTCGGGTTCGCCGCTGGCCTCGACATGCGCGTCCTCGCCTTCTCCGCGGCGATTTCTCTTCTCACCGGGATTATTTTCGGACTGGCGCCCGCGTTTCGTATCGCGCGAATTGACTTAACTCCCACCCTAAAGGAAGGATTCGGCGTCTCGGCCAGCGTAGCCCAGGACGGAGGCCGCTGGTTCAGCGTCGGCAACGCTCTCGTGGTAGCGCAAGTAGCGCTCGCGATTGTCGTGCTGGTCGGAGCAGGATTGCTCGTCCGCACTCTTCAGAATTTGCGCAGCATCGACGTCGGCTTCGATTCTCACAACCTGGTTGTTTTTGAAATCGACCCGTCCATCGCCGGTTACAAAGACGCTCAGATTGATGGCTTCTATCGCGATCTGCAGGGCCGCCTTGCTGAAACTCCGGGCGTGAAGTCCGTAAGTTTTTCGTCAGTCCCGCTTCTCAGCGGCTCCCTGATGATTAACGGTTTCCATTGGCCCGGAACGCCGCAAGACCAGGAGTCAGAAGCAAACATTTTGCCTGTCGGCCCCGATTTCTTTCACACTATGCAAATCCCGCTCTACGGAGGCCGCGGTTTCACTCCCTCCGATTACGTTATCGCCGCGTCGAACCGCGACGACACTAATTCCAGTTCCGCGCCCACGCCTGTAATCATCAATCAAGCTTTCGTCGCCAAATTTCTCGGCAAAGAAAATCCGTTGGGAAAGCATTTTGGACAATCGGTTGGCGGAGAAAACGGTGAGCCCAAAAGTTCGGGCTACGAAATCGTCGGTGTGGTTCGCGACGCCAAATACAGCACTTTGCGCCAGGAAATCACGGCCACCATGTACGTCCCGCAAAGCGGCATGCCCGCGTCCTTCGAAGTGCGCACTGCAGCCGACCCGCAAGCATTGTTGCCCGCAATCCGTCGCGTAGTCGCTGACCTGAACGCAAACATCCCAATCTTCCGCATCACCACCGAATCCGACCAAATCGACCGCTTGCTATTCCAGGAGCGCCTCATCGCCCACCTATCCTCCTTCTTCGGTTTGCTCGCGCTGGTGCTCGCCTGCGTGGGCCTTTACGGCCTGCTCTCTTACGAAGTCTCGCGCCGCACCCGCGAAATCGGGATTCGCATGGCCTTAGGCGCGCAGGAGCGCGACGTCCTGCGCCTGGTCGTGAAACAGGGTTTGACGCTCGCCTTCGTCGGTGCCGTGGCAGGAATAGCCGTAGCGTTAGCCGTCACGCGCTATCTCACTTCAATGCTCTACGGCGTCCACGCCAACGACCCCATAACCATCGCATCCGTCGCCGCTCTGTTGTGCCTGGTCGCGCTAGCCGCCTGCTACATCCCGGCGCGCCGCGCCACCCGTGTCGACCCCCTTGTTGCGTTACGCTACGAATAGCGCGCGTGCGCTTGCCCCACGCTGCACCGGCGCGCCGGGCCTCAGGTGCTTACTGAATGCCGCGAAACATCCGACCAACTGTGCCCTCGCTGTCCCTTAGCGTTATGGCTAAGAATTGTCATGCCGAGCGAGGCCGCTTTTGGCCGACGAGGGACCTGCTGCTGGTTTTCGCTCTCGCATAGCGGGCTCTACCGTGCCCCGAGTTGCGAACAGAAAAGGCCACCTCGCCGCTCGCACTAGCCAACTAAGATTGTCACCCCGACCAAAATCCCGAACGCCGTGTGTATGACACGTCCTATCAACTATGCCCTCGCTGGCCTTTAACGTTGTGGCTAAAATTTTCATCCCGAGCGGAGTCCCGCGCGTTTCTGCTTTCCCCTGGCTTTAAGGGGCGCGGGACGCAGTTCGAGGGATCTGCTTCTTGTGTTACGCCTTTGCATGAATTGGCTGTGGCGCTAGCTGCACATATCACGCCGATTCTCCGTGACTCCACAAATCGATCCCGAGGGTGCTGCACCTTTCTGCGCTTCATGCAGAAAAAGTGCGGGTTTAGACCTAACTGAGGACACAAAAAACCACGCGCACACAGCACTCCGGTCCTTGAATTCCGCAAAACGAAGTGCTAGCGTTTTGTATGATTAAAATAGAACATCTTCGAACTAGCGGCAGAGATGAAAGGAACCTGCATTTCGTCAGCCCTCAAACCAGCAACGAATTAGCCCCAAAATCCAAGTCCCACATGAGCAAATTAAATCGCCAAATTCCGGAATTAAAATCCCGCGTAACTCACAGAAAACAAAAGGAAGCGCCCCGCTCAAATCGCCAAAAAATCAGATTTCTGCTCCCAACAAAAATCGCACTTTCCGCCCACTAAAAAATGCCCAAAAACAAGTCCGGCCAACGGCACCCGACGCCAAAACGCCTTAGCTCCAAGCGACCTGCCTGCATACCAAAAGACGTCAACGAAACCGAGTTAACCGTCGAAGGCGGCCCGGTGAAACTAACCAATCTGCAAAAAATCTTCTGGCCCCAGCTAAAACTCACCAAGCGCGACCTCCTCCAGTATTATCTCGACGTCTCCCCCTGGCTCCTACCTCACCTGAAAAATCGCGCCATGGTAATGAAGCGTTACCCCAACGGAATCTCCGGCGCATTTTTCTTCATGAAACGCGCGCCCTCGCCGCGTCCTCCATCAATTCCGGTCTGCTCGATCGAACATCATTCCGGCAACGTGATCGACTTCCCAGTCATCAACCATCTCTCTTCGCTTCTCTGGATCGTGAATCTCGGATGCATCGACTTAAATCCCTGGTATGCGCGCTGCGACGACGTGGACCGCCCCGACTACCTCCATTTTGATTTAGACCCAACAGAAGGCGCCACTTTCGATCAGGTTTTGGAAACCGCGCTGATCGTTCGCGACGCTCTCGCCTCGTTAAAAATTAAAAGTTACGCAAAAACCACCGGCTCGCGCGGCATTCACGTATACGTTCCCATCGTGCGCGGCCCTTCGCAGAAACACGTGTGGGCCTTCGCCAAAGAATTCTCTAAAGAGATCGCCTCGCGCAATCCGAAAATTATTACAGCTGAATATCGCATCGCCAAGCGTCCCGCCAAGCGCGTCCTGGCCGACTACAATCAAAACGCCTGGAACAGAACGCTAGCCTCGGTTTATTCCGTGCGTCCCAAGCCCGAAGCCACAGTTTCCACTCCGTTGACCTGGGATGAGGCAGAGCGCGGCGTCCGCATGTCGAATTTCACCATGCTGAACGTTCCGCAACGCCTGCGCAAAATCGGTGATCTGTGGAAGCCCCTGCTCGCCGAGCGCGGCAGAGTGAACCTCGGAAAATTCCTATGACCTTGCCGCTAACCAAAAAATATTCGCCTATGGAGGCGCTCCCCGCTGCCGAATTACCAACCGGTCTCGAGTGGCAATACGAGCCCAAATGGGACGGCTTCCGCTGCCTCGCCTTCCGCGACGCCGCCCGCATCGACCTGCAATCAAAATCCGATAAGCCGTTAACGCGATATTTCCCCGACCTGGTCGCCCCGTTGAAAAAGTTGAAAGCCAAGAAATTTGTTCTGGACGGCGAAATCGTAATTCCCATCGACGGCAATCTTTCTTTCGACGATTTGTTGCAGCGCATCCATCCCGCCGCCAGCCGCGTGCTGAAATTGAGCCAGGAAACACCCTGCGTCTTTATCGTTTTTGATTTGTTGGTTGACGAAAAAGGACGCTCGCTCGTGAAGTTGCCTCTCCGAGAACGTCGCAAAGCTCTCGAAGCATTCGCCAAAAAGTATTTAGACGAAGACGGCACGGTCCGCCTATCGCCCATAACCGACGACATCGCCTTGGCCCGCAAATGGTTCCACATGGGCGTCGGCCTTGACGGCATCATGGCCAAACGCGGGGACTTGCCCTATCAAACCGGCGAGCACACCGGCATGCAGAAAATTAAAACCCAAAGAACCGCCGATTGCGTGGTCGGCGGCTTTCGCTACCTCGAAAAAAAGTCCTTGGTCGGTTCCCTGCTCCTCGGCCTTTACAACGATGAAGGCAAACTAGACCACGTAGGCTTCTGCTCTTCCATCCGCGACGAAGATCGCCCGGCGTTAACCAAGAAACTCGAAAAAATGATCAAGCCTCCCGGCTTCACCGGCAAAGCCCCCGGCGGACTAAGTCGCTGGAGCACAAAACATTCCATGGAATGGCAGCCCCTCGATGACAAACTCGTCGCCGAAGTCCAATTCGATCATTTCACCGGCGGACGCTTCCGCCACGGCACCAGATTCCTCCGTTGGCGCCCCGACAAATCCCCGCGCTCCTGCACCATGAAGCAAGTCCAGCGCGAAAACCGCTCCGCCCTAAGCTTGCTTTGAGTCTCCAGTGAACTACCGAAGAAAATCTAAATCGCACCCAGAAATAGAAACAATAAAATATCAAATGAGCTTCGACGTACAAGCTGGCTCAATCGGAGTGAAGTTCAGCACGAGTTTAGATAATTGGAGTCGTGCGGGATGTGGAGTAATACGACGAGCTCGCTTGAGACATGAAAGCTCAGCAAGCATGAGAACTCAAGCGTGGCGCGGTGCAGCTTCGAGCGATTCCGACACACTCATCAGCGCGCCTTCCAAAACGCTTAAGCCTTCGTTGAACTGCTCGTCGGTGGTCACAAGCGGCATGAGCAGTCGCACAACATTCCCATAGGTGCCTGCGGAAATCAGAATCAGTCCGTGTTCAAGACAATATCGCAGCACCCGATCTGTTTCTTCTTTCGCCGGCTCGCGATTCGTCCCAGGCCGAACCAGTTCCAAAGCGCGCATCGCGCCGAGTCCGCGGACGTCCCCGATCAACGGCCAGCGCTTCTTCCATTCTTGCGCGTGGACGTCAAACTTCTGTCCCAGCTTTTCGGCGCGCGCCGGCAGATTTTCACGCTCCATCGTTTCAATCACTGCGAGCGCCGCCGCGCAAGCCAGCGGGTTTCCTCCGTATGTGCCGCCGAGCGCGCCCACACCCGGCGCATCCATAATCTCCGCGCGCCCAGTCACCGCAGCGAGCGGCATCCCGTCGGCAATTGACTTCGCGCTGACCAGAATGTCCGGCGTGATCCCGTATCGCTCGCAAGCAAACATTGCTCCCGTGCGGCCGAAGCCCGACTGCACTTCGTCAGCGACGAACAGAATTTCGCGGCGCCTGCAGATGTCCGCGATGATGCTAAAAAATTCCCCGGGTGGCGCGACGAACCCGCCTTCGCCAAGTACCGGCTCAACGACGACTGCCGCCACGGCCTCCGCCGCCACCACGCGTTTGAAAGTATCTTCCAAGTGGTGCGCGCAGAAAACTCCGCACGAAGGATATTGCAGCGAGTACGAGCACCGGTAACAATAAGCATACGGAATACGATAGATGTCCGTGGCAAACGGCTCAAACCCGGTTTTATACGGATGCGTCTTGCTCGTCAGTGACATCGTGAGCATCGTGCGACCGTGGAACGCATCTTCGAAACAAATGATCGCGGGACGACGCGTGTAAGCACGTGCGATTTTCACAGCATTCTCGATGGCTTCCGCGCCGCTGTTCACCAGAATTGTTTTCTTGGGAAATTTCCCGGGCACCAGAGAATTCAGCTTCTCCGCAAGCTCGATATATTTTCCATACGGCGCCACGCTGAAACACGTGTGCACAAACGCGTCGAGCTGCTTTCGAATTGCCTCCACAACGCTGGGCGCGCGATGCCCGACGTTAACCACACCGATGCCGCCGGCGAAATCGATGAATTTATTCCCGTCCACATCTTCAAGCACGCTGCCTTCCGCGCGCGCTGCAAAAATCGGCGTAGCGTGCCCAACACCCCGCGCCACAGCGGCTTGCCGCCGTCGCATCCATTCCTGCGATTTGGGTCCGGGTATCGCTGTGCGCAATTGAATTGTCGGCATTTCAGTACCATCCGATCGGTTGTTCGTTCAGGTTTATGTGAACTTGTTTCGTCTCGAGATATTCTTCAATTCCCCACGGCCCAAGTTCGCGCCCAAATCCCGATTGCTTGTAACCGCCCCACGGCGCTTCCACATAGGTGGGCTGCATGTGGTTCACCCAAACAATTCCCGCGCGCAACGCTTTCACCATGCGAAAGGCCTTGAAAATATCGCGCGACCATACAGCCGCAGCCAAACCGTACGGCGTGGCGTTTGCGATACGCAACGCCTCTGCTTCATCCGCAAATGGAATCACGGCCGCAACCGGACCAAAGATTTCTTCCTGCGCGATGCGCGCGGAATTATCCACGTCGTAGAAAATCGTGGGCTCGACATAGTAGCCCCTCTTGAAAGATGCAGAGCGTCCTCCTCCCGCCGCAACCTTCCCTTCTTTCTTGCCGAGTTCCTGATAGGAACGGACCCGATCGAATTGATCTTGGCTCACAAGCGGCCCCATCTTCGTTTCGCGCTCGAGCGGCGGACCCAACCGAATCGTTTTCGCTTTCGCGCTCATGGCTTCCACAAATTTCGGGTAGATCGCTTTTTCCACCAGGATGCGGCTCCCCGCCGAGCACACCTCCCCTTGATTTATGAACACGCCAAAGAGGGCTCCATCGATGGCCGACTCAAAATCAGCATCGGCGAAAAATATATTCGGCGATTTGCCTCCAAGTTCAAGCGTGACGCGCTTCACTGTGTCAGCGGCCGCCCTCATGATGGCTTTGCCCACTTCGGCACTGCCGGTGAATGCAACTTTGTTTACATCGGGATGTTTCACCAGCGGGGCGCCGCAACTTTCTCCGAAGCCGGTAATAATGTTCACCACCCCGGGCGGCAACCCGACATCAGTAAGGTAGCTTGCAAATTCCAGGGCGGTCAGCGGCGTCTGCTCGGCAGGTTTCAGAACGCAGGTGCAACCCGCAGCGATTGCGGGCGCCAACTTCCATGCGGCCATCAGTAGTGGATAATTCCACGGAATAATTTGCGCCGCGACACCGATGGGTTCGCGCAGTGACAGACTCAGCGCGTTGTCCGGCACCGGATTCACATGGCCCAGAATTTTCGTGGCCATGCCGCCGTAGTATTCAAAGCAGGTGGCGGCATCGTTGATGTCGTACTCAGCTTCCACGATCGGCTTGCCGGAATTGCGCGCTTCCAGTTCAGCCAGGTGCGGTGCCTCTTTGCGAATGCGTTCGGCGAGCCGAAAAAGAACGCGCCCTCGATCTTGCGCGGTAGTCTGCGGCCACGCTCCTGAATCAAAAGCGGCTTTCGCCGCGGCGACCGCCCGGTTCACGTCTGTTTCATTCGCTTCCGGAACTTCCGCCATCACTTCTTCGGTGGATGGGTCCACCACCGGAAAATATTTTTCGCTCGCGCTCTCGACAAATTCTCCGTTGATGTACATCTGATATCTGCGAGGGCTCGCTTTTGCTTCACTTGCCATAATCTTCTCCACGAATCATCGTCGGATAGGATTGCTAGATTCTGCCCGCTGCCCGTGCCGCCGTTTTCCTGCGGCCATAAACAAAGAAAAAGAATACCGCCAAACCAATAAACAAAGCCGTGCCGCCGAACATCCAAGCTTCGTAAGACAACACCGAACTGATCTGCTGCGCCGGTGAAAAGGCGAAAATCATGCCCAGGATCGTCATTAGCAATCCACTCGAGCCCGACAGCCAAAGTACAGTCTTGCCGTAGTGCCCTTTTTCCCACAGCGGATCGGCAGCGATTTTCAGCAGCGCCGCAAACATATAGAGGAATGGAAGCAACTGCAGCACGACCGCCAAAGATAGCAACCGCTGAAAAGTTTCCTGAACGCCGGAACCGAGAAAACTAATCAGCACCAAAATAGTGGACACAACAAAGTGAACGATCAGCGCCGCGTACGGCGTGCCATAACGCGGATGAACTTTCCCCAGCCAGCTCGGCAGATACGAATCGAGTCCCGCGACAAACGGAATGCGCGCCGAACCCGCCAGCCATGCAGAACCAATTCCCGCGATCGAAATGCTGAGCATGAACGCAAACGGCGCAACGATCCACACAACTCCCACTCTCTGCGCCATGTGGCTTACGGCCTGCACGATTCCTTGAAGCACATTAATCTCGTTCTTACTCACAGCAACCAGCAACGTAAGAGTGGTCGCGATGTAAAGCAAGCCCGAGATCACTCCGCCCCACACGACTGCACCCGGCAACGTGCGCTCCGGATCCTTAATCTCGTCGCCCATCACGGAAGCTAACTCAAGGCCCACGAGACCAAAACAAATCACGCCGAAGGAATTCAGCAGGAACCGCGGATTCGCCGGAATACGAAAATCCTCCGAGCTAACATTGGTTCCATACCTCAGCCAAACGATCGCGCCTAATCCGACGAGCACGGCCGCAGCGATCACCGTGCCGATGCTGCCCAAATTGTTAATCCATTTTCCAACGCCGAGCCCCACAATATTCAGCGCCACCAGAATTGCGAGCAGCCCTAGCGACGCCGACACCGCAAACATTTTGTTGTCCGCCAGATATTGATGGCTCGGAAAAACGAACACGGACACGCCGACGAAATAGAGCATCACGGTGGGGACGTACATCATGTTATTCGTCCAGTAACACCAGCCCGACAAAAAACCGTGGAACTCGCCGAACACTTCCTTGGCCCAAAGATAGACGCCGCCTTCTCCGGGATATCGATGCGCCAGTTCGATCACGGCGATTCCTTGCGGCCAGAAAAACAGCAGCAGCGAAATAATCCAGAGCCAAACCGTGACGCCGCCGTTCGCAGCAATGCCCGGGACCACGTTGAGGTTGAAAACGGCTACGACAAATAGCGCGACGAGATCCCAGCGCCCCAGGGCCCGTTTCAGACGCGCCGTTTCAGTTTGCGGCGAGATTAATTCTGCCAACGGCTCCTCGATAAACAAATGACGCGCTGTTCGGAAAAGTTTTGCATCGAGCACCAGTTAACAATTGCGCGGCCCTAGTGCGCGCTGCTCGCGGCAGCGTGCGGCTCTTTTTGTGCCTTCGCCAACGCCGGAGCAATCTCCGCAAAAACCGCGAGATGCCGATCGATGTCAGCTTCGGTATGCGCGACGGACACGGTCCACTGCTCGTCCCACCAATAAGGCTGGGCCATCACACCGCGATTCACCATCGCAAACCAGTAATGCCGCCACAATTCGCTGTCAACTTTCAGCCAATCGCGGTAATTCCGAATCGGTTTGGGACAAAACATCAACGAGCCATTCGAGCCGGCCCCGACGACGTAAGCCGTCAACCCAGTTTTGCTGATTTCTTTGTTGTAGCCATCGAGCAATTTTTTGTTCAGACGATTTACGTGCTCGTAAGCCGCAGGCGTTAGCACTTCTTTAAACGTGGCGAGTCCAGCCGCCATAGCCACGGGATTCGTGTTGTACGTCCCGCCGTGAAAGACTTTATGGTCGGAGATCAGACTCATCACTGCGCGCGTGGACGCGAGCGCCGCCAGCGAAAATCCGCCGCCGATGGATTTCGCCAGGCAAACGATGTCCGGCTTGATCCCGAAATATTCGCAAGCTCCGCCGCGAGCAAGTTTCGCTCCTGTTTTCACTTCATCAAAAATCAACAGCGCGCCATTTTTCTTTGTGATTTCGCGAAGCGCCTGGTGATAGCCCTCATCCGGCATCAGTATGCCGACGTTCATCATGATTGGTTCCACGATGACGGCCGCAATCTCTCCGGGATATTTTGCAAAGAGGCGCTCCACGCCCGCGGCGTCGTTGAACTGCGCAATCACAGTATTTTGCAGCGTGCCCTTGGGGATTCCCGCGCCTCCGGGGACGGACGCCGGGAAACCTGGATCGCCCACTTCTTCCGCTTTCGGTTTCACTGAGACGAGCACGGAATCATGCAGGCCGTGATAGCCGCCTTCTATCTTGATAATTTTGTCGCGGCCTGTTGCGGCGCGTGCCAGACGCACAGCGTGCATGGTGCATTCCGTCCCGCTATTGCTGAAGCGCACCATCTCGACTGGAAATCGTTTGCAGATTTCTTCCGCTAGCTCCCATTCCATATCGTGCGGCATGCCGAACATAGTTCCGGTCCCGAGTTTTTTCTGCACCGCGCTGATTACGGCTGGATTGCAATGGCCCGCCATCAACGCACCGAAACAAAGATTAAAATCGATGTACTCGTTGCCATCGATGTCATGAATGTGTCCGCCTTTTCCGTCGCGAACAAAAATTGGATAAGGATCGTAAGCGCGATAGTTGCTGGCGACACCGAGTGGCAGTCGTGTTTCCGCGCGTTTGTGCGCTTCGCGAGAGCGCGGCGTGCGCTTTTCGTACGTGGCGATTTCTTTGGCGAGACCTTCGTGCATGACTTTCTCCATCCAACATCGGCCGGCTAACGGCCATGAGATTTGACGCTAAATCTTCCGAGGATTTAATTTCCAATGCCGGAACGTGAATCCCCGTTTCTTCAGCTCGTTGAAAAATGGCTGCGGCGGCACCACATTTTCCGGCGCCTGCACGCCCGTGCCGCCAATCTCGCCGCGCGCGAGCATCGCCGCAGCAATCGCCGCCGGGAATCCCGTGTCGCGAGCGACAGCCGAAAGTTGCGGGCGCGTAGAATAGTCCGCCCACATTTCCATGGCGGAGGCAACGCAGCGATTCCCGATGCGGCCGGTCACAACCACGCGCAAAGCCTCCACATCGCGCGCGATTTTCTTCGGCGCACGTTGTTGCATCAGCGACAAAAGTACTGCGCGAGGCGCTACGCGTGTTCCGTTCACTGCCACCGGCTCGCGACTGGTAAACCCAGCTTGATCCAGATCGCGAATTAAATTCACCAAACGCGGATCGTAGTTAATCTTAAAAAATACTTCTTTCACGCCTTTGCTCCGGAAACTTTCCGCGAGCGTGCCAAGCTCCGAGTGAATCGAGTGGCGCAAGGTAATCGAGCCGATTGGTTCGCGAAATTTCCCCGCCTCAGGATCCGAGAGCATGGCCTTTTCCACATAGCGGCCGCGCTCGAACGCTATGGGCGGCATAGTCAGCTCATCCAATATCGTAGCAATCGAAAAGGTATAAGCGATAGGGCTGTCGTAGTGCCGTTCATCAGCGCCCGCGTCATAAACGCGAATCGCGTCCAGTCTCTTGAGCGGGTCAGCCAGCGCGCGCGCCATCACGTTAGTAATCCCCGGCGCGCCTCCTATTCCTGGGATTGCAATGCGTCCGATTCGGCGAAAATCTTTGTCCAGCGCAAACTGCTTGCGCGTCATGTGATACAAGCCGCCGAGGTCCATATAATTTACGCGAGCGGCCAGCGCGGCGCGCATCACATCGAGATTCCAATTGTATTGCGTGCAATTCAATAAAACATCGTAACCGCGTGCCAGCTTCGCAAGGCGTCGCGTGTCTCGCACGTCTGCAAAATGTGCGCGAGCTTTGCCGCCGCCGAACGTGCGCGCGACTTCGTGGGCGCGATCGCGGTCGAAGTCCGCTACGGCAACGGATTTCACATCGCGTGCGCGGCCCAAGTCGTAAACAACCGCGCGCCCCATCATCCCGGCGCCCAGAACAAATATTTTCACAGCGTTTCCCAATCCGCTAAATCCGCTCGTTTACCTTGCCTCTACGCAACAAAGCGAGAGCGCCGCCCAGGCGACACCCTCGCTCTGCCATACCCTGCGGAACCTTCTCAGAACAGAAACTTCAACCCGAACTGCATCACACGCGGATCGACGCGGGTCTTAAGAATTTCACCGAACGTGGAATCCGCGAAATCCCCATCGGGATTAGCGAATTGAGTGTGGTTCCAGGTGTTGTAGAATTCCGCCCGGAACTCCGTATCCCATCTTTCGCTGATTCTTGTCTTCTTGGATATCACCAGGTCGGTATCGCTAATGGCGGGTCCGCAGCACAGTGAATGCGGCGTGTTGCCAAACGTCCCAAGCGGTGTAGGACATCCCGTCTCGGTTGCATCGCAGAAGTTATTTGTATTGAACCACTGATTGCCGTTGGTCTTTGGATTCAAAAATTGTACTGGTGCGGTTTGCGTAGGTGTATTAGCTGATTCGAAGAATTCACTGCTTTCTAACTCGGTATCATTCGGGTCCCACACACGGATTGGAAATCCGCTCTGGTACGTGATGATCGCCGAAGCTCCCCATCCGTCCAGGGCTTTGCCTTTAAACCCATCATATTTCGGCACGGGAATTTGCCAGACGGGACTGAAGACGAACCGATGTTTGGCTGAGAGCAGCGATACGCCCCGCGTGGCGTCAAGATTCAACGGGTTTAGTTCGTTTTCAAAGGACGCGCCCTGGTCGATTGCTTTGCTGTAGGTGTACGACGCCTGGAATAAAAGCCCGTGCGAGTAGCTTTTTTCCACTGAGATCTGTAAGCCGTTGTAATTTGAATTGGCGATTGTGTCCTCGGCAAAAATATTACTGAGAACCGGTACGCCATCGGCGGGGCATCCGATCAAGCTAGCACCGCTTGTCGGCACGCAATTCGGCGAGGAATAAGGGCGAGTACCTACAAGCACAATGCCATTTGGGCCGACCGTGCTTCCCGCGGGAATGCACTGCGGAGTGTTACCCGGGGCTCCCGAATAAGGCAATAACAGACCATTGCAACCGCTTTGCGGAACCCTGAAGGGCTGCACCGGCTGAGTTACTGATGGGATCACCGTCCCGGGTTGAACGAAATACTCGCTGTCGGCGCCAAATGAGCCACAGGTTGTAGGCGTTCCGCCTGGACCGGTGAGAACGTTATTTGGATTATTATTCGAGATGGCGATCAGTCCCAGGCAAGTTTGGATGTTCCCGGCATTCAGATCGCGCGAGGCTAAGAGATGGTGAGCCTGTGTGCCAACGTATGAAACGCGGAGCAGCATGTCTTTAGTTATCTGACGTTCAAGCGTTAGGTTGTATTGTTCCGCGTATTGCGATTTCAAATGCGGAGCAAATTCTCCGAACAATAATATGGGCCGGAATGTGGACCAGTCAACGCAACCTGGAGGGCCGCCGGGCGTATCTACAGCGCAAGGAGTTTGTGGCGTCTGGTTTATGACACCGGTAAATGGATTCGGACTGACCGTTCCCGCTTGAGAAAGATAAGGCAGGTTGAAAAGAGGGCTGGAGAGAAACGAGCTGCCTCCGAAGGGAGGTTCCGCACTGAACTGTTCCAAGACTAGCTGTTCGATTGGGTTGTAGAAAATTCCATAGCCCGCGCGGATACTCGATTTTCCTGGACCTCCAAAAAGTTTCCCGAGAAATCCCTCGGTGTACCCGGGGCTGTAAGCGATACCGATCCGTGGCGCAAAGGCTTTGTAATAAGTGGAGGTGAGGCCTCGCGGAACGCCTTTGTCATTCGGGAATACAACACCGAGCGGGAAGATTGCGTTATTCGTTCCGCTATTCTCACCGCAATTACCCGGGTTAAGCCCCAAATTTGAGGCGTTTTCCTGAGACAGCCAGCAGGGGTACTGTGTGGTGGCTTGGCCTGGCCGGAAAGTCTGCAGCCGGTTGCCATTGTCGTAATACGGGGTATTCAGCTCCCAGCGCAAGCCGTAGTTGAGAGTCACATTAGATTTGATTTTGTAGCTGTCCTGAATGAAGAGATACAGAGCCGTATTCCGATCGTTCTCACCTTGCGCCGCGCCTTGTGAATAGGTATTCGGTGTGCCAAGAAAAAAAGCCGGGAACGAGTCATTCACGCTTCCGATCTGATCCGACACTGGACTGGAAGTGAAATTGAACGCACCGTTGATGTTGTAATAAAGAAATTGATCGAAACGAGCGCGCCGCACATCACCGCCGAACTTGATCGTATGTTTTGAAAATGTTTTTGTGAAGTTATCGGTCCATTGAAAAGTGTTGCCAATCTGAGGCAGTTCGCCTTCTTCGTTGTTGCCGATTGAAAAACCACTCGTAGTGATGTAGGGAACACCCTCACGTCCCGGCAGCTGGGTTGTAATACCCAGCTGGGTGGCCTGCGTGGGTGAGATCGGATAACCGATGCTATTTAGTAGGGTTGCCGTGCTACCGCTCTGGTCCTGAAAACATTCTGCCGCAGGGACAGAACTCCCGCAGGACAGATGCAGCCCGCCTGTGGGTCCTGATCCAGGCAATACGAAACTCGGATGATCCAAGCTCTTCTGCCCTTCACGAAAATAGTTAAAACGAAACTCATTAATAGCAGTCGAGCCTAGTGTCCAAGTATGGCTTAAATTCCATTGTTGTACGCGCGTGCCGAAAAGATCGCCAAAGCCTGGAAGAGATGCGCCTGCGCTCTGGAAAGTGGAAAAAGGATCTGTGCGCTTATCGTTCTCAAAATAATAGTAGGCGGTGAACTGCTGCGAGTTCGTGATTTTGTGGTCGAAGCGAATTGTGAATTGATCGGTCGTCTCATTCAAGTTATCAAGGACCGCTACGTTCCCATTGGAGTCTGCGATAGCGCTGAATGGCGAGACAAATTGGTTATATAAGGCAACCGCTGTTGGGTCGAAACACGACGTCGGAATCTTGCTGTTGGGGAATATCGTGGTGTAGAGATAACCGTTTGGCGACGGAGGGGGCGCGAACAGATTCACGCCGCTGTTTGCCATAACTGCAGCGGCGCATGCTCCTCCGCCGCGGCTTCCAAGGATTGTTGAGAAAGACTGGTCCACGATGGCGCCGGAAAATATATCCGGCCCCAACATGCCGTGCGATTGGCTAAAATCACCGTTTATCTCTTCCGGGAACGGAACATTCACGGTTCCGGAGCTTATACCTTGAATCAGTCGATTACCTTCATAGGATCCAAAGATAAAAGTCTTGTCTTTCTTGATGGGCCCGCCCAAAGTCGCGCCAAATTGATTTTGCTTATAATCGGGAATAGTCGAGTCGAAGTAGCCTTTGGTGTTCAAAACGTCGTTGCGCAAGAATTCGTAAACATCGCCATGGATGTTGTTGGTCCCGGACTTGGTCACTACGTTCACAATAGAACCGGAGTTGCGCCCATATTCAGCGTCAAAAGTGTTCGTCAACACGCGAAATTCTTCAATCGCGTCGGGCGAAGGCTGAATCGCCGGGGCGTTGACGAAAATGTCGTTTCCGTCGCCGCCGTTGACCATGTAATTGTTTGAGCGCCCGCGTCCGCCGTTTACCGAAACTACTCCTGCGTTATCGCTACCGTAAAAAAGGTCTGCGCCTAATTGAGATTGAACACCTGGTTGTAACTGAAGAAGCTGGTACGCATTGCGCTGGTTCAGCGGCAATTCGCGAATGGAGGTATCCGTCATCACACCTCCCAGTTGGGAACTGGTGGTCTCCACCTGCGCAGCATTCGCTTCCACTGTTACGGTTTCGGTAGAACCTCCCAGTTGAAGACTCACGGTAATTAGATTTACGTGGCCGATGGTGACCGGAATATTCTTCGAAACAAATTTCTTGAACCCTTTGGCCTCGGCAGTCAGGTCGTAATTCCCGACCGCCAGTTCGGGAATATCAAAGGCTCCATCTTTATCGGATGTGACGACTCGCGTGGCATCCGTCCCGCTCAGTACGACGCTGATCGTCGTGCCCGGTACTACGGCGCCGCTTTGATCCACAACCGTTCCGCGAATCGTTCCGTTGGTTTGCGCCCTAGCCGTTCTGCTCGAAAGTAACGCCACAAACACAAATAGACACACCCGTGCCCATGCTTTCGAAGTCATCGCCGCTCCTCTAGGAAAAGCTGGCGCCACCTACCCCCCGAGACGCCTCACCCCAACTTTTTTCGGTTGCAGCTTTGGAAAAAACCTTACTATAATCCGCGAACCTTAGAAGAAGGCCCACGGGTTGTCAAGGGAAAATTGAGTTGACTCCGCCTCACAAGCGTTCGCCTAAGAAAGCGCGCGCCAACGGCCAGTTGCGCATCGGCGACGTCGCGCGAATTGTAGGAATTTCTCCATCGATTCTTCGTTCCTGGGAGAATCTCGGACTGGTTTTGCCGATCCGCACTCGTAGCCGCTATCGTATGTACACTCCCGCCGACCTGCGCATCTTGAAACGTGCGCAGTTTCTCCGGCGCGCGCGTGGAATGAACGCCCCCGCCATCGTACATCTGCTGAAAACTCAAAAAATGTTGCCACACGCAAGCAGCCGTCCGAAGGCAAGCCCGGTCGGTCCACGTTTGCGGCGTTTGCGACTCGGACGTAAAGCCTCGTTATCGCAAGTGGCGCGCGCCGCCAATGTCTCGGTAGGATTTCTGAGCGCCCTGGAACGCAGCCAGATGACCGCTTCCGTCGCAACGCTTCGGCGGCTCGCTCGCTTTTACCGCGTAAATATTCTTTCGCTTTTTAACCCCTCCGACGCCAATCCAGGACGAGTAAGGCCCGGAGATAGAAAAGTTCTGGAAGCAGGTCCCGGCGTTCGCATGGAGCTTCTCTCCTGGGGTGCCACCACTATGATGGAGCCGCACCTCTTCCGCATCGCCCCGTCAGCCGGCAGCGGAGAATCCTACGCGCACGAGGGCGAGGAATTTCTTTACATCCTGCGCGGGTCGCTCGAAATCGTATTGGACGGCGGAGAAAAGCACACGCTTGAAGAAGGAGATAGTTTTTATTTCGAAAGCAGCAACGAGCATCACTGGAAAAATCCCGGAAAGAAAGAAACCCTGGTGCTGTGGGTGAACACCCCGCCAACATTTTAAGTTGGCGATGGTTGGAGCTTCGCACGAGTCGAGGAGATACAAGGAAGCGGAATCATAGCCATGAAAAAAAACTCACTTACGATCTTGTTTACCGCCGCTGCGCTGATTTCCGCCGCCGCGGGCTGCTCGAAGAAAACGCCCACTCTGAGTTTGCTGGTCTGGGAGGGCTACGCCGATTCGCTATTCGTGCGCGCGTTCGAAGAATCGCATCACTGCAAAATCACAGCCGCATACATGGGCACCAGCGACGAGCTGGTAGCGAAACTGCGAGGAGGCAGCGCAAGCAATTACGACGTGATCTCTCCGTCGAGCGACGTGGTCACCTCCATTGCAGCCGCTGGCCTGGCTGCGCCGCTCGATCTTTCAAAGCTTCCTTCTTATTCGCAACTCTCCGCCCGCCTGCGCGATGCTCCATTGGTCCATGTTAACGGCAAGGTTTATGGCGTGCCATTCGTGTGGGGCCCGAATCCACTTTTGTACGACACCACGTATTTTAAGACGCCACCGGACAGTTGGTCCGTGCTCTGGGATCCCAGCCTGAAAGGAAAAATCTCTGTCTGGGACGACCTTTCGACCATCTGCATGGCCGCACAGGTCCTGGGCTACGACAAACCCGATCCGAGCCATCTTTACAACCTGACCGATCAGGATCTCGACAATGTTAAGAGAAAACTCATCGAGCTGAAACCAAATATCCGAAAAGTGTGGGCCACCGGCGGCGAACTTACCAACCTGTTTGAGAATCACGAAATTGTTGCCGGAATGGGTTGGCCCCTAATGACCAACAATCTGCGCAAGACTGGATTTCCCATCGGCGAAACGATTCCCAAGGAAAATACTACCGGATGGATCGACCATCTGATGATCACTTCGGCGAGCGAGAATAAAGAACTGGCCACAGATTTTCTGGAATACATGATTGAAGCGAAGACGCAGAAACTCGTCGCAGACGTCACCGGTTACGATCCCGCCAATCCACAGTCATCCCAGTTCATGAGCGACGATCAGAAAAAATCTCTGCACCTCGACAACGTGGATGAATACATGACGCACATCTACTTCTGGCAGCAATATCCGCGTCGTGACAAATACAACGAAATTTGGAATGAAGTGAAGGCAGCCCAGTGATTTTTAACTATCTCAAACATCACGGCCACGCTTACAGACCTTCGCTCTCCGCCATGGCGTCTTTTGACCCAGGGTGTGGTTGCGGAGAGCCTTCTTGAGCGATGCTCTCAAATCGGCGGCAGACGAACGCGCTCCTTCCGAGGCGCTGCTTTCCATTCGAAAAGTAGAAAAACAATTCGCAAAGCGCCCGGTGCTTCGCGGAATTTCACTGGAAGTTTCCTCCGGTGAATTCCTCACCATTCTCGGCGAAAGCGGCTCCGGCAAAACCACTCTTCTTCGCTTGATCGCCGGGTTTGAAGAATTAGATGGCGGCGAAATCTGGATGGGCAGCGAACGTCTCGACGAAATTCCTGCGTACCGGCGGCAGGTAAACACCGTATTTCAAAGTTATGCAATTTTTCCGCATCTATCAGTGTTTGAAAACGTCGCCTACGGGCTTCGAGCGAAGTTAGTTCCACCTAAAGAAATTCCTGTTCGCGTCACGCAAGCGCTAGCCATGGTGAAGATGAGCGAATTCGAGCGTTCTGCTCCCTCGCGTTTGAGTGGCGGACAGCAACAGCGCGTGGCCCTGGCGCGTGGGCTCGTCAATCGCCCTCGCGTTCTTCTTCTCGACGAGCCTCTTTCGGCGCTCGACGCCAATCTCCGCCGCCGGATGCAAATTGAACTGAAATCTTTGCAACGGGAAGTAGGCATTACTTTCATTTTCGTCATCCACGATCAGGAAGAAGCCATGGCGCTTTCCGATCGCATCGCTCTACTGCGTGCTGGAAGGCTTGAGCAAGTTGCCGAGCCGCGCGAAATCTACGGATGTCCAAGAACGGCTTACGCCGCCCAATTCATCGGCCAGACCAATCTGCTGCGGGCCGACGTTCGCGAAGGAATCGCTACCGCCGGCCCAATCGCTTGGCAAGCAGCAGGGCCACCAGGGCCGGCCACGTTTTCTTTGCGGCCTGAATCCATACGTCTCGCTTCGTCTGCTCAACCTTCCGCGGTATCCGGAGCTGCCGCTCACTTTCAAGGCCAAATTAAAAATCAAACTTTTGGCGGCGCCATGGACCTTCTCGAAATCGATTGCGGCAATTCGTACGTGACACGCGCGCGCGTTCTCAGCCCCGGCTCCCTGACCGGCCAGCAGAAATTCGAATTCAACGCCTGCGATGCAATTCGCGTGCTCGAAAACAGCGACACATAGACATGTATTCTCGCGCATACAAATCCGCTGTCACTATCCCGCCGCTCTTGTGGGTCACCTTTTTTCTTCTGGTGCCGTACGCGATTCTGTTTTGCTATAGCTTCTGGTCGGTCTCGTCGTTGCAAACCATCGTCCACAATTGGAACCTGCAGAATTACGCGCAGTTATTTCGCAATCCGCTCTATCTGACTGTATTGCTCCGTTCGATCAGAATCGCCGGCGCGGTAACGCTGCTCGCTCTACTGCTCGGCTATCCGCTCGCCTATTACCTTTCGTTCCACGCTGCGAAGCGCAAGGATCTGCTCTACCAGCTCGTGATTATTCCGTTGTGGGCCAGTTATCTGGTGCGCGGGTACGCCTGGAAAACGATTCTTGGAAGCGATGGTGTGCTGAACGGGTTTCTTCAATATCTTCACATCACGCATCGGCCAGTCGAGTTTTTCCTGTACAGTCCTTTCGCCGTCGTACTCACGCTCACGCACATCTACACGCCGTTCACATTTCTGCCGATTTACGCTTCGCTCGAACATGTCCCGCGCAGTCTAGTGGAAGCGTCGCACGATCTAGGAGCGTCTCCGTTTTCCACTTTTCTACGCGTGATCCTGCCGCTCTCGCTGCCGGGAATTCTAGCGGGCGCGACGTTCGCGTTCGTCCTCACGCTGGGAGATTTTCTCGCACCGCTGCTCGTTGGCGGTCCCAGCGGCATCATGATTTCCAACATCGTGGTCAGCTTGTTTGGCGCGGCTTATAACTGGCCGCTCGGCGCGGCGATTTCCTTCTGCATGTTGCTTCTGGTAGTCACGCTCCTCTTCGCCACCGAGCGCCTGGAAAAAAGGTTCACGATTTCATGAGTGGAGCATTTCAGTCCTCGCGCTCTTCGCTTCTCGGCGCTTACGCGCTGTTCGTGTATCTCTTCCTGTATTTCCCGATCGTTGTTTTAATTGTGTATTCATTCAATGGCTCCGGTGTCGGGGGATTTCCTCCATCCGGCTGGACTCTCGATTGGTATCGGCGGCTTTTTGCGGACTCAGATCTTTGGGACGCCGTGCTCAACAGCGTGGTGGTCGCAGCCGCGACCGTGGCTATTGCGCTCGGGCTGGGCTTACCCGCAGCGTTGGCGCTGGACCGCTCTCAGTTTCCCGGAAAAGCGCTTTTCCGGCGACTCGTCCTTCTCCCGTTAATTCTCCCGGGAATTATCACTGGGCTTTCGTTGCTGATGCTTTTCGTCGGCGTGGGCATGAAGCTGAGCTTGTTTACAGTGATCCTGGGCCATGGCACCGCGCTGATTTCCGTCGCTACCACAGAAATCTTCGCCGGATTGCAAAAAATGGATCGCGCGCAGGAAGAAGCCTCGCTCGATTTGGGCGCGAATCACTGGAAAACTTTCTGGCGCATCACGTTTCCCAACCTCAGAGTTTCGCTGATTGCAGCTGCTCTCCTGATTTTCACGTTGTCGCTGGACGAAATCGCCGTCACTTTTTTCCTGATTGGGCGTGACAACACGCTGCCGCTCGAAATTTGGTCGCGCCTGCGCCGCGGAATCACGCCTGAAATCAACGCGATCTCCACCCTGATTCTTTTGTTCTCCATCGCCACAATTCTTATCTGGTACAGGCTGCGCACACGCACACAACTCGCCGGCGATGTCCAAACGGCGACAGCCTTGTTGCCTTCATCTCTCGAAGGAGAAATTTAATGAGCGACAGTCGTCGGGATTTCCTGAAGTTTATCGTGGTTGGCTCCATGGCTGCCGGATGCCCGGGCGATTTATCGCTTCTTTCCGCGGAAGATTCGCCTACCCCGCAGGTTGACGGCGACCATTTCGAAATTTGCCATCAGGTGCGCGACGGCCGCACATTCGCGAAACCTCCGGTTTCAAAACGCCACGATGTCGTGATCGTCGGTGCCGGCGTTAGCGGACTAAGCGCCGCTTATTTTCTGCAGGCCCACGATTTTTTGTTGCTGGAAAAGGAAGCGCATTGGGGCGGCAATGCAACGATGGAGGAGTACGACGGGCAGCCGTTCTGTACCGGTTCCGCTTTCGACTACACCGGCACTGCCAGTGATCACCTCGCGCGGGAATTAGGACTGGCTCCGCTACCGATCAATTGTCCCGATCCAACGATCGTAAATGGCAAATGGGTCGCCGATACCTGGGGCGCCGGTCTCGACGAACTTCCCTACCCCGCTTCCGTGCGCGAAAGTTTCAAGAAATTCAGAAAAGATATGCTCGTGCTGGCGGCCGATAAGAATCAGAAACAATTCGACAATACTCCACTCTCAAAATATCTAAAATCCTACGCACCGGAAGTAAAGCTGTGGTGGGACACCTATGGACCCTCCAATTACGGCGCGGCCTCGGACGACACCTCAACAATGGTAGCTCTCGACGAATTAAGCGACATGGCCGGCGCAGCCGAACACGATTCACGCATCACGCTTCCGGGCGGGAACGCGACTCTAGCACAAAAACTCGCCCAAACTCTTCAAGTGAAATCCGCCGATAGAATGCTCGCCGGCGCCACAATCGTTTCCGTGGACCCGCAGAAAACCGAAGTTCACGTTACCTACATGCAAGACAAAGCCTTGCATACGGTTGCCGCGAAATTCGTAGTAATGGCCACGCCGAAGTTCATCACCTCAAGAATCGTATCCGGCCTTTCCGACGACCAAACGGACGCAATGAGGTCGTTCCGCTATTGCCCCTATCTCGTGATCAACATGATCTACGACAAGCCTGTGTACAACCGCGCGTACGATACCTGGTGTCCCGGCACTACCTTTTGCGATGTGGTCGTCGCGGATTGGGTGATGCATCACCAACCGGATTACGAACAGAAGAACGACATTCTCACGTTCTACACGCCGGTATCGGAACTACATCGCGACAAGCTTCTGCAAGTCTCAGGTTGCCAAAAAATTGCGCAGAATGTTTTGCGCGACTTTCAAAAACTTCTGCCCGAATTTTCCGCCGATCCGATCGAAGTGCACGTCTATCGCCGGGGCCATCCGATGTTTTTGTCCGCTCCCGGAATCTTCACCAAAGTAATTCCGGTGGCGAACCAGCCGCTCGAACGCGTTGTTTTCGCCAACACAGATTCGGTAGGGCCCGAGTCTCTGGTGTATGCCGCGGTCGAAGCTTCGCGCCGCGCCGCGGATTGGACCGAAAAACGCATGGCCGGCTCAACCCCCGCGGCAGCGCGCGCAGCCGCAGGTTTCCCCAAGTAATCCCCTAATAAAAAGGACACCCGGGAGAGAGAAATCGGGTGTCCTTTTCTTATCTTTCCCCGCCAGAGAAAGATTGCTGCAAACTCGCTAAACGAAATTGTTATGGATGAGTCTTCAGATTTAAATTGTGAACTCCAGCGAAGATCGACATGCCGGTGCTCGCTGTTTGCGGAACCCACCAGGTACGCCGTTCAAAACCATATTGGCTCCGCTGCATGTGGCGCGCCAACACGTCAAACAAAACCGGCCCCACTTGCAACGCCGCGTAGATTGCCGACGAATGTGCGAACGGCCGCATCAGCGGATCCCCCTCCACGGCACCGCGAGAGATCGCCTGGCGCGTGGAGTAAGCGTCAAACGTTGCAGAGCTATGCTCCAGCACCGAAAGCACCAGCCAGTTACGTCGCGCAGGCGCCGATTCCGCCGAGCGAATCGCATATCGCTTGTCATTCGCTTCCGGTATTCGAATTGTCGAAAACTGTTGTGAATTCTCCGCCACCAAAACGCCGGTGGAAGCCGGGTGAGCGCTTTTGTCGTCCGAATAAATCGAATCCATTTTCACCGGGGCCGCCGTGGAAAGAGAACTCGATTCTCCAGTGGGTTTTTCACGCGCATCCGAACTTGGATTAGCCGGAATCGCAGTCGGGTCCACAATTGTCGTATGCGTCCGATCCGCTGATGCCGACGCGTTCGCCGCAGGCGCCCACGATGGCGACAGCCCTGTCGGGACTGCTGCTTGAAACTGCAATAAAAAGACGGCGACTGCCAACAGCATCGAAGGGGCGCTCCTGGCCTAAGTTCAGTTGTATGAAAGCATTGCCATCACCACCGCGCGATACGACTAACTGTTTTATTTGCAATGGATGGCAAGCTCTGAATATGTTTTCAGACGGCATAGTGCCCTTGATTTCGAGGCAATCGGGAAAAGTGTTTCCCTGCCATGTTGCGGCATGCATAAATCGTCCTTCGAGCTTCTATCGCCTGAACGTTACTGGAGTTCACTCAATATTCGCGCTGAGCTAATCTCGTCTAGGGTGGAGACGTCTGCTCGCTGCTTCGAAATTTCCAGCGCGCTTGCGCTCAACCTTGCGCGTCTTTAAGATGACTCGTACGAATTAGGATTGGGGTGCAATCAACCGATGGAGCAAACGTCCTTCCATGGCTAGCGGAACAATGAGAGACCCAAAGAACTCCAGAGCTGAAAACACGCGCCCACGTTCAACCGAGATTTTCGAACGCGGCAAAAAAACTCTGGTAGGAGGAGTGAACAGCCCCGTCCGCGCTTTCCGCGCCGTCGGTGGCACTCCATTGGTAATTGACTACGCCAAAGGAGCGCGCCTATTCGACGTTGACGGCCGCGAGTACATTGACTTCGTGTGTTCCTGGGGCGCCTTGATTCTAGGTCACGCGCATCCGGACATCGTTGCCGCGATTTCCGATCAGGCCGCGCGCGGCACCAGCTTCGGCATGACGTCTCCTCTCGAAGTAGAGCTTGGCGAAAAAATCACCAAGGCAATTCCTTCCGTGGAAATGGTTCGCTTCGTAAATTCCGGGACGGAAGCGGCCATGTCCGCCGTTCGCCTGGCACGCGGCTTCACACGTCGCGACCTGATCGTCAAATTTGAAGGCTGCTACCACGGACACTCCGACAGCTTTCTTTCCGAAGCCGGTTCGGGACTTGCCACGCTCGGCATCTCCGCGTCTCCCGGAGTTCCGGACGCCTTCGCAAGCCTCACGCTGAATACCCCTTACAACGATCTGAATGGCGTCGAAAATATCTTCAAACAATATCCCGGAAAGATCGCGGCTGTGATCGTAGAGCCGGTGGCCGCAAATATGGGAGTCGTCCCGCCCGCGTTCGGTTTTCTCGAAGGTTTGCGTGCCATCACCAAAAAAGAAAAATCTCTGCTCATCTTCGACGAAGTAATCACCGGTTTCCGCCTCGCCTATGGCGGAGCGCAAAGTGTTTTCAAGATCGATCCCGACCTAACCGTGATGGGGAAAATTATCGGCGGCGGCCTTCCCGTCGCGGCCTACGGCGGCAAACGCGAAATCATGGAACACATCGCACCGATGGGCCCAATCTATCAGGCTGGCACTCTCTCCGGAAACCCTCTCGCGATGCGTGCAGGGCTCGCCACGCTTCCCAAACTCGAGGTTCCAGGTTTTTACGAAGACGTGAATCGCAAATCCCAGCGTCTCGCCGAAGGCTTACGCTCCGCATTGAAAGACGCAAAGCTGCACGGCGAAGTCAACGTCTCCGGCTCGCTCCTCACCATGTTTTTCACCGATGTCCCAGTGCGCAATTATGCCGGCGCCAAAAAATCCAACGCAGCGCGCTTCGGCGCATTTTTCCAAAACATGCTAAGCCGCGGCATCTTCATCGCGCCTTCGCAATACGAAGCTTTATTCATCTCCGCCGCCCACACAGACGCTGACATCGACCGCGCCATCGCAGCAACCCATGAAAGCCTTGCGTCCATGCAGGAACACTAGCAGGTAGGAAATTCGAGTCTTCAAGTTGAAGTCGAGAAGGGTTCACAGTCTCGCGGTCAGCAGGCTTTCAGCCAGCGCGCAACGTCTTTCGCGTGGTACGTCAAGATCATTCCTGCGCCGGCTCGCTGAATTCCAGTAAGAATCTCCAGCACCACACGCTTTTCATCCAACCAGCCGCGCTGCGCCGCCGCTTTCACCATCGAGTATTCACCGCTTACGTTGTAAGCCGCCACTGGAACGTCAAATGTCTCGCGCACACGCTGGATCACGTCCAGATATGGCATGGCCGGCTTCACCATAATCATGTCCGCGCCTTCTTCCAAATCGAGCGCCACTTCGCGCAACGCCTCGCGCGCGTTTGCCGGATCCATCTGATAGCTTCGCCGGTCGCCGAACTGCGGAGAAGACTGCGCCGCTTCTCGAAACGGGCCATAAAACGCCGAGCAATACTTTGCCGCATAAGAAAGTATCGCTACGTTCTCAAATCCATTTTCATCCAGCTTTTCGCGAATGGCTCCCACGCGTCCGTCCATCATGTCCGACGGCGCCGCAATGTCCGCGCCCGCTCGCGCATGCGAAAGCGCCGCATCCGCCAGAATCGCCACGCTCGGATCGTTCAATATCTCTTCGCCTTTGATTACGCCACAGTGTCCGTGGCTGGTGTATTCGCACAGGCATACGTCCGTGATCACCAGCAAGTTGAGTTTCGCTTTCCGTATCGCTTCGATGGACCGCTGAACCGCGCCGTTCGCGTCGTAAGCTTCCGACGCAAGCTCGTCCTTGTGCTCCGGCAACCCAAAAAGAATTACCGCAGGAATTCCCAGCCCAGCGACTTCCCGGCACTCTTCCACAATCTGGTCCGACGATTGTTGATAGATGCCCGGCATCGAACTCACTTCGGTGCGCACCTTCGTGCCCGGGCAAGCAAACATTGGATACACGAGTCCGCCCACGCTGAGCCGCGTTTCGCGAACGAATCCGCGAAGCGCTTCGCTGCGGCGCAGGCGTCTTGGACGATGTGCGGGAAACGTCACGCTGGCCTCGCCGTCGAATGTTGCCGCTGGTAATATTTCGCAATCGAATCCGCCAGCCCCGCGGCCGACGATTGGGTAGCTTCAATTTCCACGCGCATCCCTTCGTCCCGCAAAGCCCGTGCGGTCGTAGGGCCAATCGTTGCAAATTGCACGCGCGTCGACAGCTCGGCAAGCTCCGCTGCGCCCACGCATTGTGAGAGAAACCGGAACGCCGAAGGACTCGCGAACACAATCGCGTCCACTTGAGCATCACGAATGCTTTTCAGAATTTTTGGATCGAGCGAATCGGGCGCGGCCGTGCGATATGTGACGATCTCCGTCACATTAGCTCCCGCGTCGCGTAACGCCTTTGGCAAGCGATCGTCGGCACGGTCACTTCTGGGTAGCAGAATCCTGCGGTCGCCAATGGCGCCCCACAATTCCTGCGCAAGCGCTTCGCCGCTGTGATTTTCCGGAACTGTATCCACTCGAAATCCTTCTTCCGTCGCTGCAGACGCCGTCGCCGGTCCCACGGCTGCCACCATCGGTCGCGGCTTTTGCAATGAAGCTACTTGCAATCCCATTTCCCGAATCCGCTGGCAAAAGAATCGTACCGCATTCTGGCTCGTAAACAGGATCCAGTCGAATTCCGCGAGGCTTCGCAGCGCAGCATCGAGAGCTTGTGGATTCTCCACTGCGGCAAAACTTACCGTGGGCAGCAGCACAACTTCCGCGCCCAGCGCTTCCAGCGAATGCGCAAGTTCGTGAGCCTGCTCCGTTGCACGTGTCACCACTACGCGCTTCCCTGCCAGCAGCCTTTTATCCGTGTCCAACAGAGCGTCCCGCGAGCCGCAGAATTCTGTCCGCACCCGCTTCAATCAGGATTTGGCCCAAGCGCACGCCAAGCTTTTCCGCATCTTCCACGCGCCCGCGCAATTCGTTGCGCACGAATTCTTTGCCATCCGCGGAAAAAACGCACGCTTCCAGCCGCAACTCTCCGTTTTCCTTTCGTGCCCAAGCTCCAAGAGGAAGCTGGCAACCGCCTTCCAGTTCGCGCAACAACGCGCGTTCAGCCGTTACGGCTGCATGGCTCTCCGGATCGTCAAGCGCGGCGACCAAGCCCAATGTTTCGCGGTCGTCGGCCCGAACTTCAATTCCAAGCGCGCCTTGCCCTACCGCGGGCAGCATAATTTCCGGTGCAAGAATTTCTGTGATTTTCTCGCTTGCCCCCAGACGATTCACACCAGCCGTAGCAAGAATAATCGCGTCAAATTCGCCCGCTGCAACCTTCCTCAGTCGTGTATCCACGTTGCCGCGCAAGTCGAGCGGCTCAAGATCATCGCGATAATGGAGAAGTTGCGCCTGCCGCCGAAGGCTGCTGGTGCCGACTCGCGCGCCGGCCTTCGAATCTTTCAGCTTGGTCCCATCGCGTGAAATTAGACAGTCACGAACATCTTCGCGTTTTGTGATCGCCGGGAACACCAGCCCCGCAGGATTTTCCGTTGGCACATCTTTCATGCTGTGGACTGCCAAGTCCGCGGTGCCGGCGAGCAGCGCTTCTTCCAGTTCCTTGATGAAAATCCCTTTCGTTCCGGTCTGCTCGCTTACTTGCGCGACTGAGGCGCTCTGAAAATGATCGCCTGAAGTTCGAATGCGGACCAGTTCGGCTTCAACCCCATGCAACTGGGCAAGCCGTTCGCGAATGTGATTTGCCTGCCACAAAGCGAGTGCGCTGCCGCGCGTTGCGATGCGCAAAGGCCTCACTCTTTGTCCTCATCGAGGCCGAAGAGATGCCGCAACGCTTCCAGCCCGGCCAAGCGTCCGCGCATTCCTCGGCCGTGGCGCACTTTGTTCGACGGCTGCTCCAGCACGCGCTCGATCAATTCTTCCGTGATGTGCGCGATACGTGCCCGCTCGTCCGGCGAAACCTCATCCATCTCCGCCAGCTTTTCGCGAATCAACAGTTCGCGCTGCTTGTGAAATTTTCCGCGAAGGTCATCGACGATTGAACCAGCCTCCAGTGCCGCCCTCCATGCTTCGAATTTCGCGATGTGCTCGGAGATAATTGCTTCGGCGCGTGGAATTTCCGCTTCGCGCGCTTTTTTGTTCTGCTCCACGATTTCGCCCAGATCGTCGATGTTGTAGAGATAGAGGTTGTAGAGCCCGGCTGCTTCCGGAGCCACGTTGCGCGGAACAGCGAGATCGACCACGAATACAGGACGTCCGGAGCGAGCGGCAATTGCGCGTTCCAAGAGTTCGCGAGTAAGAACCGGCCCCGTGGAGCTAACCGATGTAACGAGAATATCCGGAAGGCCCAGCACCGTCTCCAACGATTCCCAAGCGATCGCTTCCCCTCCCACTCTTTTTGCCAGCTCCGCCGCGCGATCAAGCGAGCGGTTCACGATGCGCAGACTGCCAATCCCGCGATTGCGCAGGCACTCAATCACCTGTTCGGCCACGCTTCCCGCGCCCAATATCAGCGCCGAATGGCCTTTCAAATTTCCGAAAACTCGCTCGGCAAGTTTCACTCCAGCGAGCGCCACGGACATCGGCCGCGTCCCAACTTCCGTTTCACTCCGTACGCGCTTCCCCACCTCCAGCGCGCCTTGAAAAACGCGATTCAGCACGGGCCCGGTAGCGCCGTGATCGAGCGCCTGGCTGTACGCTGTGCGAAGCTGCCCCAAAATTTCCGCTTCACCCAACATCATCGAATCCACCCCCGCAGCCACGCGAAACAAATGGCGCACTGCGTCCGGTCCCGTCCAGCGGTAAACGCGTCCCGCTAGATCCGCTCTGCCAACACGATGGAAAGACCTGAAATAATCTTCCATGGCTTCAGCGGGCGTAGGATTCGCGTCGCCTGGGACGCCATACAATTCGCTGCGATTGCAGGTCGAAAGCACCACCGCCTCTTCCAGAATTCCACGGTCGCGCAATTCGTCGGCGGCTTGCAACGCTTGCTGCGGAGTAAATGTAATTCGTTCGCGCAGCTCCACCGGAGCGGTGCGATGATTGCAACCGATCAGCGCAACTTGAATCCGGATTGCGCCGGACTGCAGCGAATTGGTTTTTGTCAACGAAGCCATTAAAAGAACCGATGAAACTTTGTCAGATACAGATTTACGAAAGTATAGCTAAACATCACGACCACAAAATTCATGGCGCATAGCATGGCCGCGCGCGCGCCGCGCCATGTCGCGTTGCGCGAGAGCAGCAAATACGCAGCGTAAACTATTACAATCGCAAACGTGACGATTACTTTCGGATCGCCGAACGAATAAGTGCCGCGCAGGCGATGTTCCCAAACAAATCCCATCGACGCTCCGAACGCCAGCGCCACTAAGCCAACATAAACGCTGCTGCGCGCCATGCGGTCCAGCACATCCAGCGCCGGGAAACGCCAGAACGCCGCGCCCAATCGCCGAGAACGCAAAACCTGATCCTGCACTAAATAAACCAAGCTCAGCACGAAGGACAGCGCAAAAGCTGCATAAGCCCAGGTGTTCAGCGTGACGTGAAACGCAAACAGTGGACCTCGCGCGGGCACGCGAACGGTCGGCGCCCCAGCGCTGATAAAACCCAAACTCGCCACCCACGCCACCAACAAAAGTGTCACAAAAGCGCCCACAGACCGTTGCCGATGAAATAATTCCAGCCCCAGGTAGGTGATTCCCAGAAGCCAGGCGAAAAGAGACATGGACCCGTACAGGTCATCATATGGGACCGACTGAATCACAATCGACCGCTGGTAAAGTGAGAAGTATTGCACCACGATTCCGCTGGCGAGGAGAAGCGTAGCAAAGCGCCCAACCCACAGATTAGGCACGTACAAATTCCGGACGTAGCAAAGAAAGCTCGCCACGTAGATTGCCAGGCTCAGGTAGCCCAGTTGTTGTGCCATCAAGGGTGGATGCTCCCCGTTGCCCGCACATTATACCGCCGAATAGGGCCGATTCGCGCCAGCTACCACGATAGTAGGAAGCCGTACCGTGCGAGCCTTAACGCCATCTGCTATCATGGCACGGAACTTATGTATCAAACGACGCGCGCTGGCCTCACCAAAAAAGAGCTTTTTCTGCGGGCTTGCCGGTTTGAGCCGGTCGAGCGCGTCCCGGTTTGGATTATGCGACAGGCCGGACGATATTTGCCGGAGTATCAGGCTGTGCGAGCTCGGCACTCGTTCCTCGAAATCTGCAAGACGCCGGAATTAGCCGCCGAAGTTTCATTACAGCCTTTTCGCGTGCTGAACGTAGACGCCGTCATCGTTTTCTCGGATATCCTAATCGTCGCGGAAGCGATGGGTCTGCCGCTCGACGTTCCCGACTCCGGTCCAGTGCTCTCAAATCCGGTCCGAAACGCCGACGCGGTCCGCCGTCTGCGCGAATTCGATCCCGAGCGCGATACGAAATTCGTCGGCGACGCGATTCGCGCTATTCGCCGCGAAGCCGGCCCGGACGTTCCGGTAATCGGATTCGCAGCCGCTCCCTGGACGCTTGCCTGTTACATGATCGAAGGCCGCACCCGTGGCGACATTTCGCAAGCCAAGGAAATGCTGCGCACGGAGCCCGCAGTCGTACGCGAACTCCTAGAGCGCATCGCGCGCGCCACAACCGCGTATTTGCAAATGCAGATCGCGGCAGGCGCCTCTGCCATACAGCTCTTCGACACCTGGGCCGGAGAACTCACAAAAGAGGAATACGAAGAATTCGAACTGCCCGCTACTCAAATGGTGCTCGAATCCCTGACGACAACCAGCGGCAGTGACGCCGTACCGAAAATTTTGTTCGCGAAATGCTCCGGCCATTTTCTCGAAAGCTTGCCGAAATCCGGTGCGGACGTAATCAGCGTGGATTGGCAGACGGACCTTGCTGATGCGCGGCGCAAGTTTGGCCGTCGAGTGGCGTTGCAAGGAAATGTTGACCCGCACGTTTTGCTCGGCGCCGAATCCGATATTCAACAGGCCGCGCGTGATGCAGTCCAGAAAACCGGTGGCTTGGGCCACATTCTGAATCTAGGCCACGGAATCTTGCCGCGGACGCCTGTAGCCAACGCGAAAGCATTTGTGGAAGCAGGACAGACCGCACCGATAATGGCTCCGGCACGAACGGGCAGTGCGAACTGACAATGGCCCACGACGCGACAAAATCGGCCGAAACATCTCTTCATCCCGAAGAGATCGCCCGGATTTCCGACGCTTTCCTGGAAAAATATAATCGGCCCGGCCCGCGTTACACCAGTTACCCAACAGCTCCTGTGTGGAAAGAGGATTTCGGCCCCGACGACCTGGAAAAATATTATGCTGGCGCTGAAGAGCTGGCCACCCCGCTTTCGCTCTACATGCACATTCCGTTCTGCGAAAACCTCTGCCTCTTTTGCGCCTGCACCGTTTCCATTCAAAAAGATAAGAAAGTCGCTATTCCCTATCTCGATGCTCTAAAGCGCGAGATTAATCACGTGGGAACAAAAGTTTCGCGCAAACGTCCAGTCATCCAGTTTCACTGGGGAGGGGGCACGCCAACGTATTTGTCCGTCGCGCAAATGGAAGATCTCTTCCAATACACGCACGACCGCTTTTCTTTTGCGCCCGATGCCGAAATTGGAATCGAAGTGGACCCGCGCGTCACCAGTCGCGCTCAACTGGAATCCCTCCGCCGCCTCGGCTTCAATCGCCTGAGCATGGGCATCCAGGATTTCCAGCCGAAAGTTCAGGAAACCATCCATCGTGTCCAGCCCTATGAGATGACGCGCGATCTAATCGTTGCCGCACGCGAAATCGGATTTCAAAGCATAAACATCGATCTGATTTATGGCCTTCCCTATCAGACCGCCGATAGTTTCCGCGCCACTATCGACCAATCGCTGACGCTACGGCCCGATCGTGTCGCCATGTTCAGCTACGCGCACGTTCCCTGGCTGAAAAAGCAGCAAGGCTCCTTTGAAGCTCATTTGCCGGAAGGAATGGAAAAATTCCGAATCTTTCGCGCCGGCCTCGAAAAATTCCTGAGCGCGGGATACCTATATATCGGCATGGACCATTTCGCTCTGCCGCAGGATGAATTGTCCATCGCGCAGCAAAATCGCACGCTGCACAGAAATTTTCAGGGTTACACCACGAAAGCCGGCGCAGATTTGTACGGAATGGGCGTCAGCGCCATCAGCTCCGTCGGCGAAGCCTACGCGCAGAACCGCCGCGAAGTCCCCGCTTACGAATCAGCCGTCGGCACTCGAGGTATCGCCACCATGCGCGGCTACCGCCTTTCGCCTGACGACGTATTGCGCCGCGCGGTTATCGGCCGTCTGCTGTGCCACACAATCATCCCCAAACACGAGGTGGAGGCGGAATTCGGCATCACCTTCGATGAATACTTCGCGGCCGAACTGCTCCGCCTCGAAACCGCGCGCGAGGAAGGACTCGTCGTTCTATCCCGCGACGACATCCGCGTAACCGCGCTCGGTCGAATTTTTATCCGCAATATCGCCATGACTTTCGACCGTTACCTTCACGAGCAGCAAATGGACCAGCGTCCCCTCTTCTCAAAGACGCTCTAGTCAACAAACGATGTGCGGCTCTAAACACGTCATCGTCATTGGCGCGGGGATTTCGGGCTTGTCCTGCGCTCACCGTCTGAACCAACTGGGCGCCGAGGTAACCCTGCTGGAATCCACCGATCGGCCAGGCGGCGTCATCGGCACCATTCGCAAAGAAGGTTTTCTCTTCGAATCCGGCCCGCAAAGTTTCCAAACCACCGACCTGATTCTCAGCCTGATCCGCGAACTAGGCATCGAGGCCGACCTCCAAAAAGCCGACCCCCGCGCCTCGCGTTACATTTTGCTTCACGGCAAGCTTCAGAAGATTCCCACTTCGCCGCAAGCAATGCTCACAAGTTCCATGCTGGGAGTCAGTTCGCGCTGGAAAATTCTTTCCGAGCCGTTTCGCAAAACTCGCCCTCCCGCCGGCGAAGAATCCGTGGCGAAGTTCGCGCGCAGAAAATTCGGCGACGAAATCCTGGAGTATCTGGTCGGCCCCTTCGTCTCCGGCGTTTACGCAGGCAACCCCGAGAAGTTAAGCCTTAAAGCGGCGTTTCCATCTTTAGATGAGTGGGAACGCGAATACGGCAGCGTCCTCCGCGGCGCAAAAAAGTCCCGCAAAGCCCCAGGCGCAACTCCGTCCTCACTCTGTTCTTTTCGCCAAGGTGTGGCGCGCCTTCCCAACGCAATTGCGGAAAAACTCGCCAACCGCCTGCACTTTGGAACCACCGCAAAGTCTCTTAATCGTACCGGCCAAAATGCAAATGAAATTTTCGAACTCCACACCGAGCGCGCCGGTGAATCAACGGCAATGCAAGCCTCCGCAATCGTGCTCGCGACGCCCGCCTTCGTTTCCGCTCACCTGATCGCGCCAATCTCAGAACAACTCGGTCACACGCTTTCCGGAATCGCATACGCTCCCGTAGCGGTCGTCGCGTCCGGCTATTATCGCCGGCAGGCCGGCGAACCAATGGAAGGCTTCGGTTTTCTCGTTCCCGCTAAAGAAAAGCGTCAAACCCTCGGCACAGTCTGGAATTCTTCGCTCTTCCCCGGACGCGCCCCCGAAGGAGCCGTCACCATGACGAGCTTCACCGGCGGCGCTACAAATTCAGAAATCGTGACTGAGCCGGAAGATCAGATCGCCAAGATCATTCAGAGCGAGAACGAGCACATATTGAAAATCGTCGGCTCGCCCGTTACCTCGTCGGTTTGGAAGTATCCTCGAGCCTTGCCGCAATACAATCTAGGCCACGGACACATAGTAGAAGCTATCCGTGACGTGGAACGCCAACTCCCCGGAATTTTCTTCGCTGGAAATTATCTGGAAGGCCCTGCCGTCGGCAAGTGTGTGGAAAATGGCTTCCAAACCGCCGAAGCCGTACAGAAGTATTTGCAAAGAAAATCCTGAAGAGTTTCTCCGCCTCGAACAAACAGCAACCAGCGACCTAAGCGTCCGACAGCGGCCTCTTATGCCGCATGTTCAACCGCACCCGCCGCCGCTCCCCAGCCTCGCGAAACCGCCGCCGGTCGTCTTCCGTTTCCAAAATCAGCGGCGGAACCGCATGCGGCTGTCGATTCAGATCGATCGCCACAAACGTAACGTAAGCGCTGCTGGTATGTTTGCGCTCGCCAGTGAGAATGTTTTCAGAAAACACTTTCACGCCCACCTCCATGGAAGTGCGAAACACGCGATTCACGCTGGATTTCAATACGATGAACTCTCCTACGCTGATCGGAAATCTAAAATCGAGATAATCCACCGATGCGGTCACCACGTGGCTGTTCGAATGGCGATGCGCCGCCAGCGCCCCCGCAATATCGATCAAATGCATCACGCGCCCGCCTAGCATATTCCCCAGCGAATTCGCGTCATTCGGCAGGACCGCTTCCACCATTTCAGATTTCGAAGCTCTCACAGGCTTTCCGGGAAGCTCCGCAGCCGCCGCCGGCTTGTCCGCTTTGGAGTTCGTCGATTTGTCAAACTTAGCCATTAGCAAATCTTCTCCCGCTCCCGGCGCGGCTGAAGGCTTGGCGCGCATCTTCAAGCCCGCTATAATACGCGCATTCAACCCATGACCCAAACACAGAAGTCTCGCCGCGAAGTCCTGGAAAAATTTGTCGCTGAAAAACCCACCGATGCTTTCGCGCGCTACGGCCTCGCTCTTGAATGCGCGAAGCTTGGCGACGACGAAGCCGCGTCTGACAATTTCAAGAAGCTCCTTGAAACGAATCCCGGCTACGTAGCCGGATATTTTCAATTTGGCCAATTTTTGGCGCGAATAGGACGGTTGGAAGAAGCTCGCAAATTGCTCTCAGACGGCGTCGTCGCCGCGCAAAATGCCGGTGACATGCACGCAAGAGATGAAATGCAAGCCGCGCTCTCCGCATTGCGCTGAGCGCGCTAGGCTGTTAGGTCCACATCATGAGACCCACTCGCATTCCGTTGTTTCCTCTCGAAGCGGTGTTGTTCCCTGGCATGCCGCTCCCGTTGCACATTTTCGAGCAGCGTTACAAAACGATGATCGCGCGATGTATAAGCGAAAATCTCGAGATGGGCATAATTCTGGCGGCTGAAACCGGAATCGTAAAAGTCGGTTGCACCGCTGAGATCGTAGAAAAGCTGAAGGAATATCCCGATGGCCGCACCGATATCCTGTGCGAAGGCCGCGCCCTTTTTCGCGTGATCGAAATCCTGAATGAGAGGGAATATCAGGAAGCCATCGCCGAATACCTGGTAGAAGATGTCCTCCCGCAAGATCCCGAAAAAGAAACTCATCTGATCGAGCGCTTCCAGGTCTGTCACGCCCTGGTTTTCGGCCAGCCCTGGATAGCCTCCAGCCGTGACGAAGAAATTTCTCTCGCCTTTCAAATGGCCGCCCGGCTTCCCCTGGAACTGGAAGCCAAGCAGACCTTGCTCGAAATCCCAGAAGAGAGCGCGCGGCGGGCTTTTCTGCTTCAGAAAATTAACGAACTTCTTCCCCAACTCGCCCAAAGGCAGCGTTTGCGCCAAGTCGCCGGCGGCAATGGCCACGGCCTCAACTAGCTCCGCCAAACGAAATTATGCTCGCGCCCCGCGTTCCACTATAATGACCTCTAGCGCCGTTTTCCTGGCGCGGCTTAATTAAGAAAATGGGGCCTTCATGAATTCAATGCCAAAGACTCTTGGCGAACTCCGCCGAAGCAATTGGTCGGAAGAAAAAATAGCGCGCCGCTCGGTGCGCCAGGAACTCCGCGAAAATCTCCTGGAGAAAATGGAAAAAGGAGAGCCGCTATTCTCCGGCCTCCACGGCTACGACGATACGGTCATCCCGCAAATCATCAACGCCATACTTTCGCGCCATCATTTCATCCTGCTGGGCTTGCGCGGACAGGCCAAGTCGCGGATCTTGCGCGGCCTCTCCGGCTTCATGGATGCCCAGGTCCCTGTTGTCGAAGGCTGCGAGATTCACGACAATCCCTACAACCCACTCTGCCGTGCATGCCGCGAACGCATCGCATCCGAAGGCGACACTACTCCCATCGCTTGGCTCGCTCGCGAGCATCGCTACGTGGAAAAATTGGCCACGCCCGATGTAACGATCGCCGACATGATTGGCGACGTCGATCCCATCAAAGCTGCTCGCGGCGGCCGCAATCTTTCCGACGAGTTGACAATTCACTACGGCCTGCTCCCCCGCGCGAATCGCGGAATATTTGCGATCAACGAATTGCCCGACCTCTCCGGAAAAATTCAAGTGGGCCTTTTCAACATCATGCAGGAAGGCGATGTCCAGATTAAGGGATATCCCGTGCGCATGGCGCTGGACGTTCTTCTCGTTTTCACCGCCAATCCCGAAGATTACACCGCGCGCGGAAAAATCATCACCCCCCTGAAAGACCGCATCGGCTCTGAAATTCGGACGCACTACCCCGCCACGCTCGCGGAAGGCATGTCCATCACCTCTCAGGAATCGTGGACCAAGCGCGACGGAAAACGCGGCGCCGAGTTACCCGACTACATTCGCGAAGTCGTGGAAGAAATTGCGTTCCAGGCCCGCGAAGACAAGCGCGTCGACCGCCGCTCCGGTGTAAGCCAGCGCCTCCCCATCAGCACGCTCGAGAACGTGATGAGCAGCGCTGAACAGCGCTCCATCAGAACGCATGATTCCAAAGTTGTCGCGCGTGTTTCCGACGTGTACGCCGCCATTCCCGCCATGACCGGCAAGTTCGAGCTGGAGTACGAAGGCGAACTTCGCGGCGCCGAAAATATCGCGCGCGAATTAATCCGCGCGGCAGTAGGCAAGACTTTCACCAAATATTTCACTGGAGCGAATTTCCAGCCCGTCGTGCAATGGTTCGAACTGGGTGGCGAGCTGAAAGTTCCGGCCAATGCCTCCAGCGCGGAATTAATGGCGCAACTGAAGAAAATTCAGGGACTCTTTGACAATCTCCCCGCGCTCGATGTGGGAGCGAAGGACGACCCCGCCGTCGTCACCAGTGCCGCCGAATTTATTCTGGAAGGTCTTTGGGCGCACAAACGCATAAACCGTAGCGAAGAGCGCGGCTATTTTGCTGAGGCTCGCAAGACTCCCGAACCACGCGATCCGCGCGAGCCATCGGGACGCATGCCGCGGCGTCAGTTCAATTAGAGAATCAGCAAAATTGCCATGAAATACATTAAATATTCCAAATACGCACCCGGCGCCGCGGACGACATCGATCTGCAGGAGCTGATGAGCCGCCTCTCGGATTATTTGCTTCAAAGCGGCTTCGAATCTCAGTACGGCATCTACGAACTCGATAACGAGCGTTCGCGCGAGCAAATCATGGACGATCTGCGCGAAGCCATACTCCGCGCGCTGGAGGAAGGCGACCTCGTCCCGCCCGAGATGATGGAGCAAATGCTCCAGAATCCGGACCTGTCGCAAAATCCCGAATTGCGCGATCTGATCGAGCAAATCCTCCAGCGCATGGAGGCGGAAGGCTACATTTCGCAGCCAAATCAGACTGCGCAAGTGACGCCGCCTCCCACGCAAACTCCCGGCGGACAAGTTGGCGAACCTCAACCGCACACCGAGGCGCGTTTCGAAATTACCGATAAAGCCCTCGACTTTCTCGGATTCAAGACGCTGAAAGACCTGCTCGCGTCGTTAGGCAAGAGCAGCTTTGGCCGCCACGACACGCGCGATCTCGCTACCGGCGTGGAATCCGGCGGCGCCTCCAAACAATACGAATTTGGCGACACGTTGAATATGGACATCAGCGGAACGCTCTTCAACGCCGTCCAGCGCAACGGCGCGAGCATTCCCATCGAGCTGGATTATCCCGACCTGATGGTCCACCAGTGCGAATATCAAAGTTCCTGCGCCACGGTTCTGCTGCTCGATTGCAGCCACAGCATGATTTTGTACGGTGAAGATCGCTTCACTCCCGCAAAACGCGTCGCGCTCGCCCTATCGCATTTGATCCGCACGCAATATCCCGGCGATTCGCTTCACTGCGTTCTGTTTCACGATAGCGCGGAAGAAATTCCTCTCGGCAAACTGGCTCGTGTTCAAGTTGGCCCCTATCACACCAACACGCGCGAAGGCTTGCGCCTGGCCCAAAGAATCCTCTCGCGCCAGAAAAAAGACATGCGCCAGATCATCATGATCACCGACGGCAAGCCTTCCGCCCTCACCCTCGAAGACGGCCGCATTTACAAGAACGCTTTCGGCCTCGATCCTCTGGTAGTCACGCAGACCCTCGAAGAAGTCGCCAAATGCAAACGCGCCGGCATACTGATCAACACTTTCATGCTCGCCAGCGATTACAGCTTGGTCCACTTCGTGCAGAAAATCACCGAACTCTGCCGCGGCAAAGCCTACTTCACTACGCCCTACACGCTTGGCCAGTACCTGCTGATGGATTACGTCGGAAAGAAGACCCGTAATATTCACTAGGCTCGCTTGCCCTGCATCCCGGTTTGGCACGTACACAATCCGCTCAGATTGACGCTAAGAATTCCGCAGCCTAATATAACGCCGCAGAGTCTACAGGCCGTAAAGTTGACAGGAGACACGCGTATGAAGATTGGCCGCCTAGCCCTGATTCTCGTTTTCTCGTTGGCCGTATTCGCCTCCGATTCTCCCGACACCCGTGAAATCACTGATCCACAATCTCTCAGCTCGCTCGCCGAACCCGGCGCGGCTCCTGTACCGATTGACGATCTTTTCTACACCCGCTCCGTGACCGGCGGCGCATGGTCACTCGACGGTAAGGAAATTGTCTTCACCACGAATTTAACCGGCCGCTTCAATCTTTGGAAAGTAAACGCCGAGGGTGGCTGGCCCGTCCAGCTTAGCCAGTCCGATGACCGCCAGTACGGCGGCATCTGGTCGCCTGATGGAAAATGGATCGTCTTTGCGTCCGATAAGGGTGGTGGCGAAATATACGACCTCTTCGCTATTCCCAGCAATGGAGGCGAACTCATCAACCTGACCAATACGCCGGATATTTCAGAGTCGAGCGCCGTTTGGTCCCCCGATGGCTCCCGCATGGCCATTTCGTACAAACCGAAAACAGCTTCAGCCATTGACGTTGCCATCCTCGATTGGAAAACACGTGAAGTTCACAACTTAACCCGGGAAAAAACTAAAGATCACATTTGGGGCGGCGCGTTCTGGAGTCCGGATGGCAAATTCATCTACGCCACTCGTTCAGACGCAGGTTTCAACGACTCTGATGTCTATCGCGTTGACGTTGCCACAGGAGCGTCCGAAAATCTCACCCCACATCAAGGTCAAAGTCGCAGCAGTGTCAGTTCTGTCTCGCCCGCTGGTCGCACGCTGCTTATAACTTCGGACAAACCGGGCGGTTATCCGAACGTGGCGTTCCTGGATCTCGCCACCAAACAAATTAACTGGGCCACGGATACGAAATGGGAGGCGCAGTCCGGAGATTTCTCGCCCGACGGCAAGCAATTTACTTACATCGTCAACGAAGATGGCCGCTCGGATGCCTACTTGGCCGACGTTTCGACACATCGTGGGGCAAAAATTAAATTCCCCGTCGGTCTAAATAACTTCGCAGGCAATCCCAGCTCCTTTTCGCCCAGCGGAGGACGGCTGCTCATCGATCATCAGAGTTCCACTCAGCCAGACGATCTTTGGGTTTACAACATTTCGAAGCAAGCCCCCCAGCAGCTAACGATCTCCGCTGTCGCAAGCCTGGCGTCTGCGAAAATTCCCCCCTCGGTCTTGGTTCATTACAAAAGTTTCGACGGCAAGATCATCAGCGCCTTTGCATGGATTCCCTATAATCTGAAGCGCGACGGTTCGAATCCGGCAATTGTGCTCCCGCACGGCGGTCCCACCGGTCAGACCACCGATTATTTCAGCCGCACCGCCATCGCCCTGGTTTCACGTGGCTATATTTGCATCGCTCCCAACGTTCGCGGGTCCACCGGCTATGGCATGGATTTTCAGAAGGCCAATAACAAAGACCTCGGCGGCGGAGATTTGCAGGACGAAGTGTACGCCGTTAAATTTCTCCAAGCTTCCGGCTACGCCGACCCCAGGAAAATCGGCATCACCGGCGGATCGTACGGCGGCTTCATGACCCTAATGGCCATCGGCAAGACGCCCGATATATGGGCCGCCGCCGTCGAGGAATACGGCATCATTAACTGGCTCACCATGATGAAAAATGAAGACCCATTCCTGCAGGAATATGAAAAGTCGATTTTGGGCGACCCGGAGAAGGACCGTGCCATTTACGAAGCCGATTCGCCGCTCGCTTACATCCGTAACACCAAGGCCCCGCTCCTCGTTCTACAGGGCGATAACGATATTCGCGTCCCCAAAGAAGAAGCCGAGCAGGTAGTTGAAATCCTGAAGCAAAACGGCAAAACTGTAGATGTGCATTACTACGCGGCCGAAGGCCACGGTTTCACCAAGCGCGAAAATCAGATTGACGCCATGCACCGTATGGTCGATTGGTTCGACCGCTATTTGAAGAAAACGCCGTCCAACTGAGATTCGATCGTGGCATTCGGCGTTTCAACGGAGTACACATGAGCCTGAAGAGTCACCTTCGGAGCTGTCTCGGTGGGAAAAAGCTGCGCGCTTTGCCGTCCGGCGAAATGGCTCCGCCGATCTCCCTACCCGACACCGGCGGAAAGAAACGCTCGCTCGCAGAAACGTTGCAGAACGGCCCGGTCCTCGCAGCTTTTTTCAAAGTAAGCTGCCCCACCTGCCAGTTCACTATGCCGTTCCTTTCGCGCTTGCAACAGCGTTACGGCGGCACAAAATTCAGTTTGCTCGGCATTTCGCAAGACGATGCCCGAGATACTCGCGAGTTCTGCGAAGAATACGGCTTGCAGTTCCCCGCCTTGATCGATGAACACGGCTTCCCGGTTTCCAACGAATATGGCATCACCAATGTCCCGACCATGTTTTGGATCAACACCGGCGGCCAAATTCAGCAGACCACCGTAGGGTTTTCAAAAGCTGACCTCGAACAAATGGCGGCGCAAGCGGCACAAGTTACAGGCAAGCCGCCCGCCTCTCTCTTCAAACCCGGCGAAGTCGTCCCCGCAACGAAGCCTGGTTGAGGATCCAAAAACTAGGTTCCGGGCGAACCTATTTTTCCGCAACACGAAGAAATCCAAAAATCACGGCGGACTCAAATCCAACAATGACTTTTTGTGTTTGGGAGGTTTCAACCGCTTGTCCGGAATCAGTCTCGCAGCAGGAGGCATCCCAATTCCCGCGCGTGCTCGCCGCCGCGTTTCTTTCGAAATATTTATTCTCTTTTTCTTTTTCCGCATACAAGTGACGCCCAACCCACGTCGTCGGCCTCTCCTGAGCCTACATCCTAATACAGGGCGGTCCACCGGTCGCATCCGCAAAAGAAATACTGGAGCCGAACCCTCGCTGCACCTAAAATTCCAGAAGTCACGTCAAACTTGCGAGTCGCCGCCCACAGAGCTTCACTCATAACAACATGAAGAACGCTTTTCGCGCCGCAACCACTTCGCTTTGGCTAATCCTCTTCGTCGCCCTAGTGCTGCGCGCCGGTTTTCTCTGTCAATATCAACACGACCACCCGCGGCAAGCCGTCAGCGTCGTCCCATTTTTGTTTGAGTCCGGGAACATCGCGCACTCACTCGCCGGCGGACAGGGTTTCGCTTCACCCTTCCGCGTGAACACCGGCGTCACCGCCTGGATGCCCCCCGTTTATCCTCTGCTGCTCGCCGCCATCTTCCGAATCTTCGGACCTTATACCTTCAACTCGTTCCTCGCCGCCGCGATCTTCAATATTGTTTTTGCGACGCTCGCCTGCATCCCAATTTTTTTCGCCGGTAAACGGATCGCCGGTCTCGGCGTCGCTGCCACAGCCGCATGGCTCTGGGCCATTTTCCCCAACGCAATTCTCATCCCGGTTGAAAGCATGTGGGACGCCTCCCTCTCGGCCCTCTTAGTCGCCACAATATTCTGGGCCACAATCGCGGTGGCCGAATCACAACGTGTTCGCGATTGGGCCGCCTACGGATTCCTCTGGGGCGTCACTCTTCTCACCAACGCCACGCTGATCGCGCTACTTCCGCTTCTACTTGCCTGGCTTGCCTATCGCGCCCACAAACAAAATCGCAAATGGCTCGGCAATCTAGCTCTTTCGTTAGGAATCGCGATCCTATGCTGTGTTCCCTGGACCATCCGCAACTTCAAAGTTTTCCACACATTCGTCCCGCTTCGTTCGGGCCTGGGCCTCCAGTTATGGCTCGGCAACAACGACAGCACGCAGGACGTCTTCCGCGCCGAGCGCCACCCAATCTACGACGCCACGGAACGCGCCCAATACGTCCGGATGGGTGAAGTCGCCTACATGCACGAAAAACAAACCGAAGCCGTTCACTACATGCTCTCGCATCCCGCAAGAGAGGCGCATTTAGTCACCCGTAGGATTATTTCTTTCTGGTCCGGAGGCACTCCCACTCCGCTGAAGGATTTCCTGAACGTGGATTCAACGTGGTTTCGCTTCGTGCTTCTTTTCAACTTGCTCGCTGCGTTCGGCGCGCTTTTCGGAATTATATTTCTGATTCGCCGCCGCAGCCCCTTCTGCTTTCCCGCCGCAATTTTTCCGCTGGTTTTTCCCTGGGCCTACTACTTGAGCCTCGTCTTGCCCCGCTACCGCCTCCCCATCGATCCGGTTGTACTTCTACTCACCGCCGTCGCGCTGGAGAGTTTATTCCGCGATAAAAGCGCCGTCAGCCCCAACAGTGCCTAATCTAAATTTCGAATTATGATTTCCCCTCAAGACTTTTCCTCAAATCCGGCCCCATGCGCTCCACAATCGGCTGCTCCGGATCATCCCCCACATATTGCTGAATCACCGCTCCGTCCCTGCCTATCAAAACGTACGTCGGCAGCGCGCTAGCTCCATACTGACGGATGATCTGGTGATTCGAATCCAGCTTCTGCGTCCAGTTCATTCCGTTTTGCGACACAAAAGAGCTCCACGTCGCTTCATCTTCATCTTCGCTGATACTCACCACCTCCACTTGATTGCTTCCATACATCGCCTGCAACTGTTTCAACCCCGGCAAAGCGTGCCGGCATGGCCCGCACCACGTTGCCCAAAAATCCAGAATGGTCACCTTGCCGCCGGATGACGATCCTCCGCCCTGTCCCGAAAAATCCGGAGCCTTCTGCCCCGCGCTGATGGGCGCCCGCGGCATATTCTCATCGTCAAATATTTTTACCGATTTTGCCTGGCTGCTTTTTTGCGCGCGCGCTCGTCGCGCCAGTTCCCCCAGCGAAACCGTTTCATCTTGCTGCGTCCAATTATTTTGCGCTACGTTCTGCGAACCTTGTGCAGTTGCCGCACTCGCCGGCTTCTGCGCAGCCTTCATCGCAGACGCAGTCGCGCCGGCTGAAGTCACCGACGTCGCTCGATCGTTCGCGCCCGGCGACGCCGTCTGCCCCGCAGCAGCCCCGGCAAACACGCACATACTCGCAATCAACATGAATGAACCAGCAAGGAACTTTTCGCGCATGGTGACCTCCTGCCGGAACCACTTCGTCTTTTTCTAGTATGCGTGCAACTCAGGCGGGAGAACCCACGTAGACGAATTCAGTGGTCAATCGAAGACTGTACGAACGTACAGGGGAGCGTTCTGGCTTTTAACGGCGAGGATGTGTCCCTAATCCGCCGTAAATCCAGCCGGCGCCATCGCGTCCGCGGCTTCTGCATTCTGCATGAACGTTCGCCACACGAAACTCGTCCGCTGCTTTTGCGCCATCAACGCCATGATTCCTACATGGATGCCCACCACGTCCGCGCGCGTTCGATGTCATCCATATCAATCGCAGAAACCACAAGCGAAGCTAGGCCAAGTTGTGTCCTGTAGTGTAAAGCGTAGGATTTTCCGCGTCACTTTGTGTCACCATGACGGCGTCTACGACATCATTAGTTAATCATCGGTCGGATCGACCGGAACGGGAGGCGTCATATGCGTCGTTTGGCAATTAGTTTCTTATTGATTGCAATTTTTGGTTTTGTGTCCGTGGGCCGAGCGCAGGCGGATGGTAACGACAACTTTATTTACGAATTTGGCGGCAATACTTTTACCTGGCAATTACCAGCTACGCCAAACGTCGGATCGGATTATGTCACCGGTCAGTTTTTCTACATCCCTGATGTACCGTATTCTGAAAACGGCATAGCCCAAAGTCCCAGTTCGCTTGTCTTTTATTCGAGCCTGCCCGGGATAGGCGGCGGGTTCGAGCTTTATAACGGCGGTACGTATCTCATCAATGCTTTCGGTGCACAGGTGTACAACGGGTTGGAGAATTCGCCGACATTTGTGCCGGGCACATACGAACTGAATAACAGCTCTGCCACCGGGCTGGTTGGGACGCTGGTTATCTCAACGATTGTTTCTACTCCGGAGCCCGGAACCTCATTGTTACTCAGCGTCGGGATGCTTAGCTTGCTCGGCCTCGCGCGCAGAAAACTTCGCTCCGAAGTCATCGAGCGAATGTAAAGTTGGCGGAAGCGAGTGGGAGTCGGAACGCAACGTGGGTACTGGAACGATTGATCTTGCGGGATTTACGGATTCAAAGAATCAATTAAAACGGCCATTTCCCTAGATGCGGGAATAAAATTGGAACAAAACATAATCGCGTGTCACGCCTTCAAATTTCCTTATGCTGAAGGTGGGTGGCCGGCCATCCTGCGCGGCACCAGCGTTCAATCCCGTCACAATTTCAACTCGCGGGGTGCCGCTCGATAAGAACGAAGGCGGTGTCAAGGCACCATTGTTCCCTGCAGTGCTGTGAAGCACCACGTTGCCGTCAGAGTAGTGGAGGACCGAAGCTCTGATCGTCTCGCGGTGAATCA
>Ga0182015_10000559_pt1 | contig 53378 bp, 44 predicted proteins | sample 712P3MmetaG_FD_120478 | JGI IMG/M metagenome (GOLD analysis project Ga0182015, IMG submission 120478) | Permafrost microbial communities from Stordalen Mire, Sweden - 712P3M metaG | ecosystem: Environmental > Terrestrial > Soil > Wetlands > Permafrost | place: Sweden: Stordalen | collected...
CCGCATCGGCGATCACGCGCACGGTTGCATTTCGGGGCGCTCCCGTCAGCAACGCGGCTTCCCCGAAGAGCATGCCGGTCCGGAGCGTCGCAAGCCGCCGCTCTCCGCTGCCCGCATTGTCGAGAACTTCAAGCTCGCCTTGACGCACGAGGAAGCATTCCTCACCCGGGTCACCCTGACGGATCACGATCTCGCCCGCGAGCGCATGGCGGATTTGCACGCGCTCGGCAAGCTGCGCGAGTGCGGCCGGAGCCAGGTCGCCCAGCATGGTCGCGGACTTGATGAAGCGGCCCAGAGCCATGCGATTCGCCGCAGCCTCGAGTTCCGGGCGGGCGTGCGAATCCTCGTCGATCGCCTGCGCGAACGCGGCGCCGTCGATGCGCAGCAGCGTCACCGGCGTCAGGGCGACGACGCTCGCCGAGCGGCGCTCCGCGCCGGCGACGATCGCAACCTCGCCGAAGAGGTCGCCGGCCGTCAGGACGGCGATCGGCAACGGACCGGTCTTCCCGGCGATCTGCACCTCGAGCCGTCCGTCGATCACGACGAAGGCGTCGATTCCGGCCTCACCCTCACGGATCACGGCGCTACCACGCGCAGCGGTCTCGCGGACCGAGTTCGCCGCCAGCAGATCGAGCGTGCCGGGCGAAAACGAGCGAAACTGCCATACGTGCGCCAGGATCGGCGCAGCGAACGAGGGCGTGCTCGTCATGCGACGGCGTTCGCCGGGTTAGCGCAAGTCGCCCGCGCCGCGTTCGATGTCCAGGGCTTCCGCGACGGCCTCTTCCTCGGTGAGCAGCGCCCCCGCTGCGAGTTCTCCGCCGAGAATTGACGGCGCGAGTGCGGCGGCGAGGCGAACGCGCAAACGCCGCGCGGCGACGTCTTCGCACTGATCGGATTGGCGCGGCGGGTGCAGTGTGCCGCAGCGCGCATCGCAGAAGGCGAGCAGCCGCGCGGCCCGGCGCGGATCCCCGAGGCCGCAGGCGACCGCTGCGAGGCCCTGGATCGCCCACGTGATACCGGCGACCGAATGCGCTTCGCACGATACGCGCAGCGCTTTGCTGCCGGCGCGGATCGCGGTCGGCCAATCGCCCGCACTTCCGGCATAGATCGCGAGGTTGGCGGCCGCGACTTCCAGGCGCGAACGGCTGCCGCTGGCTTCGGAGTAGCGCAGCGCGGCCCGGCCGTAGCCGAGCGCGCGCACGTGTTCGCCCGCCGAGAACTCCATCTCGCTCATCCAGGTCAGGACCGAACCGATCTGCTGGTCGTTGCCGTGACGGCGGAAGAGCGTGAGGCTCTCTTCCAGATGTTCGCGCTTGCGTGCGATCTCCGCGGCGTCGAGCGTCAATGCGCGCGTCTTGAGCGCGTACGCAAGCGAGAGCACGTCGCCGGACGAGCGCGCGACGGCGATCGCTTCTTGCGCCAATGCGTTCGCCGTCCGGCGTTCGCGCGGAAAATACAAGCATAACGCTTGGGCCAGCACGCGCAGCGCGTGCGCAAAGTTGGCGCGTTCGTCGATGGTGCGGTAAAGCGCCACGGAACGTTCGCCCATCTCGCGCAAACGATTCGCCGGCAACGCCCGGACCGAATTCGCCAACCGTTTACAGATCTGCGCTTCGATGGATGGGTGCGCGCCGGGTTCGAGCGCGGCCAGCCCCGCCTCGAGCCAACGCACGCCTTCATCGGCGGCATTGTCGCCGAGCGAGAGTGCGAGCGCCGCCGCGAGCCGCGCGCCGAGGACGACGTCGTTGCGCGCGGCCAGCGACCATTCGAGCGCGGCGCGGTGGTTGGGAAGATTCCGTTCGGCTGTGGCAAGCCATTCGCGGGTGGGCGTCGCCACGTAGACATCCCCGGACTGCTCCGCGACATCGGCGTAGTGGGCGGCGTGACGGTGTGCGAGAACCTCGACCTCGCCGGCCTCGTCGAGTTTTTCGCGACCGTACGCGCGCAGCGATTCGAGGAGCGTGAAGCCTTCGGAGCCGCCGGCCACATCGACGACGAGCGATTTGCGCACCAGCGTGACCAACAGATCGAAGATGTCGGCGGCCGCGACGCCGTCGCTCGCGCAAACGGCCGTCGCCGCATCGAGCGTGAACGTTCCGGCGAAAACCGCCAGGCGGCGGAAGAGCGTCCGTTCGGCGTCGGTGAGGAGATCGAAGCTCCAGTCGAAGGTTGCGCGCATCGTGTGCTGACGCGGGAGCGCACCACGGTCGCCGCCGGTGAGCACGCGGAAACGCTGATCGAGTTGCGCGGCGAGTGTTTCGAGTCCCGCGCCTTCGAGCCGCGCCGCCGCAAGTTCGATCGCAAGTGCGACGCCGTCGAGGCGGCGAACGATCGTTGCGACGGTCCCGGCATTGGCTTCGTCGACGGCGAACGCGCGGCGCACGGCGCGGGCCCGTTCGGCAAAGAGCGCGACGGCGTCGGCTTCGGTCAAGAGCGGCAATCGGTAACGCGTTTCGCCGCCGATGCCGAGCGGATCGCGACTCGTGGCGACGATGCGGAGTCCGCCGCAGCCGCGTACGAGCGCGGCGATCACTCGCGCGGCTTCGTCCAGGACGTGCTCGCAGTTGTCGACGACGATCAGTGCTCGTTTTGCCGCGAGCACGCGCACCAACGTATCGAGTCCGGCCGGTCCCGCATCAACGCTCGCCCGGAAGGCACTTGCAACGGCCCCCGTTACGAGTGCCGGATCGGTGAGCGCGGCCAGTTCGACGAGCCACACGCCGTCGGGAAAGGCATCGAGTTGCTCGCGCGCGACGTGCAGCGTGAGCCGCGTTTTGCCGGTGCCGCCCGCGCCGACGACGGTGACCAGCCGCTCGGCTTCGAGCAGCGCGGAGAGTTCCGCCGCTTCGCTTGTGCGGCCGACGAGCGACGTGAGCGCGAGCGGAAGATTGGTGCGCACGGCATGCGGAACGCGTTCGGCCGGTTCGGCATCGGAGACGTAGTCGCGCGTGACGATGCGATTGCGGCCGGCAATCTTCGCGTCGTAGAGCGCGGCATCTGCGGCTGCAATCAAATCGGCGGCGGATGCCGTTTCGCGCGGGATCGCTGCGGCGACGCCGGCGCTCAGTGAGACGTGGCCGAGCGACGAACCGTTGTGCGCGATGTTCAGGCGGGCGAGCAACGCGCGTAGCCGCTCGGCGAGTGCCGTCGCACCGTCGACGTTGGTCGACGGCAACAGCACGACGAACTCCTCACCGCCATAACGCGCGAACAGGTCGGTCGGCCGCTGCGCGCATTCGGCGAGCGCCCGCGCGACCTGCTGCAAACACAGATCGCCCGCCTGATGCCCATAGTTGTCGTTGAACGCCTTGAAGTAGTCGATGTCGAGCATCACGAGTGCGAGCGAGGTCCCCTCGCGCCGCGAACGCGCCCATTCCGTCTCCAGCGTCTCGTCGAACTTGCGCCGGTTTGCGACCTCGGTCAGCGCATCGATGAGTGCGAGCTTCGCGTAGCGTTGCGTCGCCGCGCGCGCGCTCTCGCTGTGAATGCACGCGCCGAGGTAGAGCGCGCACGATTCGAGCAAGGGGATGAGCGTCAAGTCGGCATGGACGCCGTCGAGCACGACCGTCCCCAAAAGACCGCTGCCGAAGCGAATCGGCACGCCGACGGAAACCGCGTCACCGTCTGACCGGGCGACGGTTTCGCCGCGCGCAAGCACGTCGGCTGCGATGCTTCCGGCGGGGACCCGGGCATCGGGCGGGCGTTCGCCAAGGCTTGAGTCGAAGACGATCTGCTCGCCGGTCCCATCGAGCAGCGCGACGAGCATGCGTTCCGCATCCAGCAAGGCCGCGATCGGCGCGGAGCAAAGCGGCCACAGCTCGGCGATCGGCGCGTCGCTCGAAAGCAACTCCGCGACCGTGCGCAAGAAGTGCATGCGTTGGGCGGCATCGTTCGCAGAGCCATTGGCGCGCGGGAACGTCATGGGATGGACGTCTTCGACCGCAAACGGGTGCACGTCCCCTCCGAGCTAGGGCTTCGGGAACAGATGTGAGCGAACGCGAGCCCGGCCTGCATCGTGCCCTCATACCGCGATTGAGAGGAAGGTCGCTCTGCCGGCAGGGTAACCGAGCGAAAGCGAGAAGAGCGGGCGCTTGGCATGCCTCATCGGACTGGAGCGACCATGAAGCGGTTGAGTATCGTCTTCTGCGGGATTCTCGGGCTGAGCATCGCGGCGCCCGCGCTGGCTCAGCCGCCCGGCCCCAGCGTCCCGATACTGTTCGACGACCACACGGTCGTGACGCCGGCCGACGCCCCCAATACGATCGCGGACGCGCGGGTCCTAACGGCGCTTCAGCGCGGCCCCATCTGGATCGTCCCGGCGCGCTCGATGTTCGAAGGGATGGGAGCGACGGTCTCCTACGACGGCCGCACGAAGACGGTCGACGTTTCGAAGCCCGGTTCGGACATTCAACTGACGGTCGGAAAGCCCGAGGTGATCGTCGACGGCGAAGCCCGTCCGTTGGACGTTCCGCCCGAAATCGAGGGCGGTTTGCTCTACGTCCCGGTGCGCGTGATCGCCGAAGGGTTGGGCGGCTACGTGCAGTGGGTCCCCGAGAAGCACGTCGTGGTCGTGCGCTATGTCGTCGGTATCGTGCCCACCGCGAAGCCCGCGCCGGCCTTTCCGACCCCGGGGCCGCTAGCTCCGGCCCCGCCGCCGGTCGCGGCGCCGCCGCCGCCGCCGCCGGCCGCTGCGCCGTCGCCGGCACCGCCGGTCGTCATTCCCGACGAGCACTTCATTATCGGTGACTTCATCGTTTCGCCGAAGGTCTACAACGAGTTCTCACCTGGGAACACCGGCTCGAGTTCGTTCGCCGTGCGCGGAGCAGCGGAGTTGCCGATCTTCGGCTTACCGTTCATGATCTCGGGCGACTACAATTCGTACGGGTATCCCTACACCGGTCTAGCGCCGGTTACGGTCATCGGCGGTTACGGTCAAGTCGACGTCCGGCCGTTTGCGGCGCGCGACACGGACGTCTCCGGCACCATTGGACTGCGCGTCTCCGACCCGCGCGTCTACATCGGCGTCGGCTACCTCTCCCGTCAAGAGAATTATGGGTATCCGCAACAGGGCGGCTTTGGTTTCGGCGCCGAGAAGTTGCCGGATCTCAACCAGGCGTTCTCCGTTTACGGAAGCGTCTGGTATTATCCGAGCATCTCCGGCGACTTCACATTGCCCGCCGGCGCCGTGCTGCCGTTTATCATCGGCGAGCAGTCGACGTTAGAGTCGCGCTTCCTGAAGTATCAAGTCGGCGCGACCGTCAACCTCGGTGCTACAGGGTTGTTTCTTGATGCCGGATTTTTGGGCGACTCGATCCGCGGTGGAAATCTCTCGCCGTCGGACGCGACCCACGCCGGCGGATACGTCGGTCTCGGCTTCAAGTTCTAAGCCACATAAAAAAGCACCGCTCTCAGCCAAAACGAAAACGGAGGGCCGAGCGAGCGTAAGCCCGAACTCTTCGGCGACACGGGCCGCTCCATTGGCTCGGTAGGGAGTTCCGAAATGCGTGTTGCATTTGCGGCGATTTTCGCAGCAGCCTTGCTCGTCGTGCCGTTCTCGTCGGGTGCAGAGCCGACGCCGATGCCGCTGCTGCTGCCGCCGAGGGTCATCATTCCCGTCCACCCGATCCAAGCGCCTCTGGGCTGCGCGGCGGCGATGGCAAAAGGGTTGACCCTCTGCAGTCCAGGTCAATCCCCCGCCTTTAAACCTACCGCGCTCTCCAATTTCGTGCTCTCCAGCTCCTCGGGCAGTGCGGGGAAGGCTTGCAGCCAGAAGACCTCGACCACCATCACCCTTGCGGCCCCTTCCGTCGCCACTCAAGGACTCGAGCAAGCGTGCCTTACAGGGCGGTCTATCAAGGAACTTGACGTCTTCCAGCCGCCGTCGACCATGAATGTCTTCAGGAACGTCTTCATCACGAGTTTCACGGAGAATGCCGGTTCGAACAGCGCAACCGAGGTATTCTCTTTCGTCTACGGGTCGATACTATTCAAAACCACCACGGCCAACACGACGACCCCCGTAGACTCGTGGAACGCGCTTTGAAATTGGGCCGACGATCGATCAACTAGCGCAGTCATCGTAGAGAAGAAGCCTCGGCTTTCGCCGAGGCTTCGTGATGGTCGGGTAGACAGGATTTGAACCTGCGACCCCTTGACCCCCAGTCAAGTGCGCTACCAAGCTGCGCCACTACCCGGTCAGACGGATTGGGTTTGGGATGACTCCGGGGCTTTCCCGCCAAGGACGGCCCGGTGAAAGCGACGATGTTTGCCGATGGCGGATCGCGGGGCAATCCCGGGCCGGCCGCATCGGGCGCCGTGCTCTTCGACGAAGGCGGCGCGGTTTTGCGCGAGGTTGGGACCTACCTCGGCGTTGCGACCAACAATGTGGCCGAGTGGACGGGGTTGCTGACCGGATTGGAAGCCGCACTCGAACTCGGCGTCGACGATCTGGCCGTGCGGCTCGACAGCGAACTCGTGGTCAAGCAAATCAGCGGCGCCTATCGCGTGAAGAACGAGGGCCTGATCCCGTTGCACGCCAGGGCGAAGGCGCTCTTGCGGAAGTTCGCGCGGGTGGACGTGCAGCACGTGCGGCGCAAGGAGAACGCTGCGGCCGATGCGCTCGTTAATCAGGTACTCGATGCTCACCGCTAGCGGTACCACCTGACCGATGCGCCGGTTTCCCGTCACGCTGCTGATCCTCGTCGCGGTCGTCGTTGCGGCCGTGGGCGGTTGGATGCTTTTTGCAAAGAACGAGCACGATCGTTTCGTTGCGGTCGACCGCGTCGATCGTTCGCGCTCGGAGATACGCCTTTCATACACGGTCGACCACACGAGCGGACAGATCGCGCGCGAAGTGTGGTCGATGCAGAATATCGACGGCCATTCGATCGCATCGTATACCGCCATCGACCGCCGCGGGACGAAAGCCACGTTCGACGAGCAGATCACCGGCTACGACGTCACGTTTCTCTTCGATAAGCTCGTGCAAGACGGCATTTGGGAGCTGGAAACGCGGCCGTTCCGCGGTTCCTCGCAAACGCTGCACGTCGTTGAGATCTCGCAGGTTGCCGATAAGAGCAGCGGATCGCATCGCTTTCAGTTCAGCGACGCGAACTACATCGCAACCGAGGCCGGCCGTGAATACCATATCCACCTCGACCCCCACAAGCCGGTACCGGATCTCGTCAGCCTGCAGTCGACCTCGACGGCCGATCCGCGCTATGCGAAAATCGCTCAGGATTTCGAACAATTCGGCCCGGAGCGTTTCAAAGCGACAATTGCGGCGGCCAAGGCCAAGCTGCTAAAGGGTTAGCGAGCCCCAACGCCGTCGTAAGGGGGCATGGTCGTCATCGCGGCGGCGGCGTTCCTCGGGCTCGGGTTGCTCCACTTCGATTTTTCGCGGGGGTGGTGGCGCGGGCAGCGCGTGCGCCTCATCGTCGGCCTCCCGCTCTGTCTCGCGTACGCGTACGTGGTGATGCCGCCGCTGGTGTTTCCGCAGGCCGTCACGCTGCTGTTGCTCAGCCTGGTCCCGAACGTCGCGCTGACGATCGCTGAAGCGGCCCGGACGATCGTCGTCTCGCGGCGCATCGTGAGCATTCGCCGCACGCCGATTCTGCCGCCCGCGATCGCACTCGGCGCGGTGCTGCTCTTCTCCGCATTCCTCGTCGTCGCGCCGATCGTCGATGCGAGCGGCCTGCGCGACGTCACGGGTGTGACGACGACTTCGGATAAGCCGCCGACGGCCGATCTGCGCCACGTCCGCGTCGTGCCCGAAGAGTCGGCGTTCTTCTCCGGTTCCAAAGTACTCGGGCAACTCGGTGCTTACTACTTGGTCGGCGACTACAGCGTCCAGTCGGAGAACGGCAAGCTCGTATGGGTCGCGCCGCTCGACTTTCAGGGCGCAATCCAATGGCTCGCCCGCGGCACGAGTCCGGGCGTGATCGTGGTGAGCGCGGAGAATCCCGATGCGCCGGCCGAGTTGCGGCAACGCCAGCCGCTGCGGTACATTCCCTCCGCGTTGCTGAATACGAACCTGCAGCGGCACGTCTACATGCGTTACGGCACGGAACTGCTGCTCGAGACGACGCTGCAACTCGATGCCGCCGGCGATCCGAAATACATCGTGACGCTCGGACGCCCAACGATCGGCTGGAGCGGCGAAGTGGTGACCGCGGTCGTTATCGTCGATCCGACGACGGGCGCGATGGAGCGGATTCCGCGCGAGAAGTTCGCCCAGCTGCCGACCTGGATCAGCCGCGTCTACCCGGCCGACCTCGCGCTTGAATACAACGATTGGTTAGGGCGCTACGTGCACGGCTGGTGGAATAGCGTCGTGACGAAACGCGACGTGCATCTGCCGGTGCGCGACGAGGTGTTCGGGCTGTTGCTCGATGCCAACCGCTTCGTCTGGTTCGCCGATCACACGTCGCCGAACGCGACCGACGATTCGATGACCGGCTTCACCTACATGGATAGCCGCACGGGCGCGATGGTGTATTACACCTCGGCCGGCGGCGAGTTCAATAGCGTTGCCGCCGAGCGTTCGGTCAGCGCGAACCCGATCATCACGCAGGGCCGGTTGATTCCCACGCAACCGATTCTCTACAATATTGGGCAGAATACGTGGGTCGTGCCCGCCGTCGCTTCAAACGGAAAGTTTCAGACCCTCGCGCTGGTCCAAGCGGCGGGCGGACACGTCGTCGTCGGCAATTCCTCGTCGGCAGCTCCGGTCGTCGACGCCTTCGCGCAGTATCGCGCCTTCCTCGGCGGCAGCACGGAAAACGCCGGCGCCGAGTCGACGCTCGATGGAACGATCGACCGCTTCATCGCCACCGGCAGCCGCATCTTGTTCACGATCCGCGGGCGGCGCCAGATCTTCACGATCGCCGATCCGTCGGACCCGAACGTGTTGCTCGCCCGCAGCGGCGACGTCGTCCGGTTCACGGCGACGGCACCGCAAGACGGAACCGCACTCGTACGGGAGTTCCACGACCGGACTCTGGGCGAATGAAACATCTCTACACGCGACGGTTGGAGCTCATCCCGGTCGACGCGCGCAACGCACGCGAGTTGTGGCGCATCCTCAATGCGCCCGACCTGCGTAAGTATCAGGATATCCCGCGCATTCCGGCCGAGGACTTCGAACGCCAGGTGCGCAGCCGCCCGCGCGCGCTCGACGGACGTTCGACCGGCCGTTTCGAGTGGCTCTTGCAAACGATCGAACCCGTGCGCGCGATCGGCTGGATTTCGTTGCGCGTCAACGATCGCACGCCGCACATCGGTGAGATCGGCTACAGCTTGGTCGAGGAATCGCGCGGCAGCGGCTATGCGACCGAAGCCCTGAGCGCGGCGGTCGATGAGGCCTTCAGTGCCGGCGAACTGGAAGAGATGCAGGCTTGCTGCGTGCCCGAGAACCTGCCCTCACGCGGGGTGCTCAACCGGACGGGCTTCGCCGAAGAGCGAACGATTCGCGGCGGTGCGGTGATTCGCGGCCGACACGTCGACGTCGTGCTCTACCGCATGACGCGCTCGGAATGGCGCCGGTTGGCTATGCCGGCTCGTCGCCAAATGCAATCGTAATTCCGGCGTCGAGATACCCGAAGTAGCGCTGTGTGGGATCCGCGAGATAGCGCAGTAACGGTTCGCGGATGACGCGCACCGCAAGCACGGTCGCCAGTTCTTCGCGCGGCACCCAACGACAGTCGCGCACGTGCGCGTCGCCCGGTACGATGTGCGCTTCGCCCGCGGCCTCAACGGTGAAGCAGAAGGCGGTGTACTGGGTTTTGGTGGCCTCATCGAACGATTCCGCGACGTAGGCGAGGCCCGTCACCCGGGCATCGAGTGCGACCTCCTCGCGGAATTCGCGCACCGCCGCCATCGCGCAGGTCTCGCGGTCTTCTTGGCGGCCTCCGGGAAGGCCCCACAATAGCTCCGCGTGGTTGGGATAGGTATTGGCGACCAACAGCACCCGGCCGTCGCGTTCGAGCAATCCGGTGCAGAGGTGGATTCGTTGGAACACGACGCGGACTTCGACGCCGCATGCAGAATCGCTCGCGCAGTGCACGTAGAATTATTCGATATTCACGATCGCGAACGGATGGCGGCCGCGCAGGTGGTACGTTTCGTCGTATTCGTGGATGAACAGCACGTGCCGGCGGAAGAAGAGATCGATCACCATGACCGTACCGACGGAGATGCGCGTCATGCGTTGATTCGCGACGGCGAGCAGCCGATTGCCGCGGGCCGCTACTACCGCGCCGGAACCACCGCGCAGGTGGGACGCATGGCCGTACTTGCCGCGTATCGTGGGCGCCGGCTCGGACGGCAACTTCTCGACGCGCTCGTCGACGATGCGCGCCGGCGCGGTTTCGCGCGCGTCGCGCTCAACGCGCAAGACCACGCCGTCGCGTTTTATGCGAAGGCGGGTTTTACGCCGTTCGGGGAAACGTTGGTGGAGTGCGATATCCTCCACCAGCCGATGGAGCTTGCGCTATAAACCGGCGAGATCGATGACGACGGAGATGATGCCTTCGTGTTTCGCCTCGGAGAAGGTTTTGTCGATCGCCGCCTCGCGTGCTGCCGCGCCCACGAGTGCGATGATTGCGTACGCGGAGAAGGGCGCCGTGCTCTTCGCCATGCCGGCTGCGTGCAGCCGTTCGAGATACCGCGCCATGTGTTCGACGTTCGCTTCGAACCGGCGTTGGCGTTCGGCGACCACTTCGCGGTCGTGGTTGCTCGTGACGTGCCAGGCGCGGAACAATCCCGGGCGCAGCAAGACGGCGGCGATCAATTCGCGCACCCATGCGACGAGTTTCGCGCGCTCCGTGCCCGCGTCAACGGGCGGCTCGGAGAAGCGTTCGCTCAGCTGCTCGAGATTGGCGGTCTCGCGGATCATCGCATCGCGCACGACGTGGGCGAGGTCGCGGAAGTGACGATAGAACGTGCCGTACGCGAGGCCCGCTTCGCTCGCCACCATGCCGGTCGAGATGGAAGCAAGCTCGTTCGTTTCGAGCAGACGTTCGACCGCATCGAGCAACCGATCGCGCGAGCTTGGCCGCGCCTTGCGCTCCGGCGAGAGCGTGCCTTCACCCTCAACGCGGCCCAGATACGTCCATTTTCCGCGCACGCGCCGGGTTTCCGGGTCGCGATAAGATTCGACGCGATAACGATAGGCGCGGCCGCTCACGCGCTTGATGACTTCGTATGCCACGCCGCAATCCTCCGACAGGCTGGTGATAATCTTTCATCACATACCTTCGACAACCGGACGCCTGCTCGTTCTTTGCAAGGAGTGACGTGAAGAATTCTTTACCGATTGCGGGCCGGATTCACGCTGGATTGACCGTGGCGGCGCTCGGTGTTGTGTATGGGGACATCGGGACGAGTCCGCTCTACACGCTGAAAACCTGCTTCACGAGCGCCCACGTCATGGTCACCCCCGAGAACGTGTTGGGCATCCTCTCCCTGCTGGTTTGGGCGCTCGTCATCGTCGTGTGCGTTAAGTGCGTCGGGATCGTCATGCGGGTCGACCACGACGGCGAGGGCGGGATCCTGGCGTTGCTGGCCTTGCTCTTGGCGCGGCCCGAAAAAGGCATTCCGCCGAAGGCCACGTGGTTTGTTGTCGTCGTCGTCATCGGCGCGGCGATGCTCTTCGGCGACGGCGTGATCACACCGGCGATCTCGGTGATCTCGGCGGTCGAAGGCATCGGGGTCGCCACAACCGCGGCGCAGCCTTGGATCGTGCCCATTTCGCTCGTGTTGATCGCCGTGCTCTTCGTGCTCCAGGTGCGTGGGACGGAGAAGGTCGGGGGCTTATTCGGCCCGGCGATGCTGGTTTGGTTTTTGTCCATCGCGGCCGCCGGGATCGCCGGCATCATTCAGCGGCCGGACGTGCTCTGGGCGATCGATCCGCGTCACGCGATCGCGTTCTCGACCCATAACGGACCCGGCGGGTTTTTTGTGCTCGGCGGCGTCGTGCTGTGCATCACCGGCGTCGAGGCGCTCTACGCCGACCTCTCGCACTTCAGGCGTAAGCCCATCGCGATCGCGTGGTATGGGCTCGTGTGGCCCGCGGTAACGCTGTGCTATCTCGGCCAAGGCGCGCGCCTCCTCACGGACCCGCACGCATTCGAGAACCCGTTTTACGCGCTCGTCCCCGGGCCGCTGCTGATTCCAATGGTCGTCCTCGCAACGGCGGCGACGATCATCGCTTCGCAAGCGCTCATCTCCGGCGCGTTCACGCTGACCGAACAAGCGATCGCGCTCAGTCTCTGCCCGCGCATGGAGGTCGTGCACACGTCGAACCGCTATCCGGGGCAGGTGTTCGTGCCGGCGATCAACGTGACGCTCGGCATCGCGTGCGCGCTTCTGATCGTCACGTTTCGCACGAGCGACGCACTCGCGGCGGCCTACGGGCTAGCGGTCGCGGTGACGATGGCCGCGACGTCGATCGCATTTTATCTCGTCATCTCGCGCGTTCGCCGGTGGAATCCCGCGCTCGCGCTGCTGACGCTGACGGCATTCTTGCTCGTCGACGGAAGCTTCGTCGTCGCGGGTCTGCCCAAGTTTCTCGACGGCGGCTACGTGCCGTTTGCGATTAGCGCGGTGCTCACGACGATCGCGTTGACCTGGCTCGAGGGCCGGCGCTGCATCGGGATGACGCTGCACGATCAGATCGAGACGGTCGAGCAGTATCTGAGCGAGACGCGCGGTTTGGCGTTACCCGCAACCAATGGAACGATGGTATTTCTGACCGGCGATCCGAACGGCGTGCCGTTCATGACGAAACACAAGTGGCTGCGCCGGCGGGCTTATCACGAACGCATCGTTCTCTTGAATCTCGCGCGTGCGGCCGGGCCCTACGCCGATGCGACGCACCGCGTCGAGATCGACAAGCTCTCCGACCGTCTCGTGCGCGTGATCGCGCACTTCGGGTATATGGAACCACCGCGGATCGCAGCGATTCTCGAAGCCTGCGGCGCCAACGGGCTGCACCTCGAAGATTCGGAGACGTCGTTCTTCTATGCCGATCCGAAGCTCGTGCCCGCCGTCCACGGAATGCCGCGCACCCTGCGCTGGCTGTTCGGCGTCCTGGCGCGAAACTCGCGCCCGTTGCCCGACGACTTACAGATTCCCGCCGATCGCCGCGTGGAGATCGGCATCGAAGTGGGAATTTAGGCGGCGGTAACCTTTTCGGTGTTTTTGAGGCTCAGGCGCGCGACCATCGCCGGCGTCGGCAACTTGATGTCGCGCGCGAGCTTGAGCCAGGAGAGAACCTTGATCGTCATCCAGGTCGCGTCGACTTCGAACCAGCGCAGACCGTGACGGGCCGAGAACGGGAACGCATGATGGTTGTTGTGCCAGCCTTCGCCCCACGCAAGGATCGCGACCCACCAGTTGTTGGTCGACTTATCGCCGGTGCGGAACGTCTGATAGCCCGTCATGTGCGCGGCGCTGTTGACCAGCCACGTGATGTGATACGTCACGACGCAGCGCACGAAAACGCCCCAGATCAGCCACGACCAGCCGCCGATCGCGAGCAGCACCAGCCCGAGTGCGATTTGCCACAGCAGGTACGTGTTTTCGAGAAACTGGTAGAACTTCGAACCGGCAAGGTCGGGTGCCAGGCGCATCTGTTCCGCTTTGCTCAACCGCGCGTCGTTACGGCGATAGAGCCACGCGACGTGGCTCCACCATGCGCCGCGGTGGATGTCGTGCGGATCGCCTTCGCGATCGGTGTTGGCGTGATGCGCGCGATGGGTGGCGATCCACTCGATCGGGCCGCCTTGCAACGCCAGCACGCCGATCACGGCGATGACGGGTTCGAGGTAGCGGTTCACGCGCAGGCTGCGATGCGTGAGCGTGCGATGGAAACCGAGTGTGATGCCCCACGCGCCGGTAATGTAGTACAGCACGACCATCACCGCGACGGCGCTCCAGCTGAACGTTCCGGGTATCAGCGCGCACAGCGCACCGAGGTGAACGACGCCAAGACCGATCCCCGTGGTAAGACCTCGCGGATCAAATGGACGCGCGATACTCAATTTCATGTACGGAACGCATGCGCGTACGCGCGCCAAACTCCTGGGTACGCTGGGTCAATTCTCTGCTCGGTCCGCGGACTGGCCGCTAAGCTACGTACGAGCTACGTCCAGGCTGCCGCGTTGCGTAGCCCATGTTACTGAATGTTTTGTACGATTTCGTACCTATCACGTCTGGTTTACAGCGACTGTTTTTGTGGGAACGACGCATACGATGGATACATTGATCACGTGCCCGTGCGGCCATACGCTTGCCTCCCACGATACGGACGGCTGCTTCGGTGAGCGCCTGCGCCCGTGCCATTGCCGGCGCGACCGGTCGACCGCCCTCGACGCGGCCGTCAACGTCGTCCGGACGCCGCAGGTACCGGCCGGATACTCTGCCGCCGCCCAGACCGGCCTAGCCTAAGCGCCCTTGACCGGGCTTTGCGCCCGGTGTAGACTAGACGCCTATGCCAATCGGCGGGTAGCGCGGGAAGAGCGGGGACCCTCTCCCTCGTCATGGGGAGACCTTGCCTTTTTTGTATTTCTGAGGTTGGCAGCGCTCGAATAGGTGATTGAACGGTACATGGCATCCAAGACGACGGCGGAAAAACCCAAGACATCCCGGAGCAAGAAAGCGGCGACGCCCGTTGCCGAACCGGCAGCGAACGGAAACGTGATCAGGGCGCAAAACATTGCTAGCGCCTCGTTCGTCGTTCCCGAAGAAGCGTTTACCGTTGAGCTCCCCGACGATCCGGGGCCGACCCGCAAACGGTTTACCTTCGCGAAGATTCCCGACGTCCTCAACCTGCCCGATCTGATCGAGCTACAGAAGGCGTCGTTCAAATGGTTCATCTCCGACGGGCTGATGGATGCATTTAACTCGATCTCGCCGATCAAGGACTTCACGGGTAACCTCGTGCTCGAGTTCGGCGACCATAGTCTCGGCGAGCCCAAGTATTCCGTTGAGGAATGCCGCGAACGTGACATGACCTACAGCGCGCCGCTGCGCGTGCGCGTTCGTCTTATCACGGCGGAGTCGGGCGAAATCAAGGGTATCCCCGACCAAGAGATCTTCATGGGCGACTTCCCGCTCATGACGGACAAGGGCACGTTCATGATCAACGGCGCGGAGCGCGTGATCGTGAGCCAACTCGTCCGCTCGCCGGGCGTGTACTTCCTACAGGACGCCGACACCAACAACCGGCCGACGTTCAACGCGACGATCATCCCGAACCGCGGCGCTTGGATCGAATTCGAAACCGACAACGGCACGAAGAACGACGAGACCGAGGGAACGATCGGCGTCCGCATCGACAAGAATCGCAAGATCTACGCGACGACCTTCATCCGCGCGCTCTCGCGGCCCGACATGGGCTACGACTGGCAGACCGATGAAGCGATCCTCGCGCTCTTCGACGGCTCGCCTTTGATCGCGAACTGCCTTGAAAAAGACAAGGACATCAAGACCAAGGAAGACGCGCTCAAGGAAATCTACAAGAAGCTGCGTCCCGGCGAACCCGAGAACGCGGAAAATGCCGAGAAGCTGCTCGAGTCGCTGTTCTTCGATGAGAAGCGCTATGATCTCGCCGGCGTCGGCCGCTATAAGCTCTCGGGCAAGCTCGAGCGCGAGTACGTTGCTGCGGGCGTCTCGATTCCGCAAGTCGACAAGAAGGCGCTCACGCGCGACGACATGATCGCGGTCATCCGCCGTTTGATCAAAGTCGCGACCGGTAAGGTCCACAAAGACGACATCGACCATCTGGGCAACCGCCGCATCCGTTCGGTCGGCGAGCTGCTGCAGAACCAGTTCCGCGTCGGCCTGCTTCGTCTGGAACGCGTCGTGCGCGAACGCATGACCGTGCAAGACATCGAAACGGTCACGCCGCAGGCGCTGATCAACATTCGCCCGGTCGTCGCGGCGATCAAAGAGTTCTTCGGGTCCTCGCAACTCTCGCAGTTCATGGATCAAACGAACTCGCTGGCAGAACTCACGCACAAGCGGCGTCTCTCGGCCCTCGGGCCGGGCGGCCTGTCGCGCGAACGCGCGGGTTTCGAAGTCCGCGACGTCCATCACAGCCATTACGGCCGCATCTGCCCGATCGAAACGCCGGAAGGCCCGAACATCGGTCTGATCGGTTCGCTCGCAACCTTCGCGCGCGTCAACCGCTACGGCTTCATCGAGACGCCGTACCGCGTCGTTAAGGACGGCATCGTCACCGAAGAGATCCGGTACTTCACCGCGGATCGCGAAGACGATTATATCGTCGCGCAAGCCAACACGACGATGGACGCCAAAGGTAAGATCACGGCGCCCTCCGTCATCGCGCGCTACGCCGAAGAATACGTTGAAGAGCCGCCGGACAAGATCCAGCTCATGGACGTTTCTCCGAAGCAAATCGTCTCGGTGGCAACGGCGCTGATTCCGTTCCTCGAACACGACGATGCCAACCGCGCCTTGATGGGCGCAAACATGCAGCGTCAGGCCGTGCCGTTGCTCCGGCCCCAGTCGCCGATCATCGGCACCGGCATGGAGTATCGCGCCGCCAAGGACTCCGGCGGTTGCGTGCTCGCGCGCGCCAACGGCGAAGTCGTGTCGGTCGATGCCAAGGCGATCGGCCTCAAGCACGACGAGGACGGCCTCGACCACGAGTACGATCTGCTGAAGTTCACGCGTTCCAACGCGGGCACGTGCATCAACCAGCGCCCGATCGTGAAGGTCGGCGATAAGGTCGTGCGCGGCCAGATCCTCGCCGACGGACCGTCGAGCGACGTCGGTGAACTCGCCCTCGGGCAGAACGTGTTCGTCGCGTTCATGCCGTGGGAAGGGTACAACTATGAAGACGCTATCCTTATTAGCGAACGCATGGTCAAGGACGATCGCTTCACCTCGATTCACATCGAGGAGTACGAGTGCGAAGCGCGCGATACGAAGCTCGGGCCCGAAGAGATCACGCGCGATATTCCGAACGTCGGCGAAGATTCGCTCAAGGATCTCGACGAGAACGGCATCATTCGCATCGGCGCCGAGGTCCGTCCCGAAGACATCCTGGTCGGTAAGGTCACGCCCAAGGGCGAGACCGAACTCACGGCGGAAGAGCGCCTGTTGCGCGCGATCTTCGGTGAGAAGTCGCGCGAAGTGCGCGACACCTCGCTGAAAGTTCCGCACGGCGAAAAAGGCAAGATCATCGACGTCAAGCGCTTCTCGCGCGAAAACGGCGACGAGCTTTCGCCCGGCGTCAACCATCTCGTCCGCGTCTACGTCGCTCAGAAACGCAAGATTCTGCAAGGCGATAAGATGGCCGGCCGTCACGGCAACAAGGGCGTCATCGCCAAAGTGCTGCCCGAAGAAGACATGCCGTATACCGAAGACGGCCGTCCGGTCGACATCGTGCTCAACCCGTTGGGCGTGCCCTCGCGCATGAACCTCGGGCAGATCATGGAGACGCATCTCGGTTGGGCCGCATCGATGCTCGGCTTCCACATCGCAACGCCGGTCTTCGACGGTGCGCATGCAGAAGACATCAGCGAGTGGCTGCAAGACGCCGGGCTTCCGCCCGACGGCAAGACGTGGCTGCGCGACGGGCGCACGGGCGACCGCTTTGGCCGTCCGATCACCGTCGGCTACATCTACATGCTCAAGCTCGCGCATTTGGTCGACGATAAGATCCACGCGCGTTCCACCGGTCCGTACTCGATGATCACGCAGCAGCCTCTCGGCGGTAAAGCGCAGTTCGGCGGCCAGCGATTCGGCGAGATGGAAGTCTGGGCGCTCGAAGCGTACGGTGCGGCGTACACGCTGCAAGAACTCCTCACGGTGAAGTCCGACGATGTCGTCGGCCGCGTGAAGACGTACGAAGCGATCGTCAAGGGCGAAAACGTACTCGAACCCGGCGTTCCGGAATCGTTCAAGGTTCTCATCAAGGAGCTCCAGTCGCTGGCGCTCGACGTCAAGGTGCTCACCGAGACGCGCGAAGAAGTCGAGATCCGCATCGCGGACGACGACATGTCGGAGCGCGCGCAGGAAATCGGTTTGCTCATGGGCGACGAGGATCCGCGTCTTTCGCAGACGGCGCTGGCCGAACGCGAAGCGGAACGCGATCGCATGGCCGAGGCCAGCACGTCCGTGCCGGTCGAGGGCGAAGAAGCGGCCGAAGGCGACACCGTCGCTGAAATCGAGGAGCCCGAAGAAGAAGAGGAAGAGCTCGATGATTCGGCTCCGCTCGTCTCGCCGTCGGCGAAGCGCGGCGGCGACGAAGATCTGATCCCAACCTCACCGCTCGGTGGTCTTCGCGCAACGATGACCGATGATGGCGAAATCGTGGTCGATGAAGTCATCGACGATGAGATCCCGGTCGCCGGCGCCGCCGAGGAAGAGGAAGAAGACCAGGGCTACGTCCTCGAAGAGGACGACGAAGAGACGACGGAAGAGGAAGAAGAGGACGAAGGTCCGCTAGCTCACTCAACCGACGACGACTACTAGACCGACGGTCCCATTCGAACGCAGCGCTGATGGCGTGCTGCCGGTGTCACGCCGGCGGCGCGCCTATGCTGCGCTCATCCTCGGGACGATCATGACCGCGATCGACGCGTCGATCGCGAACGTCGCACTGCCGACGATCGGCCGCGAATTGCACGTGTCGCCCGCGTCCACCGTGTGGGTCGCCGGCGCCTACTTGCTCGCCATTACGGCGACCCTGTTCACCGTGGCGTCACTCGGTCAGTCGCGCGGCGCAACGCGCGTGTGGGGCTGCGGCGTCGCGGCGTTCACCGCCGGGTCGCTGCTGTGCGCGCTCAGCGGAACGTTCGCGCTACTGATTTTCGCGCGCGTTCTGCAAGGCTGTGGCGCGGCCGCGATCATGTCGCTCTCACCCGCGCTCGTGCGCGACATCTATCCCCGCTCGCAACTCGGCCACGCGTTCGGCATGAACGCCATGTTCACCAACATTGCGGCCGGCGCGGGGCCGACCGTCGGCGGCATGCTGCTCGCCGTACTGCCGTGGCAGTGGCTCTTCGCGATAAACGTGCCGCTGGCCGGCGTCATCGTTCTGTGCGCGCGCGATGCGTTGCCGGATGTCCCGGGCGTCGGCGCGCGACTCGACGTACCGAGTATCGTCACGAGCGCCATCGGCTTCAGCCTGCTCATCTACGGACTCGACGGCTTCGCGCGCCGCGAGGCCCTGCCGCTGGTCGCCGCGGAATTGCTCGTGGGCGGCGTGAGCTTCGCGTGGTTTGCGCGCCGTCAGTTCGTCTTGCCGGTGCCGATGATTTCACTCGACCTCTTTCGGTTGCCGCGCTTCGCCGTCGCCGCGCAGGCGAGCTTCAGCGGCTGGTCGGCCTGGAGCATCGGCATCATCACGCTGCCGTTCTTCCTGCAGCTCGATCTCGGTTTCTCACCGCTGTACTCGGGACTCCTGATGACGTCGTGGCCGATTGCAAACGCGATCGTCGCGCCGATCACCGGCCGCTTCGCCGATCGCTACGCGGTCGGGATGATCGCCACCGCCGGCCTCGTCATCTTCACGTTCGCGCTCGCGCTCTATGCATATGCGGTCCTCCATCCGAGCATCGCGCTGTTGCTCGTTGCGGGCGTCCTCTCGGGCATCGGTTTCGGAGTCTTCCAGACGCCGAACAATCGCGAAATCATGGGCAGCGGGCCGCCGGAGAAGGGCGGCAGCGTAGCGGCAATCTTCGCCTCGATGCGCGTCGCGGGACAAACGTTCGGCGCATCGCTGGCCGCGATCGTGTTTGGGTCGTTTGCGCCCGCGGCGACCCCGCACGTTGCACCGCAAGCGATGCACACCGCGGTACTCGCGGCCTTAGGTCTAGCGTGCGCGCTCAGTTTCGGGGCGACGTTCGTCAGCGCGCAACGCGCGTATCGCGACGGCTTCGCCTACCACGCGCCGTAGGCTACTCGTCGGCGTGCGGTTCGCGCGAGAGCAGCCGCAGATACTTGCGCGGCTCGAACGACGAGTCGGCCTCGATGCGCTTGAACGTCTCTTCGCGGACTTGACCCGCAACTTCGCGCCGCGCGCGGACGGCAGTCTCGAGCTCGCGGAACGTCCGTTCGAACTCATCGCCGTCCAGCGTCGCGATTTGTCCCTTCAGCCGTGAGATGTCGTTGTTGATCTGGCCCTGCAGTTCGCTCGACACCGTCCGCTCGACGGTGGAAATGCGATGCAGCAGCGCGTTGAGTTCTTCAACGCTCGGCAACCCGTAGGCCGAGCGCGAGGGCTCCGCGCGCCGGGTGTTGGTGCGCGCACCGCGCACCGGCTGCGGTGCGTTGAAATCGGCGTAGAGACGAATGATCGACGCGATCTTCTGCGGCCCCTTGGGCGATTGCAGCCCCTCGGCCATGCCGGCCATGATGAGCCGCGAGCGCAGTGCGGTGTCCTTGATGACGCGCATGTGCTGCGGGTCGACGCCGTGCGGCCGGCGATGCGCCCCATAGAAGTCGCTTTCTTGTGCCAACGGCAACGCCATGGCTTTTTCCCATAACGACATGCGTGCGCGAGCGGTATTCTCCACCGGTTAGCGGTTACGCCGGTGGAGTTACCTCACCTTCGCGTAACTCTACGATACGAATGGACTCTTCGTTACCGACCATCCCCGTAGCATCGGCAGCCAGCACGCCGTCGCGTTTATCTTCGATGGCTTCTTCGATTTCGTCTTCGATGTCGCCGGGACCGGAGCGCCCTTTGTCGTTCATGGGAACGACGTACCCATCTTTCGGGGCGGGAGACCGGTCGTGCGAAATCGAACGTACGTTCGCATGCGGCAGGCAGCGCTCTTCGGCGCCCTCGAGGAGCCGGTAGCCCTCATCACCGACCACGGGGACGTGGTCTTCTATCCGGGGTTCCTCGGCTTCGAGGAGGGTGACGCGCTCGTCACCGAGCTGCTGGCGGCCACCCGGTTCGCGGCCGATAGCCGCATGATGTACGGCAAGCGGGTCGCCGTCCCGCGCGAAACGGCGGGCCGGGGCGACCGCATGTCGCAACCCTGGACCCCGCTCTTACTCGTCGTCCGCGAGCGGCTCGAGGCGTTGCTCGCTACGGGCTTGGACTACGTCTTCGTGAACCGCTATCGCGACGGTCGCGACAGCGTCGCCTGGCACGGCGACCACGAAGCAAACGGCAAGGTCGTGGCCTCGCTGTCGCTCGGAGCGACGCGCGAATTCGACCTGCGCCCTAAACGCGAGAGCGATCTCCGCCCGCGCACGATCGCGCTCGATCTCGCGCACGGCGACTTGGTCGTGATGCGCGGCGAAACGCAACGCTATTGGGAACACCGCGTGCGCAAGGATCCGCGCGTGCACGATCAGCGCATCAATCTCACGTTTCGCCAGCACGACGTCCGGTAACGGCGGCGGCGGTTACTTCGTTTGACAACGCTTTGCCGGGCGACGTATGATTTCCCTGAAAGCGAACGGGTTCAGCTTGCAGATCGAACGACTACACCCCACCTTCGCCGCGCGCGTCACGGGCATCGACTTGCGCGCGCCGCTCGATGCGACGAGCGCTGCGGAGATCATCGCGGCGATGGATCGTTATGCGGTGTGCGTCTTTCCGCATCCCGAACCGCTCACGAACGAACAGCACATCGCGTTCAGCCGTCACCTCGGCCCGATGCAACCCACGCCGATCCTCAAAGTGACGGGTCAAGTGAAGCTGCACGCGCGCGTGCCGTATCCCGAGATCATCAACGTCAGCAATCTCGACGAGCACGGCAACCTCTTCGATGAAAGCCACCGCACGACGATGTTCCGGCGCGCCGATCAACAGTGGCACACCGACGTTTCGTTCAACGACAACCGCGCCACGTATTCCGCGCTCTCCGGGCACATCGTGCCGCCGGGCGGCGACACGGAATACGCCGACATGCGCTCGGCCTACGCCGCGCTCCCGCCGAGCATGAAAGAAAAGATCGCCGGCCTCGTCGCCGAGCATTCGGTCTGGTACTCGAAAATGCGCGTCGGCTTTCCGGAACCGACGGAGGAAGAGCTGCGGTCGGCGCCGCCGGCGCAACACCCGCTCGTTCACGAACGCGCCGGACGCATCTCGCTCTACGTGGCCTCGCACGCCTCGCACATCATCGGCATGCCGGTCGATGAAGGCCGCGCGCTCTTGGCCGAACTGATCGACTTCGCGACGCAGCCGCAGTTCGTCCACCGCCATGCGTGGACCAAAGGCGACGTCGTCATCTGGGACAACCTCGCGGTGATGCATCGCGCACCGGCGTTTCCCGACACGCGCGTCCCGCGCGAACTCCGCCGCACGACCATGCGCGAACGGCCCTTCACCGAAGCCACGACGATGGGAATGAACTGATGCTCTCGCAGGAAGAGGACGAACGGATCACGCGCACCGGTCCCGGCACGCCGATGGGCAACCTCTTCCGGCGCTACTGGCTGCCGGCGTTTCTCTCTGAGGAACTGCCCGAGAACGACGGCGCCCCACTGCGCGTGAAGCTGCTGGGCGAAGATCTGATCGCGTTCCGCGATTCGACCGGTGCGATCGGCCTCGTCGACGCGTTCTGCCCGCATCGGCGCGCACCGATGTTCTTCGGCCGCAACGAAGAGTGCGGCTTGCGCTGCGTCTATCACGGCTGGAAGTTCGATCGCAACGGAACGTGCGTCGACATGCCGTCGGAACCGCCGGATAGCCTCTTCAAAACGAAGGTCACGATCGCGGCCTACCCGGTGTGGGAAGGCGGCGGCCTCGCGTGGGCCTATCTCGGGCCGCCCGACCTGCAACCGCCCTTGCCGGACTACGAATTGTGCCGCGCACCGTCGACGCATCGGTTCGTCTCGAAGACGTTCGAGGATTGCAACTACCTGCAAGCGCTCGAAGGCGGACTCGATTCGTCGCACGCGACGATCATGCACAACATGAACATCGGCGACCGCGGCTTCCTGCACAACTACGAAGCGCTGATCCCGCAGATCAACGTCGAGCGCACGCCCTACGGCTACAACTACACCGGCATTCGCACGCTCGGCGACCAGCAGTGGGTGCGGCTCTATCACTACATCATGCCGGTCACCCAGATTCGCGGCCGCATCCAGGACCCGACGTTTCCGGACCTGATGCCGACGATCAACGGCCACTTCTGGGTGCCGATGGACGACACGCACACCAGCACCTACAACTGGTTCTATGCCTACGACCCCGCCCGCCCCGTAACGCCCGAGTACGCGGCGGACTTCGAGAAAATGACCGGACGCGGACCGGAACACCTCGATCCCGCGCACCCGTTCCGGCTGAAGCAAACGCTGGAAAACGATTATCTCATCGACCGTCACGTGCAGAAGACGAAGACCTTCACCGGCATTCCGGGCGTCAACACGCAGGACGTTGCGCTACAAGAGGGGATGGGGCCGATCGTCGATCGCTCGCGCGAACATCTCGGAGCGACGGATCGCGCGATCATCGTGTTGCGCCAGCTCTTGCTCGAGGCCGCCGCGGACGTCGAAGCCGGCGCGGCACCGCGCGGCACCGATTCGGCCGACTATCAGCACGTGCGCGCCCTCGATCATCTGATTCCCAAAGACGCCGATTGGCAAGAGGTTCTCAAGGACGAACGGCTTGCCCGCTTCTAGAGCCGCCTTCGTGCGCGGCGCTGCTGCGCTGGCGGGCGTCGTAGCGTCCGGCGCGCCGGCGTGGGCGCAAACGCCGGAAGCGACGCGCGTCAATATCGGCACCCCGGGTCAACAAGGCAACGCCGGTGTGTACTACGCGCAAGACATCGGCTTCTTCAAGCGCATCGATCTCGACGCCAACATCGTCACGCTGCGCCAAGGCAGCGGTGCGGGCGTCGTCGCCGCAGTCACCGGCGGCACGCTCGATGTCGGCGAAGCCGACCTCGTCTCGTTCACTGCCGCGCACGAACACGGCATCAAGATCAGCCTGCTCGCGCCGAGCGCCGTGTGGGTGAGCACCGCGGTGACGGCCGCCATCGTCGTCACGAACGCGTCGCCCCTGCACACCGCGCGCGACCTCAACGGTAAGACGATGGCCCTCGCGTCGCTCGCCGGTCTCAATCGCGCGGCGGCGAATGCGTGGCTGGAACAAAACGGCGCCGACCTCGCAAGCGTCAAGTTTGTCGAGCTTCCGTCGTCGAGTATGCCGCAAGCGGTGACGCGCGGCACGGTCGACGCCGCGTTCATCACCGAGCCGACGCTCTCCGCTTCGCTGGCGGAGAGTCGCATCGTGGCCGCGCCCTACGACGCGATCGCCAAAGGATTCATCGAGACGGGGTGGTTCGCGTCGGATGACTGGATCGCGAAGAACCCGCAACTCGCGGTGCGCTTCGCCGTCGCGATGCGCGATGCGCAGCGTTGGGCGAACGCCAATCCCGCGTTAGCGCAGGGCGTGTACGCAAAGTATTCGGGCGCGACTGCCGAGTCGCTCAAGAACGTCGTGCACCAGCGCTACGGCGACGTGCTCGATCCGGCGCGCATGCAACCGTTGTTGGACGTCGCGTTCAAGTACCGCCTGATCCCGCAAGCGATCGAAGCGAGGGACCTGATAAGCCCGGCGATAACAACGCTCCCTCGTTGAGTACCATCGCCGCGCCACGAACCGACGTCACGCTGATGCGTTTGTTCACGATTTTCGCCGTGATCTCGGCGACCGCGTTCGGTGGTGCCGGCATTCCGATGATGCGCCAGGAATTCGTATCGCGCCGCGGCTGGCTGACGGAACGCGAGTTCCTCGACATCTACGCCGTCGCACAAGTGTCGCCGGGTGCGATTCCGGTCAGCATCGCGGTGTTGATCGGCCGGCGCTTGGCCGGCAGCGCCGGCTTCTGGGTGTGCCTCGTCGCGGAAACGGTGCCGGGATTTCTCGTGCTGATGGTCATCGCCGTACTGTCGATGGATCCGCACATGGGCATCTTGCGTTCCGCACTCAAGGGTTGCGCGGCGGCAGCCGTCGGGATGATGATCGGCAACTCGATCGAGCTGTCGTGGCCGTATCGCGCGAAGATCGTCGACCTCGCCATCATGGTGGCGGTTGGTATCGCCGTGCTCGTCTTTCACACGTCGCTCGCGCTGATGTTCTTGATCTTCATACCCGTCTCGATCTTTGCCCAGCGGCTGGTGCGCGCCGAATGATCTACTGGCAGTTGCTCGCCGTGTTCGCCGTGCTCTCGGTGTTGGGTTTCGGCGGCGGCAACGCGATCGTGCCGCAGATGTTTACCGACGTCGTGACGCAGCATCACTGGATCACGCCGGTCGAGTTTTCGCGCTTCTACGCGCTCTCGCGGCTCGCTCCGGGCCCGGCGATGACGGTCTCTGCGCTAGTCGGCTATGCCGTGGCCGGGTTCTCCGGTGCCTGCGTTGCGGCGGTCGCGATGTTTTTGCCGGCGGCCGTCTTCGTGTACGTACTCGCCCACGCGTGGGATCGCTTTCACGATCATCCGGGCCGGAAGATCTTCGCCCGCGCGATGATTCCGATCGTCCTCGGCCTCTCGTGGGTCGGTGCGGTCATTCTCGGGCGCGGTGCGCTCGACGGCCCGCTAACGATCGTGATCGCGCTGATTGCGGCCGGCGCGATGCTGCGGACGAAGCTCAACACCGCGCTCGTGATCGCCCTCGCCGGCGTCGCCGGCATCTTCCTCTTTCACGGGAGCTAGGCGACGCCGGCGCTGCTCGTCCCGCAGGGTGCGGAAGAACGCGCGATACGCCGCGCGGCGCCGAATGCGACCGTCGTTGCGATTCGTGCCGGCGCGCGCGCGGCGGTGCTGCCGGAGCAGCTTCCGGCGGGCCTCATCGTCGTCATGGGCCTCTGCGGTGCGCTACGCGGTTTGCGCACGGGCGACTGCGCGATCTTTCGCGACGTCGTCGACGAGGCCGGCCGCTACACGTTCGATGACGAGCTGGTGGGGGGCATGCACGCGATGCTGCCCGCCGCAATGCTCGTGCACGGATGCACCGTCGGCCACGTCGTAACGCGGGCGACCGAGCGCGCGGCGCTGGCGGCGGCGTACGGTGCCGATGCGGTCGACATGGAGGGCACGCACGTCGCGCGTGCGCTGGCCGCGCGCGGCCGCGCGTCGCTGATCGTCCGCGTGGCCAGCGACGACCCGAGCTTCGACTTGCCGCCGATCGAAGACGCGTTCGATGCGGACGGCACGATCCGGCCGTTCCACCTGGCGCGCGCGTTCGCGGCGCGACCGGTGGCGGCCGCGCGCTTCATCCGTGACGTCCGCCGCTCGCTCACCGCGCTGGGTGCCGTCGCGGCGGCGATTACCGAACGGGACTAGTCGTTGCTCACCGGAGCGAACAGCGCATCGACGTCCGGCAGTTTCGCGATGTAGCCTTGCTCGTGCGCATAGCGCACGAACGTGTCGACGATGTGCCGGTTGCGCTTGAGCCCGTGCACGTACTGCGTCGCGCCGAAATCGCGGTTCTGCGCTTCGACGCTCAGAACCGCGTCGAACTGGCTGAGGTACTTCGTCTCGAGATACGCTTCGTCGCAAACGCGCTGGGCTTCGCGGAATGCCGTCAAGAGGCGGTCGGCGATCCAGGGTTCGCGCGCGAGCAAGGCTTCGCCGACGACGATCGTGTGCGTGATCGGCAGGATGTTCGTTTTCTCGTAGTACGCGAGCATCTCGGCGCGCGAGTCGGGAAACAAGCGGCGCAGGCGCGGATCGCCTTTGATGATGCCCGGTAAGACGACCGGCGAATACACCGCATCGACCGTGCCGTCGAGCAACAGCGCCTCCGGATCGGCATCGGGCATGACGGTGACGTCGAGCCCGTCCGGATACTTGAAGCCGGCGCCTTCCGTGGCAAACGTCGAGACCCACGACATCTCTTCGGGTTTGACGCCGAAGTGGTCTTGCACGATGCCGCGCAGCCACAGGTTGACGGTCAAACGGTAACCCATGACGCCGATCTTCTTGCCGCGGAGTTCGCGCGGACTCGTATACGGCGCGTTGCTGCGGCAGAACATGTACGCGTGAACCGGCATGCGCAGCGGAAAGATCGGCAGCGCGATGACCGGTTCGCCCCGGCCGCGCGCCGACACGTACCACGAGAACGACATCTCGGCGACGTCGAACTCTTCGTAGACCGGCCGCACGCAGAACTGCGCGATGTCGTCGAGCACATACTTCGGCGCGATGCCCTCGGGCACGATGCGTCCGTCGACGAGGGGCCGCGTGCGGTCGTAATCGCTGAACGCGATGTTCAGCGGAAGAAGCTCGGTCGCGGGCTTGCGCGCCGGTGCTGCGGTCTCGATCAGTTGCATCAGGGGGAATCGGTTCTCTCCGCGAAATGGCGGCCCTTCCACGTGCCGCCTTGGCCGCGTGCGTGCCGGCGCGCCGAATCGATCGTCATCGCGGTGTAGAGCAGCCCCGCCAGCGGTAGCGTGAGCGCGCGCCAGAGCGGCTGGCGGTACAAACGCACCGTCGGAGCGTAGGCCGCGCTCATCACGCCCCACGCGACGAGCCCCGCCAGCGCGAGCGCGGGACGCCGTCGAGCAAGCCCGAGCGCAACGGCCGCAACCGGCGCCGCGTAGAGGAGCAGCATCCCCGCAACCGTGCCGGCCAGCAAGAATGGCGAATAGCGCAACTGCGTGTACGCGGTGCGCGCGACCATCGACCAGATCGGCGCGAGCCCGATGTACGGCCGCACGCTGCGCGAGCGCGACGTGAGCCCAAGCCACAGCGTGCCGCCTTCGCGTGCCACGGCGGTCGCGAGCGAACAGTCGTCGATCAACTCGCCGGAGATCCGCGCCAGGCCGCCGATCCGCACCAGCAACGCGTCGTCGAGCAGCACGCAGCCCCCCGCCGCGCCCGCCGTTGCCCGCAGCGGGTCGTTGACCCATGCGAACGGGTAGAGCAGCCGGAAGAAGAACACGAACGCCGGAATGAGGAGCTGCTCCCACGGCTGCGCGCAGTGCAGTTCGACCATCAACGAAACGAGGTCGCGCCGTTCGCTGGATGCGGTGGCGACCAGCCGGGCGAGCGTATCGTCCGCGTGCTCGACGTCGGCGTCGGTGAACCACCAGTATGCCGGCCGTGCGCCGGCCGCACGCGCCGCATCGACGCCCTCGGCCATCGCCCATACCTTGCCGCTCCAGCCCGCCGGCCGCGGGCGCGCGCGCTGGACGGCCACGCGCGACGCGGCGCCCGCTCGCTCGATGGCGGCCGCCACGGCGCTCGCCGTATCGTCATCGCTGCGATCGTCCACGACCGTGACCGTCAACCGGCCCGGATAGCGCTGCGCGATCACCGACGCCACGGTCCGGCCGATCACGTCGGCCTCGTTGCGCGCCGGAACGACCGCGTGGACGTCGGGCGCGTAGCCGTCTTCGGCCGCATCCGCGAGGCGATCCGCACGTGCATCCCAAAACTGACCGCGTGCGAGCACCATCCCGATCCACGCTGCGGCGGCCAGCCACGCCGCGTTTCTGGTAAACGTGAGCATCGAAGCCCGTCCTTCGGACGCACCCGCCGCCCGCCCCGCTCTCGCGCTCCTGATGGCCATACGCCGGGCGACCGACGCGTTGTTTCGCAAGCAGCAGCCCGACGGCTACTGGTGGGCCGAACTGCAATCGAACCCGTCGATCACGGCCGAAGTGCTATTACTGCACCACGTCTGGGGAAATTTCGAACGCGTTCCCAAAGCGCGGGCGGAAGTGTATTTTCGCCGCGAACAACGCGCGCACGGCGGCTGGGAACTCGCGTACGGCGACGGCGGCGAACTGAGCGTCTCGATCGAAGCGTATCTCGCGCTGCGCATGTTGGGCGTCGCGGTCGACGATCCGGCGCTCGCGCGCGCCCGCACGTTCATCCTCGCGCGCGGCGGCATCTCGAGCGCGCGGATCTTCACGAAGATGCACCTCGCGCTGATCGGAGCGTACGATTGGGCGGGTCTCCCGTCGCTGCCGCCGCTCTTGATGATGCTGCCCGGCGAAGGCCCGTTCTCGATCTACGAACTCTCGAGCTGGGCGCGCGGTAGCACCGTACCCCTGCTCGCGCTCTTCGATCGTAAGCCGGTCTACGGCCCAACGCTGGCGCTCGACGAACTCTATGCCGAAGGTCGCGCGAACGTGCGCTTCACGCTCCCGCGTCCCAAGGACGCGTTCGAAACGTTGTTCCTCGGCCTCGACGCCGTGTTGAAGTTCGGCGAACGCAACGGCATCGTGCCGTTCCGCCGCGCCGGCGTCGCACGCGCGGAGCAGTGGACCGTGCAGCGTCAGGAATCGACCGGCGATTGGGGCGGCATCATCCCCGCGATGCTCAACGCGATGCTCGCGCTACGCGCCCTCGGCTACGATGCGAGCGATCCGGTCGTTACCCGCGGCTGGTCGGCGATCGACGGTTTCACGATTCCCGACGACGATTCGTATCGCGTGCAGCCGTGCATCTCACCGGTGTGGGACACCGGCCTCGCCGTCCGTGCGCTCGTCGACGCCGGCGTGCCGCGCAACGACCCGCGGCTCGTCTCCGCGGTGACATGGCTGCTCGGCAAGCAGATCGTCGCGACGTACGGCGACTGGTCGGTGAAGAATCGTACCGGCAAACCCGGCGGCTGGGCGTTCGAATTCGAGAACGCCTGGTACCCCGACGTCGACGACACGGCCGTCGTCGCCATGGCGCTCGGGGCCGTCAAGCATCCCGACGCCCCGCGCGTGCAAGCCGCGCTCGCCCGCGCCTCGCAGTGGGTCGAAACGATGCAGTGCAAGACCGGCGGCTGGGCTGCGTTCGACGTCGATAACGATCAGGATTGGCTCAACCGCGTCCCGTACGGCGACCTCAAAGCGATGATCGACCCGAGCACCGCCGACGTCACCGCGCGCGTTCTCGAAATGGCCGAACGCTGCAATCTCACGGCGTTCGACGGCAAGCGGTTCGAGCGCGGCCTGACGTATCTGCTGAGCGAACAAGAAATCGACGGCGCGTGGTTCGGCCGGTGGGGCGTGAACTACGTCTACGGCACGAGTGGGGCGCTCGCAGCACTCGGACCGGCGCGCGCCGATGGGCGCGTCGATCGCGCGGTCGTCCGCGGCGCCGTCTGGCTGCGCAGCGTGCAGAACGCCGACGGCGGCTGGGGCGAAACGACCGGCAGCTACAAGAACCCGCTCCTGCGCGGCATCGGACCGAGCACGGCGAGCCAAACCGCCTGGGCCCTGATCGGCTTACTCGAAACGGTACAACGTTTGCCGTCGCTCAAGAGCGAATTCACGCCCGCGATCGAACGCGGCGTGGACTTCTTGTTGAGCCGGCAACGCGCCGACGGCAACTGGGATGAACCCGAGTTCACCGGCACCGGCTTCCCCAAGCACTTCTATCTCAACTATCACCAGTACCGGCTGCACTTTCCGCTCTCCGCTCTGGGCCGCTATGCCGCCTGGCGCCGCGCGAACAGCGTGCGCGCCGTATGACGATGCTCGCAGGCGTGCGCGTTCTCGAATTGGGAACGACGATCACCGCACCGCTCGCCGCCATGATGCTGGCCGATCTCGGCGCCGACGTGATCAAGATCGAGCGGCCGGAGGGCGATCCGTTTCGCAGTTTTCGCGGCGGCACGTACAGCCCGCACTTCGTCGCCTTCAACCGCAACAAGCGCAGCCTCGTCCTCGATCTCACGCGCGAGGACGAACGCGAACGGATGCAGACGCTCCTCGCGAACGCCGACGTGCTCATCGACAACGTCCGCCCTAGCGTCCTACCGCGCGTCGGACTCGATCCGGCAATGCTGCACGAGCGTTATCCGCGGCTGATCCATTGCTCGATCACCGGCTTCGGCGCCGGCGGGCCGTATCGCGACCGCCCGGCATTCGACGCGGTCGCGCAAGCGCTGAGCGGCATGAGCAGCCTCTTCCTCGATCCCGCCGATCCCGACCTCACCGGGCCGACGATCTCCGACAACGTCACCGGCATGTACGCATGTTACGGCATTCTGGGTGCGCTCATCGAGCGCGAGCGAACGGGCACGGGCCGCAGACTCGAAGTGAACATGCTCGAATCATCGATGGCGTTTATCGCCGACGCGTTCGCCAACGTCACGCTTCTGGGCATGGCCATCACGCCGCACACGCGCGTCGCTTCGTCGCAATCGTATGCCTTCCGCTGCGCCGACGGCAAGCTCGTCGCCATTCACCTCTCGTCGATCGAAAAATTCTGGGCGGGGCTACTCGACGTTCTGGAGGCGCGGGAGCTCGGAAGCGACGCGCGTTTTGCCACCCGGATGGACCGTCTGAACGGGTATCTCGAACTCCGCAGCGCGCTCGCCGAACGGTTTGCCGCGCGACCGCGTTCGGCATGGATCGAACGTCTCGAACGCGCCGACGTCCCGTACGCGTCGGTCAACACCATCGCAGAGGCGCTCGAGGACCCGCAAGTCGCGGCGCTCGGAACGCGCTTCACCACCCGCCACCCGACCGAAGGCGACATCTCCGCGGTGCACTCGCCGATCCACGTCGATGGAGCGCGCATCACACCGCGCATGCCGCCGCCGACGCTCGGCGAACACGCGGGCGCTACGTGGCGACAAAGTTGACGGCTTCGGCCGCATGATCGGCCAAATAGAAGCCTAACGGTTGCGTGCCGTCCTCGCGCAAATGCGCGAGCAAACTCGCGGTGCGTGCGAGGATCGGAATCCCCTTGAGCGCTTCGAGCGGGAAGCCGACGTCGAGCATCACCGCGGGAATCGCGGCCGACACGTTGAGCGTGAGCGGTTTCCCCCACACCTCGCCGGCGACGGCGCCGAAGGCGCGCATCATCCGCACGTGCGGTCCGGCGGTGCCGCGTTCGTCCGCCAGCGCGAGCAGCCGTTGCGCGCGCGGATCGAGCGGCTTATGCAACGGATGCCCGAAGCCGGGCAGCGGGGCGCGGCGTTCGCGATACTCGAGCGCCATCTCGCGTGCGACGGCCGCTTCATCGCGTCCGCCCGCGCGCATGCGCGCGATCGCCGTGTCGAGCATCCGACCGGCGAGTTCCGCCGTACCGAGCACCACGGAGCCGCAACCCAGGATGCCCGCCGCAACGGCGGCTTGCAGCGCGCCGGGATCGGCGGCCAGCGTCATGCGTGCGGCCTGAACGTTGGGTACGAGCCCGTGCTCCGCGATCGCGACCAAACACGCATCGAGAAAGAAGCGCTCGTCGTCGGTCGGCGGCCGCCCCATCAGCAACAACACGAAATAGTCCGTAAACGACATCGTTCCGATGAGTTGCGTGAGGTCCCGTCCCCGGACGGTGATCGACACGGCGTCTGCCGTGCTGATGCTCGAACTGCGATCGCGTGGCCGGCCGATTTTCAAGGTGTCCCCCGATGTGAGAAGTGGCGACAAGGAACTCGTTCTTGGAAGTGTTATCACTCGTCATGAAGCGCTCGCCGGCCCAATCCCTGGTACTCGCGGTGTTGCTGGTCGCCGTCGGCGCACCCGCTCCCGCGGCCGCGCCCGTAGCCGGCGAGCCCTACGAGATCAACGTGATCCTCTCGCTCACCGGCGGTGCGGCATTCCTTGGGAAAGCGCAGCAGCAGGCATTCGGACTCATCGAGCAGATCGCCAATCGTAACGGCGGCGTCAAAGGACGACCGGTCAAGTTCGCCATCGTCGACGATCAGTCGAGTCCGCAGCTCGCCGTGCAATTGGCGAATGCCATCATCGCAAAGAAAGTTCCGATCTTCATCGGCTCCGATCTCACCGCGCCGTGCTCGGCGATCGGCCCGTTGGTGGAGAAGAACGGACCCGTCGAGTACTGCACGTCGCCCGGCATCAACCCCGCGCCCGGCGGTTACATTTTCTCCGCTAGTGCGGCCACGCGCGCCGACGGCATCGCGCTCGTGCGATATTTTCGCGAACGGGGCTGGACGCGCATCGGCCTGATCACGTCGACCGACGCGAGCGGCCAAGCCTTCGAGACGTCGTTCGACCGCGCGCTGGCACTGCCGGAGAACAAAGACGTCACGGCGGTCGTGCGCGAACATTTTGCAACCGCCGATCTCAGCATCTCGGGTCAAGCCGCGCACATTAAAGCCGTCAACCCGCAGGGCGTCATCGGTTGGACGACCGGAACGCCGTTCGGCACGGTGCTGCGTGGATTGCACGACGTCGGCTACGAAGGGCCGGTCGCCGGCGGCAACGGGAACATGGTCTTCGCGCAGTTGGCGCAATACGCCAGTTTCTTGCCGAAGGAGTTGTACTTCCCGGGCCGGCGCGCGGTTGCCGAAGGAACGCCGCCCGGACCCGTGCACGACGCGCAAACCGCGTATTTCAACGCGTTCGCGAGCATCGGCGTGCGACCGGATTTCGCCAACAACATCGGTTGGGACCCGGCGATGATCGTGGTGACGACTTTGCAGCAGCTCGGGCCCGACGCGACCGCGCAACAGTGCCGCGACTTCATCTTAGGACTGCACAGTTACACCGGCATCAACGGCATCTACGATTTTCGCGACGGCGAACAACGCGGCATCGGCATCAACTCGATCGTCATCGACCGCTGGGATCCCGGTCAGACGCGTTTCGTTGCCATGAGCCGTGCCGGCGGGTTCCTGAAGTAGGGGCGTAGCCCGTACTTCGCGACTACGGCGCCGGAATGGCGTCGATCAGAACGAACGCGATGTAGACGCTTTCGTTCGTGCGATTGCTCCAAGCGTGGTTGGTGCCGCGCTGCACCAGGACGTCGCCGGCGAGCATCCGTTCCTCGCCTTCGTCCATCAGGGCGTAGATCTCGCCGTTGAGGACGATTGCGTAGTCGATCGTCGACGTCTTGTGAAAACCGGGATGCCGCGCGTGCGCGAAGTCGCGCGTGTAGCCTTCGCCGGTATCGTCGTGCGGCACGTTCCCGCGCAGCACGCCGACGCGCTCGGCATCGGGCGGATATTCGACGATGCGGAAAATGGAGCCGCTGGCCGGCGGCGGCAGGCGAAAGGGGTGAATCGCAGCGTCGGCGGCGCCGGCGTTCTCGGCGGGCGTGGAACCCGTTTCCCAAAGCTCGGTAACGCGCGTCGCGCCCGAGCCGACGCCGCGCGTTACCGGCGCGGCGTCTTGGAGGATGAAGACCGATTTTCCGGCGGCGTCGTGACCGGTGACGAAGCGGCGATGGGCCATGCGTTCTCCTTAGCCGTTCGCGTGCAGCGCGGCGTAGATGCGCTCGGCGGTGATGGGCAGCGTGTGAATGCGTGCGCCGCACGCGGCGAAGACGGCGTTGGCGATGGCCGGCGCCACGCCCGAGAGGTTGAGCTCGCCCGCGCCGCGCGCACCGAACGGCCCGGGCCCGGTGGTTTGCTCGAAGAGCGCGACGCGGAACGGCGGTATGTCCCGCATCGTCGGTAACTTGTAGTCGGCGAACGAGAGGTTCGTGATGCGTCCGTCTTCGACGCACAATTCCTCGGTGATTGCCGCGCCGAGTGCGTACACGAAGCCGCCGTCGATCTGGCCCCGGTGGGCGACGGGATTGATGATCGTGCCGATGTCGGCGGCCATCACCACGTCGTCGATCGTGAACGCACCCGTTTCGCGGTCGACGGTCACCTCGACGGCGTAGGCAACGAAGTCGTTGTATTCCGGCGTATCCGGCGCGTGCTCCGAGTCATAATTTCCGGTGATCGTGTACGCCCCGCCGTGCGCGTCGAGCAGGGCGCCGATCGCCTGCCGCCACGAAACCTGCAGCGCACTGTCGCGCGAAACAAAGACCCCGCCGGCGAGCGACAACGTGCCGGCCGCGACGTTCGCGACGCCGCAGGCGGCAGCTTCCAGTTCGGGGCGGAGTTGACGGCAGGCCACGAGCGCGGCTGCGCCGCTGATGTGCGTCGTTCGCGATGCACCGACGCCGGGGTCGAAGGCGGCCTCATCGGTATCGCCGCGCGTCGCGCGCACGAGCTCGAACGGAATGCCGAGTTCGACCGCAACGATGCGCTGCAACGCCGTGAGGATGCCCATGCCCTGCTCCGTCGTGCCCGTGCGTACCTCGATGTGCCCGCTCGCGTGCAGGACCAACTGCGCGTTCGTCATCCCGATGCCGATGTGGCGCAGGGTGAAGGAGAGGCCGCGACCGCGCCCGGCGGGGAGCGGCGCGCCCCAGGTACTCTCGCGCTCGAGCAGGTCGAGCACTTCGTGGGCCCGCGGTTCGAGTATCGGGCTGCCCTGGATGTCGCGGTCGCCTTCGGCCACCGCGTTGCGGCGCCGGATCGTCAAGGGATCGATGCGCAGTTCGGTCGCGATCATGTCGAGCGATGATTCCAACGCAAACATGATCTGCAGGTCGCCCGGAACGCGAATGAAGCAGCCGGGAATGGTGTTCGTATAGACGGCCGTCCGCTCGAGCCGGAAGTTCGGCATGCGGTAGGGCAGCTTCGGGTTCTGTCCCGGCAAAATAGTCGGGACCACTTTTCCCGCGGCAAACGCACCGCCGTCGAAGAGCACGTTCACGTCTTGCGCGACGATCGTGCCGTCGTTCATCACGCCGGTGCGCACGCGCGTGCGCGACGCATGCCGGACGTTGGTCGAGCGGAGATCGTCGACGTAGGACCGCACGCACTTGACCGGCCGGCCCGTTGCTGCGGCCAGATAGTAGCACGGGAACTCTTCGATCGAGAGACCCTTGGCGCCGAAATCGCCGCCGATAAAGCTCGGGTGGACGACGACCCGCTCCTCCGGCACGCCGGTGCATACGGAAAAGGTCTGCCGCAGCAAAAACGGCGATTTATTGGTCGAGATCAGGTGGACGATGCCGTCCCCATCGATCCACACCAGCGTGGCCCGCGGTTCCAAGTACCCACCGTGATAGCGCGGCGTCGTGAACGTGTGCTCGAAGATGCGATCGGCGGATGGAAACGCCGCGGCCACGTCGCCGGCCGTCAGCACGCCGTAGCCTTGAATGTTTTTGTGCGTCTGCACCGGGCGCTTGGGAAACATGAACGGATAGCGCTCGGGATGCTCGTGCAGGATCGGTGCATCCGGCAGCAGCGCGGTCTCGGGATCGAACAGCGCCGGGAGTTCCTCGTAGTCAACGCGGATCGTTGCGGCCGCAGCTGCCGCGATCTCAGCGGTGACGGCTGCAACGGCGACGACGTACTGTCCGATGAAGTGCACGCGATCGATGGCCAGCACGGGCCAATCGCACAAGCGGCGGCCGAAGAAGTGCTCGCCGATATCGGCGCCGGTCAGGACCGCGTGGACTCCGGCCATTGCGCGAGCTTCCGCAGTATCGACGGCGACGATCCGCGCGTGCGGATGTGGGCTTGCGACAAACGCCGCCCACAGCATCCCCGGCAACGCGAAGTCCGCCGTGTACTGCGCTTGGCCCGAAACCTTCACGTTTCCGTCGACCCGCACTTCGTCGAACGAAAAGCGGTCGACGGGCGAAGCGACGGCGAGAAGATGGTGCAGCTTCAGTGCTGCGCCACTGCGCCCGAGGCGGCGATTCCATTCAGCTCCGCGACGGCCTGAGGAGGTAACGTAAGGTGACTTGCGGCCAGATTCTCGCGCAGGTGCGCTACCGCTGACGTGCCTGGGATGACAAGAATATTTGGCGATCGCTGGAGCAGCCACGCCAGCGCCACCTGCATCGGAGTGGCGCCAAGCCGTTCGGCGACCGCTGACAATGTCGAAGACTGCAGTGGCGTGAACCCGCCAAGCGGAAAGAACGGCACGTATGCGATGCCCTTTTGCGCCAAGTCATCGATCAGAACGTCGTCTTCGCGGCTCGCAATATTGTACTGGTTCTGTACGCACACGATGTCCGTGATGGTCTGAGCTTCCGCGACTTGCGCCGGCGTCACGTTGCTCAGTCCGATGTGGCGGATCAGACCTTTCGCCGCTAGATCGGCAAGCACCGCGACCTGCTCGCCGATCGACCCCTCTTCGACACCATGCCCGGATCCCATGACGCGGTAGTTGACGACGTCGAGTACGTCGAGGCCTAAATTGCGAAGATTGTCGCGAACAGCCGCGGTTAGGTCGTCTGCGGAAATGGCCCGTTGCCACGATGTATCGAGCGGCCGAATCGCTCCAATCTTGGTGACGATGACAAGTCCCGGCGGGTACGGTTGCAGGGCCTGACGGATCACTTGGTTCGTGGTGTGCGGGCCGTAGAAATCCGCCGTATCGATATGATTCACGCCGGCTTCGACGGCCGCGCGCAGGACGGCGATGGCGCCGGCGGGATCTTTGGGCGGTCCGTAGACGCCGGGGCCCGCGAGCTGCATGGCGCCATAGCCCATACGTTTAACGGCAAGTGAAGTGCCGAAAAACGTAAATCGGCCCCCGAGCGATGTTTCTTCTGAATTCTGCATGTGTTCCTCCGGCGCATTCGTGTATACCCGCGGAGATCAATTCTACCCAGAGGTGGCAAACCGCCTACGGCCGGCCCCCGGTAATCGTCGCGCCTTCGAGGGCGTACGGTGCGTAGAGAAAGTCGCGAATATGAGCGACGCTCGAACCGGCCCAATCGAGCACGACGAAGTAGGAGACGACATCGGGCGCCGCGGCTTCATACACGAGCATCGCCGGATGCCCGTCAACGAAGCCGAGCGCGAAGCTCCGCGGTGTCGCTTTCGCGTAGTTGGTAAAGTAGTGCTCGACTTCGGCGCGTCCGTTGAGTTGCAAGCGGTTGACGAGGTCGAGGCGCACTTCATCGGCCAGCATCCGCCGGACCGCGTCGTAGTCGCGCGCGTTGAAGCGGTCGATGTAGCCGGCGAGCAACGTTCGTTCGGCGGCCGATAGCACCGGCGGTGCGACGTCAGCGGGTTCCTTTGCCAATTCGTGCAAACGCGTGCGGCCGCGATGCAGCGCCGACTTGACGGCCGGCAGGCTTGCCTCCATGATCTCGCCGATCTCATTGAGAGAGTAGCCGAGTACGTCCATGAGGATGACGCTGCTGCGCTGCACGCGCGGTAACCGCATAAACGTACGCAAGCTCGTCGAGAGCAGTTCGGGATCGGGCCGCACCTCGTTCGGATCGACGATCATTTCGGGATCCTCATTCGATTGCCGGGCCTCGGCCCGGGCGCGCCGGCGCAAGAAGTCGAGCGCGGCGTTGTGCGCGATGCGGAAGAGCCAGCGCTCGGGCTGCGCGATCTCGCCGGCCTGCGCGCGCGCCTTGACGGCCTTGACGAGCGCTTCTTGCAGCACGTCCTCGCCGTCGATCACGGAACCCGTCATGCGCGCGCAATAGCGATGCAATTTCGGTCGCACGTCGACCACGAGCTGCTCGAAGGCGGGATCGGTCATGCCGCAGTGACGTTCCCGGCACGCCAAAGGATTCGCTGCAGGCCGGTCTCCGAGAGAATCGTTTGGCCCCCGGCCGGCGTCATAACATCGCCGTTCAACGGCAGCACGAGCTCCTCAAGAGAGGGATGCCATGACCCGCACCGTGATCCGCTACCAGACCAAGCCCGAAGCGATGCAGCGCAATATCGAGCTGATCGAAAACGTCTTTCGCGAAGCCGCCTCCGCCGCGCCCGAAGGCGTACGCTATCTCGTCCTGCGCACCGAGGACGGAACGTTTTTCCACGTCGTCTCATACGAGAACGAGGGCGATAATGCCGGAATCACCGGCCTGCCGGCCTTCGATGCGTTTGCCGAGGGTGGAGACGCGCGCCGCACCGGGCCGCCGATCCGCACGGACGTGACCGTGGTCGGCAACTATCGCATGCTCGCGGAATAGCTTGCTTCGGCCCGGCCACCTGGGCGGCGGCCGGTCGCCGGCGGCCGGTCTCGGACGATTGTGAGGATTTTCGGCGATACTCTGAGGGCAATGCCTCATCAATCGAAGGAAATCCCCATCATGAATCGTTTTATGCTCTCGCTGGCGGCCGTAGCGACGGTCGCCCTTTCCCTCGCCGCCTTCACGGCCGGCAACGTTGCGCTCGGCACCGTCACCCCGGCCGTTGCCCAACCCGCTCCCGGTCAGGGCGGCCCCGGCGGCCCGGGTGGCCGCGGCAACCAGCGCTTCGCGAAGATGCTCATGGCCCTCAATCTGAGCGACGCTCAGAAGACCCGCATCCGCTCGATCATGGCCGGCGCGCGCGCCAAGGCGAAGACCCTCACCGACATTCAGGCGAAGCGCGACACCATGCGCGGCGCCTTCGGCAAGATCGAGACGGTACTGACCCCTGCGCAGCGAACGAAACTGGATGCCGAGAGAGCCGCGTTCAAAGCGCAGCACGCGAGCGACGCAAGCCATTCGTAACCCGGTGATCCGGGGCTGCTGCGCGTGCGTTCTCGCCGCCGTGTTGCTCGCCGGCTGCGGCCGGGGCGGCGGCGGGGGACGCGCGCGTAGCGCGGCCTCCGCTAACCCGATCCCAACGGTGGCCGCGAAGGTGGCCACCGTTCGTGCGACCTCGACCATTTCGGGAGTGATCGCGCCGTTGCAGAACGTCGCGATCACGAGCCAGCTGGTCGAGCCGGCCGATAGCGTTTCCGTCAACGAGGGCGATCGTGTCCACGCGGGCCAGGTCATCGCCGTGCTCGATACCGCCGATCTGCTCGCGCAGTTGGCGCAAGCGCAAGCCACGGTCGTCACCGATCAGCGCACGGCTGAATCCGACGACGCCAAGGTGACGCAAGCCCACTACACGCAACGCCTGAATATCGACCAGGGCGGCGATCAAGTGCAGTCGGCGCGTGCCGCGCTCGCGCAAGCGAACCAAACGCTAACCAACGACCAGCTGAACCTCACGCGCGACCAGCAGTTGCTCGCGAGCGGCTACGTCGCGCAGCAGGCCGTCGATCTGCAAGCGACGACCGTTGCCAACGATCGCTCGGCTGTGCGGACCGCACAAGCCGCCCTCCAATCGGCGCAGACCAATCAGTCGGTCAACGGAACGACCAGCGTCGGCTTGACCGCGGCGACCGTTGCGTCCGCCGCTGCCGATGCACGTGCCGCGCATGCGGTCGTTCAGCAAGCGCAAGCGGCCGTGCAGCAGTTGCAAACCCAGATCGCCAAAGCGACGATCGTGTCGCCGATCGACGGCGTGGTCGTCAACCGCAACATGAACCCCGGCGAGTACCCCGGCGCGCGCACGATCTTCACGCTCCAGCAGCTCAACAACGTGTATGCGGAACTGAACGCATCGAGCGCCGACACGTTCGCGATCCCGGTCGGTGCGCCCGTGACCCTGAGCGTTGCGGGCTCGGGCGGCGTATCGTACTCCGGCAAAGTCGTCGCGGTTCTCGGTCAAGTGACGCCGGGTTCCACCAACTTCACGGTCAAGGTGCTGGTCTCGAATCCGGACGAGAAACTGCAGTCCGGGATCCCGGTGACGGCGGTAGCAACGTTGCCGCCGGTGACGGGCGTCGGGATTCCGACGACGGCGTTTCTCGATGAGACGCACACGACCGTGATCATCGCCGACGACGAACTCGTCGACACGATCGCGAAGACGGTCCACGTGCACGAGATCGGCGCCAACGCGACCACCTCGATCGTGACCGGCATCAAAGCGGGCCAAAGCGTCGTCTCGAACGGCCAGCTCGGCGTTACGGACGGTCAATCCTTGGCGCAAGAGTAACGTGCGTCTGACCCAGCTCTTCGTCAACCGGCCACCGCTGGTGTTCGTGCTCGTTGCCGTGGTCGTGCTGGCCGGCGCGTTCGCGCTCGCAACGCTCGTGCAGCAGAACACGCCGAACATCGATTTCCCGGTCGTATCGGTCAGCGCGTCGTATCCCGGTGCCCCGCCGTCGGAGTTGCGCGACTCGGTGGTACGGCCGCTCGAAGATGCCATCGCCGGCGCCCCCGACCTCGATCACATTACGACGACGATCCAGCAGAATCAGGCCACGATCAGCGCCACGTTCACGCTCGATTCGAATCAGACGACCGACCTCACCGAAGTCCAGGATCGCATCCAGACGGCGCGCGCCGCGCTGCCCTCAGACCTGCCCGCCCCGACCGTGCGCACGTTTGACCCCGCGCAGGCGAACATCCTAACGCTCTCGATCACATCGCAGTCGCTGACGATCGCGGCGCTCTCGGCGATCGTCACCAACACCATCGTCCCGGCACTCGAACAAGTCCCGGGCGTCTCGAACGTGGGCGCCAACGGCACGGTCACGCCGGCGCTCGAAGTGACGGTCGATCCGCAGGCGCTCTCGAGTTACGGCTTCACCGCGAACGACGTCGTGAGCGCGATCCAGTCGAACAACGTTCGCGCTCCGGGCGGCATCGCGTATTCGCCCAACCGCGAGACCACGATCGACGTGCGCGGCGACATCCAGACGCCGCCGCAAATCGCGAACCTGCTCCTGAGCGGAACGACTGCCGTGCTCACCGGCGCGACCTCGCCATCCGGCACGCTCACGCAGAAGTATACCGGCGCGAGCGGATCGACGAATCAAGCGCTCGCACTGAGCAGCTCCGCAACGTCGGGCGTGGCGAGCGCGGCGACGAATCCGTTTTCGACGCAGGCGCGTCTGCCGCGAATCGGCGACGTCGCCACCATCACCGACGGCTATGAACCCAAGCGCGTCTACTCCTACGTCACGGGGCTGCCGGCGATCACGCTCAACGTGCAAAAGGGTGCCGGCGCGAGCGAAGTGACGGCCTCGCACGCGGTTCAGGACGCGCTGCCGGGCATCGAGGCGCAGTTCCCGGACGTGCAGTTCCGGGTGCTCAACGTGCAGGCCGACTTCACGGAGCAGCAACTACTCGGCGTGCTGCAGACGCTCGTGGAAGGCGTCATCTTCACCGGCACCGCGATGTTCTTCTTCCTGCGCTCCTGGCGCAACGCGCTGGTCGTAATGGTCGCGATCCCAACCTCGTTGCTCGTGACGCTGTTCGCAATGAAGCTGCTCAATTTCACGATCGATACGGTTTCGTTGCTTGCGATGACGTTGATCATCGGAATCCTGGTCGACGATTCCATCGTGGTCCTCGAAAACGTCGAACGCCACTTCGACGACGGCGAGGCGCCGCGAACCGCGGCGATCCTCGGGCGTAGTGAGATCGGCTCTGCCGCGATCGTGATCACCCTGGTCGACGTCGTCGTGTTCTTTCCGCTCGCATTCTTGCCCGGAATCACGGGCAGGTTCCTCAGTGAGTTCGGCATCGTCGTCGTGATCGCGACGCTCACGTCGCTTTTCGTGTCGTTCACGGTCACCCCGTCGCTCGCCGGCAACTGGTCGCTGCGCTCGAACTGGCGACCACCGAACTTCATCGCGGCGTTCACGCGCGGTTTCGCGCGCTTGCGAACGTGGTACGCCGGCCGCGTCCTACCGCTGGCGTTGCGCTATCCGCTTCCGATCGTCATCGCCAGCATCGTGCTCACGCTCGGCGCGATCGCGTTGATTCCGCTCGGCGTCGTCGGCTTTGAGTTCATGCCCGCGCAGGATCGCGGGAACGTGTTCGTGCAGGTGCAGTTCCCAACGGGGACACCGTTGGCGACGACGGACGCCACGATCCGTACGTTGACGAACCAGTTCTTGAACCTGCCGGACATCGACCGCATCACCTCGGTTTCCGGCGCGATGCAAGCCGGTTTCGGCGGCTCGGTCAACCTCGGCTCGAACGGGCAAATCACGGTCTTTCTGACCGCCGACCGCAAGCACTCGACGGACGAGCTGGCGCGGATGATGACCGGCATCGGCCGCAAGTACGGCGGCAGTGCGCGCGTGATCGCGATTCCGGCCACCGGCTCGCGCGGCGGCAACGCGCAGCCGATCGACGTAACGGTCACGACGACGCGCGGCGAACCCGACGCGTATGCAGCGCAAGTCCTCGGCGTGCTCGAAGATACACCCGGCACCGCCAATGTGAACAGTTCTGCGCTGCGTTTTACGCCGCAGCTCAACATCGAATTCAACCGTGACCGGGCCCGCGCGCTCGACGTGAACATCGGTTCGGCGGCCGAAGCGGTCCGGGCCGCCTTCGGCGGAACGCTCGCAACCCAGTTCGACACCGTCAACGGAACGAAGTACGTCCAAGTCCTCTATCCGATTGCCGACCAGACCAGCTTGCAAACGCTGGAGTCGATCACGCTGCGTTCGGGAACGGGCGCGATCGTGCACCTCGGCGATATCGCCGAACTGCAGAACGCGCCGGCGCAGGCGTTGATCACGCGCATTAACCGGCAGACCGTGATCCATCTCGGCGCGAACGTGCAGTCGGGCTTCGCGCTCTCGACGGTGCAAAGCGACTTCCTGGCGCGCGTAAAGGCACTGCATTTGCCGAACACCGTGCTGATCGGTGCCGCGGCCGGTGGGTCGCAGCAGAATCTGGCACTTACCGTCAACGGCCTCGGCTTCGCGCTCGCGCTCTCCATTTTGCTGGTCTATCTGTTGATGGTCGCACTCTACGATGCGTACCGCGCGCCGTTCGTGATCATGTTCGCCGTCCCGGTGGCGGCGATCGGCGCCTTCGGCGGACTTGCGCTCACACACCAAAGCCTCAACCTCTACTCGTTGATCGGCGTGGTCATGCTGGTGGGGCTCGTCAGCAAGAACGGCATCCTGCTCGTCGACCTGGCGCGACACCGCGTCGCCGCCGGACTCGATAAGGCCGCGGCGATCAAGGAATCGGCGCGCGAGCGCTTCCGCCCGATCGTGATGACGACCGTCTCGATGATCGCCGGTATGACGCCGCTCGCGCTCGCGCTCGATCCGGGTTCGGTCGCGAAGCGTTCGCTCGGCACCGTCGTCATCGGCGGCCTGACGAGTTCGCTCGTGCTCACGCTCGTGCTCGTACCGATCGTGTTCGTCTGGCTCGCGCCGGGGCCGCCGAAGAAGATCGCGCCGCGCGAACTGCAACCGCACGAAGCCACGCCGCCGCTCGCGCTGGAACCGCGCTGATGTCGCTGACGCGCCTGTTCGTCGAGCGCCCGACGCTGGTCACCGTGTTTCTCGCGCTGGTGCTCTTGGCCGGTGTCCTCGGCGGGCTGACGCTCGTGCAGCAGCAGTTTCCGAACACGAGCGTCCCCTCGATCCAGGTGTTGGTCAGCTATCCGGGTGCGTCGACGACGGAGATGCGCGATGCGATCGTGCGTCCGCTCGAAGACCAGCTCGCCGGTTCGCCCAACCTCGATCACCTCGAGACGGCGATCCAGCCCGGTCAAGCCTCGATCGTCGCCGTGTTCCAGTTGACGTCCAATCAGAACGACGATCTCGTCCAGGTTCAGGGCCGCGTCCAAAACGGCCAGCATTCGCTGCCGAACGACGTGCAGACCCCGCAGATTTCCATCTACAACCCGAGCGAGGCGGTCGTCGTGTCGCTGGTCTTGCGCTCGCGGTCGCTCGGCGCGGGCGACCTCTCATCGCTTACCGTCAACAAAATCGTGCCGGCGCTCGAACAGCTCGAAGGCGTGTCGTTCGTGCAGCAAAACGGCACCGTGACGCCCTCGATCCAAGTCGCCGTCGATCCGCGCCGGCTCAGTTCGTCGGGGTTCACGTTGACGGACGTCGTGAGCACGCTCACCAACAACAACGTGCGCGCGCCCGGCGGCATCCTCTACACGCCCAATCGTGAGACGAACCTCGACGTGCGCGGCGACATCACCGACGCGCCAAGCGTGTCGAACCTGCTGCTCGGTACCTCGAGTGCGGCCGCGGCGGGGACGAACGTCTGGAGCACGCAGTCGCGGCTGTTCCGGGTCGGCGACGTCGCCGACGTCACCGACACCTACGAAACGCAGCGCGTCTTCGCCTACTCCGACGGCATCCCGTGCGTCGAACTCGACATCCAGAAGTCGGCCGGCACGAGTGAAGTCGAGACCTCGAAGCATATTCTCGCGGCGCTGCCCGGCTTGCGCCGCACCTATCCCGACGTGCAGTTCACGATCCTCAACGTGCAGTCCACCTATACCGAGCAGCAGCTCACCGGCGTGATGCGAACGCTGATCGAGGCGGTGATCTTCACCGGGATCGTGATGCTGTTCTTCCTGCGTTCGTGGCGGAATGCGGTCGTGGTCATGATCGCAATTCCCGCCTCGCTGCTCGTTACGCTCGCCGCCATGCGCTTGGCGAACTTCACGCTCGATACCGTCTCGTTGCTCGCAATGACGCTGATCATCGGCATCTTGGTCGACGATTCGATCGTCGTGCTGGAAAACGTCGAGCGCCATTTCCACCGCGGCGAGGGGCCATCCCAGGCCGCCGTCAACGGCCGCATGGAAATCGGCGTTGCGGCGATCGTCATCACGCTCGTGGATGTCGTCGTGTTCTTACCGATCTCGTTCTTACCGGGGTCGGTCGGGTTGTTCTTGCGCGAGTTCGGACTCGTCGTTACGGTTGCAACGCTGACCTCGCTGTTCGTCTCGTTCACGGTCACGCCGGCGCTGGCCGGACGCTGGGCGCTGCTCTCGACCTGGCGCCCGTGGCCGCCGATCGAGCGATTCAGCGAGGGTTTCGAGCGCCTACGTTCCACCTACGTCAACCGCGTGCTCGGCTGGGGACTGGAGCGGCGCGTCCTCGTCGCGGTGATCTCCGGACTCTCGCTGATCGTGGCGCTCGCGCTCATTCCGCTCGGCCTCGTGGGGTTCGAGTACATCCCCCCGGTTGACCGCGGGCAAATCTACCTCACGTTGACGTTCCCCAGCGGTACGCCGCTCGAGACCACGCGCCTCGGCATGCTCGCCGTCGAGAGCGCGATCGACGAAACGCCCGACGTCCAAGCCGAGTCGTCGATGGCCGGCGCCTACCTCGGTCAAATCAGCGGCTATATCAACAACGGCGCGATCGCGCAGATGAACATCTTCCTGCGCGACCGCCGCGCGCACACGACGGCCTATTGGGCCGATAGCTTCCAGCGAACCGCGAAACGCATCGTTCCCGGCGCGACCGTCGTGTCGGTTCCCGCAACGGACATCGCCGGTGGAAACGCACAACCGATCGACGAGGTCGTCTCGAGCGTCGATGGGCTGCCCGAAGCCGCCGCTGTGAAGGTGGCGGCCGCGCTCGCTGCAACGCCGGGCGCGATCGACGTAACGACGTCGGCGGCCAATGACGCGCCGCAGGTCAACGTGGAGTTCAACCGCGACCGCGCGCGAGCGCTCAGCGCGAGCATCGGCACGGCATCGACCGCCGTGCGCGCCGCGTTCGGCGGCGACCTCGCGACCCAGTTCACCGGCGAAGATGGGCTCAAGGACGTGCTGGTGACGTATCCGCAAACGGCGCAGACGTCGCTGGCCGCGATCGAGCAAATCCCAATTCGGGCCTCGAACGGTTCGATCGTGCGTGTCGGCGACATCGCGACGCTCGTGCAATCGCCGGCGCCGTCGATGATCACGCGGATCAACCGGCAGACCGTCGTCTACGTCGGCGCAAATATCGTGCCGGGCGCAACGCTCTCGAACGTGCAGAAGGCCTTCGCGCGGCGTCTGCGAGACCTGAAGCTGCCATCGACCGTAACCGTCGGGGCGTCGGCCGGCGGCAACGAACAAGAGGTCGGCGATACGGTCGTCGGGATGACGTTCGCCCTGCTGCTGTCGATCGCGCTCGTCTACCTGTTGATGGTTGCGCTCTACAACAGCTACCGCACGCCCTTCATCATCATGTTCGCCGTGCCGGTTGCGGTCGTCGGCGCACTCGGATCGCTTGCGCTCACGCACCAGACGCTCAACCTGTTTTCCTTGATCGGTTCGGTGCTCTTGATCGGACTCGTGACGAAGAACGGGATCCTGCTCGTTGACTTCGCCAACATGCGTCACCGTGACGGACTCGATCGCAATGCTGCGATTCGCGAAGCCGCGCGCGAACGATTCCGCCCGATCATGATGACCACGGTCGCGATGATCGCCGGTATGATTCCGCTCGCACTCGTACTCGATCCGGGCGCGCAAGCGGCACGCTCCCTCGGCACCGTCGTGATCGGCGGCCTGCTGAGCTCGCTCTTGCTAACGCTCGTCCTCGTTCCCGTCGTGTATCTCGCCATGTCGCCCGCCGGCCCTGAAAATGCGGAACCCGATTCTCACGACGGCATGCCGGCGCTCCAGGCCGGTCCCTCACTCTTCGACGCCCCCGCACGCTAACCTCGGTGAGCAGCCAGGCTTAAAGCCGGGTTTAATCCATAAAAGCACCCTTTTTGTACCAAACCACGCAAAGTCGCGCGGCAAACTGGCGTATACTTGCGAGCCTTGATCGCCCCAGCAGAATTCATCGAACCGGCCGAGCCGGATGAAGGGACTACGACCAGTAGTCGCTTTAACGGCGTACGTCTCAGCTCGCGTACCATTCCGGCGGCAGGCGCGGCACGGGGGGGCGATTGGTGCGAGTCATTTGCCATCTCCTCGGACGTCATCGCGATATCGATCGGAGACATTTGCGGTCGCGGCGCCGAGAAATTCGAAGCTATGGCAACCATCCGCCAAACGATCCGCGACGCCGCACTCGGCGGTCTCGATCCCGCGCAAACGCTCGTGCAAGCCAATCGCGTTCTCCTAGAATATGACCCCGATGAGACGGCTACTGCGATTTTTGCACTGCTGGACACGCGCCGGCGATCGTTGTCTTACGCCAACGCGGGGCATCCCCCGCCGCTGATGCTCGGCCCGTGCGGAACGTTGTTTCTCGAGTACCCCGGGTCTGATATGCCGCTTGGGGTCGAACGCGCGTTTTTCCCGGCACTGCACGTGGTTAGTGCGCCCGCATCAACGTTGTTCGTGTTCTACACCGATGGGGTGAGCGAGAGTGAACGCGACTCGCTGCTGGGGGCGACCAAGTTACGCGCCGCGGGGACGTTTGCGCGCGACTTTCCGGAATTACCGGCGGCCGCGACAATCGAAGCGTTGACGTTGACGGCATCAAACTTCGATGACGCCGCCATTCTGACGGCCTGGATGCCCCTGTTCCCGATGGTACGCCGGCGTCAGGTCGGCCGGGTCAAGGCCCCCACGTGTGCGCGCTCGAGGCGGCAGTTCGTCAAGAGCAGTTCGTAGAGCCATACTTCGGGTATAGGTCCGCGATGGAACATTTGGTGAGCGCGCCCGCTCCGCTTACGACACCGGCCGAGCGCTTGCCGTTGCCGACCGACGGCGAAGTTGCGTCGAGCCGAATGGATGGTTTGGCCGACGTTGCGGATTGGACCGCCGCAAAGGTGCTCGTCGAAAATCTCTTCGCCCGCGGCACGGCAAAGATCTCCGGCGTCGAGTACGCGGTCGGGTACCAGCTCGCGAACGGCCTCACCGGCGGCGACATCGTCGACGTCTATCATTTCGACAACGACGCCGCGTCGTTTTGCATCGCCGATATCTCGGGCAAGGGGACCGAAGCTGCAGTTCATGCAGCGATGGTGAAATACGGTCTGCGCGCCTACGCGTCGCAAGGCCTGACTCCCGAGCGCGTGCTGCGGGCCCTCGACCGCCTCTATCTCGAGAACACGGCGTTCGAGAAGATCGAGTCGTTTGCATCGGTATTCTTCGGGATGGTCGATTCGTCGCGCCGCATCATGCAGTATGCCTCGGGTGGCCACGAACCCGCCGCGATCATCGTGCCGGGTCAACGCGCACGTACGATCGCGCCGACCGCACCGCTGATCGGAGTGTTCGACGACCAGCACCACCTGTTCAAGCAGGGCTTTGTGGATTTACCACCCGGTACGGTCTTCGTCGCCACAACCGACGGCATCACCGAGGCGCGTGCACCGGACCGCTCGTTCTTCGGAATGGAAGGCTTCATCGACGTCATCGAAGCGTACGCCGACGCGCCGGTCGATGCGATCGTGCAGGCCCTGATCGATGGCGCCCGCGCATTCAGCGACAACAATCTTCGCGACGACATCGCGATCGTCGTCGCCCGTTTTCCGTAAGCGAAGCGCAGCGGTGTGTCCGATTTCGGGCACAAACAACGTACGTCATAGTACGCCCGCAACGCGCGTTTGCAATTAATCCATTAGCGAGCAAGGGCACGAAAGGTAATAAACGAAGCCGCGATCATGTCGGCGCGGAGTTCTGCACGTCCCGAGGAGCCAACGGCGCGGACCTTAACGTCTCGCGTACCGCGGTACGTCCCGAGCGGCGTCCTCGTCTTGCTCGTCATCATCCCGATCATCGCGGCGGGAACCGTGTGGGTCGTCGCCATTTTGAACGGGTCGTTCGCATTGCAAGGCGACGTCCTCAACGCGATGCGCCTGAATGACGAAGTCTTCCAGTCGCAACTCAGTGAGGAAGCGGGCATTCGGGGATACGCGGCGACGGGCCAAACGATCGTGCTCGAGCAGTTCACCAATGGGCGCACCGATTTCTACCAGACGATCGACGCGCTCTTGGCAACCGTCGATCAAATCGGCGTTCCGGGAGCCGCGGTGCGCATTCGCGCGTTACGGGACAACAATGGTGTTTGGCTGACGAACGTCGCGCTGCCCACGCTGAAGAACCGGTCGTACTATGCCGCCCGGCTTCGTGGAAGAGCGCGAATCGATGTCTTTCGCAACATGGAAGCGGGGCTCGGTGACGCGATCCAACGCCGGGCAGACGAAGCGCGACGTGAATCACAGAACGCCGTCACGCAATTGGCTGCCATCACCATCTTTATTTGTGTGGTGCTGGCATCGATCATCGCCTACGCATCGCAGCGCCAGCGCCGCCTGCTCCTTCAGATCAAATCCGAACAGGGGATTATCGCAACGCTACAATCCGCACTCATCAACAATCTGAAGCCGGTGCCGGGTCTGGACGTCGGCACTGCCTACATCTCGGCGACGGATGGTGCGGCAGTGGGCGGCGACTTCTTCGATTCGCAACCGCTCGATGGAGGCCGCGGATACGTTCTTGTGGGTGACGTGAGCGGTAAGGGCGTGAATGCCGCGGTCGATACGGCGCTCGTGCGGCACGGCATTCGTTCCCTGCTCGTCGTCGAGAACGATCCGGGCCAAATTTTCACGAAGTTCAACGAAGCGTTTCTCGCTTCGCGTAGCGGCGATGAAATATTCGTTGCGGTGTTCCTCGGCATCATCGACACGGCGTCGCTCGCCTTGCGCTACGCGAGTGCGGGCCACGGGCAAGCCTACCTCCGGCGGGGTTCGTCGGTGAGAGAACTGCCGGTAACGGGCCCCCTCATTGGGATTGAATCGCCTACGAGCATCAAGAGCGGAAGAGTCGAACTCGAATTGGATGACGTGATCGTTCTCGCGACGGATGGTCTCACGGAAGCACGCAATGCGGATCTCATTATGCTTGATGATGAGGGCGCGATGAAGTGGATCCAAGAATCGGAAGCAACAGCGCCGCAGGTGCTCGTCGACGAAATCGTTTCCAGATTGAAATCCTACACGCCGAAGATGCGCGACGACCTAGCGATCTTGGCGCTGCGCATCGCCGGCGTTCGGCAGCAATAGACGCCGCTTAGGCTTGTTCGCCGTCAACGTCCCAGAGCACGACGTGGCCTGGGCCGTGCAAAACGATCTCTTCGCCCGGATCGATCCGCGCAGCATCGCCGGGCGCCAGCGTTTGCACGCCGTCCTGGCCGCTGACGGAGAGTTCGGGAGTCCCTTCGGCGACGAACAAGAACGCGCGCCGCCCGGGCGCCGTCGCATGCCGTAGTTCCGTACCGGGCTCGATTTCAGCAGCGCTAAACGTGGCGTCGGCATCGAGCCGGATCTGCGCGTCGACGCCGGCCTGCCCCGATGCGATCGTCAACCAGCGGTCGTGCAATTGCTCTGCGCTGAAGCCGTGTTGACCATATGCGGGCTTGATGCCGGCGTGCTGCGGCAGCACCCACATCTGCACCAGGTGCAGCGGGTCGGTTTTGGATGCGTTAAATTCCGAATGCCGTACGCCCGTGCCGGCACTCATGTACTGCACGCCGTAGCGGTCGACAACCCCATGGTTCCCCATGCTGTCCTTGTGCTCGAGTTTGCCGTCGAGGACGTAGGTCACGATGTCCATGTCGCGATGCGGATGTGTCGGGAAGCCCTCTCCGGCTGCAATGCGGTCGTCGTTGAAAACGCGCAGCCCGCCCCACTGCACGCGGTTGGGGTCGAAGTAATCGGCAAAGCTGAAGCTATGCGCCGTCTTCAACCACCCGTGATCGCCGTGATACCGTTCCGCGCTGCGTTGAATTTCCACGAGAAGAACCTACTTGGTCAGGGTTGCCTGGACGTCGAGCGTAATATCGATTTCTTCGCCGACCAGCACGCCGCCCGTCTCGAGAGCTTGGTTCCAGCCGAGGCCGAAGTCTTTGCGGTTGATGCGCGTCTTCGCGCTGTAGGCGATGCGGTCGTTCCCCCAAGGATCGGTCGTGCGCCCTTCGAGTTCGCCGGTGAGGGTGACGCTTTTCGTCGTGCCGTGCAGCGTCAGATCGCCGGTGACCGTGAAGTCATTGCCGCTCACCGCTACCGACGTGCTGACAAAGGTCAGTGTGGGGAACCGCTCCGCGTCGAGAAAGTCGCCCGAGCGAAGGTGCGTGTCGCGTTGGGGCTCGTGCGTGTCGATCGACGCGGCGTCGATCTCCGCGGTGATCGCGGCCGGGATGTCGCGGTCGGTGAGCTGGAGCGATCCGGAGAGTTTGGTGAAGCGGCCGCGGACTTTGGAGAGCATCATGTGCCGCACGGCGAAGCCGACCTCGGAATGGGCCGGGTCGATTGCATACGTCCGGGGCGTGGTTGTGGTTTGCATGATTGAAGTGTCGCACGTCGCCGAAAACCCAGGAAGCCGTCCGGCGATCCTGGGGATAGCACCCACCAGGATACCGGCCGCCGAGCCCGATCTCGAGGCCGGGCGCCGCCAGGAGCTGCGGGCGTTTCTCATGAGCCGCCGGGCGCGGTTGCAGCCGAAGGACGTGGGCTTACCGCAGACGGCCCGGCGCCGCACGCCCGGCCTCCGTCGCGAGGAGGTCGCGCAGCTCGCGGGTTTGAGCACGGAATGGTACACGCTTTTCGAGATGGCCAAGGACACCGGCGTTTCGACCCGCACGATTGACGCGGTGGCGAAAGCCCTGCGCCTCAGCGCTGCGGAGACGCGTCATCTCCACAACCTGGTGACCGGCGAACTCGTGCAAGCCCCGTCAACCGACCCGTCCGCAGCGGTCGATCCGACCTTGCTCGACCTGCTCGAAGGCTATCAGGCCGGCCCGGCGATGCTGCTGAACGCGCGCATGGACGTCGTCGCGTCGAACCGGCTCGCCGTGGCAATATTTGGCCTCGTCGCGCACGCCGAGGGCGACGAGCGCAATTGGCTTTGGTACCTCTACACGAACCATCATCTCATCGAAGAATGGGACACCCAGGCGCGCCAGCTCACCGCAACCTTCCGCGGCGTCTATTGCGAGCACGCAACCGAGGCCGCGTACTCCGGGCTGCTCGAGCGCCTGCTAGCGACCAGCGAAACGTTCCGCCGCTACTGGAACGAACACGACGTGAGCCCCCTGGATGACGCGCCGCCGCTCACGCTGACGCATCCGGCGTACGGCCCGCTGCGCTTCACGATGCGCGTCCTCACGCAGACGGCCGCGGCACCGACGTATTGCTGCTTCCTCGTCCCCGACGAGGCGACGGCAAACGCGCCTGCATACCGCGACCTGCGCCACACGATCGAGTAGGATCTCGTGGATGCAATCATTCCGACCCCGGTCGTCGACCATCGCGGGCCGCCGGTCGTGCGCCGTTGGATGGAACAGCGTTGGCTGCTCGACAACGTCATTCGCGCCAACGGCATCGACTGGGATCAGCCGCGGTCGCTCTACCTGAACGGGCCCTGCGGCGTTGAGGCCAATGCCGACTTCGCGCAGATCCGCGGGCGCGTGCAGAAGATGGCGGACATCGGCCCGGCGTTCGCTGCGACGGCCCGTCGTCGCGAGGCGAAAGCCGTCGAGGCCGAAACGGCGGAACAACTCGTGACCGCGCGCGACAACTACTTCATGGCCGCCGTCCATTGGGGCGCGGCGCAGTGGCCGTACGACGAAAACGACGAAACGAACATCGCGTACAACCGGAAGAAGCGGGAGTGCTATCAGCGCTACGTGCACCTCGCCGACCACCACGTCGAAGCCGTATGGCTGCCGTTCGGCGGCAGCGCGATCCCCGCGTGGTTTCATCTCCCGGCGAACTATCGCGGTGGAAAGCTTCCCGTCGTGATCGCCATTCCGGGGATGGATAGCTTCAAGGAAATGTCCGTCGCGCTCTACGGCGACCGCTGGCTCAACCGCGGGATCGCCGTGCTCGCCGTTGACGGTCCCGGGCAGTACGAAGCGCCGATGGTCGGCATCAACGTCAGCATGGAGAATTGGAGTGCGGTCGGCGGCGTACTGGTCGACTGGCTCGTCGCCCGCTCGGAGATCGATCCCGCGCGCATCGGCGTCACCGGCACGAGCTTCGGCTCGTTTTTCGCCACGATCGTCGCGGGCAGCGAGCCGCGCTTACGCGCTTGCGCGGTGCAGGCCACGTGCCTCGAGCCGGGCTGTCACACGATCTTCGAAGAGGCGTCCCCGACGTTCAAGAAACGCTTCATGTACATGTCCGGCTACACGGACGAAG
>Ga0182015_10000560_pt1 | contig 53339 bp, 50 predicted proteins | sample 712P3MmetaG_FD_120478 | JGI IMG/M metagenome (GOLD analysis project Ga0182015, IMG submission 120478) | Permafrost microbial communities from Stordalen Mire, Sweden - 712P3M metaG | ecosystem: Environmental > Terrestrial > Soil > Wetlands > Permafrost | place: Sweden: Stordalen | collected...
AAATGGTGCAACATGGCAGGAGAAATGCTAGCCCAAGTCGTAAGGTGTGGCAAGTATATAATGACCTTTAGCCGATGCGAAAATTTGTGATCTTTTGTTATGAATGACTTGCGGGTAAAATCCCCATGGCAAAGGAGTTACGAACTTTGGTAAGCTTAGGTAAGCCAAGACCAATCTCGGACTCCTTTCTTGGTGTCGTAAACCAGTTATCGTCCTGAGCTAGTTTCATGGATGCAAAAAATGAGGTCAAGAGTCGGAAGGGCCGCGGTGAGGTCGTAGATTGCCAGCGCGCCTGCCTAGCCATTGATAGCAGCCTCAAGCACCATTTCGTCATTTGGATCGTGCGACTGCGGACGCCACTGGAAATGAACTTCCACGCGCTCGACCACCGGCGCCGATGATAGCAGCAGAAAGTGATAAAATGCAGATTTCCGGTTTCCTGATATCTTTTAAGGCCCCACGGCATCACAGCAAATTACAGTTAAAAGCGCTTTTTTCCTGTGACGAGTGAACATCCCCAGCCTTCGCAAAAAACGCGAAAGGCTGGGCCACCCGCCGTACGTTAACCTCATGGAGCGAGCGATCCAGGCGGGCAAAAGTCAGGCTGATTTCGCATGCCTGTTCGAGATTCTGTCCGACGCCACGAAGCCAATCTGATATTTTGGCGTTAAACGACCAGACCCGCTTACTTGCTGATTAGCTGATCAGGATGTAAGTCTCGGATGACGGGCAAGCGTGAAGTAATCCCAAGATAAGGTTGGCCGACGAATCGGAAACAATCCTGCTCTACTCGGACAAGTGACGAAAAACGGAAAGTTCTAGTGGGATGCTTTACCCTGTTCCGTTGGCTTCTTGCCGGCACTTCCGAAGCCTCGGGTTGAACCTATCTTCCGAGGTACTTGTCAAAGAACTGTGCGATCTCCTCGAACGCCTCTTTGGTTTCGGGTGCGCTTGTGTCGCGCATAAACTGAGCGTGAGACTGCGCTTCATAGACCTGTAGCAACGCTTCCACACCAGCTTGACGCAACTTGCGATGCACGCGGACCGTGCTGCTTAAGAGGAGATCGCGCGTCCCAGTGGTGAGAATCGTCGGCGGAAATCCACTCATGTCGCCATATATCGGCGAGAGCATTGGATCCTTAAGATCGTGCCCGTTCGCATAGATGCCAGCGCCCGCGTCGCATACGGCGTTAGGCGCCACGAGGACGTTATCCAGCATCGCGTTGGTGTGGAAGCTGTCACCGACGTTGGTGAGATCTGACATCGGCGTGCCCGGCGCGATGGCGGCGGGCAGCGGGAGATTGTCCTTCTTGGCCCGCAGAACCATAGACAGCGTCAACGCACCGCCAGCAGAGGAGCCAAAAATCGCCATATTCTTGGGGTTCGCCATTTTCACGGCGGCCTTCCAAACTGTCATGGCGTCATCGAGCGCAGCCGGATAGGGGTGATCCGGGGGCATGCGATAATCGACTGAAATTATCTTAAACCGCCCGAATCCAGCCATAAAGATCGCCTCACGGGTCCCTGCCTCCCCAGGGAAGAACACGTAACAGCCGCCATGCACATGGACGAGCAGCCGGTTACGGTTCTCCGGCGGGATATTCTCCGGCGTAACCATGTAGGCCTTCACCTCATCGATCGTCAGCGGTTCCACCTTGACATGCAGTTCCTGACGTAGCGCTGGCAGCGTTTGCATCGTACCAGCAGCAGAAGCATTGACTTGTGCTTTCCATTCATCTGCCGTTTTTGGAATCACGTTCCACGTCGGATTCAGCGGCGCTGCGATCAGCTTCTGCATTTGGGGGCTGACCGTGTCAGGAACTGGAATCGTGCGAGCGGGCAGATCGCGCGGTACTGGTGTTTGGGCTGTAGCCATATTTACCCCATACGGTACACCGATTAGGACTGCGCTCAAAAGTAAAGCTGTAAAAACGCGATATGACACGAACGACTCCCCATTTCTATTGACTCCGGAACCTGAGTTGAAGGGTGGCTGGCCCACCTTTACGTTTTTTGTAAAGGTGGGAATTCATGCTGCTGAGGTGAGGGATTTTGATTCTGACCCACGACGTCGGTTGGGTCTGGCCACTTTTACTCTCTTTTAATTTAATTAACGGCTAGTCCAGGATTTCAGCATGGCTTTTTACGCCGGGAAAGGCGTGCATTCATGCCACGGTGACAATCTGGACTCTTACCTTGCCGGATTCATCCACGTCCCGCGCGATGGAGCCAAATGAGCCGTCACCGACCGTATTCTGTGATCTCGCCATCTACCGAAACGGCGACGTATTTGTGCGTCTCCGCATCCCGGAACTGGACAACCTGATGCTTCTCCCGAGCGAGCTGCCCCCATCGGCTGGGCTTGTCCCGGTTTTGTTCGATGGCTTCGAACTTTCGCCCATTCAACTCGAATTGAACCGTGCGCCAGCGACCGCTGCCAACCCTCTTAATCTTCAGTTTCTGATTTTCCAAAACCACAGCTTCGTTGTTCATTAACCGAGCCGCCACATCTCGAAGAATTTGCTGCTCAAGCGGCATAAACTTCCCACTTTTCGTTCTAAACACGGGCTCGATGGCATTTACCAATCGCTTTTGTCACGATTCGTGCCACTGTAACTATCTTGATTCTGCCTAGCGGGTATCCTCAGTCTCCCTTCAACATTTCCATCACGCGGTCAAAATCGTCGAGGTTCGAATACTCGATAACGATTCTGCCGCGTCCCTTTCTGTCGCTAATCTTTACTCGCACGCCCAATATTCTTTCCAATTCAGATTGGGCGGCACGGACGTTGGCGTCAATTGGTCGCGCCGGGGGTCCCTGCGGACCATTGCCCTCATTGCTCAAAATCATGTCGTCGACCACCTTTTGGAGGAAGACGACGGAATAGCCGGCACTCACGGCATTGCGCGCGATTTGCTCGATTTGCGCCGGGTCAGAAAGTTGCAGCAGAACCCGCGCCTCGCTGAATCCCAACTTGCCTTCGGCCAGGAGTTGCTGCACGCTCTGCGGAAGCCGAAGAATCCGCAAATAATTTGCCACCGATTCGCGCGACACGCCAGTGCGTTGTCCGATTTGCTCCTGGGTAAGCCCGAATTCGCGACTCAACCGATAAAAAGCATTCGCCTGCTCCAGGCAGTTGAGGTCCTGGCGCATCAAGTTTTCAACCACGGTCATTTCCGCCGCGTGCTGATTAGAGACGGCCCTCACAATGGCGGCAATCGTAGTTTTGCCCGCCATTTTCGAAGCGCGCATGCGGCGCTCGCCGAGGACCAACACGAATCGGCCGTTCTTGCCGGGACGAACCACAATGGGCTGAATCAATCCGCTCGTCTCGATTGATCCCGCCAGTTCCTGGAGCGCAGATTCGTCGAAGTTTGTGCGCGTTTGGTATGGGTTGGCGTCGATCTTATCCAACTCAACCTGCTGCACCTCATCGCCGGGCGCACGGGGCGCTGGAGCGGCCGCAGCACCGCTCTGGCCCGTGTCCTGCCTTGCATCTCCGTCTGAGATTATGGCAGGAGCGACGGGAGACACTATGCGCGGACGTCCCGGAAGCAACGAATCCAACCCACGGCCCAATGCCCGTCGCTTGTCCGAGTTTTTCTCGCCAGTTGGCTCGGCGGATTTTTCTCCGGTCAGCGTTATCTTTTCAGCAGTCGTCATTTCAGCTCCAGAAGTCAAATTTGGCGGTAGGTTCTAGCGATCCGCAATGTTGATCGTGATTAATTTGTTTCGCTCTCTCCAGCGCTTCCAGCGTGGCGCGTTGACGACTTGCTTCTCTTCTTCAGCCGTTTGAGCCGGAAGATAATGTCCGAGAATTTCCGTGGCGAGCTCGATGTAGCTTTCGGCCCCTCTAGACTTTACGTCGTATAGCAGCACTGGTTTTCCATGGCTCGGCGCTTCCGCCAGACGCACATTTCTTGGAATCGTAGTTTTGCAAAGTTTATCGCCAAAATAGCGCTTTAGCTCTTCGGTGACTTGCTGGGCAAGATTGGTTCGATCGTCGAACATGGTCAGAATCACGCCTTCGATCGCCAAATCTGGGTTGAGACTAGCGCGGATGCGCTCAATTGTGTCCAAAAGCTCCGAAACGCCCTCCAGCGCGAAGTATTCTGCCTGCATGGGAATGAGGACGGAATCCGACGCAGCAAGCGAGTTCAAGGTCAACAGATCGAGGGCTGGCGGGCAATCCAGCACGATGAACTCGAACTTCGATCGCAATGGCTCGATCGCACTGCGCAGGCGAAACTCACGGCCTGCCACGTCGACCAATTCGAGATTTGCGCCAATCAGGTTCTTATGCCCGGGGATAAGCCAGAGCTTCTTTAATTCTGTCTGTTGCAGCGTGTCTTCAGCCGCAGCCTCGCCCATAAGAAGATGGTAAGTGCTGAGCCTTGCTGGATCTTTGGCGAATCCCAAGCCGCTGGTGGCGTTGGCTTGAGGATCGCAATCGATTAGCAGGGTTTTTACGTCGGCGGCGGCGAGCGAAGAGGCAAGATTGATGGCGGTCGTAGTTTTACCGACCCCGCCCTTCTGGTTGGCGACAGCGATAACGCGTCCCATGATTTATTTTGGAGAACCGAGAGTTAAGAGCACCATATTCCAAGATGCGCGGAATTGGCAATGCCGGTTTTCGGTGCATTTGGTTTTGCAGGAATGTTCCACGTGGAACATGGCGGCTGCTCCACGTGGAACATCGTAATTCGTCCCACTTCGCGGGATAAATCGTGCAATCAATTCCCGAGCGCGAGACTTTTCCGAGGTGCATCCCACTAGTTGCTTAATTAGATTCTGTATTGACCCTGTTTACTATTCCGACACTCAAAATACGGGATTCGGACAGCGGCATTAATTCCGGTTCTAGCCAAGTTAGGGGAGGACTTGGAACAGATTTGCTACGTGCAAGCTGATCCTTGGAGATTAGAAGGGCGATTTTCCCGCCTGACTTTACAAGTTTTATTGCTGCGAAAACGGCGTCCTCGAAATTGTCGACAGCGCGCAAGGTCACGACGTCGGCCTCTCCGGTAAAGACCTCTGCCCGGCCGGCAAAGACCTCTGTTTTGCTCAATCGGAGGGTCCGAATTAGCTCACGAAGAAAGGTGGCTTTTTTTTGGTTCGACTCGATGAGAGTCATGTGAATATCGGGAGCCCAGATCTTTATGGGCAATCCTGGGAAGCCAGCTCCCGATCCTACATCGATAACGTCCAGCTCGTCCGTGCAGGAAAGGAGGTGTTGCGCGGCAAAAAGCGATTCGCCGAAATGACGTGTGATTATTTCCTCGGGATCGCGTATGGAAGTGAGATTCATGCGGGCATTCCAGCGCAGTAACATATCTAAATAGATGGATATAGTAGACAATGTGGGTTGAGGCAAAAGTGCTCCTCCGCCTGGTGAAAGGCCCAAGAACGGATGCAGCAGATCAGCGATGCGAAAAGATTCCATTGGACTTGATTGCGATGGTGAGTCGAGTCGGCTCAGTCCCTCAGTGCTAAACTGACTCTGCTCGCGCCAAACGGTAGCAGACGCGAATAGGACCAGCTAAAACACCCTTAGCGAATCGGCCAAACATGTTACTTTTCTGTCCAGTTGAAGAACGGCATCGGCGGCGGCAATTCGGGAACTCCGGAATTATTTGCGTATGTGGCCCAAGTTGGCTTGTATTCTTCGGATTGGTCGCCCCATACGCTCCATCCGGGCCGCGGACCTCGGGCGAAAAGCTCAAGATAAGGGCCCGGGCTGCATGATTCGATTATCCCGTAAGTTTCGTTCGGCTTTCTCGAGTGTTCACGTTTCTGCGTGCGAATAATATTGACCTGTGTGCGTCCGGGCGGGAGTGTTCGGCAGTTTGCTCCGCGAACTCCGAACAGAAGTAGCTCGGTGGTATTCCTAAAATAGAAACCGACACCGCGACCGTCCGGGCCGCCGTCTTTCCGAACCTTGTGCCAAACAATATTCCCCTTGTACTTAAAGCCCCATGCCTCTAGAACCTGAAGTCCCTGTGGCAGCAGAGATTCGGGACCCAAAGATATAAATGTGCCGTGGGCTCTATGAGTTGATTCACCGGTAGGGAGAGAATTTCTGGCAAGCCTAGAGTCCCATATCTAGACAGGCGGCGATGTTCAGGGGCAATTTTTCCGGTTCGATTTTGAAACTGCCACGGTGGATCGGCGAGAATGGTGCGATAGAGATTTCCCTTCAGACGTTGCAGTAGATCTTTACCCACTGTGCTGTTTGTCATACTGCTCCCAGTCGGAAATCACGGACGATTTAATTCCCAAAGCCAAAACCGGACAGCCACCGCTGCGGCCAGCTTCTAAACGATAAATCAGTTTATTCATCCATGTGTGCTCGCGCCATACCTATTTCGAATCAACCTCGGCTTGCCGTCCGGTTTCAGTGATAGCTTCCCATTCTTGTCCAACACTGGACCAAGTGTCGCAAAAACCTTGTTCAAATTCCGCGCTTCGAGTCAACAAGACTCCGGCATCGATCACATCACAATCGTAAAACGCGCGAAATGCAGCTAGATCACGATCAAAGGTTTGTTCTTTGCTATTCCATTCGATGTCAAATGCTACTCTGCCTTTCACGTAATCTATTTTATGGCCGTCGATGTAGCCTTTTTTTGTAATTGATCCTTCTTTTAGGACTTCAAGTTCAGCCTCCTCGCCCTCGACCCCCTGTTTGGGCTTGCCGGCCACCAGTCTTACGTGCAAATCTCCGCTGATTCGGGTTTCGTACCATTTCAACGGACGCAAAAGGCTCGTAATTCGTTTCGGTATATCGGATTGATTTCCGCCCGGCTTCGTTATGTCAGCAAGAGTCAGTCGAAAGATACGAAGGGCATTCATTATTTCGGCAAATTCTTGTGCACAAGAATTTGCAAGAATCTCTACCGCATGGCGATGATTTCGTACTTCGTAAAGCCTCAAAGTATCGTCTGGCAGATATGATTCGTGCGCTTTCGGGTCCATTCAGATCCTTCATTGGCGTGAATAAGCGAAGAATATCCACTATGGTCTCCATCTGCAACTGGCGAGTAGGATTCTGTCAAACTCTGCGTGGCGCAAGCAGCGCAGTCCATGACGGCGGCTATCAGAGACGGAGAAAGTTCGCCATAAGTTTTTTGCCTTCGTTGGTGAGCACGCTTTCAGGATGGAATTGCACGCCTTCGACGGGAAAGTGGCGATGCCGCAAGCCCATGATAGTGCGTGATCCATCGCGCTCAATTGTCGAAGCGCTAATTTCCAACTCCGGCGGCAGATCTTTCTCTTCGACGATCAAAGAATGGTAACGCGTCGCCGTCATGGGGGACGGGAGGTCTTGGAAGATCGTCCGCGAGTCATGCTTAATCTGGCTGGTCTTGCCATGCATCAGGTTGGGAGCGCGCACCACCTTTGCTCCGAATGCCGCGCCCAGAGCCTGATGTCCCAGACATACTCCCAGGATTGGAAGCCTGCCGGCGAAGTGACGAATGACTTCAATGCTGATTCCTGCGTCCTGCGGCGTGCACGGGCCGGGCGAAATTACGATTCGCTCAACGCCCAAGGCTTCGATTTGGCCCACCGTAATTTGGTCATTACGACGGACGACTACTTCCGCGCCGAGTTCGCCCAGGTATTGAACCAGGTTGTAGGTAAATGAATCGTAGTTGTCGAGAATGAAAACCATCTGCTTTAGCTTATCGTAAAGTTGCCAACGTTTGGCCCTGCCGCTTTACCGATTGGCTGGCGTTCTATAAAATCAATTGTTTGCCGCCCACATTGAAGCCGCACGCCGTTCCTTCCGAGTTTGAGTCGGCAATTTATCTATGAAGATTCACGAGTATCAAGCTAAAAATCTTTTGAAGAAGTATGGCGTAGCGGTGCCGCGCGGAGAAATGGCCAGTACCATCGACGAGGCGCGATTAGCTGCCGAGAATCTCTTTGCATTTGGAGCGACCGGAGTAGTGGTGAAGGCGCAGATTCACGCGGGCGGGCGCGGCAAGGGCGGCGGGGTAAAGATTGCCAAGTCCGTGGACGAAGCGGCGGAGTTCGCGGCGAGAATGCTGGGCATGGATTTAGTGACCCATCAGACTGGGCCCGAAGGCCGAGTTGTGCGGCGCCTACTAATCGAGGAAACTCTTCCAATTGAAAAAGAACTTTATCTGGGAGCGGTAATCGATCGCGCCGAAGCCAAGCCGGTGTTCATGGCGTCGCGCTCCGGTGGCATGGAAATCGAACAGGTTGCGGAAGAGAATCCGGCCGCGATTCTCAAAGAATACATCGACCCGGGATTGGGGCTTGAGCCGTTTCAAGCGCGCAAGCTGGCGTTTCAGCTGGGCTTGGCGCCCAAGCAGATCAACGAAGCCGTGAAGTTCATGACCGGGCTGTACAAAGCATTTCACGAAACCGATTCGTCTCTGTTGGAGATCAATCCATTTGTTACTTGCACCGATGGGCGGCTGTTCGCGCTGGATGCGAAGATGAACTTTGACGACAATGCGATGTTCCGCCATTCCGATCTCAAGGAATTGCGCGACGTTGCGGAGGAAGATCCGCTCGAAGTTGAGGCTTCCAAGTACGGGCTGAATTACATCAAACTCGATGGCAACGTGGGATGCATGGTGAACGGCGCGGGCCTGGCGATGGCGACGATGGACATCATCAAATACGCGGGCGGAATGCCGGCGAATTTCCTGGACGTGGGCGGCGGGGCGAATGCGGAGCAGGTCACGCACGCGTTTGAGATTTTGCTCAGCGATAAAAGCGTGAAGGCAGTTTTGATCAATATTTTTGGCGGCATTTTGCGCGTGGATACCCTGGCCAAAGGCGTAGTCGAAGCGGCGAACAAGACCAAAATTCAGCTTCCCATCGTGTTGCGCCTCGAAGGCACCAATGTAGAAGAGGGCCGCGAAATTCTGCGGCAGTCGGGATTCGATTTTATTGTCGCTGAAACTATGAAAGACGCGGCCGAAAAAGTTGTGGCGGCGGCGAGATAAAAATATGAGCATTCTGGTAAATCGTTCGACAAGGGTAATTGTGCAGGGCCTGACCGGACGGGAAGGAACTTTTCACGCGAAAGGCTGCGCGGAATACGGCACGAATATTGTTGGAGGGGTAACTCCGGGAAAGGGTGGAACGACGCACGAAGGCTGGCCGGTATTCAATACTGTGCAGGAGGCGGTCGACAAAACTGCGGCGGATGCTTCCGTTATTTTCGTGCCTCCGCCGTTTGCCGCCGACGCGATCATGGAAGCGGCTGACGCCGAGATTGAACTCATCGTCTGCATCACCGAAGGAATTCCGACGCTCGACATGGTGCGGGCGTGGGAATATTTGCAGGATCGGCGTTCGCGGCTGATCGGTCCTAATTGTCCGGGGATTATTTCTCCGGGAAAATGCAAGATCGGAATTATGCCGGGACGAATTCATCTTGAGGGCCCGGTGGGAATCGTGTCGCGCTCTGGGACGCTAACTTACGAAGCCGTTTATCAATTAACAACGCGCGGTATTGGGCAATCGACAGCGATCGGGATTGGCGGCGATCCGATAATCGGCACGAGTTTCAGAGACGCGCTTGAATTATTTAATCGCGATCCGCAGACCGAAGCGGTAGTCATGATTGGCGAAATTGGCGGCGCGGCTGAAGAAGCGGCTGCGGAATATGTAAAGGCACACATGCGCAAGCCGGTCATAGGATTTATCGCTGGGCAAACGGCTCCGCCGGGACGGCGCATGGGACATGCGGGAGCGATCATCTCGGGTGGCAAGGGAACTGCGGAAGAAAAGATTAAAGCAATGGAAGACGCTGGCATCAAGATGGCGAAGTCTCCTGCGCAAATTGGGGAGACGGTGGCCGCGGCTATGGGCGTGGCCGCTTAAGAATTGCGCAATTTATCGAGGACTAAATCGAACTATGAAGACTTTGCAACGCACTTTTACCATTGTGAAACCGGATGCGGTGCGCAGGAACGCCGTGGGCGACATTATCGAGCAATTTGAGAAGAATGGTTTTCGTATTCTGGCGATGAAGATGCTTGAAATATCGAAGCATCAGGCGGAGCAGTTTTACGCGGTGCATGCGGCGCGTCCGTTTTTCAGTTCGTTGACTGAGTTCATGTCGAGCGGGCCGATTGTGGTATTGGCGCTGGAAAAAGAAAATGCGATCGCAGACCTGCGCAAGTTGATGGGTGCGACTAATCCGCCGCAGGCTGAAGAAGGGACCATCCGCAAGAAGTGGGCGAGCAGCATTGAGCATAACGCCATTCATGGTTCGGATGGCGATGATACGGCGCGGTTTGAATTGAGTTACTTTTTTGCGGGGTATGAATTGGCGCAGTGATTTGTTTGCGCGAATTCCCACCCCGCCGCTGACGTCATCCAGAGCTTGCGAAGGATCTGGCGCGATTCGAGTTTGCCGTCGGCATCTTGCCACTGCGCGCGAGATCCTTCGCGGCCTGCGGCCACTCAGGATGACGGTCAAAACATAAATTAGGCGGATCAGCCCAGCGGTTCGTACAAATGGCCTTCGACTCGGTCGGCGACTTTCGGAAGATCTTTTTTGGCGTGTTGCAGGAAATGCGGCGAACCGCGGTGAGCTTCCAGCGCGGCGTCATCTTTGTATTGCTCGTAGATAAAAAAGCGGCGCGGATCGGTTTTGTGGCGATGAACTTGATAGGTGACGCATCCGGGTTCTTTGCGAGATTCCTCGGTCAGCTTGGCCAGCAAGGCCGCGACTTGGGCTTCGCGTCCGGTTTTCGCCATCCACGTAACTGCCAGTACGATCATTGCGCACCTGCTTGCTGAATTTGATTTCTAGTCGGTTAGAGATTTTAATTGCGCCGCGAACTCGTCTACGAACATCGTTTGTTCGCGTCCGGGACCGGTGGAAACCATGCCAATCGGAACACCGCTTTCCTTCTCCAGAAAATCTAAATATTCTCGTGCCTTGGCGGGAAGCTTTCCGATGTCGGTGATCCCCTCGGTTGAACTTTGCCATCCCGGCAGAACTTTGTAAACACATTCAATGTTGTCGTACCCACTGGCGTGGGCGGGAATTTCGTTGGTGTGTTGTCCATTAATCTTGTACCCGACGCATACCGGGATCTCGGCGAATTCGTCCAACACATCAAGTTTCGTGACCACCAGCCATGACATTCCGTTAATCATGCCAGCGTAGCGCAACAGTGGCAAATCGAGCCAGCCGCAGCGTCGGGGGCGGCCGGTGACCGCCCCATATTCGTTACCTCGTGCGCGCAACAGGTCACCATTCTCGTCTAAAATTTCAGACGGAAATGGGCCACCACCGACGCGGGTGCAATATGCCTTCGTGAGACCGATCACTGTATTGATTGCGGTCGGAGGAACGCCGGTCCCGGTGGAGGCTCCGCCGGAGGTCGCGCTCGATGAGGTGACGAATGGGTAAGTTCCGAGATCGATATCGAGCATCGTGCCCTGCGCGCCTTCGAACATCACGGACTCGCCGCCGGCAATCGCGCGATTTAGCAACACGGCAGTATCGCAGACGAAGGGAGCGATCTTTTCGGACGCGGCCGCATACTCCGCATACATCTTGTCGGGGTCGATGGGCTCGGAATTGAAGAGGGCGTGCGCGATCATATTTTTTTCGCGGCAGGCATTTTCGATGTGAGTCTTAAGCAATTTCAAATCCAGGAGATCGGCGACGCGCAGGCCGCGGCGTCCCATTTTGTCCTCGTATGCGGGACCGATTCCGCGGGAAGTGGTGCCAATCTTCACGCGGCCCGGAGCATTCTCGGATGCCAACTCGATCATGCGGTGATACGGGAGAATCACATGAGCCCGGTCGCTGACGAAAAGACTTCCGTCGATTTGTACGCCGGTTTCGCGCAGTGCCGACACTTCTTTTAAGAACGCGATTGGATCAAGCACCACGCCGTTGCCGATGACGCTGCGGCATCCCGCCCGCAATATTCCACAGGGCACCAACTGCAAAATAAATTTCTTGCCATTGATGATTACGGTGTGGCCGGCATTGTGTCCTCCGGCGTAGCGGGCGACGACGGAAAATTTCTCCGAGAGGACGTCGACTATCTTGCCCTTGCCCTCGTCTCCCCATTGCGCGCCGATGATGACCGCGGTCTTGCCTCGCTTCAATGCCAGCTCCGTGGAACGGGATGTCGCGGCCATCCAGCCGCATTACGGGGTCGCACACACTCGTCGCTCGCGGCAACTGGGCGAGCAAATTACTGGGATTAAAGGAAGCAGAGGTGTACCAGAAATGATAACTCGGTCGTTGCCGGTTGAGCAAACACAAGTACGCGAGGCATTGTAGCGTCGGAATTAATGGCAGGTGGATCTGCGTCCTCGCCGGCTGCCGCCAAACATTACTTCTGGTTACAACGGCGCTCCCGCGAGACTAGCCTTGCCGCCCAAAGGTTTATGCCGATGGAAAGGCCGAAGAAAAGACCGCGCAGTCCATCGTTCCAGGCATTGCTGATAGTCGCTAAAGGATTGATTTTGGGCGATAGCAGGGCAAAAACCAGAAACATCATCCCAATGGGGATTAAGGTAGCGCTTTCCTTCATGCGATCACGAAAAATCATTGGTCAATCCTACGCCTAGTTTATTCGGTTTGTAGACGCCAATTCAATAGGCTCAAGAGCTAATCATTTATTTAAAGATTCTGCGGCGGCGAATTTCAGCCGCTTGTCGCATAAACTAACATTCGTGCCTGAGCTTCCGGAAGTCGAAACCGTCGCGCGTGGGCTTGCGGCACGCGTTGCGGGAGACATTATTGAATCGGTGTGGTTGGGATCGAAGCGCGAGCCGCTGAAGTCGCCGGCGGCGCAAATTGTTGCGACGCTCGAATCGAGCCGGATGATTGGCGTCCGCCGGATCGGCAAACATATCGTGTTTGATTTGGATCGCGTGGCGCGGACGCCCTCGTCCGCGAAACTGCATAAATCAAACGCTAAGAAACGCGGAAGCAATCGCGGCGTGAAATTAAATTCACAATGGATCGTGCACCTAGGAATGACTGGCCAGCTTCTGCTATGCGAGCCGGGTTCAGAAATTGCTAAACATACTCACGCGATTCTGACTCTTCGTTCGGGCCGCGAATTGCGTTTTGTGGATCCGAGACGTTTTGGCCGGTTAAGCGTTGCCACAGATTTCGCGGCGGCGGGGGAGGAGCCGCTGCTAGTCGATTTAGAAAAGTTCGTTGAAGTTTTTCACGCTCGCAAAACTCCGATTAAAAGCGCACTGCTCAATCAGAAATTGTTGAGTGGCGTGGGGAATATTTATGCCGACGAATCCTTATTTCGCGCCGCCGTTCGCCCCCGGCGGCGCGCGTCGTCGCTGACGAGAGAGGAGCTACGGCGGCTCTTTCTCTCCATCCAGGAAGTTTTGAAGGAGGCGATCACAGCGGGCGGATCTTCGATTTCGAATTATGTAAACTCAGCCGGGGAAGCGGGATTTTTCCAGCTCCAGCACCGGGTCTACGGACGCGAAAGCGAACCATGCCTGGTCTGCAAGACTCCCATCAAGCGCATCGTCATGGCCGGGCGTAGCAGCCACTATTGCCCGAGATGCCAAAAATAAACCTTAACCTGAGAGTGATAACCTAGAAATCTTCATGCCTAACTTTTCTATTGGAGTCGATCTCGGCGGGACGAACCTGCGCATTGCAGCGGTGGCTGAAAATGGAACGCTGCTGGAGAAAGTTACGCTGGGCACGGAAGTGTCGCGCGGCCGGGCCTCTGTCATCAAGGATATGTGTGGCGCGATCAGCCGATTGGCGGAGCAGTACAAAAAGAAATCGAAACTAGCGGGCGTCGGGATAGGAATTCCGGGAATCGTTGACGTGCAAACTGGGATCATGCGCGAATCGCCAAATCTGCCGGGGTGGGCAGGGGCTTTCGTCAAGAACGAGATTGAAGAACATCTGCATGGCCGTGTGATCGTTGAGAACGACGCCAATGTCGCGGCGTTGGGCGAGAAGTGGTTGGGAGCGGGGAAACGCGTCGAGCATCTCGCGATATTGACGCTCGGCACCGGCGTGGGTGGAGGATTGGTACTGAATGGGCGCATATGGTCGGGCATGTCCGGAATGGCCGGCGAGGCAGGTCACACGACCGTAGTGCCAGACGGCGTGCTCTGCGGTTGCGGGAATCGGGGATGCCTGGAGCAATACGCTTCCGCAACTGCGATTGTGCGGATGGCGAAGGAGGCGGCGAAGGCGGGCACTCGAGGCCTGCGGTCCGCCGCGGGCAGCGATGCGGAGTTCAGCGCGCGCGCGATTTACAACCTGGCCATCCAGGGTGATGAAGACGCCAAGAAAATATTTCGCGAGGTCGGGCGTTGCATTGGAATCGTTCTTGCCGGTCTGGTGAATATTCTCAATCTTCCGATGTACGTGATTGGCGGAGGCGTGGCGAGCGCCTGGGAAGCTTTTGCGCCCTCCATTTTCGAGGAGTTGCGTGCGCGCTCGATGGTCTATGCCGCAACTGCTCCCGAATCTTTGGAATTCGATGCGCTGGGGGCTTCCGGGAAAGTGGAGTCGTCGGGACCGAGCAAAACGATCATCACACGATCACTGCTGGGCAGCGACGCCGGACTGTACGGAGCTGCCCGGCTTCCCATGATTATGGGTTCGTAGCGCGGATTATTTTTGCCGCCGATTTTAACTTTGAGATGTCTTGCGGCGTGAGGCGGCGAAATTTGCCGGGATGCACGTCGAGTTCGAGCGGACCATAGCGCACCCGCTTAATTTTTTCCACGTGATGTCCGATCTCCTCGAACATGCGGCGGATTTGACGATTGCGGCCCTCGATTAGCGTGACCTCATACCAGGGATTGTCAGCCTCGCGAATAATTTGGACTTTGGCGGGTGCGGTTCTAACCCTGCGTCCATTGCCGGAAGAAATGGATAAACCCGCCCGCAGGCGGGCGAGCCCATCCGGGGACGGTGTTTTAGCCACCTTCACCAGATAAGTTTTTGGGACGTGCGAAGCGGCCTTCATCAAGAAGTTGGCGAAGTCGCCGTCGTTGGTAAGTAGAAGCAATCCTTCGCTCGCGTAGTCGAGGCGGCCAACAGGATAAACGCGAGCGCCAACGCCGTGAAGCAAATCCATCACCGTGGGACGGCCCTCCGGGTCGCGGAGCGTGGTTACGTATCCTTTGGGCTTATTCATCAATAAGTAAATATGCCGTTCCGGGCCTTGGAGCAACTTTCCGTTGACGCGAATATGGTCCTTTTCAGGATCGGCTTTGCTGCCCAGTTCGGTGACGATCTGTCCGTTGACCGAAACCAAGCCTCCGGAAATAAGTTGTTCGGCTTTGCGGCGGGATGCGATGCCGGCAGCAGCGATTATTTTTTGAAGGCGTTCAGGCGGCATGGATTTGCGTTTATTTCTGGAGTCTAGATGGCGGGTTCGTCATTTTCGTCATCACTGGTGTTGGCTGATTGTTGAGCGAATATCGGCTCGTCGTCTTCGGTATCGAAAATGGGCGGTTCGTTGATGGACGTCCTGACCGCGGATTCTGGCGCACTCAACGGTAACATATCGCTTTGGAACGACTCGGCCACCAGCTTTTCAAATTCCTCCATGCTCGGAAGTTCGCTTACGTCTTTCAATCCGAATCGCAGGAGGAATTCTTTTGTCGTCTTGTAGAGGATTGGTCTGCCGATCACGACTTTGCGCCCGGCAGTCGTAATCAATTTCCGGTCGAGGAGGGTGGCGATGACGCCGCTGGAATCGACGCCGCGAATCTCGCTGATTTCCGGAACCGTGACGGGCTGCCTATAAGCGATTACGGCGAGCGTTTCAAGCGCGGGTAGCGACAAACGAATCGGCGGTTTTAGGCTGCGGGCGAATGCGCGCACGAGATCATGCTGCTCGGGTTTTGTAGAGAAACGGTATCCACCGGCGACTTGGCGGATTTCGATGCCATGGGCCGAGCCTGCATATTCAGCGGTCAATTCTTCCAAAGCGACTCGCACCTGGGATTTGGCATCTGCATCGGCTGCACCCTCGGCAGCAATGGATGGCCTTACCAGTTGGACGATTTGGTCCAGCGAAATTGGAGTATCCGCCGCGTAAATTATGGCTTCGAGTTTGGCCTTGAGACTCATTTAAAACACGTCTGCAACTTTAAATTATTTCCGTGTCATGCTGCGCGATTTGACAGCCGAGGGCGGCTGTCCCTACGCACTTGAGCCGTCGCCCAGCTACGGGCTTGCTTCAAGTTAGGGCAAAATCCTGCTTTAACGGTCTTGGCGTTAATAGGGATCCTTCGACTCCGCAAAACAATTTGCACGCGAATTGTTTTACTGCGCTCAGGATGACACCGAAAACGAAATCCTACCCCCAGTCGTCTCTTACCGCGGCTTGCTCTGACATTACGGCGTCAAATCCGCTGTGCTTGCGCAGCAAAATTTCACCGAACATGTGGTCCTGCCGCAATTGAATTGCCTGCAACCGAACCAATTCCAAAAGCGCCAAAAACATGCAGACTAATGCCTGGCGCGACTCAATGTTACGTAACAGTTGCTTCAGCCGGATTGGACGATCTTCGACTGACAGCCTGCGCCGCAAATAATCGATCATTTGTGCGACCGTCACCGTTTCTTCGTCTACCTGAATGATGGGCCGGGTACGCAAGCGATCGAGAATCTGCTGAAACGTCTTAACCAGGTCGATGACGTCTGCGGCCATTTCAGGCTCGGCGCCTTCGGCGTCCATGAACTCTTTGATCGCGGGATTCGACCACACCGCTTCTTCGATCTGCTGCTTCTGCATCAGCATCTGCGCGGCTGATTTGAATTTTTCGTGTTCGATCAGGCGGTTGACGAGTTCTCCGCGAGGATCGTCATCCGCTTCCGAAGCGGCAATGGGATCGCGCGGCAATAACATCTTCGATTTAATGTGAATCAACACGGCGGCCATGTAAATAAAATCGGCCGCGACATTGACGTCCAATTCGCGGAGACGCTCAACATACGCCAGATACTGCGCGGTGATTTTAGCGATTGGAATGTCGTAAATATCTATATCCTGCTTGCGGATGAGATCGAGCAGCAGATCGAGCGGGCCTTCGTACACATCGCTGACGGCGACCGCGAAGGGATAATCGTTCTCTTCTTTTTTCGTCGCCTGATGCAGCGAGGAATCGGCGGCATTTACGGACGGCGAAAGTTGTGCCGGTTGCTCCCGCGCGTTCTCCGCAAATTTTAAATTGTGCATCATGTTCTCAGCTACGTTGACTGCTGCTCATTCGAGCTTTCGTACTTCAGAGACATTCCCATCGCTTCTCGCACTTCTTCCATGGTCGCGGAGGCGATCTTCTTGGCTTTCGCGGAGCCAGCCTCCAGAATATCCCAAGCCATGCGCGGGTTCTCTTCGTACTTCCGTCGGCGCTCCTGCATGGGTCGAAGCACCTTCATCAGCGAATCCGCCGCCCACCCCTTACACTGGATGCAGCCTATTCCTGCGGTGCGGCAGCCCGCGTCAACTCTTGCAATTGTATCTGCATCGCTGAAGATCTTATGCAAATCGCCGACCGGGCAAATATCAGGATTGCCAGGATCAGTGCGTCGCACGCGAGCCGGATCGGTGACCATGGTCTTCAACTTTTGCCGAACTAGCGGCTCAGGGTCAGTCAACAGGATCGTGTTGTCGTAGGACTTCGACATCTTGCGTCCATCAGTACCGGGGAGTTTCGCGGCGGGCGTCAGCAGCGGCTGCGGTTCGGGAAAAACCGGCGACTCTTTGCCATAAAACTGGTTGAACCGTCTCGCAACTTCCCGCGTCAATTCCACGTGCGGCACTTGATCTTCTCCGACGGGGACGAAGTCGCCTTTGTAAATAAGAATGTCGGCAGCCTGCAAAAGAGGATAGCCAAGAAATCCGTATGTACTTAAATCTCGTCCCGTAATATTTTCCTGCTGCTCTTTATACGTGGGCACCCGCTCCAGCCATCCCAATGGCGTGATCATGGAAAAAAGCAGATGCAGCTCAGCATGTTGAGGAACGTGCGATTGGATAAATAGCGTGCAGCGCTCTGGGTCGAGCCCGGCGGCCAGCCAATCCAGCCCGACTTCCAGCGAATTTTCTTTTATGCGCGAGGTGTCGGCATAATCCGTGGTGAGGGCGTGCCAGTCAGCGACGAAGAAAAAACACTCGTACTGATCCTGCATGCGAACCCAGTTGCCGAGGGCGCCGACAAAATTTCCTAAATGGAGTTTGCCGGTGGAGCGCATACCGCTAACTACCCGTTTTTTTTGATCAGCGGGAGGCGGCATCAGATTAGCGAGAGAACGGAGTTGAAGATTCCCAGCACAGGATAGATTAATTTGCCCAGCATTCCGGGAGCGAGATAAATCAGGGCCATCAGCGCGAAAATTCCCATGGTGTCATAGATGCGCAGGGCGCTGGCGGGCAAAAAATGACGCAGGACGTGACTTCCGTCCAGCGGAGGAACCGGGATCAGATTGAAGACGCCAAGGACTACATTGATGACCATCAGTTCGTAAAGCAAAAGCGAAATTGGCAACAGCGGAGAGTGCATGCCGGCATCGATCATTCCACGCGGAATTCCGAAAATTATTTCGGCACCGAGCGGCGACGCAATCTTTACGACGGCCAGAGCGATTAATGCGCATGAAGCCAGCAGAAAGTTGCTCACCGGTCCGGCTACAGAGGTCAGGATGTCGTCCATAACCATGTTCTTGAAATTGCGCGGATTCACCGGCGTCGGCTTGGCCCATCCCAGCATTGGAATATGAGCGAAAAGCGCTATTGCGGGCAAAAGAACGGTGCCGACCGGATCGATATGCTTGATGGGATTCAGCGAAACTCGTCCCAGCATCCGCGCTGTCGGATCGCCGAGGCGATTCGCCATCCAGGCATGTGCGGATTCATGCAGGCTGATCGCTAATAGAAAAGCAATCAGCTCAAACACCATGTCAACGTCTTGCAGGGTCATGCCGGTTTGGTTTCGATACTAACATGCTGGCGCGCGCCTCTATTGGTACTGCGGCTGTTCGGAAGGGATCAACACCCATTATTTGACGTGATCACGAACCTCAATTAGTACGCCCCATGGTGGTGCGCGCCAGATCCTTCAGGACTGAAGTCCTTCAGGATGACGTCGAATTCAAATAATCTTCGCGCCGGCTACTTCTTTTCGAATCCTTTGCGGATTTCATCGGGCGCGATTTCTTTCACCTTGATTGGCTTGGCGGGGATTCCGGCGACGACGGTGAATGGATCGACATTCTTCGATGCTACTCCCATGGAGCCCACCATTCCATGCTCCCCAATTTTGACTCCGCTCAAAACCGTGGCGTGGTAGGTGACGCGAGCCTTGGGGCCGATTTCGGTTCTGTGGTTGTCGACAATCATTCCGTCTACGAGATCGTGCGAGTGGGTGTAGACGTTCGCATAATCGGACACCGAACTGCCGGCATGAATAATGAGGTCGCCACGATCGTCGAGCAGAACGAATCTGTGGATGGTGCAATTGTCTTCGACCACGAGGTTATAGCCAAAAGAGACTTCGACGCCATGAAAAAGTTTTACGTTGTTGCCGCAATGCTTGAATATGTGGCGGGCGAGCATCGCGCGCATGCGAAATCCCAGCCAATGATTCAGGCCGAGTGGAGAGCGGTCGTACATCATCCAAAACCAGATTAGCGGTTTGCGTTCGGCGTACTTTACCGCGTCCACATCGCCGTAGTATTCGGGTTCGAGGGTAATGTTTCGAGGATCGAACGAGTAAACTAATGCTTGCGCGGCGAGTGAGTTGGAAGTGTTCGCGGGCTCACCAGCGGTCCCTAAATAGATTTCATGGAGCGTGTCTCGCACTACATCGCTGCGATGTCCGGGATCGGGATTCTGGAACTGTCGATCCAATTCCGCAATCCAGTTTAGAAAATTCTTCTCCGCCTCGGGACTTGGCGTCAGCGGACGATATTCGTAACGGGGCATATCTATGTAGCCTCTTCGATAAGACGATAAAACATAGCACAGTCCTAATGTTCCGATATTTACTTTTGAGTGATGATCAATTTGTGTTCGCCCACTGCGGCTGTGTCAATTTTTTGCGCCAGGGAAAATCGCGAAATCATGCCCAGGTTTGGATATTTAGGTTGCAAAAACTTTTGAATGAATAATTCCAGCACGAAGCGGGGAATTTCAACTCCGTCAAGCATCACCGATTGCACCTCAACCAATCCCTCGCCTCCCGCGCCGCTCGCGTTCGCCTCGACCACAACGTCGTGAATTCCGGAAAAGAGCGACAAGAGCGGATTGCCGGAACGTCGTCCCGCTTTCACCTGATCGAAGTCGATGCGGCATGATGCGGTCACAACTCCCGGGTGTCCCTGAAAGGTGACGGACTGCACGCCCTCAGGCAATTTGACTTTGCCGGCGGCGAAATACGCATTGATTTCGTTTTCTGAAAATTCGCTTGGCCGCGAATCGGGATGGGCCAACGCAGCGTTTTTTTCGATATGTTGCAGCTTGGCTGCGGCACGGTTCGCGGCAGCATCCTGACTAGATTCGGCGATTAATGGCTGGGCAGAACCAACTATCAGCGAAAGCAGCAAAACCCAAACCGGCAATCTCATGGCTTCAGAGCTGCCTGCGTTTCAGAGATTGGATTGCTTGAAATGACGGGCGCGCCTAGCGTTCCGGCAATCGTGAACCCGCGATTCCCGGCCCGCGTGAGCTTTAAGTTTAAAGATCGATTCAATGCAGCCGTTCCCGTGACCTGGTAAACGCCGCCATTGGTTTCGATTCTCGCCTCTTCAAAGTCGAGTTCGTGATGGCGAAGAATCAATCTGCCGTCGAAGTGGCGCAACTGCAGCGGGCCGTCGAGATTGGTCAATGCGATATGAGGCGCCAATCCGTCGCGAGCCTCAACTTGGAGAATTCCGGTAGCGGAGGAAAATATTTCAGAAGTGTTCGATCCCGATGCCGACGCGTGATACGTGGCCGTCGCGGTTCCCGATATCCAGTTATCGTGCATGGCGCTTGCGAGCTGTGCCAGCGCCACGTGTTGAAAAGAGCCTTCCCCGCTGTATGCAAAAGGCCGTGCGGTGAAATCGAGCGTCCATTCGCCGATGTGCGTTCCACCCAATGCGGCGGCGCGCAGCTTGGTCAAATGCAGTTTCCCGCGATCTAGCTCGAAGTCGGCGGAAAAATGTGTAGCAGAGAATTTATGTACGAGAATTCGATCGGTTGTGAGATTCCCCGTCGCGCGAAGCCCCAGAAGGTAAGAGGCTTTTTGCGAGGCCATCAAAAACTGGTACCAGGGCATTTGCCCGGTGAATAAAATGCCCAGCCGGTCGGTGGCAATTTCGTCGGCGTGCAGGTTCACCTGAATGGCACATGTCTCCAATACTCCGCAAGGCCGCGGCAACACAAGTGAGCCGTGCCAAGTGGCGCCGCCGAGGGAAGCCGTCAGATTCTGCACGCTTATCTGGTCTGTGTCCAAAAGTAACTTCGCATTGTCAATTTCGAGTGGCGCTTTCAGCCCTGCAATTTTGGCTCGCACGGAATGTAACTCGGCGCTTCCCGTGACCCGCGGAACTTTGAACCCGGACCAATTGTCGGCCAGCTTTAAATTAAAACTCACATCGCCGTCGGCATCGGGATGGGGCGCAGGTATGCCGATGGCGCCCGCCGCCAGCAACAATCGGCGTAGTTGCGCGTCGCCGGCAACGCTGAAAGCATAACCGAAACGAGAAAACCATCCCTGCACCGTCGCGGGGGCGGTTCCTCCCAATGCGATGATGAAAGGACTGACTTCCACGCGCGTTTCCTGCGGATTCGCTGCACCATCCGCTTGCAAAGTCCGCCGGCTAACTTTCTTCGTATGCGTGTCTCTTTGCCCAGGGACGGCTGAAGATACTAGAAAATGGATTCGCGGCAGAGACAGTTGCGCAGGGACGACTTGCGACGCCAACCGGAATTCCGACGTATCGCCACTTCCCTCCCACACTGTAGTTGCCGCATCTTTATCGCGTTCCAATCTGGCCGCGCCATCCACGGTTCCAGCGCTCAGCAGGTCATCCGGGATATCTTTCTTGGAATGACGGGCGAGAGAAATCAGCGCTTGCAATGGCACATCCTGCGCAAACAACGACAACCGGTAAGTTGGCGTCAGGGACACCACCAAATTTCCGTGTAGCGTCAAAGCGCCGTCCCCGACCGGCGATTCGCAAATGATGTTCGAAACCGTGGACGTCGTCGAGCTGTAATTGGCGCCGCATTGAGCGCGCAAACGCATGGCGGAGCCGGCGAGAATATCGTAACGTCGAAAGTCGTCAACTGAAGCTTGAGTCACGACTGCGAGCTCGGCCGGCGTGCCGCTTATTTCGGCCGATAACGCCGCCGTGCCGCGCCATCCCTTATCCCTTCCGTAAATCAGCTTCGTGACTTGTCCTAGTTGGGCGTGTTGCCATTGCACGCTGAAACGCAGAGGCGTTTCATGAAGCGATTTGGCGCGTTGCCAGGTGCCGGCAATTTTCAGCAAACCAGTGTCGAAAAAATTGGAATCGGTGCGGACGGGCTTCGCGGCCACGCGCGCTCCCCAGGAATTTTCGGAATCCTGAAACAGCGCGAAATCCGCTTCGGTAAGGGCAAACTGAGTCTTCTCCATTCCCAGCTTAAAATTGATGCGGCCGCCGTCGGCTTCAATGTAGGGAAATGCGGGCCGTTTTTCGGTGGCTGGCTTGCTCGTAGGAGCCGCAGCCGTATGGGCGGAACGGTCAAGCAGATATTCGAGATTCCAATGACCGCTGGCATTGCGGACGAGATTCAGGCTGGGTTCGGAAAGACTCAACCGCGCTATTTCGAGGCGTCCACGCAGCAACGATGTAATTCGCAGCGATGCGATAACTTCGTCGGAGCGCAAAACCGGTTCCAGGCTGAAAGCGGGATCGTCATGAACTACGAAATTTTCGAGCTCAAAACCGGGCTGGGGAAGAAGCCGCAAACTTGCGGACGAAATTTCGACCTGCCGGCCGATCGCGCTGGAAATTGAGCGCGCGATTCGGGTGCGCAAGCTGCCAACACTGGGCCGAATAATAAACAGCGCCAGCATGGCAGTACCAACTAACGCCGCCAGTACGCGCCTGGAGCGGAACCACTTCACCGTACCACTCTTAAAGTGCGGCTCCAGCGCGTCTCGTCAAAGAAATGAATAATCACGTGAGCCAGGAACCCAAGCCGTTGGCTGACTTCTTTCTCCTCCCACTGATTGGGCGGAGTTTCAAACGACCAGTAAATAAACATCGGCCTGCCAATCACATTCTCCTTCGGAATAAAGCCCCAATATCTGCTGTCGAGGCTGACATCACGATTGTCGCCCATGCCGAAATAACTGTTCTCGGGGACGACAAGATCCCCATCCTGAATATGTTGCGGGAGGGTCAGCGCCCAGTCCGCGTTCACGTTGTATGTATCGGAAGGAGGAACGGCCGGAAAATTATCGCGATAGGGATCATAGAAGTGATTGGGGCTGGTGATGACATAAGGTTCATTCAACTTTTCGCCGTTGCGATAGACGACACCATCGCGCAAGTGGATGCGGTCGCCGGGAATTCCAATCACCCGCTTCACTACATATAGCCCGGGTTCGGCAGGATGCAGAAATACAAAAACGTCGCCGCGTTTGATGGGGCGATACGGCAGAATCGGGGCAATCCATGAGGTCTTCGGAGCAAATTGAACGCGATTGACGAAAACGTGGTCGCCGATCAACAGCGTGTTCTCCATGGAACTCGAGGGAATTTCAAAAGCCTGCACAATAAAAGTGATAATGAAAAGGCCCGTGACCAGGACCCCGGCGAGCGACGCTAAAAACTCGACTGTGGTCTCGCGCGGCTTTTCCTCTTTTAATTCTTTCTTTGCCACTTCAATCTCTCCTGGCGTATCTATCTATGGTTGAGTCTAGAGTATCCCTAACGAATCTCAAAAACTATGTCGGAACGCGCAGCTAATGGACTATTCGAAAGGTCCGGTCCCAGCGCGTGATTTGGAATAGATGCGTCACCCCATAGGCGAAATGGAAAAGCTTCTCGCCGGCGGTATTCCCGGCTCGAATATTCGGATCCACATCCCGAACCGACCAATAAATTACCAGCGGGCGTCCGACAATATTTTCCTTAGGAACAAAGCCCCAATAGCGGCTGTCCAGACTTTCATCGCGATTATCTCCGAGCACGAAATAATCCCCTTCGGGAACAATCAACTGTCCGTCTTCCACCAGCTTTTTCATCTGCTCCCACCACGCCCCCTCCAACCCGGGCGCAACGATATTCACTCGCGGAAATTCATCTCGAAAAGTATCGTGGCCGGAGGTCGTATAACGCACATACGGTTCGCGCTGCTCCACGCCATTCACATATAATTCGCGGTTCACCAGGCGAATTCGGTCGCCGGGAACCCCCACTACACGCTTTACGAAATGCTCGCTGGGATTTATTGGATAGTGGAATACGATGATATCGCCTCGACGCACCGGCCGGTACGGCAGGATATGTTCCCAAAAATCATCTCCCCCGTAGCGAAGCTTATCCACCAGCAGGTAGTCCCCGATTAAGAGGGTATTCTCCATCGACTCAGACGGAATTTGAAACGCCTGCACGACGAACGTGATCACGAAGATGGCAATAACGACCGTGCTCAACAGAGACTGCACGGAACCGGGCCAGTCGCCATATCTCTCCGCCCGGTCTTTGTGGGCTTCGACTTCTTCCATTACGCCCTGCCCGAATCGAGTTTTGCGGGCCCATCGTCATTGTCAAGACTCCCGTTAGAAATTGCCGTCAGGCGTTCGAGAGCCAGTCGCGCGGACTCCTGTTCCGCATTCTTTTTCGTCGATCCTTCGGCCCGGCCTAAATATTCGATTTTGGATTTATCTTTCGCGTCCGTCAGCCGGGCTTCGACGGTGAAGGTCTTGCGATGATCGGGTCCATCCTCTTTAATCAGAACATATAGCGGTTGCGGTCGACCGCTGGCTTGAAGTTTTTCTTGCAGCGCGGACTTGTAATCTTTCAGGGGGAAGGTTGCGTCGCTGCTGGCAATTCGCTCCAACTCGCGGCTCATAATTTTATGAACGATAAAATTTCGCGCGGGTTCGATGCCGCCGTCGAGATAGATGGCGGCCAAAATCGCCTCCAGGGCGTCGACGAGCAAAGCCGGCTTCTTTCGTCCGCCGGTTTTCTCTTCGCCTTTCCCAAGCCGTAAATAATCGCCCAATTCCAACTGATGCGCGATTTTGACCAAATATTTTTGACTCACCAGATGAGCACGCAGCTTTGAGAGTTCGCCTTCGCGGGAATTCGGAAATCTGCGGCACAGTTCTTCGGCGGAGACGAACCCCAGAACGGCGTCTCCTAAGAATTCAAGCTGCTCATTATCCGCCGCACCGGGATCGTCTGGGGTTTGCGCGTCGTGCGGGGAAATAGCGGACGAATGGGTCAGGGCGCGCTCCAGCAATTCGCGGCGAAGGAACTTGTGGCCGAGCCGCGATTCCAGTTCTGACAAGTCCGGCCGGTTCATTATTTCCACGGGCGATGGTTGGACTTCGTTGGACACTTCTCGACCTTCATCGAATTTCAAATTCGAAGTTTCTGATATCGCCGCGCGTGTGCCAGTTTGTAGCTTACTTGGGCGGTGTGCTCGCTGCCGCGCCCGAAGGTGGATTCACTGCGGGCGCTGGGACGGTTCCGCCCGTGAGTTGCACCAGGCGGTCGCGCTCGTGCCGTGCCGCACTGCCTACTGACGTACTGTCCTGCGTAAGATCCACGGCCTGGTTGGCATATTTCAATGCCTCCGGATACTTTTCCTGTTTATCCAGCGCCAGCGCTAGCCGGAAAATCGCGACCGGATCGGGTTGAGAGGGAAACGCATCGATGGATTTGTGCAATGATGCCTCGGCATCCGCATACTTTTCCTGATCGTATTGAATGGCTCCAATCACGGCGTCAGCCGATGATTTCAGGAATCCTTTATATCCATCCACTTTCTCCTGCGGAGTTCCGGCCGGAATCGTGATGTCAGTATCGATCGTTTCCAAACAGTGCTGCGCCATCTTCAGGGCCTCGGCAAGCCGCTGATCCTTATCGATGTCAGAGTCGCCGGTTTTTTCCACCATCACTTCCGAGACGCCCAGAAGAGCTTCGGGATCGTCAGGATCGATGGCCAGCACTTTGCGTCCCATAGCCATCATTTTGTCTCCATTGTTAGCGGTCTGATAACTATGCATCGCGGTCCGATACAACAGGACGCGCAATTCGCTGGCGGGAAACTTGGCGGCGAAATCGTCGGCGGATTTCTCCATGGCCGCGGGATCGTTGGCGTTTTTGACCGCGGCCTGGTAAGCATCGAACTCGGGCTGGGTTTTTGCCTGTGGGGGACGCTTGCCCTGAGGCGTAGCCGGCATGCTTTGCTGCGGCGTAGCTTGCCCGGTACTCGATGTGGAGGATGACGGTTGCTGCGCGACCGCGAAAGCTGTCAATGCAAAACTTGTCAGTCCAAGCAACGCGACGGCTGTGGCTCCTGGCTTCATGCTTTTCTCCTTGCGTTCTAATTCCAAAATCTAATTCTTAAAATCGGGCAGGCGCGGAATTCTCATTGCGGACGACTAGGCGGCTCGTAGGGCTTTTGCAGGCCATGCTCGGCCGCAGCCTTTACCGCAGGCATGGTCCCACCCGCATCCATGGCCGCGTGGTAATGCAGTAATGCGGCCTCGCGATCCTCTTGCAAGTCGGAAATTCTGCCTAAATAAATGTGCGACCATGCCACGACGGTCGGTTCCTGAGCCATCTCAATGGCTTTCTGGAAATAATTCCGTGCCCCTTCGATGTCGCGATGCATGGCAGCTACTTGCGCCAGGATAAATAACGCACGGCCTGGGTCTTCCTTCTTCTCGTCGAGCGCTTGTTGGGCGAGCTTCTGCGCCGCATCCGCATCGCCGGTAGACAGCTTTCGTTCGGCTTCGATGAGCAGCTTGCGCTCGGATGGCGCCGCAAAATGCAACACTTCAGGATCAGCCTTCGCCGCAAACTGTATTTGCGATATTTGTTTTTTCTCCTTGTCGACGTTGATGTTCGCCAGCATGGTTGGATAAACCGTCGTCAGCCCAACCTGATCTTTTTCGAATTGCGCCAGCGCATTATAGAAGTAGCGGGTGAGGACAAATCCCTGTTCCATCGATTGCTGCACCGCCTGCTGGCGTTCCGCCTCGTCGGCCTTGAACTCACCGGTACGGGCTTCGATGGCGCGAATCAGGCACTCCGTCACCAGCAGCGAAGAATCCGTCTTGAAGCCTTCATCCATCGGAGCCGGCTTCAAGGATTCGAGAAGGGGATCGACTTCCTTTATTGACTTGGGATATTTCAATGCCAGCGGGTCAAGCAAGTAATGCAAATACGTATGCCGGATCTCATCCATTTTGAGCGCCGATCCTGCGGTGGGGGAAATCACTACGTAGTAATCGGAGCCATAATTGCGCGCGTTGGTTTGGCTCGGCGCGACCAGGGGATCGATTAAGACGGTGAAATTGCGACCCAGGTATCCGGTGGAAGATGGCAGCTTCAAATACATCTCGGTCTTGAACAACATTGACGAGAGCGGTTCGTGATACTTGCGGGTGAAGGTAGCGTAAGCCGCGGCGTGACTGGCCCAGATCGAGTGCAGTCCGGCGGCTTCATAAAATTTCTGCACCAGCGGCATAATGCCCACGACTGCGGCGGCGTCTGGAGGCAGGTCGGCATCCTTTACTTTGGGAGTTAATGCCGGAGGAGGATTCAGTACAAGAGCGAGCGAAACGTATTGCGCGACATTGTGCAGGGGATCGGCAACCTGGTGCGCATTATAAAACTCGCACATTTCCTGAGCGGCCTTGTTCGCCAATTCGGATGCGGCGAGTTTATCGGAAACTTCTTTTCTTATCTGCGGCCGCAGAGGATTGGAATTGTCGAGCTCAACATCGTATCCGCAGGCGTTTGCCGCCGTGAGCACCGTGAACATAGTTTCACTGGTGTCAAGCGTGACGCCATTCTTCTGCGCCGGAGAAAACTCCGCCGCCAATATCAAGCAAAGAAAAACCCGAACCCAATAATTCAGGCAACCCCCCAAACTTCCCAGAAAGAGTAGTGCTGTAAGTTTAAGAGGTTCCGAGAGAAGGGTCAAACAAAGACCGGGGGATAGCTATTAGAACGGGAAAACTGCTACACCCCCAGAAATCCCGCGCGAGTCGCGGAGATGCTCGGCAAGAGGTTCAACAGGCTGATAATGGGGGAACCTGACTTGTCAGCAGGGCAACATCACAAATGTGGGACTGAACATAGGTGTGAGTGAAATTGCCTGATAACGACAGTTAGCCGAGCAGGTAGCTCGCACCGACTCCAGATCGCTAGAAGCCGATGTGGATATTGAGATGACCGGGCTGCCCGCCGGAACTGCTGCGGCGGGTGCGCCATGCACAGAATTGTACGCGCTCGTTGTGCCTAATTTGGCTCGCGCTATTATTATGAGGCATGAAATTTAACAAACTCTTGGCGGTCCCACTCGCGATTGCCTTGGGTCTTGAGATAATCGCGCCCGGTGGAGAAGAGCAGCATCCGCACACCGAAGAAGAGATCATTTTGGCACCCGAACCAACAGGTGCCGAAGCTGATGCTCTCGCGCCGTTCGCCACTCCACCTGAGAATCCTTGGCTCTCAGACTGCGCGCTTCGTGTCACGAAGCCTGACGAACTGAATGGCTGGTGGGTGAACAGCATCACGACACGCTCTGGTGGTTTGGTCACCGTCCTACGGACGCAGACTTGCGGGGAAGCGCGGTTCAAAGAGATTGCTGTTATTAAGAACCTGAATATGCCCGAAGGAAAGCAAGAGGTTCCGACGGCTATTTACCTCAACGAGGATTATTGCATCTCGTGGCGGAACAGAAAGATGTGTGAGCAACTCCAAGAATGGCTGTTGCAGCGGGGCGTTACCGCTCATGTTCTACTTCACGTAGGTCACGACAAAGAGCGCCCGCCAGACTACCGGACACTCGCATCCAACTACGCACCAATCTACGACGACGGTGACGGTCCCGGCGTCTAAGTTTTTAAACGAAGGAGTTCATATGAACTTTCGAGGGTCCTCACTGTATTCAGTCCCAGTTCAGAAAAAGTACTTGTCGAGTTGTCCCGCATACGGTAGCCCCCCTAACGCACGCAACACCGTGACGTCGATGGCTTCAAGCTTGTTTAGGACTTCACCGAGAACCTCGCGACCATAAGCCAGCTTCCCATCATGAACGAGGTCAGATCTGGCCCCGAACAGGTTGCCCAAATAAAGGAATCTCTTGACATCGGCTGCCGCTCGCCCAGTGACCTGCGCCAAGTAGTCGCTGATGGGCTGAATATTGGAAGTATCTCGCATGGGAAAGACCTCCAAGACTGTCCACAACCACAAAAACCTTTCTTCTCCGGGCTCGATTGTTAGTGCCCGCGAAAACAGCTTGGACATGAGTGTGTACCGTTGCTCGACATCGGCATCCAGGGCTACCGCCCGGCGGTACGAGTCAAGTTGCTTCTCCAGTTCGATCGGTTCGACTCCTACTGGCGGGGCGGTCATGAGCCAACCGTCGCCAAGGGCTTGCTCAGAGTCGCTCAGCCATCCGCTCCACAGCGCAAAGTTGAACAGCGCGGGTGTGAGGAGTGCCGACAGTTGTGCCACAACCCGATCTATCTGGTCCTCGCAGTATTGACGACGCCCAGATGACTGGTCTGTTCGCGCAATAAGCTCGATGTAGCTGAGATCGCCTGGGCAAGTCTTATCGTCTGTCGTTAACCCAAACCAAACGTCTGGACAAGGTTATCCCGCAAACATTTGGCTATCTTCTAAGGCTCTATCCGTCTCATCCCGAATCCAAGTCCCTTGCCCCGGATGGCACACTCTGTTTGGCCAAAACATACGGTCTTTTACAACGGGCTTCTGTGACCGCTGCAACACCGCGCTACATCGGTAAAGAGACCGACCGGCGGTGGGAGCACGGAGAGGACCTGAGTCTGCTTAGCTTTAGCCCCTCGGAATATTCATCGTCTGGGAAAGTAGCTGACAAAAAGCTCTTAAAACAAATGAGCGGACATTCGATGCGAGAAATGATGCGCAGAACGAGCTTGAGCCAGCACACACTAGAGGCGATCAAAGCCAAAAAGCAAGTGCGCTCGCGAACATTGGCCATTCTGGAAACTGCATTAGCGGTGCCTGGATAGAGCGAAATTGAGGTTATGAGTGTAATGGCGATTTTTCGCCAACAACCGCATAGTTTCCGGATTGCCGACAAACCACCCGCGACCTGTCTGTCACACCGAAAAAATGGCACGATGCCTCAGCGAGTGCACATGACTCATCGCGTTGGGGAGTATGGTGGCGTAGCGTTCGCCGCCGGGCGGCTTCGTTCAAACGCGCTAACTGGACTTTCAGGGATGTAGCGACGCGCTGGAAAAAAGCTCGAAGGACCCCGCTGGTCCGGTCTTCTTGACGCCCCCTTCTCTGCCGGATAGTATCAAGCGCTAACCATGAACCAGGATCCACTCATCGGCCAGTCCCTCCTGCATTACAAGATTTTCCGCAAACTGGGCTCGGGTGGCATGGGTGTGGTGTACGAAGCCCAGGACTCCCAGCTCGGCCGCCGCGTGGCCCTCAAGTTTCTTCCTCCTGAGACGGCCCAGGACAGCCAGTTGCTTGAGCGCTTCCAGCGGGAGGCGCGTGCAGCTTCCTCCCTCAATCACCCGAATATCTGCACCATCCACGCGATTGAGCAACACGAGCGCCGGCACTTCATCGTTATGGAACTGCTAGAGGGGGAGACCCTGGCGCAGAAGATGAACCGGCAGCCTATGGAAATCGACAAGCTGCTGCCGCTGGCGATCCAGATCGCCGATGCGCTCGAATCGGCTCACGCCAAGGGGATCGTGCATCGGGACATTAAGCCGGCGAATCTCTTTCTTACCGAACGCGGACAGGTGAAGATCATGGACTTCGGCCTGGCGAAGGTGAGCCGTGCCGAGCTCGCGCCGGGAGCTTCGTCAGAACAAGGCGTGACCCAGCTCTACAGTGAACTCACTTCTCCGGGCGCGGCCGTCGGCACCGTCTCCTACATGTCGCCGGAGCAGAGCCGCGGACAGCTCGTGGACGCCCGCACGGACCTCTTTTCTACCGGCACGGTGCTCTACCAGATGGCCACGGGAACACTCCCGTTTCAAGGGGAAACCTCGGCCGTCATCTTCGACGCCATCCTGAACCGCAACCCCAAGTCGGCTGCCGAGCTGAATCCCTTGCTGCCGCCCGATTTTTTGAGCATCCTGGAAAAGACACTTGAGAAGGACCGGGATATGCGCTGCCAAACGGCTACTGAGCTGAAAACCGACCTCAGCCGCCTCAAGCGCAACCTTGAATCCAACACACGGCGCGCTCGAGAGAAAACTGATTCGGATCCCGGCGTCCAGAGGCAGACTGGCAAATCCGTGGCCGTGCTCTACTTTGAAAATCTAAGCGGCGCCAAGGAAGACGAATACCTGCGCGACGGCATCACCGAGGATGTCATCACAGAGCTCTCCAAGATTCGGGGGCTGAACATTTTTTCGCGCCCCACCGTTCTTGCCTTCCGGGACAAGCCGGTGACCCCGGCACAGGTAGGCCAGCAGCTCGGCGCGGCCTATGTCCTCACCGGCACCTTGCGCCGCGCCGGCGCCCGCCTTCGCATTAACGTCCAGCTCGTCGACACACACACTGATTTCCCGCTATGGTCGGAGCGTTTCGACCGCGAGATGAAGGACGTCTTCGAAGTTCAGGACGAAATGGCCCGCAAGATCGCCGAGGCCCTGCGAGTCACTCTGTCCCCGGAGGAATTAGAGGCTTTGGCCGTCAAGCCCACGGAAAACCTGCAAGCCTACGACCTGTACCTGCGCGGCAAGCGCTACGCTCGGCGCCAGACCCGCCAGGACCTCGAATTCGCTCTTCAGATGTTCGAAAACGCAGTGGCCATCGACCCCAGCTTTGCCCTTGCCTACGCCTCCTGTGCTAACGCCTGCGCCATGTTCTACTGCAACTACAGCCGCGATCAGGTGTGGGTGGAACGCGCGCGGGAAGCCTCCGGCAAGGCGGTAGCGCTGCGCTGGGAGTTGCCCGACGTGCAGGTCAGCCAGGCCTGGGTCCTCTACGCCGCCGAATTGCATGACGAAGCTGTGCGCATGGTCAAAAAGGCCATCGAACGCAAGCGCGACTGTGAGGGCGCCTATTACCTGCTCTGCCGCGCCCTGTTCGCCGCCGGACGCTACCAGGAAGTTCTGGACGCTGCGGAAGCCGCCATCGAAGCGAGCGGCGAGGACTACAACGTTTATGTGCCCATCGTGAACTGTCTCGGCGCCATGGGCAAAGAAGAAGCCAAGCGCAACATGACCCAGCGAAGGATTGCAGCGTTCGAAAACCACCTGAAACAAGTGCCCGAAGACGCGCGGGCGCGCATCCTGCTGGGCTCAGACTACGCTTACTTGGGACGGCTGGACGACGCTTTGCGCGAACTTAACCTGGCGGTTACGTTGCGCGCCAACGAAGCTTCGATTCTCTACAACGCTGCTTGTCTATACTGCGGCCTGAAAAGAAAGCCGGAGGCCCTGGATGCCCTGCGTAAAGCCTGGGAGGCTGGGTTCAGAGACTCGGTGTGGGCCCGCCGCGACCCGGACCTCGCCACTCTTCATGACGAGCCTGAGTTTGACCGGATGTACCCGGAGAAGCCCGCTTCAGCGCGCGTCTCCGGTTCCCACTAGTTCCTGGAGCGACGCCTTTCTCGTCGAGCGGAGCCGGCACTACTTCCCCACTTACGTGAAGTGGCTCAAACGCAACGTTGATTGCGCTCAGCACTTGGGGAACTTATTGGTTTGAACTCCAAACCATTCATGTGCGGCGCAGGCGGATTGGTGTTTATCGTAGAAAAAACGGACCCCGGACGGGTGTTTGCGCGAGTGTGGGCGAGTCACGGGCAACCCGGAAGTGATAACTGATGTAACCAGGCATTTTCACTCACGACCCCTTCAATGAGTGCAAAGGCGATTTTCGCCGACTACCGCGAAAATGGCGCAACAAAGAGAAAGCCTGATGTGCTCAGAAAGCTAGCATCCAAAGGGTCCACACATGGCTCCTAACGTCATCAGAGTGAAGAAAAACGCACTCCCATTGACTACAATTCCGATCCAACGAATCCACCCAAGGCCGAACAGCGAAAACGCGAACAGAAGGATGGAACCGTAGAAACTGGTATTCCAGAGCAATGCTAACGCTCGCGCATTCTGAACTCTTTCCTGGACGTGCAAGTTCGATGGGTCTGATGCGTACCTCATATATATGGAGCAGGCAATCGAGAGCAATATAAAACCCAGCACAGTGCAACCTGCGCCGATCCATCGTCTCCAGATTGAAATTGGGGAGTTTATATCACTCCTTCACATTAGGGGATTATTCATACTTGGCGAAAGCAGGCAATTTCACTCACAACTATGTCCACTCCCACGTTTGTGATGTTAGCCTGCTTACAAGTCAGGTTCCCCCTTCCCCCCTCCCCATCCCGAGCCCGTCTCCGGCATTTCCTTGGCCCTCGCGGGATTTCAACGGTGTAGCAGTTTTCCCGTTCTAATAGCTATCCCCGTCAAACTAAAGACCGGGGATATATGGGACTGAGGGGATTTTGCTACACCCCCGGAACCCGCGACGGAGACGGGCGACGGGCCGCGCTCCTTGGGGGAGGGGAAAGGGGAACCTGGATGGTCAGCAGGGCAGCATTCAAACGTGGGGAGATGTCGAGGAGTAGGAATGGGTTGTGAGTGAGATTGCCTGATTTCTACAGCCTGACCGGAGACTCGCAACAATTGATTAGAATTCTCGCAATCATGGTGGCTGTCATTCGCCCTTGTCTTCGATAAGGTCGTCCTTCTTTACTTTGAGTTGTGTGTTCACAAGGTGCAAATCAATCGGCAAACCTCCTATTATTGGAGCCGCGCCACGTACGATGGCTTCAAAATTTCCCACCTTGCTGGGATTATTCCAGACCCCCTCAGCTACGACGAACGCGAGGGTTGTGCCCTCATCATGCCTTGTAAAGAAAACCTGGACTCCGTTACCCCGAAAGAAGCCTTTCGATTTCAACCATTGGCCCAGCGCCTTCGCCTCGGCCTTGGTTGCCCTGCCCTCATAATAAACTCCATCTCCACCTTCGAAACTTACCTCACCCACCGCCGATGTCTCTTGCACGTTCCCCTGGCTGTCGACGAGTTGGACCTGGACCGGGAACCCGCCCAGAGTCGGAGCTACTTCCCGCGCAAGCTCTTCAAACGAAGAGATCATCCCTGGCTGGTCTGGTCCCAGACCCCGTCCTGGACTCCGAATGAAATGGTTGTGCCGCCGAATCCCTTATTGAGGAGAACGGACGCCCCACGGTCCTGGAAGTATTCATTGCTCTTGAGAGCATTGCCGAGCGCTGTGGCCCCGGCTTTGGTCGCGATTCCGGAGTAGATGACCTGGTCTTTGGTTCCAATGACGACGATCTCGCGATACTGATATACGTAAGCCATAGCACCAGTCACGACGACCAGAGCTGCCAGAGTCACAATGCCGACCGCAGCTGCCGCATATCTGGAACCGAGCTTGCCGCCGCGCACAGCGTGCTCTTCAACAGCTCCACCCTGCTCTTTCTTTGCGATCTTCCGTAGGAACCCTTGGAATGTCTGGCATCCCGACGATAACCTACGGGGTCGAGGGCGAAGGCCGGCCGTCGACCGTTTCCGCTGCAACCGGACAGAATCCGGTCAGCGCCACTTCATATAACCCAGCCAGCCAGGTTACGGGTGTGACATTCGGCTCCGGCGACAGCGACGCATTGACCTTCGATCCGAACACGGGGAGAATGACACAATATCAATTCAACGTGAATGGGCAGTCTCAAGTCGGAGCGTTGGGGTGGAATGCCAACAGCACGTTACAAACACTGGCGATCACCGTAAGGTTGAGCAACCTCCCCCGAAGTTTGCTCCCGATGACTATATCGGCTAGGCGCTTTGGGGTAAATCACCGATGGGCCAAATCTCTTTTGCCTGGTGGCTGGCCCACCTTTACGTTTTTTGTAAAGGTGGGATTCGTGCGGATGAAGCAGGGGAAATGGGCTGAGCTACGATGCGTCCGCATTCGTTCGAGGGACTCGATAGAGCTTGTAGGTGCCGGCAATGCGAAGTTGAGGGCACCTCGTGCATAGAAGAGCCCCACTCAAGCCAAGAGCGGGCTTGGATGGGCCACCGCCCCATCGCTTTCCGGAGATAATTCTGATACGGAGGGACTATTGGCAGTGCCGATTTTCCGACTTGGGAGTGTTGCTTCCTAGAATAAAGAACTTTGTCTTCTGGGCGGCTTGATTCCAAAATGATCGTATGCCAACTGCGTGGCTACGCGTCCTCGCGGGGTGCGATTCAGGAATCCAATTTGAATGAGAAATGGCTCGTACATTTCTTCGATGGCATCCGCCTCTTCCGCCAACGCAGCAGCCAAAGTATTCACGCCTACCGGGCCTCCCTGGTACTTTTCAATGATCGTCAGCAGCAACTTGCGGTCCACTTCGTCGAAGCCGTGGCGATCTACCTCCAGCATTTGCAGTGCGGCCTGAGCGGTGGGTAAGTCGATGTTGCCGGCGCCGCGAACCTGCGCGTAGTCGCGGACTCTGCGTAACAAACGGTTCGCAATGCGAGGCGTTCCGCGCGACCGGCTGGCGATCTCCAGTGCCCCGGGCCGATCGATTGCGACTCCTAAAATATCGGCTGAGCGTTCGACGATTATCCGCAGTTCCTCATGCCCGTAAAATTCCAGGCGCAGGACAATTCCAAAGCGCGACCTCAAAGGAGAGGACAGCAATCCCGCGCGCGTGGTCGCTCCAATGAACGTGAATGGCTTCACGTCCATGGTGTGGGTGCGCGCGGCAGGCCCTTGTCCGATCATGATATCGAGCTTGTAATCCTCCAGCGCGGAATACAGAATTTCTTCCAGCACCGGCTGTAGCCGGTGAATCTCGTCGATAAAGAGCACTTGCATGTCGCGAACATTGGTCAGGATCGCCGTGAGGTCGCCTTTGATCTGCAATGTCGGCCCGGATGTCTGCTGAAATGCGACGCCCAATTCATTGGCGATGATCGTCGCCAGGGTCGTCTTGCCGAGCCCCGGTGGCCCGTACAACAAAATATGATCCAGCGCCTCGCCGCGCGATTTTGCCGCTTCGATGGCGACTGCCAGATTGTCTTTGACCTTCTGCTGGCCAATAAACTCCGCAAGCCGCTGCGGACGCAGCTTTAGTTCGAAGGATGAGTCGTCCTCAACTGGCGCCGCCGAGACAATCCGCTCCCGTTCCGCGGCAATTTGAGGGATGTTGTTTGCGCTGGCCACTGTCACGAATGTAAGCCGAAAATCAGAATCAGGCAATTGCGGGTTGATTCCCGCCAGAAATTAATCATCGACACAATGTAAAGCGTGCCTTACGCCCCCATACGGGAGCTCCGCGCGCAATTAGAGTGGACGCAGGCCGATCTCGCCGAACGCTTGGGCGTGTCCCGGCAAACCGTCAATGCGATTGAAACTGAGAAATATGATCCCAGCTTGCCGCTGGCCTTGAAAATCGGCAAAACATTTCGCAAGCCGGTAGAAGAGATATTTAAAGCGTAGTTCTGTCTATTGTGGACTTGGCGTTGAGAATACTTCCTTGAGCTTTGCTGGCGCCAGCAGCTCTTCAGGGAGTTGGTTCCAAATTTAGGTTTCAGATCGTAAATGGAAAACTCCCGCCATCGCAATGGATTGAATTGATAGAAGTACACATAGTCATCGTCGTACCACTGGCCTGAGCTGTCGGTTTCTTCCGGCGTTAAAAAGCCTTCGGTTCCGAAAGCTGCGTGAAATGCCAGAGCATGGCTCTCATCGTTTGCTTCAACGGAGTCGATCTCGGTTTCAAATCTGTCTGGTTCGCGAGCCCAATTGTTTTCCGCACATTGGTTTTTATTGATTATCTTTTCGAGTCGCGTACTGAAACCATCCCGAAGCGGATCGTTTTTCTGTGGATAGATTTGCTGACTTTTACGAGACAACGGATCGTAGACAAACAAGGTTTCGGGATGAACGTCGGCGAAATGAACCATGTTCCCTATCTAGACAATCAAGCCAGATTTGAAAACCGCGGCAAGCGACCCACCGAAAGTGTGATCTACGGAGAGGTCGAGATTTAGGATGATCAGACAGCCCGCTGATGGATTGAAATGCAGGTTGAGAAAGTAACGCTTTTCGCTACGTTCAACGCTAATCACTGAGCCCAGGCAGTCATCTTGGATGGGATGATCAGAATTTTCGAAGACGGTCACCCTTACCGAATGTAGCGCTTTATGCCGCCAGTTCCCCGTTTCCTTGTCAAGGCTGGTTATAAAAATTGGGAAGCGTAATAGGTTTTCTGGAGTATCGAGATAGTACGCGATCAGAAATGTCCGATCATCATTCAACATCGCAAAGCTGGTGATGCGTTTGTCGAGATTCGGAATCGTCATCGGAGAGAACGGGACCAGTTGCCCCCTGAGAACGTCCCCGAGTGTCGGATTTTGCTGGGCAATGGCGTGTCCGATAACAATTGCAATGACGAACGCCGCACATATCGTGGGCCGGAAAATTTGCCGAACCGAAAGTTGTATCATTCTATCCAAACTATGAATATGTCCCCAAAAACCAAGAATCACCTCCCAGAACATCCAGACGGGCTCGGGCGTGAGTTAGAGGAAATTCTTCGGAAAGTAGATCAGTTGCCTGTGCTGGATCCACGTAGCGCCAACGAAATCCTGGGATACGATGAGCATGGGCTTCCGCATTAACCGGTTAGTGATACCAAACTTTGATTCAGCTACTCCTTCGGATACCAATCGAGCAACCGCACTTCAATACCGGTCCCTTCCAGATCTTTTTGAAATACGCTGAGGTCAGATCCGCGATAGTGGTACGGAATGACAATCTTTGGATGGAAGGCTTTTACCGCATCGGCGGCCTCTTCGGGCGGCATCGTGTAGGGCAGATTCATGCATACGAAAGCGAGGTCGATATTTTTGAGCGCCCGCATTTCGGGGGTGCCTTCCGTATCGGCGGAAAAGTAAAAGCGCTTGCCACCGTAGGTGAGGACGTAGCCGTCATCGCGTCCCTTGGGATGGTAGAGCTGTCCCGCTGAAGGACCGCGCTTCAAGTTGTATGCGGGCACGGCCTCGATAGTCCAATCGTGCCAGGTTTTCGTCTCCCCATTGGCGATGGGCTTGGCAGTCGTGATAGTTTCAACCACGGATTGCGGCGCCCAAATTTCGGTTTCAGGTTTGCTGATTTGTTTGATCGAATCGGGATCCATGTGATCGCCATGAATGTGGGTGATCAGAATCAGGTCAGCCTTTGGAAGTCCGTCAAACTTTGCCGGCTTCGCAGGGTCCAGATAGATGGTCTTCCCTCCCGCCTCAATCAATGTGCTGGCGTGATAGATAGGGGTGATCTTGACGGGGCCCGCCGATGTCGGAAAGACCTGAGTCTGAGCATCGGCATGGATTAACATGGAGAAAGCAAAGAGGAAGCAGATCAGGATAATCATTTTCATGTTTAACCTCGCATAGCTGTCAGATTCTTCTGGTGCGCATCTCTTTAACGTTCCAGCGACGGATGGTAAGCTCTCTATTCTTGGGAGACTCGCATGATTTTCTCGCGCAAGCTTACACTCATTCTAGCCGCGACCGGCATTCTTTTCACCCCCTCATCATCGAGGGCAACCGTCCAGGCTGGGGCCGAAATCCCATCTTTCACTGCGAAGATAGACGGCGTCAGGCTGCACTACATGAAGGCTGGAAATGGCACTCCGCTGATCCTCTTGCATGGTTATGCGGAGACGTCCCGTATGTGGCGGCCGATCATCCCACTTTTGGCGAAACGTTTCATGGTGATTCCGCCGGACCTGCCCGGCATTGGGGACTCAGGAATCCCCGCCAGCGGCCTCGATATGAAAAGTGCGGCAATCAGCATCCACGACCTGGCTAAGTCGCTTGGAGTGCAAAAAGCAGAAGTTGTCGGCCACGACATCGGACTGATGGTCGCATACGCCTATGCAGCACAGTTTCCTGCGGAAGTAGCGAAACTCGTTTTGATGGATGCGTTTCTTCCCGGCGTGTTGGGTTGGGAGGCGATTTACAACGACCCGCACACATGGCATTTCTGTTTCAACGGCCCAGCCCCCGAAGCTTTGGTGCAGGGACGCGAGCGCATCTACTTCGACTATTTCTGGAATGATTTCGCGGCCAACAAAACACATTCCATCCCGGAGACGGACCGCAGAGCTTACGCCGCCGCTTATGCGCGCCCTAGACGCATGCGCGCGGGATGGGCTTATTTCGTTTCATTCCTGCAAGCAGCCAGAGACTTTTCTCAACTGTCTCAGACCAAGCTGACGATGCCCGTACTGAGCATTGGCGGCGATAAATCACTAGGAGAAGCGCTTGGGCAACAAGTTAAGCTGGTAGCTACGAACGCAACGGTCATTGTGATGAAGGACACGGGACACTGGATTCTGGAAGAGCGTCCGAAGGAGACCGCCGAAGCGCTGCAAAACTTCCTCTAATTCCCAGCGGACACCTAAGTCGCCTCGAAGAAAAGTGTCACGCTTACTTTGGTTCGACACCCGTAACGTGCGCGTCATAATTGCCGGTGCCACGCCCAGTTTCTGGCGAATCAACCAGCGGCTTTCATCTGTAGAAGCTGACCCTCGATAGCGGCTTTGAGGATTTCGAAATCGTAGGCTCCATCATGGCGGAGGCCATTGATGAAAAATGCGGGAGTGCCGTTGACGCCGCTGCGAACGCCACCAAGAAAATCCTGCCGCACTTTGGCCGCGTACTCATGACTTTCAAGCGATTTGCGCAGGTCATCGCCGGCGAGTCCAATGCGACCCGCCAATTCGAGCAGCAGCGTTATACCCAGGCGTTGCTGGTTCTCGTAAATGCCGTCATGCATCTCCCAGAACTTGTCGTTCGCTCCTGCAAATTCAGCAGCCTCGGCGGCCGCTTCGGCTTGAGCATGAATCTGGGCCAGGGGGAAATTCCGGAAAACGAACCGCAGCCCCTTGCCATAATGCCTTTGCAGTTGCTTCACGACGTGGTGGGCAGCGCCGCAATGGGGGCATTCGTAGTCACCGTACTCCACGAGGGTGGTTGCCGCGTCTTCACTGCCCTGAATATGATCGTCCGCCGTAATCGAAACTCTTAGCATAGCCATAAATTCCTCCTGTGCTTACGCATTTTATGCAGATCGTGCAATGCCTGTGGAGTGCAAATCTTCCAGCGCTTGCAATATGCCCTCGGCTCCAGGATTCACTCCAATTGGCGAGCAATAGCTCCAGAAGATTTTCCCGTCTTTATCAATTACAAACAGAGCGCGCTCGGCGAAGCCTTCTTTGTCACGGTAGGCTCCGTACCTCTTAGACACTTCACCTTTGGGCTCGAAGTCGGCCAGCAAGGGAAAATGCAGGTGCCGGCCTTTCGCAAATGCCGCGTGGCACCATGCGCCGTCGACCGAGATGCCCATCAGTTCCGCATTGTGCTTCTGGAATTCGGGCAAAATTTCGTTGTACACCGCCATTTGATCACCGCAAACCGGACTCCAGTCCGCAGGATAAAAAGCCAGAATGACCGGCCGTCCGCGCAGTTCACGCAGGCTGATTTTTTGATCCGGAGTGACGTTGAGTGCGAAGTCAGGCGCTTCCGTTCCTGGAGGGAGGATTCTGGTCATTTCATTTCACCGCTTTCCAGTTTCGAATTTATAGACAAGGACAGTATATGACCTAATGCGGTGGTTTTGGCGGACACCTCTTACGGAGAGCGCTGGCGAGGATTGATTACGAGGGGTCGGAGGAAGTCTTATGAACGGTGGCGGCGATTGTGCCTTGTGCGAGTCTGGCGGAGATTTCATCTCCGGGCTCGACCTGGGATGCATCCTTCAATAACTTCCCTGAAGAAACGAATACCAGAGCGTAACCGCGAGCCAGTATTGCCAGCGGCGAAAGCGCTTCGATTTGCGAGGTGAGGCGATCCAGATGCGATTTTTGCTGAAGCAATTGATTGCGTGCAGCTGCGACCATCGCTGCCATGTGCGATTCGAGTTCTTTGCGGATGCTCGCTAGAACCCGCCGAACGTCGTAATGTCGAACTGCGGCGGCAGCCAATTCCCAGCGCCGCCGGTTTTGCTCCAGAAGTTTGCCCTGGGATTTCTCCAGGCGATAAGTGAGATCATCCAATTTCTGTTGCCGCTGATTGATAAAGTCGGTTACTCCCGCAAACGCGCCGTGCTGCGCTAATTCTGTCAGCGCTTGCCGGCCCATCAGCAAGCGGTATCTCATGGCGCGTGCCAGGCGCAAACGCAACTCATTAGCCTGTTCCTCGATATCTTGCCGCGATCGGATCACCAGTTCCGCAGCGGCTGAGGGGGTGGGAGCTCGAAGATCGGCAACGAAATCGATGATGGTGAAATCCGTTTCATGCCCCACGGCGGAGATAACCGGTATTTGTGAGCCGGCAACCGCACGGGCGAGGCCTTCATGGTTGAACGCGGCCAGATCTTCGGCCGAGCCGCCGCCCCGCGCCACGATGATCACCTCTACCGCGCGAGTTTTATTGAAGTAGTGGATTCCGGCCATTACTTCCAATGGCGCGGCGTCGCCCTGAACCTGCGAAGGGTAAATCAAAATGCTGGCCGAGTGATGCCGCCTTTGCAGAACATTCAGAATGTCACGCAACGCCGCCGCTTGCGGAGAAGTTACGATTCCAATACGCCGCGGCAGCGTAGGAATCGGCTTCTTGCGGGCAGAGTCAAACAGGCCTTCCGCTTCCAGTTTTGCCTTTAACTGTTCAAAAGCAATTTGGAGAGCGCCTGCGCCCTTAGGCTCGAGATACTCAGCCGAAATCTGCAATTGCCCGCGATCTTCATAAATCGTGATGCGGCCCCGAACCACGACCTGCATTCCGTTCTGGGGACGAAAGCGCAGCAGTCTGGCTTGCGAGCGAAACATCACGGCATTGAGCTGAGAATTCTGGTCTTTTAATGTGAAGTAGATATGTCCAGACTCTTGTGCGCGCAAGTTCGATATCTCGCCTTCAACCCATGTGTCTCCATATTCGTGTTCCACATGAGTTCGCACCGCGGCAACCAGATCGTGTACTGTCCAAATTCTCCTATCGGGGACTTTGAATGTGAAGCCGAGTTGGCCGATAGACGCCATGCGAGGATTTTAGCGTAGAACGGGTCGGCCTCAGCTTTCGCAGATGAAGGCCGGCGATCTCTCCGTAGCACTCACGCGGGAACAGTTGCGTAACAGTCACCGCATCTTCGGCCCGCAAAAATTGCATGGCGACGAAATGGTCATACTTCAGCTCCGCCAATTTGCGGAAAATATTTTCGTAGGTGATTTCTTCCGTGCCTGGCGCGGATTTTGGGTTGCGGAATTGTGATTACCAGATGCACGCACATTTGAAGGTTGATAATCTTGTACGCCAGCGATGTGATTTGAGGTCATGGAGTCTCGTAATATGCGCAATCTTCTCACTGCCGTTTTCCTCGCCATTCTCGCGGTTCCATGTGGCTTTGCCAAAGTAGTGGTGTTCTGGCAGGACGGATTTCCGACAGTGGCCAGCGAGCCGGTTGCCCGCGAAACCTTGGTTAAGTCGCTCGATGGTATGGACGCCGTATTTGTTGACCTCGAAGGGCTGAAAGACCCGGCGGCCCTCGCTTCAACTGACCTCCTGGTATTGCCGTATGGATCGGCGGTTCCCACCAGCGCATGGCGCAGTGTTCATACATACCTCGAAGCTGGAGGAAATCTTCTGGTTCTTGGCGGGCAACCGCTGCGTGTTCCGGTCACCGAGTCTGATGGCAAGTTTAGCCAATCACTTGCTCAGGATACTTATTCGCGGGAATTAGATTTTCGGCACAGCTACGAAGTGCCCGTCACGAAGGGAGCGCATTTCAATTGGCGCCCGGGTTATTCGTTTTTCCATGCGACCGAAGTTAGGGCGCGCCATTTCTTTGCCGTCGAAGGCCGCCTGGACGGCCTCGGGTATATGACCAATTCCGATGGACTCGAGATTGCTGCGCCGGTCATTGTTTTCGATCACACCAACACCGCGGGGGCCGCAGCGAAGATGCTGGGATCGCGCATCGTGGCGCTCGACTTCGATCCTGAACCGGGCTACTGGGAGTCGGCGGATGGAATCTCTCTGATCTCGCAGGCGGCGGAATATGCCCGCCAGGGTGCGACTTCATTCTGGCTGGAAATGTTGTTTTCGACATTGCGAGCAGGAGAATATCCGCAAATCACAGTTCACCTGCGAAATGCCCACCATGAAAGGATAGGGCAACCACTTACCGGACAAGTCAAACTTGATTTGCTTTCCGGCAATACGGTAGTCGACACCGCTCAAATATCTTGTTCTGGCGCCAGGATGGATGCCGAGGTGTATCCGCGCAAGCTTTTGTCGCCCGGCTTTTATACCGTGCGCGCGGTTTACGAGAGCGGCGGCCATGGACGCGAGTTCTACCAGAACGGTTTTTGGGTCGAAGATGAAAGCCTACTGAACTCCGGGCCCGTCCTGGGAGTAAGCGGAAATTTTCTTACGCGCGATGGCAAGCCATTCTTCCCCGTGGGAACGAATTATTTCAGCACCGAAGAAAACGGCTGGGATTTTTCGGGACCTCGAAATGCATGGAACTGGGAAAGAGATTTCGCGGAGATGGCGCAAAACGGCGTGACCTTCGTCCGCACCGGCGTTTGGATGCCCTACAAGAGGTTTGTAGAACCTGCGACCGACCAGGCGAATGAGCGGTTTTTGCGGAACGTTGAGGCTTACCTGCTGTGCGCGCGCCGTCACAACATTATCGTGAACTTCACATTTTTCGCTTTTGTTCCGCGAGTTTTTATGCGCTTTGGGCCGCCGCCGGCACCGGGGGCATCGCCAGCGCCCGAGCCGAATGCATACATCGATTCCGCCAGCGTGATAGCTGAACAGGACTACATACTTTCGGTGGTAAATCGTTTCAAGAATGTGTCGTGGCTATGCTGGGATTTAATCAATGAGCCGAATTTTTCGAATCCTAACCAGCTCTGGCATGGTAACGTTCCCAACGGCGATTCCAGCGAGCTTGCGGCCTGGCACAAATGGCTTAAAGAAAAATATGGATCCCTCGAAGAATTGGGCGCCGCCTGGGCGGTTACCCCGGGCGAGATTGGCGGCTTCGACAGCGTGCCGCTGCCCAGCGAAGCCGATCTGACTTTCGACCGCTATGGCAATCCAAGGCACGTGCGGGCCGTGGATTATGGTTTGTTTGCGCAGGATTGTTTCAAGGCGTGGGTTCGCTCCATGGTGACTGCAATTCGAAACACGGGAAGCAGGCAGCTCATTGACGTGGGCCAGGACGAGGGCGGCGTGAAAGACCGGGTGCTGAATCAGTTTTATGCCGCCGGAGGTGTCTCATTTACTACGAACCACACATACTGGCAGGACGACGCATTGCTGTGGGACTCCGTAGCCGCCAAGGTGGCGGGGATTCCAAATATTACCGGCGAGACCGGATATCAGCCGGTGTGGGCACCGGACGGCGCGTGGAGATATGACGAGCTGACCAGCTCTGCGTTACTCGAACGAAAATGGGCTCTCGGTTTCGGCGCCGGAAGCAGTGGCGTCTTGCAATGGGATTGGGCGCGGGAGCCGGATTTCGGCATGAAACGCAGCGACGGCTCGGCGAAAACTTGGGAGTTCATGATGCGCGATATGGGAAGTTTTGCCGAACACGCGTCGTCGTCCGCCGCCAGCATCCTTCAGCCGGAGATTGCGGTTGTTCTGCCGCAGTCGCTTCAGCTTTCGGTGTGGAATGCGTTCGCGCTGGAAGCGCAACAGAAATGTATTCGCGCGCTCTATCAATATGCGCGAGATGAAGCTTACGTGGTTGGCGAATACCAAATCGAATCGCTGGGAAATCCAAAGTTGATCATCCTCCCGTCGCCCTTTGAGCTGACCGGGAACGCCTGGCAGGCCATCCTTGCCAAAGTGCGTCTCGGCGCGACATTGCTGGTTTCCGGTCGATTCGATGAGGATGAGCATTTCCATGCGACTGGACGGCAGAAAGAAATCGGGTTGAACTATGACGCGGAACCGCTGACCGCGCGCGAAAACCTTTTAACCTGGCCGGAGGGTGAGGCCAGGCTCACTTATTCAGGGGACAAGACGACGTATTTGGACCGGGCCGTATTTTCCGACGGCAGAACTTTTTCTACGCAGGCATTAGGCAGCGGAAAGATTATCTTCTCCGCGTTGCCTCTTGAGTTGAATGACAATTTGCAGGCCATAGGCGACGTCTATAAATATGCGGCGAAGCAAGCTGGCGTGATCCCGGCATACGCTATCAGCGTGCAAGATCCGGCGATATTGATTTGCCCAACTCGATTTCCCCACGCCACGTTGTATGTGGTGACATCGGAATCGGACAGACCGGTTAACGTCGCTTTCGAAGATCGGTTAAGCGGAAAGACTTTCTCTACCACCCTAGATTCCGGCCGCGCCGCATTGATCGTTGTCGGAGATGACGGTCATCTGGTGGCGTCGTACGGCTGGAAATGATGCTCGTTTTCCATATTCATGGAGGCTTGATAAAGATGCACGCTCGTCGATTTCGATTCTTGATTCATGCAGGGATGGTCGGGATTTGTTTGATTGGAATTGCCGCCCGTGGCTACGCGCAAGGTAGGCCACAACCGCAACCCGTCAGTGAACCGGATTTTTATGGCCCGTACAATGCGGTTTTTCTTTCCGGAGGCGATGGCCTGAGCAAGCCCCTGGCGAAAGAAGACCCGGTGCTGCGCGCGGATTCGCCGTGGTCTCTATATGGTTGGGTAAAGCCCGCAGACGCGCTTGCTGCGCCGAGCCTGGTAGCGGGCTTTGGAGATCCCGAGGATGAGTTCTCCAGGTTCATAGCGCTTGATGCAGAGAACGCAATTCTTTGGACTGGTAAGGGCGACAAACTATCGGGCGCGGCTACGGTTGGTCCCAACAAATGGCACTTTTTGGCGGCGACTTTCGACGGTGAACAGTTCCGGCTTTACAGCGACGGAATTCAAGTGGCCAGCGGAAAGCTGGATATTGGAAGCGTGAGTCCAGTGCTGCAAATGGCCCCGGCTTTCTTGCCCTCCGACGATTGGAAACATTTTGGGGGCGCCCTGGCTTCTGTAACTTTGATGCGCACGGCATTGACCGCCGATCAGATCAAACAACTCGCTCAGAAGCCGGCAGATTTTGCGCTGATTGAATTCGAAGAGGGATCGAAGCGATGGCCGGTGCAAACGCGGGAACAGGCAGGGTATCGCGCGCCGCAAGATCCGGCGACGATGCCCCACAGCAACGCACCCTTTTCGAATCCCGCAGCGAAACCCGTCGCCCAGCCGCGAGAGGCCCTGGAGTCGAATGGCGAATATCAGTGGTCCATCGCAAATGGATGGAAGATGACGCCTGCGCCGAAGGTAAATGGTAACGGAGCCACAATCTCCCAATCCAATTTCAACGATCGCGATTGGTGGCCGGCGACCATACCTGGCACGGTGCTTACGACCATGATTGATCGCGGGGTGTATCCCGACCCAGATTATGGTTTAAATAATCTCGCTATTCCCGAAACTCTGAACAAGCAGGATTATTGGTATCGCGTGGAATTCCCGGCGCCCAAATCGGCGCGCGACCGGCGGCTCACGTTAACCTTCGAGGGCATTAATTACGCTGCGGAAGTCTGGCTGAATGGTAAGTCTCTCGGTTCGATCAAAGGCGCATTTATTCGCGGCGTATTCGACGTGACCGGGGCGGTCAGGCCGGATAACAACATTCTCGCGGTGCGGATTTCTCCTCCCCCTCATCCTGGAATTCCGCAGGAGCAGTCAATCAAAGGAGGCCCGGGAGAGAACGGCGGATTGATGTGTCTGGACGGCCCGACTTTTGTCGCTACCGAAGGGTGGGATTGGATTCCCGCAATCCGGGATCGCGATACGGGAATTTGGCAGCCAGTGACGCTGACGGCGACCGGCGAGGTCAAGATCGGCGATGCACAGGTCGTCACTAAATTGCCGCTGCCCGATACCAGTCGCGCCGAAGTTGAGATCACGGTGCCGTTGGAGAACCATTCAAGCGCGTCGGTGTCCGGAACGCTCGAAGCCTCATTTGGAGAGACGACGGTCGCGAAACAAATCACGCTGCACCCCGGTGAGAGTTCCGTGAAATTGTCGCCTGCTGAATTCCCGCAACTAACCGTGCAGCATCCACGGCTCTGGTGGCCAAACGGATACGGGAAGCCGGAACTATACACATTGAAGCTGAGTTTTTCGGAGGGGAAGATCGCTTCCGACAAAAAGACCTTACGATTTGGAATTCGCGAGATCACATACGAATTAGGACTGCTCGATAGCGCCGGCCGTCTGCGCCGGGTTGAATATTCACCAACCACGGCACGGATGAAAGATGAGGAAGTCGTCGATATCCGGCATGAAGGTATTCGCCAGATACCTGCCGCCGAACCGTACCCTTCGATTTTCCCGCCGGAATGGAAAGAAGGATGGAAGTCTTGGGCGGCATCGTTAACCCCGCGCGGTGAATCATCCGCGGCGATCCGAATGCTTGACGACACGAAGATGGCGCATTACCTGGTGATCAAGGTGAATGGGGTGCGCATTGCATGTCGCGGCGGAAGTTGGGGTATGGATGATTCTCGTAAGCGCGTCTCCCGCGAAAAGCTGGAGCCTTATTTCCGGCTGCATCGCGATGCGAATTTAAACATCATCCGCAACTGGGTGGGCCAGAGCACGGAAGAAGTTTTTTTCGATCTTGCCGACGAATACGGGCTGCTGGTTTGGAATGATTTTTGGGAATCCACCCAGAACTACAATCTCGAAGCTGAAGATCCGGCGCTGTTTCTCGCCAACGCCCGCGACGTCATACTGCGCTTTCGCAACCATCCGTCGATTGTCTTGTGGTGCGGCCGCAATGAAGGCGTGCCACAGCCGATCATCAACCAGGGACTCGCGCAACTAATTCGGTCGTTGGATGGCACGCGATATTATTCGCCAAGCTCGAACCAGATCAATTTACAGAATAGTGGGCCGTACAAATATACCGATCCCGTGCTCTATTACACGGCGCTAAATCGTGGATTCTCGGTGGAAACTGGCACTCCATCATTTTCTACGCTGGAATCTTTCCGCGCGTGGATACCGAAACCAGATCAATGGCCCATCAGCGATGACTGGGCTTACCACGACTGGCACCAGAGCGGAAACGGCGACATGAATCCATTCATGGAGCAGATGCAGACGGAATTCGGCGCTCCGGTGAGCCTGGAAGATTTCGAACGCAAAGCGCAAATGCTTGACTATGTCGATCACCGTGCGATCTTCGAGGGAATGAACGCGCATCTATGGTCGCCCAACAGCGGGCGCATGCTTTGGATGACGCAACCCGCATGGCCGAGCAATACCTGGCAGATCATGAATGCGGATTACGATACCCAATCTTCTTATTACGCGGTGAAGAAGGCTTGCGAGCCCGTCCACATCCAGCTCGATCTATCGGATTACGAGGTAAGCATCATTAATACAACGCCCGCACCGCTCGCCGGATTGCTGATCAGCGCAAGTGCCTACTCTCTCGAGAATGGTCTAATACTGCATCGCGAAGATAAGGAGGACGTGGGAGCGGATACTTTCGTCAATGGGTTCAAGCTGGAGTTGCCCCCGTTGCTCGCATCCCAGGGAGTTGTGCTGGTGAGGCTCGATCTGCTGAATTCCACAGGTCAGATTCTGTCGGACAATTTCTACTGGATTGCGGCCAAGAGTGAATCGTATCGACGATTGAACAGCCTGCCCGCCGCTGCTTTATCCGTGACGGGTGGATCCAGCCGCGAGGGGGAAAACATTCGAGTGCAAGTGCAACTAAGCAACACGGGGCCGGCGGTTTCGCTTGAGACTAAGCTCACGCTCTTGAACGCCGCCGACGGCTCGCGAATATTGCCCGCATATTATTCCGACAATTACATATCGCTGTTAGCTGGAGAAACTCGCAAGATTGAAATTGAATATCCGGCAAGAGCGGCAAAGGGTGCGGCGCAGTTAGCGCTTCGGGGATGGAATCTCCCAAGCCAGACCGTGCCGATTGGACAATAGTCGTTTCGTGGATAATGCCGTTGACTGTCCGCCATTGGTTATTCCTCGTTGGTCGTAGGTCGTTGGCAAGGGCCCACGAACCGAGGACTAGCGAATACCTAAAAGAAATCACGTAGGGACAGCCGCCCTCGGCTGTCCAGATCGAGCAAAGCGCGACAGGCACTTGCCAGCGACGTACTTAGCTCCCAATAGGTCTAAGCTGCGCGGTAAAGTGTCTTAAAAATTTGGCTTCGTGAGTCAGCTCGTAGCCCCGGATATTCTGCCGCCTACGCCACACATCCAGAATGACTTCGACCACGTATTCAATGTGGCTTTGGGTGTAAACACGGCGCGGAATCGCCAGCCGGACTAAATCCATTTTGGCGTGCTCGCCAAACATGAGTGTGCCAATTTCTACCGAGCGAATTCCGCCTTCAAGATATAACTCTATTGCCAGCGCGATTCCGGGAAACTGAGAGGGAGGAATGTGCGGGAGAAAAGCTCGCGCATCGAGATATATAGCGTGTCCTCCAGGCGGCTGCACGATGGGCACGCCTTCGCTGGCGATGTGGTTGCCTAGAAACGCAGTGGAAGTAATACGATAGTGCAGATAATCTTCCTCCAACGCTTCATTTAAACCAACGGCGATGGCTTCGAGATCGCGCCCCGCAAGCCCGCCGTAGGTGGGAAACCCTTCGGTCAAAATCAGCACATCTTTTTCCTGCTGGGCCAGCTTGTCGTCGTTTGTGCAAAGAAATCCGCCGATATTAGCCAGGCCGTCTTTCTTGGCTGACATAGTGCAGCCATCCGCGTACGAAAACATTTCTTTAGCGATTTCGCGCGGAGTTTTTCCCGCGTACCCCGGTTCGCGCAGTTTGATGAAATAGGCATTCTCCGCAAAGCGGCAAGCGTCGATGTACAACGGAATTCCATGGCGCGCGCAGATTTCCTTGACGGCGCGAATATTCGCGATGGAGACAGGCTGGCCGCCGCCTGAATTATTCGTCACGGTCAGCATAACGAGTGGGATATTTACCGCGCCTTCGCGCTGAATTGTTTCGGCGAGTTTCGTGACATCCATATTGCCTTTAAAGGGATGTATGCGCGACGGCTCGTTAGCCTCTGGAATGGGAATATCCAAAGCTACCGCGCCAGTAAACTCGCAGTTCGCGCGGGTCGTATCGAAGTGCGTATTATTCGGCACGACATTTCCCGGCCTACACATCACTCCGAAAAGAATTCGTTCCGCGGCGCGTCCCTGGTGGGTGGGGATCACATGTCGAAAACCGAAAATGCTCTGCACCGAGTCACGAAAGCGGGTAAAGCTTGGCGACCCGGCATAAGATTCGTCGCCCCGCATCATCGCCGCCCATTGTTCGGTCGACATTGCCGAGGTTCCGGAATCGGTCAGCAGATCGATCAAGATCGCCTGGGATTCGACCAAAAAAAGGTTGTAACCGGCGGCTTCAATGAGTTTCTGGCGCTCTTCTCGCGTGGTGCTGCGAATGGGCTCGACACTTTTGATTCGGAATGGTTCTATGATGGTGCGGATTGACATGTGCCAGGGGAGTGACTTACACGTTTTTCCAAAGGTCTTCGCGCGGGTCTTCGGGATTCAAACGCGCCAGTTCGCGCAGAATCTCCTTTGACCGCTCATCTCTGGGCATGGGTACGGTCACTTTTATTTCCACAATTTCGTCGCCACGGGCTCCGTCTTTGGTCGCCGATGGCACGCCCTTTTCCCGTAAGCGCAACTTTTGTCCAGATTGTGTGCCCGGGGGAATTTTCAACTGAGTGCGGCCATCGATGGTCGGCACTTCAACTTTCGCGCCTAGCGCGGCCTCGGTGGCGGTTACCGGAACGGTAATTCTGATGTCATCACCATCACGCTGAAAGATAGGATGGTCTCCGGCGCGCATGATGACATACAAATCACCGGCCGGACCGCCATGCGAACCGGCGTTTCCTTTCCCCGGGATGCGGATGCGTTGACCATCGCGAGTGCCTGCCTTGATTCGAACTTCAAGCGGTTCGGTTCTCTCCACGGTACCTTCGCCATGGCAAACCGGGCACGCCGAAATGTTTCTTCCCGTGCCATGACAGCGCGGACACGGAACGTTGAACTTCATCCGCCCGCCGGTTTGGGTTATTTGACCCTTGCCGCCGCACTCGGGACAAGTCCCCGCCGCTTCGATGAATCCACTTCCGTGACAATTCGAGCACGTATCGCGACGCGAGATGTTAAGCCGCATAACTCCGCCGCGAATCGCTGTCCAGAAAGGAACATTGACCTGATATTCCAGATCATGGCCCGGTTCCGGCCCTTCCGCTGCGGCGGCGCCACCGCGTCCGCCAAACATGCCGGAAAAGATGTCTTTGAAGCCGCCGCTTGAGCCGCTGGCCTTCTTGCCGCGCGCGCCTTCGAACAGATCGGAAAAATCGAAGCCGCCAAAATCGTAGTTCGCCCCTTGCGGACCCGGCTGACCACCCGGAAATCCGCCGCCGGGGAATCCTCCCGATCCAGGTTGGCCGCCGCCCTGGCTATAAGCGTCCGCAGCGGCGGCGTCTATGTTGTCGGAATAAAAACCCAGCTGGTCATAGATCTTGCGTTTCTTGGGATCGCTCAGAACGTCGTTGGCTTCTGAGAGGGCCTTGAACTTTTCCTCGGCGCCCTTGTCTCCGGGATTGACGTCAGGATGATATTTGCGGGCGAGTTTGCGGAAGGCTTTTCTGATCTCATCGGCAGGGGCGGTTTTCTTGACTCCAAGAACGCCGTAATAATCTTTTGTCTGCGTAGCCATTCGCTATTCGCTGGATGTTGAAACAGAACGCTCAAAAATTGAGAGATCAGTTTTATTAAATGCTCGTAACTAAACGGTTACCGGATTATATCAATCACGCATTGACGCACGGCTGGGAGGCACGTTCTAGTGATAGGGGCGTTCGTGGAATCCACACCGGAATGATCTGTTCCCAAACTGTAGGCTACACCAGCGGAATTATCCGCTTCTGGCCGATTAGAGGCCGGTCATTCGCTGCAGGTGTTCCGGATAGCGATCACCCTCCACCGTAATTTTCGAGGCCGCGCTATCAATTTCGTGCAGGTCTTGTGATGTGAGTTTGATCGCGAGCGAGCCGATGTTCTCGTCGAGGCGGGACAATTTAGTCGTGCCGGGGATGGGAACAATCCACGGCTTCTGCGCAAGCAGCCAAGCTAGCGCGATCTGAGCAGGTGTCGCGGCTTTTTCGTTCGCAATCCTGCCAAGCAGATCGACAACCGCCTGGTTCGCCTTCAAAGCTTCGGGAGTAAAACGGGGAAGAGTGCTGCGAAAATCCGAGCTGCCAAATTTCGTGTTTGCGTCCATCTTTCCGGTGAGAAATCCTTTGCCCAGCGGACTATATGGAACCAAGCCAATTCCCAGTTCCTCGAGGGCCGGCAACACTTCCGCTTCCGGCTTCCTCCACCACAGCGAGTACTCGCTTTGCAGCGCAGTCACCGGCTGAACGGCGTGGGCGCGACGGATGGTTTGAACTCCTGCTTCCGAGAGTCCAAAGTGCTTGACCTTGCCTTGCTGGATCAGATCCTTGACCGCGCCTGCCACATCTTCAATCGGCACGTTCGGATCAACACGGTGCTGGTACAAAAGATCGATGACATTGGTCTTCAATCGGTTGAGCGAGCCTTCGACGGCCCGCTTGATGTTCTCGGGCCGGCTGTTCACGGCGGGCCGTCCCGGCCGGTTATCGCTGCCGGTCAAATCAAATCCGAACTTGGTGGCGATCACAACTTTGTCGCGGAAAGGCGCAAGCGCTTCGCCGACGAGTTCTTCATTTGTGAAGGGGCCATAAACTTCAGCAGCATCGAAGAACGTGATGCCGCGTTCTACTGCGGCATGGAGAAGATCGGTCATCTCCTTCTTATCTTTCGGCGGGCTATAGGAGAAGCTCATGCCCATGCAGCCAAGGCCAAGAGCTGAGACTTCCAAATTACTTTTCCCGAGTTTGCGTATTTCCATTGATTTTCTCTACGAGGTCTCCTCGACTAGGATGAGATGCCT
>Ga0182015_10000561_pt1 | contig 53333 bp, 39 predicted proteins | sample 712P3MmetaG_FD_120478 | JGI IMG/M metagenome (GOLD analysis project Ga0182015, IMG submission 120478) | Permafrost microbial communities from Stordalen Mire, Sweden - 712P3M metaG | ecosystem: Environmental > Terrestrial > Soil > Wetlands > Permafrost | place: Sweden: Stordalen | collected...
GAACAGATACGCTTGATTGGTGCCATTCGGCAACGAATTGGTGGTCGGCCTTGTGACTTGTAACAGACGGGTGATCGTCACGGCATCCTGCATGGAAAACTCGTTGAAGTTCGGGAAGCCTTTCTTCGCCCCGATGATCCACGGAACGCCATAGGCATTTCCATAGGGAGTATTAACACCGGCATTCACCGTGAGAAGCAAACTGGTGACATCCACCGGCGTATCAAGCGGCGGCACCAGCGGCGGCAAACTCACGTTGGGTGTGCCATTTAACACGATTTGCTCAAAGCCGTTGATATAAATATTTCTAACGCCAAATAGCGAGGTGCGCCCAAAAGTCGGGCGGAAAACGGATGGATAAAAGTAATTGGTCGTCGCATCGAAAATGTTGGCGGCCAGTTGCAACACGCGCTGTACGGCGGACGAATAGGCGAACTGTCCGTTGAAATAAACGGGAATGTTGGTGATGCCGAACGCCGGAATCTGGTTGGTCTGGCCCAGGTATTGGACGTTGGTCACGCCCATTCCGCTGGCGTCAATGGGGACGGAAGGAACGATGCCGTAATAAGTTTCCAGATAGTTGGACGGGTCGGCCTGAAACCAGTTGGTCGTGTAAAGGCGCAGCATCCGGTCGGCGGCATTGGTGAAAAAGGCGATGGGCGTCCAGGGAACAAAATTGGTCGCGCTGGCCGTGCCGGCCGCCGTCAAAAGGCCATTTGAACCCAGATCCAGGTTGTCATAATTCAGGTTCATCTTGCCCGACTCCGGCGAGGAATCCGTGCCAAGCTGCGACAGCAGCCGGTAAAACGTGTAGCGGTTGTAGGTGGAGGAGACGTTGGTGCCGGCCTGATTCAGCCGTTCGATGAAACCCGGTAGTGGTGTCGCCACCCCGATTTCCGCTTTGGTTGGGTCGAACAGATCCGACGACAGGTCGAAGAAATGATTGGTGTTGTTCGCGCCCGCCCACGGAAACGTAAGGGTCTGGCCAAAGTTGGTGCCCCCCAGAGTCGTCATCAACCGGTCATCGCTGTAATAATCAATGTTGTTTTGAAACGGCGGAAAGCGCGTTAATTTGGTGAACAATCCAGGCAGTTGCGGTCCGCCCGGTCCGCCCATGGGAGCGAGCGAATCGTAATTGTTGTAGTAGCGCCAGGTCAACAGCGCGCGGGCATCATCAAAAGCATTGCCGGTGTTGACACTGCCTTGCTGATTGTATCGGTAATAGATTGCCGTCTGGCCGATGTCATGGCCCCACTCGTCAACATTGGTATTCAAGTCCGCGAGAAATGCCGCCAGATTGATCTCCCACGAGCCGACGCCTTGATTGCGGAAAAAAGCGTCACCCCCCAATGGAGGTGGATTCACCTGTGTCGAAACGTTGTCAAGGATGGCTTGATTGTGAATGGCATTCAAATCGAGCGCGTTGTCGGCGGGCACGGCGATGAAGGCGTAGCGCGAAAGGAATTGGTTGTTCGGCCCGTGCGGCGCGTCCGGCCGCTGCAAAACGCCAATCCATTGCGGGTCGCCCACTTCGAATCTCGTGTTGCCCGTCCACTGATTGTTGTTTGTCTCGTTTATCAAGCCGGTGTCTTCAAACTGCCCGTTGCGGTTCAGGTCGAGGTAGAAACGGAATTCATTCGAGCCCAGCGAATTGGTGGGGACATACACCGGCGGACGCGGCAGATATTGCAGGTTGGCGACATTTTGCAGAAAGTCGCCAACCGTGTATTTTCCGGGGACAGTACGATAGTCGTAGTTCACGTTCGTCGGATTAAAGCCATTCACCGCCGGATTAAAGCCCGCCCGATTGATATAATTCGTGGAGACGAGCAGGTTGTAAATATAAGGGTTCGTGGTGGCGATCACCGAGGAGATGATTTGCGCCTCGGCGTTCGCGAGCGCGGCATCGGCGGCCAGCCGCGCGGTGGCCGTGTCGGTCGAGGTCGTGACGGAACCGCGTTCACGGCGGCTGATGGCGAGGAATGCGACGGCCATGATGAGGGTCACGGAAAGCAGGATGAGCGTGATGATGAGCGCGATGCCTTTATCGGAGCGGCGCGTCCGCGCATGGGGAACACGGCCGCCCCGGCACGCGAGGCTCCCCCGTTCCCATGTCAATTTTTGAAAATTCATTTTCATTGGTAGGCGGTGGGGTCAACATTCGGGATGGTCACGCGCTGGCGAAAGACGTGAACTTTGCCGGCTTGTTGCGCGAGGTAATTGTTTTGCGCGGCAGAACCGTTCGGCCAGGTCCCGGCGGTTTGCAAGGTGCGGTCTTCAAGCGTGGCCATTTCAATCTCCACGGACGCGGGCAGCGTGTTGCTGAACATGTAAAATCCGACCTCGCCCGAAGTGGACGGGAGGAAGTAGGTATTTTTCACGGTGGGAATCATGGGGAAGGAATAGCCGTTGGTCAGCCAGAGGCCGTTGGGGTCGTAAGCCCGCACGCGCAAACCCACCACGCCGTCCATCAAATGGCTCATGTTCGTAAAGGCGCTGTCAGACACCTCGCTGGCAAAGATGTAATAAAGCACCAGCGGATTGGCTGCCGCCACATTCGTGCTCCAGGAAAAACGATAAAGCGGGTTGAGGTAGTTCGTTGACGCGGTGTCCACGACATAGCCCGTGCCGGTCCAGGTCTGGTTGTCGCGGCTCAAGATGAAGAAATTTTCCAAAACATTGGTGCGTTGCTGGCTGCTGGCGACCAACTGCTGGATCAGCGGCGCAACATTGGAGTTGGTGTTGGCGTAAAAATTCACGGCGCCGGTGGTGAAGTTGCTGTAACCGAGCGACGGCGACATCCCGCGCAAATCGTCCGCGATCAAATCCATCGCCGCGCGCCCGCCTTCGAGCACGTCGGTCTGCGTGACGCTCGCGCGGAACGCGGTCTGCGTGGCGTTGAACACGCCCATCAACGCGATCACGATCAGCGAGAGCAGGGCCATCACCACCATGATTTCGATCAGCGTGAAGGCGCGGGGCGCGCTCCCCGGACAATGACAATTTGAGATGTTCAATTTCTGGTTCACGGTGCGTTGCCAAAGGTTTGCGGCTGGTAAAAATACAAAAGGTTGCCCGCGACGATGTTGGTCGCCACCTGACCGGCGATGAGCGCGCGCCAGGTCTGGCGGCCCGAGCCGACGTTGCCGTTGGGCAGTTGCGGCCACAGAAAAGTCAGGCGCAATTCGTGCAGATTCACGGCGAGCTGCTGGTTGTAAGGCGAGTTTAATGACGCTAAATTCGTATCCATCGCCACCGGCGCGTTGACGCAGTAGATGCGGTAGCCGAAAGCATCGGCCTGAATGATCTGGTTGTCCTGCGGCGGTTTTTCCACCGCCGGCCCGCTGATGGAACGGACGTAGGCGACGATGTGGTTGCTGTAATAATCATTGCCATTATTATCGACATTGAAAAGATTGTTGATCGGCAAGGTGGTCAACGCATCCGTGAATTCCGGCGTGCTTAAAAGTCCGATGATGTTTGTGCCGCTGTTGATGGGAGACCCCGTCACTATAGAATAATACTGCGGCGCAATGGAGGCACTGGAATAGCTGTAACCGTTGACACCAGAAACGACGAGCGCACCATTTACATTATATTCACTCCAGGAGTTCGTGATGGCGTAAACATAATTCGTCAAATCATCCAGACGGTGCATGCCGTTGCGGATGGCCTCGATGAAAACGGTCGCGTCCTGGTTGACGACGGTGCCTTCGCGGTTTTCCTTCTGCACGTTCATGCCCAGCGGCAGCACGCCGACGATGGCGATCAGGGCAATGCCGATGATGGCCAGACTGATGGCGATCTCGACCATGGTGAAGCCGGAGCGCCGCGTGCGAAAAGGTTGGGGGCGGAGGTTCATGGGATTTTCTGATATTCCAAAACCGCGCGCCCCGTCAACCCGTCAATGTGGACGAGGTTGTAGGCGCTGTTGGTGCTGTTGCCCGGCGGAGTTTCCGTGACCGCAGGCGAGGAAAATTGGAGCACCTTGTTCCCGTCAACCGCATCAGCGACGCTGCCGTGCGCGAGCGGAATGTATTCGTCCCGCCCGGAAGTCAACTGGCCCAGATAATTGAACGCGATGAAAGGCAGGTTGGTGCAGCCGACCGGCGAGTTGGCCACCGGGAACGGGATCGGATTGACGGTCCGGTCAAACCCCAAAATGTTGTAGGATTTGCCGCTGGCCTGGTCGGTGATGATGAATGGCGGATTGCTTCTGGGATTGAATTTCCACAGGGCGATGAACGTGCCGTCGGGCAGGGACTGCCACGCGGACAAATAATTGGTATGGCCCTGACCCGGCTGATCGCCCACCGTGCGAAAACTGACAAAATTGTAGCCGGTCAATTGCTTGTCACACAGATTGGTGAGTGCCGCCGTATTTTGTCCGGAAACACCCGGATAGGGCCCGTTAAAAAAATTCGTCGGTACGAAAATCATGTAGACCGTGGTGCGCTGGCTCATGGCCAACTGGCGCGCGCGGCCGACATCGTCGAGCAACTGGCGCGCGGCGCTGACATTCGTGTTCGCCTTGCCGAGATTTTTGAGCGCCGGCACGGCCAGCCCCGCCAAAATGCCGAGGATCGCGATCACGACCAGCATCTCGATCAACGTGAACCCGGATTTACGGCTCAAAATTTTCACAATCGCTTTCAAAAAATCACTGCTGCCAGCTCAAGATATTGTCCTTGTTTTCATCGGCGTTGGCCGGGTCGGCGGAATCAATTTTTCCGTCCTGCCCGGCGGACCAGACCATGACCTTGCCGTGATAAAGATAATTATCGCTGGGGGCGGGATTGGGATTGACCAATCCATTGAATCCCGTTTGGGCATAGGCAGCAGGTTCAGGTGGATTTTGCGAGACAGCCCGTAATGAATAAAGCGCATCGCTGCATTGCTCATCGTAATTCAAATCCATCGTGATGACATAAGGATTGCCCCACGGGTCGCGATAAACCAGGTCGTTGCCGACGCCGGGCAGCGGCGTCCCGCCTTGCGCCGGATCATAGCCCGACATTTTGGCAGTGAGGAAAATGGTCTGCTGCGGGTTCTTGGCATAATTCGCGTTGGCTGTTGGCGCGTACGGGGGCGTTGTGAATGCGGAAGGATAATTTGTGATGTCCATCAGAATCGCAATCACCTCGGAATTGTTGGTGGTGTAGAAGGAGAAAGTTGCTGGAAGCAAACCAAGTGAAATGCTGTTGGAAAATAAAGTGCCGCCATAGGTGAAATCATTCGTGCCCGTCACGGCTTGCACGCCGCTTGAAACGGGAAAGCGGCTGTAGGCGGAATCGTAGGCCTGGATCGCGGAGGCGATCTGCTGCACCTCGAGCTGCGCCTTGACCTTCTTGGCGTGATTCTTGGCTGACGCCAGCACCGGCAGCAGCAGCCCCGCCAGAATGGCGATGATGGAGATGACCACGAGCAGTTCGATCAGGGTGAAGCCCGCACGCGGGCGGCGCGAGGAGAGTGAAAAGGTTTTCATAGATTTAAGATGATTTGAGCGACGGTCAGCATGCAGAACCGGCGACGCAACGGGCAATGGTTTTGTCAGGACAAAGCGGATTGCGGGCCCCGGCGACAGCACGACAACCGGCGGCGACCACGCGCAGTCGTGCCAGTCCACGGGCAGGGAATTCGCGCGCCGCGGGTTTTCCAATGTTGCCTCATGACGCATAAAAATTTCAGGGCATCGCGTTGTTCAACTGCACCTGTTTGGTCCAGTTGCAAACCAGGTTCGTGGTGCCGGCAATCGAAAGCTGGATCCACAAATCATACGAGGTGGGGTTGTTCGTTCCGGGACAGGCGTAGCGCCATGGATTCACACCGGAGACACCCATCGGCTGGTAGTTCAGGTCCGGCCCGCCGACGGAACCGAGCAGCAGCGCCACCGGAACAGTGGCGGGGTAGTAGTTTGTGATGTTGATGGCAAACTGTAACGGTTTCAAATCGGGAAGAAAATTTTTGGCGAGAGACGCATCTTCACCGGAACCTTTGCTGCAATTCACAAAACCGTACACGCCGAATCCGTTGAACACGGTGGCGGGGTTGGTGCTGATGGAAGCGCTGTCATCAAGCGTTTGATAATCGCCAGTGGCAGGATTATTGGTCGTCCCCACTAATTCAAAATAAAGCGGGCTGAACATCGCCTGACCCGGATAGGCCGGATAGTTGGGATTGCTGGGCGGATAAAAACCGTAGGCGGCCTTGTAGCTGTCAATGGCCGTTTCCAACTGCGCCATTTCCGCCTGCGTCTTGTTGATATACTCCTTCCGCTTCAGGCTTTTCATGATGGGGAGGGTGAACGCCGCCAGGATGGCAATGATGGAGATGACGACGAGCAGCTCGATGAGCGTGAACGCGCGCGGATACGTGGCCGGATTTGCGGCCGATTTTTTTCCGGCGGTTTTTTTCGGGGAGTTCGTTTTCATTTTTCGCGTATTTCCTGTTCCATCCGTTCGCTCAACCATTGTTTGATCATGCTCTGATAATTCAAATATCGCGACCGGGCGAGCCGCTTGATCCGCGCGAGCATCCGCGGGTCAATCCGCAGCGTGATGGTCACGGATTCGGACGCCTCGGCGCTGCCCGCCACGGCCGCTTCCATCAGGCGCAGGTCGGGCCGGTTCTCCAGCCAGAAATCCGATTCGGCCGCCTCGCTGTCGAAGAGCGGCACATCTTCCCAATTGGCAAAAGTTCGCATCGGTCAAAATTGTTTCCACTTCACACTGTCAGGGCTGAAGCGTCTGATCCATTTTCCGCTGGTAGAAAAATCTTTCCTCCGGCTCGAACGCGCGGGCATACAGGACGCGGACGGATTTGCCGTTGGTCCGATACACGCTGAAAACTCCGAGGCCGCCCGCCGACATACCGAGGTTGAAAAACCGCGCCTGAACGCCAAACCTCGGCGAATCAGGCAGCAGGCGGACAGCGAAGGAATCTTCAAAAGACTCTTCAATTTCCCGCTGATTCAAAGAACCATCCAATTCAAATGGCGGATTGTTCCAATCGAACTCCATAACGGGTTAATTGTAAATAATACGCCCATGCAATGTAACTACATTGTATTTACATGTGGGCACCATGATTGTCAATGGTTTTTTGGTGATTTTCGCAGAAATTATGCCTGTGACAGACAACGTTGGCACGGGGTACGGCACTGGCCGGCCAGCGGGCAGAGGCGCATTATTTCGATTATTTGATGCCGCAGTTGATAAAGACCATCGGCGACATTCTGGCAAAAACCGACAAGGGCTTTGATAACAAATTGGTTTGACCAGGTTTGACCAGGTTTGACCAGGTTTGACCAGGTTTGATCCGGTCGGATTGAGCTTGATTTTCAAATGGGTTCGTTTGGCAAAAATTGCTTTTGAGCCGGCCCTTTCAGAGCAACGGACCATCACGCCGGGACAGGCTGCGGTCATTGGCAACATGGTGGCCATGTGTTCCACCCGCCGGACGCGGGCAGGGAAGTCACGCTGCGGCATCCCGGCCACGGCGAACGGTTTCATCATCCCGCAATGTCCTGTCACAGACATGATTCCTGTCTTCTGCAAAAGAGCGGTGCCAGGCGGTGTTTTATTCCCCGCCACCGGCACCGCCGCCGTTATCGTCACCGCTCATGTTGCTGATCATGGCAATCAGCGGCAGGAACATCGCGATCACAATGCTGCCGACGATGACGGCCAGAAAAACGATCATGATGGGTTCGAGCAACGAGGTCATCGCGGCCACGGCGTTGTCCACCTCTTCGTCGTAGTTGTCGGCGATTTTCAAAAGCATTTCCGGCATCGCGCCGGTCTGTTCGCCGACGTCCACCATGCTGACCACCATCGGCGGAAAAGCGCCGGACGCCTCGAGCGGTGCGGTGATGGTTTCGCCTTCCTTGACGCTTTCATGAACTTTGCCGATGGCATTGCTGATGACAACATTGCCGGAAGTTTCCCTCACAATCGTCAGCGCCTGCAAAATGGGAACGCCGCTGCTGACCAGCGTGCCGAGCGTGCGTGTGAAACGCGAGATGGCAACCTTGCTGATGACCGGGCCGAGCACGGGCATTTTCAGTTTGACCTTGTCCCACACCAGGCGGCCGGTTTTCGTCTTGCGGGTTATCAACATGAATATGACCACGACCACCGCCAGGACGCCCATCGTTTCCAAAATGTGATTTTTTATGATATCGCTGATGCCGAGCACAAACGTCGTGAACCAGGGCAGGGCGAAGCCCATGCCGGCGAAAACGTCCTTGAACTTGGGCACGACAAAGCACATGAGCAAAATCATGATGCCGATGGCAACAATCAGGACGGCCACGGGATAAAACAGCGCGGCCTTGACCTTGCCCTTGATCTTCTGCGCCTTTTCCGAAAATTCCGCGAGCCGTTTCAGCACGACTTCAAGCACACCGCCCAGTTCGCCGGCCTTGACCATGTTCACGAACAGTTTGTTGAAAACTTTCGGATGCTGCGCCAGGCCTTCGGAAAACGTGCTGCCGCCCTCGATGGACAACGACAGTTCGCCCAGAATTTTTTTCAGGTTGGCGTTGCGCTCCTGTTTTTCCAGCACGCGCAATCCGCGCAACAGCGGCAGGCCGGCATCCACGAGCGTCGCCAGTTGCCGCGTGAACGTCGTCAACACCTTCGGCTTCACACCGCCGCCGAGGCCGGGGATGCGGATGTTGATGTTGATGCCGCCTTTTTTGCCGCCCCTGGCCGGAGCCCGGCCCTTGGCTTTCTTGCCGGAAACTTTTTTGTCCTGAACCTTGTCGGCCTCGATGATTTTCGTGGGAAACAATCCCATTTCTTTCACGCGGCCAATGGCTTCGTTCTGGCTGGCAACCTCAATCGAGCCTTTGGTTTCGGCTCCGCGCGAATCCAGCGCCACATAATCGTATTTTGGCATAACGGCTAAAAACTTTAAGTGTATTTGACAATTTCTTCGATGGTTGTATCACCCTCGAAAATACTGCGCAAGCCGTCTTCGCGCAAGGTGACCATGCCGAGTTCGACCGCCTTCTGCCGCAACACCACCGTCGGGGCGCGTTCATTGATGAGCGTGCGGATCGCCTCGCTGACGATGAGCAGTTCAAAAATGCCCTTGCGGCCTTTGTAACCCGTGTCGTTGCAGATCGAACAGCCGCGGCCATAGTGAAAAATCTTGTCGCCCAGGTCGTGCGGCGAAAGATTGAGCAACCCAAGCTGGTCTTCCGTCGGCTCGAATGGCGTCCGGCAATTGGTGCAGACGGTCCGCACCAGCCGCTGCCCCAGCACGCCCATCAGCGTCGAGGAAATCAAAAACGGTTCCACACCCATGTCCACGAGCCGCGTGACGGCCCCCGGCGAATCGTTGGTGTGCAGCGTGCTCAAGACCAGGTGACCGGTCAGCGACGCCTGCACGGAAATCTGCGCCGTTTCCAAATCGCGCATTTCCCCGACCATGATGATGTCCGGGTCCTGACGCAAAAAAGATCGCAACGCCTTGCCAAACGTCATGCCCACGCCCTCGTTGATGGCGACCTGCATGATGCCTTCGATGTCAAATTCCACGGGGTCTTCGGCGGTGAGCAGTTTGGAATCAATCATGTTGACGCGGCGCAGACAGGAATAGAGCGTGGTCGTCTTGCCGCAGCCGGTCGGGCCGGTGACGACGAAAATTCCATTGGGGCGCATGATCACGTCCGAAACGAAATCATAGACCATCTTCGGGAAGCCGAGCGATTCCAGTTCCATATTCACCGACGAACGATCCAGGACACGCAACACAACGGATTCGCCGAATTGCGTCGGCAGGGTGGACATGCGCAGGTCAACCTGCTTGCCGAGCGTTTGAAAAGTGATGCGCCCATCCTGCGGCATCCGGCGTTCGGAAATGTTCAGGTTCGCCATGATTTTCAGGCGCGAAATCACCGGCAGCGACAGGTGTTTCGGCGGCGGCGCCATTTCATAAAGCGCGCCGTCCACACGGTAGCGGATGCGGAATTCCGTCTCAAACGGCTCGAAGTGAATGTCGCTCGCGCGTTCCTGGACGGCCTGTTGCAGCACGATGTTCACGAACTTGACGATGGGCACATCGTTGGCGAGATCCGCCATGAGCTTGTCGTTGTCGGCGGCTTCGCTGACTTCGCGCGCCATGTCCTTGCCCTTGCCGATCTCCTTCAGGATTTCTGCGAAATTTTCCGACTCACCCGCGCCGTAAAGCCGGTCAATCGTCCGGTCAATTTCGGCCGGGTCGGCAACCACAACCTGGATGTCCCGCTTCGCGGAAAAATGAATTTCATCCGCGCGCGCCGGGTCGAGCGGTTCGGCCAGCGCGACCTGCAACGTGTCACCATTCAACGCGACCGGAAGGCAGCGATACATCCGCGCGACGGTCGCCGGAATGGTCTTCAACAATTCGGCGGAAATCTCCCGGTCCTTCAGCGGCACGACTTCCGTGCCCAGATACGTCGCCTCGACGTGCAGGATGTCGTCGAGCTTCATGATGCCGAAGTCCTGCAAGATTTGGATCGCGGAGGCGTTGCTGCGCTTGATCTCGGCGGCGACATCCTCGTATTGCAGGTCGTCAATGAGCCCCTGCTCCTTGATGAGCGCCAGCAGCGGATTGGAAATTTCTTCGGACATTTTAAAAAATCATTTCGCCGGGAGTTTGCCGCCCTTGCCCTCTTTGCCCTGGATGACGGATTGCGCCAGATCCAGTTCCTGCAACTTCGCCAGCATCGTCGTCGAGTCTTGCGCCTTGGTAATGACTTCTTCGCGCGCAATCATGCCCTGCTGATATTTCTCAATCAGAAAACTGTCCAGCGTCACCATGCCGTATTTCGAGCCGGTCTGGATGTCCGACTGAATGCGGAACGTTTTGTTGTCGCGGATGAGCGCGGCGATGGACGGCGTGTTGACCATGATTTCAAAGACGGCCACGCGTCCCGGCTTGTCAATGCGCGGAATCAACAATTGCGAAATCACGGCCTGCATGACGGTGGAGAGCTGGATGCGCACCATTTCCTGCTGGTTCGTCGGAAACGCGTTCGTGATGCGGTCAATCGTCTTGGCCGCGCCGGTGGTGTGCAGCGTGCCGAAAACCAGGTGGCCGGTTTCCGCCGCCGTGATGGCCGCTTCAATGGTTTCCAGGTCGCGCATTTCACCGACGAGGATGATGTCCGGGTCCTGACGCAGCGCGCGGCGCAGCGCCTCGGCAAAGTTCGGCACGTCCACGCCGATCTCGCGCTGCGTCACCAGCGCCTTTTTGTGCTTGTGATAATATTCGATCGGGTCTTCGACGGTGATGATGTGCGCCTCTTCGCGTTCCTCGTTGATGATGTTGATCATCGAGGCGAGCGTGGTCGTTTTGCCGGAGCCGGTCGGACCGGTCACCAGCACCAGCCCGCGCGGCTTGTAAAGCAGTTCCTTCGCGCTGGGCGGAATCCCGATCTGCTCCATCGTCAGCAGCTTGTTGGGGATTTGCCGGAGCACCATGCCGAAATTGCCTTTTTCCTTGAACACGCTGACGCGGAAACGCGCCGCCTCGCCGAACGCAAAACCGAAGTCCGCGCCGCCGCGTTCGCGCACGCCCTGGATGTGCTCCTCCGAAGTGATGCTGCGCATCAATTCCTCGGTGTCTTCCGGCTTGAGGGACGGGCCTTCGACCCGGTGCAAAATGCCATGCACGCGGATCACCGGCGGAACGCCCACGCGGATGTGCAGGTCGGACGCCACTTCGGACACGACCAACTGCAATAAATCTGACATTGAATATGACATAAAGAATCAGGCTTCGTCGCCCACGGTGGAGCGGATGACTTCTTCGGGAGTCGTCAGGCCGGCGAGAATTTTGCGGACGCCGTCTTCGCGCAACGTCCGCATGCCCATTTCGCGCGCGCGCGCGCGCAGCACGGAAGTCGGCGCCTGGTCGTAAATCAATTTCCGCGCCTCATCGTCGATGATAAAAATTTCAAACACGCCGAACCGCCCGCGGTTGCCGGTGTTGTTGCAATTGTTGCAGCCGCGGCCTTTCATCAGCGTTGCGCCCTTCAACATTTCCGCCGTGATGCCCAGCGCGCGCATTTCCGATTCGGCCGGCTCATACGGCTGCGGGCATTTCTTGCAGATTTTGCGGACGAGGCGTTGCGCCATGAGACAACGCGTGGAGGAAGCGACCAAAAACGGTTTCACGCCGATGTCCACGAGGCGCGCGACGGCGCCGGGCGCGTCGTTCGTGTGCAGCGTGGAGAAAACCAGATGGCCGGTGAGCGAGGCGTTGATGGCGATGGACGCCGTTTCCAGGTCGCGGATTTCCCCGATCATCACCACGTTCGGCGCCTGGCGGAGAATCGAGCGCAACGCGGCGGCGAACGTCAGGCCGACCTGCTCGTTGACCTGCACCTGGTTGATGCCCGCCAGAATATATTCCACCGGGTCTTCGACCGTGATGATTTTTTTGTCCGGGCGGTTGATGTAATGCAGGCAGGAATAAAGCGTCGTCGTTTTGCCGGAACCGGTCGGGCCGGTGACCAGGAGGATTCCGTCCGGCATCGCGATCAATCTTTCGAAGGTCTGCTGGTCGTCCGTGAAAAATCCGAGTTCGGGCAGACCCAGCTTCAAACCTTCCTTGTCCAGAATACGCATCACGATGCTTTCGCCGTGATTCGTCGGCAGACACGACACGCGCAAGTCAATCAGCTTTGAACCGACTTTCGACTGGATGCGTCCGTCCTGCGGAATGCGGTGCTCGGAGATGACCATGTTCGACTGGATCTTCAGGCGCGCGATGATGGACGGCTGCAACCGCTTCGGCGGCGCCTTCATTTCCTGCATCACGCCGTCAATGCGATAGCGCAAACGAAATCTTTTTTCCAGCGGTTCAAGGTGGATGTCCGACGCGCGCAGCTTGAAGGCGTCCACGATGATCTGGTTGACGAGCCGGATGAGCGGCCCGTCGGCCTCGACCGCCCCGCCGTCGTCTTCCAGGTTGCCGACCTGCACGTCGGCTTCCGTCAACTCCTGGATCACGTCCTTGAAGGCGCCATCGGCGATGGCTTTTTTTTCCGCGCCGTAATATTTATTGAGCGCGTTTTCGATGTCCAGTTCCGAGGCCACGCGCAGCTCAATCTCCGCGTTCAGCAGGTGATGCAGCGAATCAATCGTGTTCAGGTCGGATGGGTCGGCAATGGCGATATGCACCTTGTTGTCGCCCTTGAAAAGAGGGAGGACGCGGTATTTTTTGGCGACGTGGCGCGGGATGATGGCGATGACGTCGTCCTCGATTTTCATCCCGCCGAGATGGACGACCTCCGCGCCGAACTGCGCGGCCCTGGCCTGCGTCACGTCCGCCGGGCGGATGATTTTGTTGGCCACCAATAAATCCACCACGCCCACGCCGGCGGCTTCCGCCTCCGTGCGCGCTTTGGCTACCTGCCCGGCATTTGCGAAGCCGAGGTCCACCAGCAAGTCCAACAAATAATCGTCTTTTTCTGCCACGAGGTTTTACTTGAAACGGTTTTTAATTATGGAACGCGCGAAGAATTTTTCATCTAACACGATAAATGTCAATGAAGACTCACGCATCCGCGCCAAAAAAATCGTGCGCCTTCCGCGCGGAATGGAACCGTCATTCAATCCCGCGCCCGTCGGCCGGCTGATGAAGCGTGAAATTTCAGGCCGTCCGCAGTGGCAGTCAGTCCATCATGGTTTCACGCTGGAAATTTTTGCAAAAGTGCTTGGGTTGTCGCTGACGGTGCAATAATCTCCAGCAACCGGTTTAATTTATCACAGGTCAAACCAATGATTATTTCCTCCCCTTCGCAATCCGGCAACGGTCAAACTTATCGCGGACCATTCGCCATCATGACCGTGCTTTTTTTCATGTGGGGATTCATCACGGTTCTCAACGACATCCTCATCCCGCGACTGCAGGATGCCTTCACCCTGACCAATTATCAGATCATGTTTGTGCAGACCGCTTTTTTCGGGGCGTATTTTATCGGGTCGCTTTTATATTTTTTGATTTCAGCCAAGGTCGGTGATCCCATCGCCCGCATTGGTTACAAGAATGGCGTTGTGATCGGGCTGTTGCTGGCCGCCATCGGCGGCACCATGTTTTGGCCGGCGGCAACTCTAGCTCCTCAATCAACAATTATTTCACCGCGAGATTTCCATGATTTTCCTGCTTTTGTCCAAAAGCTAAACAAGCAAAGCGATCCGGTATCAATTTTCATTTTCCAAAACTTATCTGAATCAACTCGCGCAGCTCTTGATCAAGGCATGGTCAATAATCTGAAAGAAATAGAAGCCATTACCGCGCAAGATTTGAACACAATTATTCGCGGGCCGACGATTTATGACGTGCAGCGTTTTTCTGGAATTAAACTGCAGGAACCAACCAAGGAACTGCTTTCCCAAAATCCACAAGCAGAATCGATTGCCAGGCTAAACCGGGCATTATTGGAAGACGCCTATGCTGGTGAGATTATGAAATATCTGACCCCTTTTTGGATTTTTCTCGGTAGCCTTTTCGTTGTCGGCCTCGGCTTTGCCATGTTGCAAATTGCCGCAAATCCTTATGTGACCATTCTTGGCCCGGAACGAACCGCGTCCAGCCGCTTGAATCTGGCGCAGGCTTTCAATTCGCTGGGGACGACCATCGGACCGTTAATCGGCGGATATTTAATCTATGAATACTTTGCCAAAACCGGAGCCAGCGGAGCGGAATCTGTCAAAATACCTTATCTGGTATTTTCCGTCTTTTTCGCCATCATCGCCGTGATATTTTTCTTTCTTCATTTGCCGCACGTCGGCGAAGGCAAAATTGAAACCGGCATCGGCGCCTTGAAATATCCGCATGTCGTTCTCGGCGTGCTGGCGATTTTCATGTATGTCGGCGGTGAAGTCTCCGTGGGCAGCCAGATCATCAAATTTCTTGGCCAGCCCAATGTCGCCGCGATGAGCGCGATTGACGCCAGCAAATATGTTTCACTTTTCTGGGGCGGCATGTTGATTGGCCGTTTCATGGGCGCGGCGGAATTAAGTGAAATGAAAAAGATCAACAAACAGCTTTTGCTGGCGGGAATCCCCATCGTCGCGTTTTTGCTGGTCTGGACTCTGCGCAGTTGGGATTCCGACCAGCACCAATTTGATTTTGCCGGTGGCTGGACGATTGTGAAAAATTATCTGCCGATGCTTGCGCTTTGCTGGCTCTTTTTTCAATTCGGCAAAGGATTCGCCGGACGCACGCTGTGCGTTTTTTCATCAACGATTGTGGTGCTGCTGGCCATCGCCATTTTTTTCGGCGGCAAACTGGCCATGTGGTGCATCGTCGGCATCGGGCTGTTCACTTCCATCGGCTGGCCGAACATCTTCTCGCTCGCGCTCGACCGCATGGGTGTTCTGAAAAGCCAGGTGTCATCTTTGCTGGTCATGGCCGTTGTCGGCGGCGCTGTCCTGCCTCCAATCATGGGGAAAATTGCGGATCATTGGAGCCGGCAATCGGCTTTCATCGTCCCGCTGATCGCCTATGCGTACGTCGCATTTTACGGCTGGAAAGGCCATAAAATCGGACGCGCGAAACTTCCGGCAAATCAATAAGTCAGGCCGAATCCGAATTTGAAAAGTGGTTTGCCCGGCAGTTCATTCGCGGCCAGCTGGTCGTTGTTGCGCGGCCATTCGCGGGGCAATTTTCCGGTGGGCTTCACGTCCCCGAACAACACGTCGGCCACCCCCTGACCTTCCGTGCCCGGCAGCCACGCGGCGATGAAGGCATTGCTGTCAGCCAGCGCGGAACCCAGGATCAAGGGCCGGCCTGAAAGCAAAATGGTCACCACGGGTGCGCCCGTCGCCTTTGCCCGGGCCAACAGCGCCAGGTTTTCCGCCGGCAGGCGCAAATCCTGCCGGTCGCCCTTCATTTCCGCATAAGGCATTTCACCCGTCACAACGATGACGGCGTCGGCATTTTTAACATCGCTGCCGTCGGGTGAGAAAGTGACTTCCGTCGCCGGCGACACGGTTTGGCGGATCGCCTGAAGCAGGGTCGTGCCGCGTGTCAACTGGCCCGATCCCTGCCACGAAATGGTCCAGCCGCCGCATTGAATTCCCAAATCATCCGCCGCCCGGCCGACGACGACCAGATGTTTGATTTGTTTGGACAAGGGCAGGATCTGGTTTTTGTTCTTGAGCAGCACCAGCGATTGCTGCACACATTCGCGGGCGGTCTGCCGGTGTTCCGGCGAACCGATTTCCGCCGTCAACGCCGGATCGGTATAAGGATTTTCAAAAAGCCCCATCTGGAATTTGACGCGCAAAATCCGGCGCACCGCGTCGTCAATCCGGGATGGCGGCACTTTCCCTTCCGCCACCAATTCCTTGAGATCCTGGATGAACTCAACGTAGTTGTTGGTTTTGCCCGGCCCGTTCGGAATCATGACCATGTCCAGCCCGGCATTGATGGACGTTTCCACGTCCTGTTTGTAATCGGGCGAAATCTGGTCAATCGCCGCCCAGTCCGAAACGAGAAACCCCCTGAAGCCAAGTTCGCCTTTCAGCACGCCGGTCAGCAGATATTTGTTGGTGTGCATTTTTACGCCGTTCCAACTGCTGTAGGAAACCATGATCGAGCCGACCCCGGCCTTGACGGCGGCCTGATAAGGCGGCAGATAAAGTTTGCGCAAGGTCGCTTCATCGCAAACCGTGTTGCCCTGATCCTTGCCGCCGAGCGTGCCGCCGTCGCCGATGAAATGTTTCGCGCAGGCCAGCACGGAACCGGATTTCCCCGACAACTCGCCGCCTTGAAATCCCCGGATGGCCGCCGCGCCGAGTTCCGAAACCAGCTCCGGATCCTGTCCGTAACTTTCGTAGGTGCGCCCCCAGCGTTCATCCTGAACCACGGCGACGCACGGCCCAAACGCCCAGCGGATGCCCGTGCCCGCCACTTCCAAGGCCGTGATGTGTTCGGCCTGTTCAACGAGCTTCGGATTGTGCGTCGCACCCATGCCGATGTGATGCGGGAAAATCACCGTGCCGATCACGTCATTGTGGCCGTGAACCGCGTCAATGCCGTATATCAACGGGATTTTCAGGCGCGTCTTCAGCGCCCAGGATTGCAGTTCGTTGCACGTCGCCAGCCAGCCCGCCGGCGTGTTTTCCGGCGGCTTGGAATCGCCGCCGCTCAACATGGAGCCCAGGCCATACTTTTGGATGTCGGCAAGGTCATGCACGCAGTTTAAATCCGCCTGCACCATCTGCCCGATCTTCTCATCGAGCGTCATCTGCGCCAGCAGCGCTTCAACCTGGGGTTCATGTTCGGTGAACGGTGCGCTGTGGATCATGGCGGTGGTCATGGATAATAAAATTCCGGTGGAAATTTTTTTAAGGGCGGATGTTTTCATGGTTGTTGATGCGGTTGCAAAAGTGGTTCGATCACCCTGGCGAAGATTTCCGCCTGACGCGTGAAACCAAGATCGGTCGGATGCGAACCGTCCACCGAGCCTTCGCCGTCGTCGCCAAAAAGATGCTCGCCGGGTATGTAGTAAAGATTTTCAACTCCGGATTTTTTCAGGCGTTCGCAGGCGGCTTTCAACTCGGCGCGGTTTTTCAGGTGATAATATTCCATGCGCCCGGCGACGAGAAAAGAATCCTGCATCGTGCGGTCTTCGACAAGCACAATCGGCGTGGCCGGATGCGCGGCGCGGAGTTTGCGGACGAAAGGTTCGACCCGCTCCTTGATCTCGCCGGCGACCAGGTTGGGCAGACAATCGAGGACGTAAACGGACGGATCAAGTTCGGCGAGCAGGCCGGCCATTTCCGGCTCCATTTTGCCATTGCCGGAAAAACCGAGGTTGATCGTCGGCCAGTTGAATTTCCGGCCGAGAATCGCGCTGTGAACCATGCCGGGACGCGACGCGGAAAGTCCCTGCAAAATCGAGGTGCCGTAAAAAACCATCGGCTTGCGTTCGCCCGGCCCCCACGGCCCGGCTTTTTCAATGGTCGCATTTTGCGGGATGCCGAGTTCGACATATTTCGTGCCGTTGTAAAGCGGCAGGTAGAGAAGATATTCGCGTTTGCCGGGCAAAAGATTTTCCACCAGCGTCACTTCATTGGTCTGCGCGGCCGGCTGGCCGACGGCAAGCCAGTGCCAGCCGTTACCGGTTTTCACATACAAATCGAGCCCGCTTTTGCCGATGGCGGTCATGTTCGGCAGATACAGCCACGGTTCGGTCAACGCCCAGCGGGCCCGGAGCGTCGTGGCATCGGTGACAAAGCGCACGCACATGCCGGCCGAGTCATGACTCAAATCCCAAACGGGCTGGCGCACAACGCCCTCGGCTTTCGCGGGCAGACGGTCGTAAAAATCCCTGGTGTCGTTCCAACCGCGGCCCTCGACCCCGAATTGGCGGATGTCCGACCAGGCGGTCTCCTCGTTTGTGCCGGGTGCGGAACGGGATGGGTTTGCAAACAACATGGCGGCGGCGGCGACGGCACCGATTAATTTCAGGTTAAAATGACTGGGCTGCATGACGGTTGGGGCGCTGGCTTGTTCGAGAGGATGGGACAGGGCGGTGAAAACCGCCTGTCCACAATTTTGAGGACAGCATAACGAACTGCAATGAGCTATTGTTTATTCAGACAACCCGAACTGTTTGTGTTATGCTTTTGCCAACGCCCGAATTTATGAAAATGGTTTCCGGCCTGGCCCGGCTTACGAGGCTGTCTGCATCAGGAGACAACCCTGCTTTTGTTTTTGTGCTGATTTTGACTGCGGCCTTGTTTTCCAGCGGTTGCAGTAAAGGCAGGTCAACTGTCCAGGCACCGGTACCGCAGCCTGCGTTGGATACAAACCAGACATCGGTGGCGATGCCGCAGGTGGCGGAGTATGCGCCAGCCGTGGTTGCGGTCAGTCCCGATGGCGGTGCCGATTTGAAGCAATTGAACCATGCCTACATCCATTGGATTGTTCAAAACCGGCGTTCTCCTAAAAGTTTTGAAGAATTTGTTGCGTCATCCGGGATTCAGGTTCCACCTCCGCCGTCCGGGAAAAAATATGTCATTGATAAATACGGTTTCATCAACCTCGCAAACAATTGATCATTTTATCCTGATGAAGACTTTAATTCCAGGTGCCCGCACATTTTTCGACGGGCGCAAAGCGTCGCGTGCTGACGGTCAGCGGGCGGACCGGGGATTCACTTTGATTGAACTATTGGTGGTCATTGCCATCATCGCCATTCTGGCGGCGATGCTGCTTCCGGTATTGGCGAGCGCCAAGGCGAAGGCCCAACGCATCCAGTGCATGAACCAGATGCGGCAGCTTGGTTTGGGCGTCACTTTGTTCACCGTTGACAATGGAGACATGTTTCCACCGGCGGGATTCGCAAATGCCACCGTTCAAATTAGCTGGGAGTGCTGGATTAATAATTACATTGGTGGCACTGCGTCGCAACAGGACATGGCATCGGGGGTCTTTGTCACGGCGGATGATCCCGATGAAGTGGCCGAAGCGGCTGCGCTTGGTTTAGCCGTGTCGCCAAAAGTTTTAACCTGCCCGGCGGACCGGTTCACAAAAGCGAGCTGGATAACCAGCCCCATCCAATTTGCATACAAATCATACGCCATGAACAGCGCGGGCAATAACGTCACCGGTTACGGCAATCTGGTTCAGGTCAATGACAACTTCCGGACTTACCCGTTGCCCAGTCTAAACCAGCCGAACGCTCACGGGGTTGGGATTTATTGGACGGATGACGGGAGCACGGCCGATTGGAATGCGCGCGGCTACAAGACGACCGTGGTGCTTGATCCAACGGGAACCATCCTGCTGGCCGAAAACACTTCCAGTCAGGGAGCCGCCGGGAATGTATGGCCTTGTATCAGTTGTGGCCCGCAAACTTCCGATGGGACTGCCGGAGGTTGGGGGAATTGCTACCAAACAGACCTGCGGGCTCCGCAAAGTGGGGTGGAACTGACCAGTGGTTATAGCGAAGGTTTATTGCTGTATAAAGCGCACCGCAACCGGTTCAATTATGTTTTCCACGACAATCATGTGGAAACACTCAAGATTGAGCAAACGATCGGAAGCGGAACGCTGACCGCTCCCAAAGGCATGTGGACCATCGTGCCGGGAGACTGATCCCCGCAATTCAAACCAAATCTATGTTATCAAAAATGAACCCATTGGAGGATTTGAACTGTTTAAGGCGCGGCATTTTTCCGACCGGAACACTTTGTAACCATTTGTAACCAGCTTTGTAACCATTTTTGATGACATGCAAGAAAAGACAACTGTGCTAGGTTGTCAGTATTCAAGCCCGACGCATAACAGCATACACGTATGAAACGCCATTCGTTTGCCATAACAACAAACGCTGCAAGAAGCGTGTCAGGAAGACTGGTGCAGATATCGTCAAAGCATAACCAATCCAAACAATCGCACACGAATTGAAATAATCTGACCCCAAACCCCGCAACCAAAAACCAAGCAGTATATGAAAAAAATCCAATCCAGAATATACCAGAGCCTCTCATTCGCAGCGTTACTGCTGGGAAGTGCGAGTCTGGCCTCGGCTCAAATAGCAGACAATGACCTCAACTCCTTTGACAGCACGGCAGAGTTGGCACCCAATGGAACTCCGCCGGGCTTTAGCAACGGCAACGGAACTTTGGGAGGAGGCATTTGGTATGGCTCGTCAACCGTAACTTGGGATGGTACACAGGATAATACCGGCAATGGCGGCGGCTCCGCCCACATTATGAGCACTTGGGGCTCCGACCAAGCCAACGCTGATAGTCCTTTTGAAGTATATCTCGGTTCTCCTTCGGATCAGTTGTATTACATACCCTCCCCGATCCCGCTATCGCAATATGTGTATGTTTCATTTGACTTCAAGTGGGACAACAGCTCGACGATGACGCTTGATGAATTCAATAACATGGCGCTCGTGCCGACGAACGATTTAGCCAATCCCAGTTCACCTCTTTACGGGGGACAACTGGAGGTTGATGCCGCCCAGAATGGCAGCAGCGCATTCATTGGAAGCACAAACGTGCCAGACGCAGCAACGAATGGCTGGGTGCACTTTGTCTTTCCCATCAATTCATCCGAATCTGGCTTGGACGGGAGCTTGGGCATCCTATTGCGTCCGGCGAATTATTTTGGCGCTTATGCAAATTTAAGCCATGATTTAACCGCTAATTTCTGGATTGACAACGTCTTCCTGAAAGGGACTGCTGCTCCGCCGCCACCGCCCACCTTGACCATAACGAAACCAACCCAGGGTTTGAATTTTGTAGAAGGGTCTATTTCGGATCAATATGACCGGCAGAACATTATTACGGCCAACGGTGCGAATTCAACGGCAAACTATTCGTGGGCCAGCGCCACTGCGGGCAGTCCGGTCACCTATTCTTTCACTATCAGCCAGTTCACTGCGTCTGATTTGAACTATCACATCTATTTTTACCAGACTGCCGGGGCCGGCGGTGCGAGTGCGCCGGATTACAACCAGCCAAATGTCTTGATCTTCCAGATTTCGCCGTTAACTAATAACACTGCGGCGGCAGTGTCACTCACTTGGAAAACCAATACTCCGGATGCGGGAACCACTGGGACGGCGATTTCAATAACCAATTCGGTCTTGGTGGGTGCCTGGCAGCTGCAATTCACCAGTGCCACGGCCGGCACAATTTTTGCGCCGGGTGGAAATTCATATCCATTCACCATTGACCCGAGTCTGGCGGTTGATATTGCGAACCCGATTACCGTTAATTTTGGTATTAACCCCTCCAGTGACGCCAATACGATTCTTGGTGAATCGGTGGTGGTTTCTCAAATAGGGATCTCCGGAGTTAGTCCGTTGAGTGTGGATGCTGCCACCACGGATAATTTCCTTGCGGATTCATCGCTGGACACCAATTCTTGGACGGTTAATGCGCTGTTCCCTGCCAGTATTTTGTTGGTGCCGGCCAACACGCCCTATTCGGTGAATTGGAATCTTCCTGATAGCGGGTTTTCGTTGATCGTGAATACAAGTTTGACGAATATAGCCGCAGGGACGAGTGTTGGGCAACCGGTAATCTCACTGATTCCAGGAAGGCGGGTGTTAATTCCTAAAAGCAGTTTGCCTGCCGGTAATGTTGGGTTCTACAGCCTCATCCAGCGCACCTTTACCCAACTGCAAGTATTGCTGCCGGGTGAGACCAACGCTCCCAATACGATGACGGGCAAGACCGGCACCCCATTCGCGATCCATTCGGGCGACATAGTGACCGTGACGGTGAATGCGGTGGATGCCAACTGGAACCTGGTCAGCTCCCCGGGCGATACCATCCAATTGGCCACCACTGATTCCAATGACATCATTGAGCAGCCTGCCAGTCTGGCGAGTGGAACCACGACCGGTCAGGTTCAATTCAATCCTGCAGTAACCGGCAATGACACCATCACGGCCTCGGATCAAACCGAGCCCACCAAGACGTCGGGCACCGATACGGTCACGGTTCTTGTTCCATAATTGATGGCGATGCTTGCAAGTGAACAGTAACAGCAGGCGCCGGCCAAAACTGGCGCCTGCTTTTTAGTCCGATGAAAAATGATTTGGTTTGCATAACTGATAAACGAAGCCGATGAAAACCCAACCCGAACATCAAAATTCTGGTTTCCGACCCGATGGTTTTACCTTGATTGAATTGCTGGTGGTAATCGCCATCATCGCCATTCTGGCGGCGATGTTGCTGCCCGCGTTGAACAAGGCCAAGCAAAAGGCGCAGGCGATCGGTTGCATGAACAACAGCAAGGAGTTGATGCTCGCCTGGCATATGTATTCCGATGATAACAATGATTTGCTGGCACCGAATGATTATCCCTACACCACCACCTACGCCGGCCAATCTGCGACAACCCAAGCCAAAGAGAAGAACTGGGTGGTCGGCACCATGACATCGACGTTGGATGCCGGCGATGCGCCGGCTAGAAATGGCATTAGTGAATTATTGGATCCCAACACGATGCTTTCCCCATTCCTTCCCAACAAGGCTGTTTGGCATTGTCCGGCCGACCATTACCTTGATACATATGCTGGAGATGCAGTCCATGTGCGCAGTTTTTCAATGAATTCGGCCATAGGCACAGACTGGTTTACCGCTTCACCTAATAGTGCTGGTGGACCTCCGATAGGAACGGCAGTTCAAGGTGGATGGCTCGATGGAAATGGCTACGTAGCCACGACACCTTATTTGACCTATGCCAAGATGTCATCGTTCACCAGTCCGGGTCCCGCCAATACCTGGGTGACGATGGACGAATGTCCGATCACGATAAATGATGCCTCTTTGGCCGTATCTGCGGTTGCGGCTCCGGGAAAGACCTATCTCGTTGACTTTCCTGCCGGCAATCATGCCAATGCGGCTGGCATGTCATTTGCCGACGGCCACTCGATTGTTCATAAATGGGTGGATAGTCGCACATACAGTCCTCCCCTAACACTGCATGGGACACAAGGCGGCACAGGGTTGCAAACACCTGACGATCAGGATTGTTTCTTTTTGGCACCGCTTACCTCGGCACTAAAATAGGGCTGATGAGCCGGCATTTCTCACTCTATCTCACGCTATTTATGGCTCAATACTTTTCAGATGCATCATCGCGTTGTTGCAAGTTGCATTTGGACATTATATAAATTTTGTTCAATACCATCTTACACAAGACCACAGAGGCGCTTTGTTTTCCATAAATTTGAAAATTAGTTAAATCATGTTAAATTTTATTGTCGTGCGAATCCACCACATCACTTTTTTATCGGTTCTCTCCACAGTTTTACTGTCAGCCGTGCAAACCGTCGTGGCCCAGGCGAATCTTCCGCTTTACACCGACAATTTTGTCAATGCCTTCCAAAATTTTAGTTGGGCGTCGGTGAATGTGGCGAATTCCTCGACGGTTCTTCCCGGCAGCAGTTATTCGATCAGCGTTACCGATGGGGCCAACTACCAGGCGCTTTCCATGCAGTATCCGTCAGGCATGAACACGGCACCCTATGCGAGCCTTTCTTTTTGGATCAACGGCGGCACCACTGGCGGACAACAGGAGAATGTTTATGGCACGCTGGCTGGTTCGCCACAGACTGCATATCACTTAAAATTGGGAACGAATACGTGGCAGCAAATCACCATCCCGTTGTCGGCTTTGGGGGTTGCCAACAGCACAAATTTCACCGGCATAGAGATTCAAGGATCCATCAGCACGGCGCAACCGACGTTTTATGTGGATGACATCCAGTTGGTCGCCGCTCCCGCCCCGGCGCTCGTTAATCTGGATGTTGATGCCATGCAAACCGTCCGCATGGCGGATGCCCGCTGGTTTGGCCTCAATACAGCAGAGTGGGACGGGTATTTGGGCAATGCCGCCACGCTCCCCGCGCTTCAGGCAGCGGGGGTGCTGGCGCTGCGCTGGCCGGGCGGCTCAACGTCCGATACTTATAATTGGGCAACGGATCCGTCCGCGAATTCAGAATTTATGAATATCGCCACCAATCTGCCCGGTGCCCAGGTTTTCATCACGGCCAATTACGGCACCGGCACGCCGGGTGAGGCGGCGGCCTGGGTGCTCTCGGCGAACGTCACCAATCAATGCGGTTTCAGGTATTGGGAAATCGGCAACGAATGTTATGGCACATGGGAAACCGATTCACATGCAGTTCAGCATGATCCTTACACTTATGCTACAAATGCCGCCGCTTACATACAGCAGATGAAGGCGGCGGATCCCGCCATCAAAATCGGTGTTGTTGCCGTCCCCGGCGAGGACAGCTACATAAACAACTCCAATCATTTTGCCGTGAATCCGGTCACCGGACAAACCCATTACGGCTGGACCCCCGTGATGCTGGCAACCTTGAAAAATCTTGGCGTCACACCGGATTTTCTCATTTATCATTTTTATCCTCAATACACCGCTGAACCCGTCAGCACTTCGCCGCCTTCAGCCTGCGGCGACAGCGATCCCCTTTTATTGCAGGTTGCAGATACTTCTTACACAAAAGGCTGGACTGACTGGGCAAGCGCCGCCGCCAGTTTAAGGCTGCAAATCACTGATTATATTGGTTCAGGTTCACCAGTCACAAATATCGAACTTTGCTGCACCGAGAACAACAGCGATTCCAGCGGCGGCGGGAAGCAATTGAGCAGCCTCGTCAATGCCCTTTACCTGGCCGACAGCATGGGCCGGCTCATGCAAACGGAGTTTAACTCATACCTTTTTTGGGATCTGCGAAATGGCGCCAGCAGCGCGGGCAGTTATGATCCCACCTTATATGGCTGGCGCACCGAGGGTGACTTTGGCGTGATTACCGGCAGCGCCGCCTGCAACCCGCCCTATTACAGCATGAAGCTCATGCAGTATTTTATTCGTCCGGGCGACACGGTGCTCGATGCAACCAGCGACTATGTATTGTTGTCCGCCTACGCCGCCCGCAAAGCCGATGGCGCGCTGACCATGCTCGTCATCAACAAGGACACCACGACATATTTTAATGCCCAGATTTCATTGACCAATTTTTTCCCCTGGGCAAATGCGACCGTCCAGTCTTATGGCATCCCACAGGATCAGGCGGCGGAATATGACCAGAGCCTCTCATTGCAAGGCATTGCGACAACGAATTTCCCGGCGGCGAACACGAATTTCACCTATTCTTTCCCGGCGCTGTCATTGACTCTTTTCACATTTGCGCCCGCAGCGGCCCAGTTGCAGTCATCCTTGACTTCCAATGGCCAGTTTGTCCTTCAAGTTCAGGGACAGGCGGGGGTTCCTTATGTGATTCAAAATTCGCCGGATCTGGTCAACTGGGTTCCCGTTTCGACCAATTTGCTTGCAGGCAATGTGTTGAACTTGACGAATACGATCTCATCTTCACCCCAACAATTCTGGCGTGCCGTCTGGCAGCCATGAATCCTGCCCGCAACGGTTGATTTGAGAGATTTGACGGATCCCAGCCTCGATTTTGGCGGACTGAATCCGGCCAAAGCAGGAATTGGTTTGGATCGCCTGGTTATTCGATGACTTTATCCGGCACTTTGCCGGGGCGCGCCGAGTTGCCGGCAAAATGATCCAGTTGCAAACCGTCAACGTGCTCACATGCCAGCACCGGGCCATAATAATCCTCCAAATGCCCGCCCCAGATAATTTGGGAGTCATGCAAGGTCAGGCCGTTTATGAAATCAGCATGGATGCCGGCGATGGTATTCGTGTAAATGCCGGCGAATTGTCCATTCGCTAAAAAACCGTTGGGCCGGTCGTCGTAAAATCCACCCGGCACGTCGCTGGTCTTGCCCACCTCCACGCGCACGTTGTCGAAGACGATGTCCTCCAGCGGTTGCGCCGCGCAGCCGCGCAGGTAAATGCCGTTCTCACCCTTGCAAAGAATATTGGTGAAACGAATTTGCCGGACGTGTCCCAATCTCGTGTCTGCATTGCGCGGCAGGTTGCTGATGTGAATCGGCTCGCCCGCGCCCCACCACTTGCCCGGCTGCAACTGCGTTTCAATCGTGATGTTTGAGAACAGAACATTTTCAATGTCGCCCGCGTCGCGGCTTTGAATGCAAAGGCCGCGATTGCTGCGGAAGATCACACAGGCATCGAAAACCACATTGCGGATTCCCGGCGGCGCATAAGCTTCATCCAGCTTCAGTGCGCAACTGCGCGACGCAATAGTGCAGCCCGTCACGGTGATGTTTTCGCTGCGACCATAGCTGGCGAAGTTCGGCGTATTCTTGAGCACGATGCCGTCGTCCGCCGTGTCAATGTGGCAGTTCGCCACGCGTACATTGCGGCAGTGATCGAGATCAATGCCGTCGTTGTTCGCGATGTTCCAATCGTTGAGAATGCTGATGGAATCAATCACCACGTCGTCGCACCCGGCCGGATGCACCGTCCAGCTTGGCGCGTTGCGAATGGTGATGTCGCGCACGCGCACCTGTTTGCAGCCGATCAAAATGACCACCATCGGCCGCCCGGGAGCGAGTGTTTTATCATCGGCGTTGCGTCCAAAGGGCCACCAGACGCCGCAAAACGATTGCGGCCACCAGCCGGGCTTGTTCACGTCGCCGCCTGCCAGATCGTCCGCGAGTTCCTGCCAGACAGCCTTGTCATTGCCATCGAGAACGCCATCGCCGGAAATGGAAACGTCATTCGCATCTTTCGCAAAGAGCAACGCGCCGGCCTCGCCGTAATCCTGCCAGCGCGAACTGCCTTTCAAAACCGCACCGCGCGCCAGGTGAAAATCAATCCCGCTGCGCAGCGTGATCGCGCCCGCGAGAAAATTTTTGCCGCCGGGCAAAACCACCTGTCCGCCGCCGTTCGTCTCGCAGTCGTCCACGGCTTTTTGGATCGCAGCGGTGTCATTGTTTGTGCCATCGCCCTTCGCACCATAGTCCAGCACGTTGTAAATGCCGGACTGGTCAACCGCGCGCGCGGTGAAAGCGGATAGAACCATCATGCCGGCGAGAAGGCGGATGGTTGTTTTCATGAGTTGCATTTTTGCTGGCGAAGGTTTAGCGCGCTTTCCTGGGGCGAAGATTTTTCTCGATGAGCCGGCAGCGTTGTTCGACGCAGAGCTTTGAGCGCATGGCATCGGGCGGCGTGTTGATTGCGTAATCCAGCAATTTTTCCACCGTGCTGGTCGCCACATGCGTGCGCGTGTCTGAAGATCCATAATAGATGAACACGCCGCCGTTCTTGCGCGCGACCCAGCCGTTGGCAAAAACGACATTCGAGACGTCGCCAACGCGCTCGTCATTTTCCGGCCCCATGAAATGTCCGCCGGGCGCGGTGATGACTCTGGTTGGATCGTTCAAGTCGCACAGAAACATATAAAGGACGTAGCGCATTCCCGCCGCCGTGTTGCGCACGCCGTGTGCGAGATGCAGCCAGCCCTTTTCGGTTTTGATCGGTGCCGGGCCGAGGCCGTTTTTGCCCTCCTTGATCGTATGATAAAAACGCGGGTCAACGATGGTTTCCTTTTTGACGACGGCGTTCGTGATGTCGTCGCACAAGCCCCAGCCGATGCCGTCGCCGCTGCCCGTCGCCGCGAAATCCGCCATGGGTCGCGTGTAAAAGGCGTATTTGCCATTCACAAATTCAGGATGCAAAACGCAATTACGTTGATGCAGCGCGGGCGTCTGCAAATCCGCCAACCGCTCCCATTTCATCAAATCCTTTGTGCGCGCGACGCCGCAGCGCGCGATGGCGGCGGAAAGATCGTTCGGCCTGGAGTCATCATGCCGTTCGGCGCAGAACAGCCCGTAAATCCAGCCGTCTTCGTGGCGCACGAGCCGCATGTCATAAAGATTTGTCTCTTTCGCATCCAGTTCCGGCAGCCGCACCGGGCGGTCCCAGAACTGAAAATTATCCACGCCATTTTTGCTTTCCGCGACGGCGAAAAATGATTTGCGATCCCAGCCCTCGGCGCGTGCCATCAAAATGATTTTGCCGTTCCATTCCATCGCGCCGGCGTTGAACACGCAGTTGACGCCGAGCCGCGTCATCAGGTGCGGATTGCTGGCGTGGTCAAAATCATAACGCCAGGCCAGCGGCGTGTGTCCGGCGGTCAGCACCGGATTTTCGTAGCGGTCAAAAATGCCGTTGCCGTTCTTTTGCGGACGGTTCTTCCGGTGAATGAGTTGATCATGTTGCCGTTGAAGCTGCTTCAAGTTGCCTTGAAATTTTATTTTTGTCATTGGACTTGGTTCATGGCGGTTTAATTGAAAAAATGTTGGGACACTTTTTGTTCCAGCGGAGTGAGCAGCGGAGTGAGCCGCCAGCCCGGAATGGGTCGTTCCTCGACGCCGTTGGGCAACCGCCAGCGGACGGCGAGCTGGGTCGAGCCGGATGCCTGCGCCTGCAACACTTCCAGATAGTAATGCTTTCCGGCTTCAAGATTGACCGGCGCAGATTCCGCTTCATGTGTGTGCGGCCATTTGCTGTAAGGCGTGCTGCGGGTTACCTCCGCGATTTTTATTTTGTCCGCAGGATTCGCGTTCGGGCTAATCCAAAGCTCGGAAACATTTTCGTTGGCGATCCAAAATTCATACGGGCCGGTCATTGGCGGAATCAAAAGACCGCGATACCGCGCGCCGAAATTGGTGGCCTGATTCACGGGCATCTCAAAAGCCTTGCTGAGAATTTCCGAACCGGCAGGCGGCCCGGCGGCATTGTCCAGATTCGTCAGGTTTGCGCCCTTGAAATCAGTCCACCATTCACGCTCGATGCCCGTGCCGGGTCCGACCTGAAACGCGGGGCTGGCGGCGGGTCGCAATCCGTCCGCCTTGGCGATGAGCCGGTAATTGTCACCGGGCCGGTCAATAATCAAATCGGGAAACGTGGCGATGCCGTTGACGGTGGCAGCCGTCAAATTTCCGGTCAACGCGCCGCCATCGGGAGCATTTTCCAATGCCAGCGTTACGGTGAAAGTTCCTGTGCGGATTGTCCGGCCATTTTCGTCCCGAACCGCCACAGTCACCGGCAACCGGCGCAAACCGTTTACGGCGACGGTGCCGGGCGACTCGGGAAATTCGAGATTGACGGCTTGTCCCGCCGGCACAAACGGGTAATTGGCCAAGTCCGGCAGGTCGCCCAGGTTGAGCACATACGGATCATTGTAGAACTTGTCCAACTGTTCCTTGGAATTGCTTTGCGTAAGGACTTTTCCAGACCAGGTCGTGAAAAAAAGCCAGTCGGCCTTTTCACCGGCCAGTTTTTGGGGATCGGGAATCGGCCCGTTTTCGGACAGCGCCACCAGCTTGTTGCCGCGTCCCAAGGCGGCCAGCTCGTCAAAGACATCCTTTACCGAACCATGGCTGCCGTCCATCGGGTAGTAATCCTGGCCGATCATGTCCACATATTCATCGCCGGGATACCATTCGGCCAGGTCCGTTTCCGCGCCGGGTGAAAAGACCCAGATGAGGTTGTTCAGTTTGTGTTTGACGGTGAAATTTTCGAACATCATCCGCCAAAGTTTCTTGTAAGGCCCGGGTCCTTGCGCGCCCCACCAGAACCAACGGCCATTGACTTCATGCATCGGACGCCAGAGCACGGGAATATGCGCGTCGCGCAGCACTTCCAATTCTCCAGCAATCGTGTCCAGGTCGCGCATCAACCCGGCATATTCGGGCGTCCCTTCCGTCACGCCGCGCGACAGGTCAAATTTTGTTTCCTTGGTGTAAAAAGCCCGTTCGCCGGTCGGGGCGCGCCAATGACAACAAAACGCGACGATGCCTTTCCGGTTGGCATACCAGTCAATCGCATGCTGCGCCAGCCGATGGTGTGTGTCGTGCGGAGCGGATTGGCCGGTATAAGATGTGAAATCCAGCGCGAGCAATGCCGGCAATTTACCGGTGGCGTTGGTTATGTAAGCCAGCTCGAAACTTAAATCATTTGTCCCTCGCCAGCCTTCCTGTTGTCCGGAAATGATTTTCTTCCCGTAAATATCCGAGAAATAAGCCATCAACGATTGTGCTTCCGGCGAGGCGTTGGGCGTGACCAGCGTGTCCACAGCCCGGGCAACGGGTGTTCGTGCCGCCATCAAAACCATCACCAGCGCCAGCAGCGCGCGGGCGGCCTGTCGGCGCACCCCGTCCGCAACAAATTCGTTGCGGACGGAAATCCCCCCGTTCTGCGCGGCGGCGGCTGTTGGGTGAAAAATCATGCTGATGGGCGTCTATCACTGCGCATAATTGTGAACAGAATAGGCAAAATTCAAAATTAAAAATGTCATCAAAACGTGTGACATAAAAAAGGATTTCAATCCCGCCGCGTCGCATCCATGTTTTGCCGGATTCACCCGAAGATTTTTAACGGAAAAATTCAACGCCCGGCGAGCGAGACCATTATGAGCAACCGCACCACTTCCCGCAGGCAATTCATCAAAACCACCGCGCTCGCGCTGCCGCTGATGGCGACCGGCTGCCACAGCTTGCAAAACAAGTCAGCCTCAATCCGCAAAAGCACGGGTGAGTTTGTCACCGTCCACAACCGGCGTTTCGAATTGGCGGGTCATCCCTATTTCTATATCGGGACGAACCTTTGGTATGGTTGCTATCTTTCGGATCCCAATTTAAATCAAGGACGCGAACGCATGATTCGCGAGCTGGATCGGCTGCAAAGCATCGGGGTGACGAATATCCGCCTGCTGGCCGGCTCGGAAACCTCGCCCCTGGTGGGCGCCATTCCAAACGGCATCACCCGCCGCCCGCGCGACTGGGACGAGAATTTGCTGGGTGGCCTGGATTTTTGCCTCGCCGAAATGGCCAGACGCAACATGCGCGCGATTCTTTTTCTTTCCAATTATTGGCAATGGTCCGGCGGCTTCGCGCAATACGTCCGCTGGATCACCGGCGAACATATTCCCGATCCCGACCAGCCGGTCATCGCGCGCGGCGACTGGCATGCGTTCATGAAATTCTCCGCGCGATTTTACCGGATTCCCGCCGCAAACGGACTTTACCGCGAATATGTTTCGCGCGTCATTCATCGTCGCAACACGGTGAATGGCCGGGTTTACCGCGATGATCCCGCGATCATGACCTGGGAACTTGCCAACGAACCGCGGCCTTGTGCTGACGACAGTTCAGCCGAAAAGGATGTGCCGATTTTTTGCGACTGGGTTGATTCAACCGCGCGGTTCATCCGCGAACAAGACACAAATCATCTCGTCTGCACCGGCAGTGAAGGCGTATGGGGCTGTTTGCAAAAGCCGGAGATTTTCATCGCGGCGCATAAAACGTCGGCGATTGATTATGTCACTGTCCATATGTGGCTGAAAAATTGGGGCTGGCTGAAAGAGCCGGAACTTTCGCCGGAATTTAAAGTCGCGGCAGGCAAGGCGCATGACCATGTGGAGATGCACACGAAAATTGCGACGGACATTTTGAAAAAGCCGCTCGTACTGGAGGAGTTTGGCCTGCCGCGCGACCACGAAAATTACGCGCCCGGTTCACCGACCACGGCGCGCGATGAATATTACCGCCGCATGTTTGATCAAATCGCGGAATCGTGCCAGGCCGGACGCGCGTTGCAGGCCGCGAATTTCTGGGCGTGGGGCGGCGAAGGCCGCGCCGGTTCCGGCAAACCTGATTCCACCGCCGCGCTGATGGGCGATCCATTTTGCGAACCGCAGGGATTGAATTCGGTTTTCGACGCGGACACCGGCACGCTCGCAGTCATCGCGCAGGCAAACAAAAAACTGGCGGTGCTGGCTGGGTGAACGGTTATTGCCTTGTCAACCGCAGCATCAATACATCGTGGCCCGGAATTTCCGCCGCGAGCGGTTCCCGGGTTGAACCGGCATCTTTTTTCGTCCACAAGTCGCGCAGGCTGTAAGTCGCCGTGGAAAAATCCGCGTCGCGCTTGGAAAAACGGTCCGTGACGTTTTCATTTTTCCAGTCGAACGAAATTTTCTTCGCATCCTTGTTGCGGTTCAACACGCACATCGCCCAACTGTCATTGCTCAACGGCTTGAACCAGATTTCCACGCCGTCGTTTTCCGAATAGACAAGGCCTTCGATGCCGAGCGCATCCTGATCAATGGCGATGGCTTCCTTGTTCGCGAGGATCGCGAGTGTCTCCGGCGACATGGAGCGCAGATCATTTCCCGAAATCAGCGGCGCGGCCAGCATGCACCACATGGAAAAATGCGCGCGGTCTTCGTTCACGCTCATGCCGTTGCCGACTTCGAGCATGTCGGGATCGTTCCAATGTCCCGGCCCGGCGTATTCGCGCAACGGTTTTTGTTCGTCAAGAATTTGCAGCACGCCCCATTGATACCAGCTGCCGCGGTCAATTTTGCAGTCGAAACAATCAGCGATGTCGCCGGTCGTGCGCCACAAGTGGCTGACCGCTTTCGCCCACAGCCACGGTTTGTTTTGGCCCCACTCACACATGCTGAAAACCATCGGGCGGCCGGCGGCGCGGATCGCATCGCGCATCGTGGCGTAGGCGCCTTCGGCCTTCAAATCTTCGCAGCCGCACCAGTCGTATTTCAAGTAATCAATTCCCCACTGCGCGTAAGTCAGCGCGTCCTGATATTCGTGACCGCGCCCGCCGGGGCGCCCGCCGCAGGTTTTTGCGCCGGCATCGGAATAAATTCCCAACCTGAGTCCTTTCGTGTGAACGTAGTCGGCCAGCGCCTTCATGCCTGATGGAAACCGCTTCGGATCGGGTTGGATGAAACCTCGCGCGTCGCGTTCACCCTGCCAGCAATCATCAATGTTCACATATTGATAACCAGCGTCCTTCATGCCGTTGGTGGCCATCGCATCGGCGGTTTCGCGAATAAGTTCCTCGTTCACATTGTCCTGAAATTTGTTCCAACTGTTCCAGCCCATTGGCGGAGTTTTTGCGAGTTCGTCGAACTTCTGGCCGAACGCGCAGGCACAGGCCACGCAGAGGATCGAAGACAGGATTTTTTTCATGGGTTGCACAGGTTTGGTTTTAGATGCCAAAAATTTTCAGCCGGCGCAGGGTTTCCAAACACATTCGCGTGCCGTGATACGGGCCTTTCCACTCGCTCACTTTCGGCAGCTTCGTGTCCGGCCGGCCGTCGGCGTTGATGCGCCAGAACCATTCGCCGTGGACACGATCCACAATGTGTCGCTCGATGAAATCCCAGGTGCGCCTGGCGGCGGTAAAATACTTTGTGTCGCCGGAAAGCTGGAATGCGTTCAAAAAACCCACCACCGCCTCGGCTTGCGGCCAGCATTCCTTGCCGTAATCAACGACCGTTCCGTCCTTGCCTTCGTAACTCAATCCGCCATCCGCACCGACGCCCTCGTTGAGAACCGCCCCGGCCATCGGCAATGCGAAGGCGCGGACACGCGCCAGCAATTTCGCGTCGTTCAATTCCTCCGCTGCTTCGCACAACAGCCAGCTTGTCTCGATGTCATGGCCAAACGTATAAGTGTCCGAGCGGATATCCCATTGTCCGTTGAAAAAGTGATGCAGATGTTTTGTGCGCGCGTCGAGGATGCGCGTCAGAAAAATTTCAATCAGCTCGCGCAGCCGTTCCGCCACGCGCGGGTTTTTCCAGACGCGATAAAGATTGGTGTAAGCCTCCAGAATGTGAAGATGGTTGTTCATGGACTTCTTCTCGTTCATGTCCTTTTCACTCAAGCGCGCATCCGCGCCGGCTTCCGACCAGTCACGATTGCAAACCTCGGTGTAGCCGCCGAATTTCGCGTCGTGCGCGTGACGCTCAACCAATTCAAACAACTGCTGCGCCGGTTCCAGCGCGGCGCGATGGCCGAAGGCACGATGAAATTCCGTCAGTGCGTAAATGTAAAACGCCTGGCCGTAGATTTTTTTGGAATCGTCAATGACCTTGCCGGAATCATCCAATCGCCAGAGCGCGCCGCCGGATTGCGAGTCCCAAAAACGGTTCGTCACAAAATCGAACGCGCGGCCGGCCATCTTTTGAAAAAGTTTTTCCGGTCGCGCGCGATGAACGGCGGAAAACGCCCACAGGATGCGGCAATTGACGATGAGTCCCTTGGGTTGGGTGCGGTCGGGTTTGAGGTCGTTGGCCAGCCAGCCCATCCAGCCACCCTGTTCGCGATCCAAAGCCGGGCCGCACCAAAAGGGCAGGATGTGCCCGAACAATTGCTCGCCGGCCCGGCGTGAAAAATCGTTTAACGCGTCTGAATCCATGAAAACCTGGCGGTTTAATTTTTGTCCAACTCGTGAATTATTTCCACGCGGCCGATTTGGGTTTCACCGGTCAGCTCGATTTTCAAAAACGTTGCATCACCTTTGATATGTTCAGCGTGGAAAATCGCCGACTTCCAGTAACCATAGTCGCCAGCACCTTGAAAATATTCCTGCCTGCCCACCTTGAGAGCCTGAAAATCCTGACCGTCTGAAGAAATGGAAAATTTCAGATCCGCCACATCTTTTGGAAAAAAGGCGAACACGCGAAAGCTTTTGATCGCAGTCGGCAGTTGATAAGTCAGCGAATCGCCGGCATTTCCCGCCGCGCGAGTCGCGTCTTCTTTGGCTTGGCGCGAGTCGTGTGTCTCAAGCCGGATCGCACCTTGATGCGCGCTCATCTTTGAGAAGTCGGCGAGTTCGTCCACCAGCGTTGCGCGCGTGACTTTGACCGGGCCGACAATGTTGGAAGGCTCGGACGTTCCTGCTTCATTGCGTGCCCGGACGCGGTAAAACCATTTCCCTTTTGGTGCAGACTCGTCACAGAACAGCGGGCGATATTGCGCAAAACTTTCATCAATTCCCTTGCCGGCAACCGTCCATGGTCCGCTTGCGTTCGGCGCGCGTTCGACAATGTAATTTTGCGCGCCGACCGAGCCTTGCCACGAAATCGCGGCGGCATCGGCAATTGGCAAAAGTTTCGGTGGTGCGGGAACTGGAATCGGCGGCGGTATCAGGCCACGAATAGCAAAGGCGTTGCTGCGGACAATTGCCATGAGATTGATTTCGTCGTAGGCATCGCCGATGGTTGAACCCGGCCAATGGAAAGCCTTGTAGAGATTGCCGCCCAATCCGGGTTCGCTGTGCCAGTAAAAACCGCCGTCGCGATCGCGGAAGCGCAGGCTCCAGAGCAAACCGCCGGACATGCCGGCGTCCATGATCGTTTTCATGGCGTCATCCATTTTCGCCGTGGTCACAAAACCAAATTCGCCGACAATGTAAGGTTTTCTCCCTTTAGCCATCTCCCAGTTTGCACGGATGAGTTCGGCGAAAGATTTTTTCATCCGCGCGTTCGGATAATGATGTGTCGTGACGATGTCCACATTTGTCATGGCGAGCGAGCCGGGGCGCAACACGGGCGTGTTGAAACCGTCCATCACGAGATGGTGGGTGTCGAGACTTTTGATGTAAGCGGCGATTTCGCGCGTCCATGAAGGCGGCGATGCCAGTTCATTTCCAGTTTCCCAGCAAAGAATCGCCTTGTCATCGGAATAGCGCACGCCGGTATAGGTGTTGGTGCGGGTGAGGATAAAGTGGATCGTTTTTTCAAAGTCGGCGATGAGTTGCGGGTCGGTCCAAAAATCATCCTTGGTTTTGCCACGAAAGCCGGCGTATTCCGCGCGTCCGCCCTGCCAGACCCAATTGTCCACGAGCGGAATGATGAGCCGGATGCCTTGTTCGTTGGCAATTTTTATGGCGAGATCAAGTTCGCGAAAAGCTTCTTCATTGAACTTGCCCGGTCCAAGAACATGGCGCGGCGTGCCGGGAAGATCATTGGTGCGAATCACCGAAATGACATAGGTGCGCACAACGGTGCCGCCCATCTGATGCACCGTTGCCAGCGCATCGGTCAATTCAAACTGATCCGGCAGACGCCACGGATTTGTCCCGGTGAACGGAACATTGTCTTCGATCATCTGAAGATTGGGAATGTCGAAGGAGATGAAGCGGAATGGCTTGTCGCCATCCAGCAACTGATCGCCGCGCGCGGTGATAAAATCCCGAAACGCAGATTCAGCCTGCGCCGCAAACGAGGTGGGCAACATCAGAAACATCGCCCAAAACAGAAGAGATTTTTTCACAGAAAGATTTCGGATTAATTTTTCACCGGTATTTTTTCCAGTTTGTCATACCAGTTGAATTTCAGGAAGGTGGAGGTGGCGATAAACAGGATAAGAATTGTCCCCACCCAATTCCATTGGCGCAGCACGATGTAAATGGGCAGCGTGACCATGGTCAGTTGCCAGACGATGCCGACGGCGACGTTGATGCAATCACGCCTGAAATCGCCGTTGGGTTGAAATCCCGGGTCTTCCTGCATGACTTTGTAGCGAATCGGCCCCCAAAACCCCCAAGGCCGGACGTTTTTGTAAAACTTTTTCAGGGTGGCCTCGTCTTCGGGTTCGCTCATGAACGTTCCCAGCAGGCAACCGACGATGGAACAGCCGAGAATAATTGGAAATAAATAGAGCGTGTTGCTGACGCTGTGCCCCAAATACATTTTTGCGAAGCCTTCAAAAACGGGAGATTCAGGAACGAGCATGGCGCTCAAAATTCCGGCCATCATGCCCCAGAAATAGCCGTAGCCGTTGAACCGCCACCAAATCCATTTGAGCACGTTGGCCATGACGTAGCCGCCATACAGCCCGCCGACAATCCACATCATCACGTCTGTGATGCGATTTGTCAGCAGGCCGGCGATGATGCCGATGGTGAGCACGATCACCGACCAGAGGCGGCTCAAGCGCACTTGCGTGTGCGCCGGTGAATTGGGATTGATGAAGCGTTTGTAAATGTCGTTGACGATGTAAGCGGGCGCGGCATTGAGCGTGGCCGCGAAATTGGACATGAACGCCGCGAGCAATCCCGCCAGCAAAAACCCGACGACACCGGCCGGAAGGTATTGCAACACGGACGGCAGCAGTTCTTCAAAATCCGGTTTCGCCACGCCATGCAGTTGCGGCATGAAAAAAACCAGCGCCATGACCGTAATGCCGGTGATCATGAAGTAACGCGGGAACATCAAAACCACATTGACCATCCCGCTCATCAAGGACGCTTCCCGCGTATTGCGCGTGGCCAAAACCCGCTGCATGTCATAATTCGGCGCTGGCCCGGCCAGACTGGCCAGCACGCCCTTGAAAAACATCAAGCCGAAAATAATGCCGAACCATTCGTTGCCGTCCTGCTTGATGGTATCATTGACCTGAGGCAAAATGTTGCTCCAATCCAAATCAAGCTTCCAGCCGAAGAAAGGATTTGCCCAACCGGCCGGCACCGCCGCCTGGATCATTTCCGGTGACACTTTATACATGGCAACCAGGCCGATGATGATCGCCGTCACCGTCAAAATGGTGAACTGCATCACTTCCGTGATGACCACGCTAACCATGCCGCCTTTGATGGCGTAAATGGAAGTTAGCGACAGGATGATGATCGCATAAATGTTTGCGTTGCTGAAAGGTCCGGCAGTCGCATCGGTGAACTGCCACGGCAGCATGACCGCCGCGAATTTGCCGATGCCTTTGAACATAAAGGCCAGCATGCCGACGACGTTGACGAGCGCGAACAGCACGACGCTCAAATGCGCCAAATTTGCGCCGGTGCCGCGCCCAAAACGCGTTTGAATCCATTCCGCGCCAGTCAGCACGTTGGAGCGCCGCAGCCAGGCGCTGACGAAGATCATCAGGAAAATCTGGTTGAACGTCGGCCAGACCCACGGCAGCCAGATGCTTTTCAGTCCATAAATGAACAGCACATACACCAGCCACATCGTCCCGGAAATGTCGAACATGCCCGAGGCATTGGAGACGCCCAGATAATACCACGGCAGCGTTTTCCCGCCCAGAAAGTAAGAGTTGAGATCCTTCGCGCCGCGCCGCGAAACCCAGATGCCCGCCAGAATCGCAACCAGAAAATAGGTTAAAATGATGGCAACATCAATCGCGTGTAATTTCATGGCGCATAAGAACCGGTGGCTTTGCGCGATGATGCCAGACCGCGTTGCGTTTTCGAGCGCTATTAAGTCGTCAATTTTAATGACAGTTGAGCAAGCACCAAAAAAGCGCGCGGAAATGTTGAAGCTCCGGCGACCGGCTCACTTCAACATGTCCGCCAACATGTTCTCCATCGCACCGGCCCGGATTTGACAACCTCGTTCGTTGGGATGAAGCAGGTCTGGAAAATGATGAACCAGATTTTCATTTGCGGAAATAAATTTTGCCCGGCGGATCAGGGTTGATTATCCATGGGCAGATGGGCGAATACCGCCACCGCCTGGGCGCGTGAGCGGACGTGCAGCTTTTCGTAAATACGGCGGATGTAGGTATTCACCGTTGGCACGCTGATTTCGAGTTTTTCAGCAATTTCCTTGTAGAGATAACCGCAGGCGAGCAGTTCGATCACTTCGCGTTCGCGCGGCGAAAGGTCGTTGGTACCGTCCGTTTCACTTTCGCTCCGGCGAAAAGACTGGACGACTTTGCGGGCAATCTGGCTGCTCATGGGCGAGCCACCGGCGTGGACATCTTTCAATGCATCCATCAGTTCGTTGCGCCGCGTCTGTTTCAGCATGTAACCGGAGGCACCGGCTGACAGCGCATTGAAGATGTGGTTGGCATCTTCATAAACCGTGACCATGACAAATTGGGTGTTGGGCAGGCGCGGTTTCAAACGCCGGACGCATTCAATGCCGTTCATGCCAGGCAAATTGATGTCAAACAAGACGACGGAGGGCTTTTCCAGTGGCAGTCTGGCCAGAGCCGTTTCGGCATCGTCATATTCGCCGGCGCATCTGAAACCTTCGGTGTCGCGAATCCAACCGGCGAGGATTTCACGCGCCGGCACATCATCTTCGACAATGGCAACTGCAATGTTCACGATGGATTTCTGTGTCATACTTTACGCTTTGACCGCCGGGAAGTCGTGTCCCATTTATTGATGACACGCCCAGGCGCATTTTTAATTGATTCCCGCGCGGCGGCCGGGACGGATACAAAGAATTTGATTTCCGTTCCCGTGCCGCGGGTGCTTTGAATCTCGCAGCGTCCACCGATTTTTTCCAGCCGCTGCCGCAGATTTTTCAGGCCGTTGCCGCGCCCCAAACGTTGTGCTGCCCAGTCACTTTCCGCCGCAGTGACATCAAAACCCTTGCCGTTATCCTGCACGATCAAGGTGAAACCACCCGCATCGGTTGTCAGGGAAACGGAGGCTTCCGTTGCGCCGGAATGTTTGACGATATTATGCAACGCCTCTTTGAAGGCGAGAAATACGTTGTGACGCAGTTCAGCGGTGATCGGCCAATGCGGCAGGTGCAACGGTACGTCGAGACGACAACGGATGTTTATAGACACCAGATATTCTTGGGCGAAATTTCCAAGGTAACTGGCGAGGCTGTCCAGCGTGTCGTGCTGCGGGTTGACGGCCCAGACAATTTCGTCCATCGAACGGGTCAGTTCGCGCGAGGTGTCGTAGATGCGGTCGAGCTGGGCGGCGGCCTGCGCGGGATTTTCCAGTTCGCCGTGCGCGGACTGGCTCAAGAGCGAGATGCGCGTGAGGTTGGCGCCGAGATGGTCATGGATGTCCTTGGCGATGCGCGTGCGTTCGCGTTCGATGGCCTGTTGACGCTGGATGATTTCCAGTTTGCGGCGCATCCGGCGACGCGTGATGAACAGGACGATTCCGGCGACGGATGCCGTCGCTGCCAGCGCCGTGACGGTATGAAACCAAAAGGTCTGCCAGAAGTGCGGCAGCAGGTTGAACGCAAACTGCGCGCCGGTTTCGTTCCAGATACCGTCGCTGTTGCAGGCGCGGACGTGGAAGGTATAATTTCCCGGTGGGATGTAGCTGTATTCGGCAACGCGTTTATCACCCGCATCCACCCAGTCGTTTTCCCAACCTTCGAGCCGGTATTGAAACTGTATTTTTTCCGGCGCGACAAAACTCAGGCCGGTGTAATGAAATTCAAAACGCTGAAAGCCCGGCGGAATCCGAAACACCTGGTCATTCGGCGGATTGTCCGTGAGCGTGCGGCCATTGGCGATGATTTCTTCAATGACCACGGGCGGTGGCTGGTGATTGATTTTGATGTTTTCCGGGTTCACCACCACCAAGCCGCCACCGGTGGGAAACCAAATGCGGCCGTCCGATGTCTTGCAACTGGAAGGTTGCATTCCGCCCGAACATTCCAGTGAGGGCATGCCGTCACCGATGCCGTAATTGAGGCAGTGGATGGAATTGGTCGTGCCGTCAGCACAATCATTGAGCGCTTTTTGGGAAACACGGAAAATCCCGCCGCGTGAGCTGACCCAGAAATTTCCGTGGTCATCTTCTTCGATCCCGAAGATGAAATTGCTCGGCAACCCTTGCGTCGAGTTGATTTTTGAAAACCGGCCGTTTTTGAGGCGGCACAAGCCGCTGCCGTAAGTGCCGATCCACAATGTGCCGTCGGCGTCCAGATGCAGGCATTGGACATAATCGCTCGAAAGTCCGTTGCGCTTGAAAAATTGTTCCAGCCGGCCGTTTTGCAACCTGCCCAGTCCGCCGCCGAGCATGCCAAACCAGATGGTTCCATCCTTGTCTTCCGCAATGGCCCGCACATCCGGCAGTTTCAAACCTTCTTTTTCACCAAACCATTTTACAGTTCCGGCCTGATAACGGATCAAGCCACTGGCAGTGCCGATCCAGGTCACACCGTCCCGCGCTTGCAGAATAGCGGGCATGGGAACATTGACGTTTTCCAAACCCGGGGGAGCAACAAAATGGTCGCCGCGCTGCACGAAGACGCCGCCGCCCCAGGTGCCAGCCCAAAGCCGGTCTTGGGCATCCTTGGAGACACACCAGACAAACTGGTTTGAGAAACCCGAGCTTTCGCCGTAATGTTTCCATTCATTATTGAGAAGGTGGTATAGTCCGGCACCCTCGGTTCCCACCCAAATGCCGCCGTTATGATCGACGGTCGTAGAAAGCGCCACGCATCCCTGCCAATGGTCAGGTGGATTAAAAGTTTCCACTTTGCTTGGACATAAAGCGACCAGTCCTTCACTGCCCGCGCCCATCCACAAAGTTCCTTCCCGGTCTTCAATCAAACAACGAATCCAGTCATGCGGGAATCCGTTGGTGTGGCAAAAATGCAGCACAGAGTGATTTGTAAGCAGCAGATAAAGCCCGCTGTCCACAGTGCCGATCGCGAGAGCCCCCGATTTGGTTTCAAGCATCGTTGAAAAGGATGAATTGCGAGGGTTGGGGCCAAGGTTTTGCGTCCAGACCTGGCCGTTCCATTTCCGCACGAACCCGTCGCTCGCGACCCACAGTTCACCATCATGACTGGGACAGACGCCCAGAATGTAGTTGCCTACGGGATCGTTGGTGGTCGCCAGCGGAATCAACTGGTCGTTTTTTAACGGAGCCAGTCTTCCCCCGCTGACAATCCATGGCCGTCCGGAAGCTGCCTGCGCCATGAGTACCGCGCCATCATTGTTCGGTAACGCGCAGGTGAACCCGTCTCGGACGCGCACCAGGGTTCCCTCTTCGTTCAACATCCAGATGTCGCCGGTTTCATCCGAACCGATGGCCGAAATTTTCCGGCGAATGCCCGTTTCGTGGATCCCAATCGATTCAAATTTTCCGTTGCGATAACTCGTCAGGTCACCGCGTTCGTGGCCGATCCACAAAGTGCCTTGCGCATCCTCAAACAGACTGGTGATGCGATCACTTTGCAACTCCGGCGTGTTCGCACTGGTGAAGACGGTGAAACGCACCCCATCGAACCGCGCCAACCCGCCATAAGTGCCGAGCCATAAGTAACCGTCGCGCGTCTGAACAATTGACGTGACAACATTGCCGGGCAGGCCGTTGTCGGTCTTCCACGAACGCACAAAAAATTTTGGCGCCGCTGGTTCAACCGCGCAAATCGCCAGACGCGTGCAAAAAACAGCGAGTGCAAAAATGAAAATCCCTTGCAAGCGTTGCGTCCCGAAGCAACGCCATGCAAAAAAAGATGCCGTTAATACCTTCAAGGCTGGCCAGCGCATGAACATGAACGGATTCTGGCTGTCACGAAAACCACACGCAAGCCAAACTGGATTTGGGCAGCACATCAGTTTGAATTCATTTATCAGGCTGATGTTTCTTCAATGTTCCAAATGCGATCAAAAATAAACGCCTTCTGCACCGGGAAAACCTGTCGGCCTTTCGCCCGAAATGCGCCGGTGGCAAATTTATTGGAGGCGGAGTGAAAACATTCAACTCATTCATTTACATGACAAGACAATTACTGAAAAACCTGTTGATTATTCGCTCACAAAAACAAAACAGTGCGTTCAAACTCGCCAGCGATCCGTTCGCTGGGCGCGGTGACGTGGCAGATTCACACGGGAATAAATAATTATGAAATTTCAATCCAGCAACGGACGCCCGTTTTTCCATGCAATTTTTTGCAGCCTGATTTTTTTGGCGACCGTTTGCCGCGCCGGCAATTACGCGAACTTTGACGTGGCAATTTATATTCCGGTTGGCGTCGTAAAAAGTTTCGAAGATCCGCAAAAGCTGTCGGATGACTGGGCGCACATCAGCCGCCAGTTGAAAGTGGACAAGGTTTATATCGAGGTGCAGCGTGACCGGCAATTGGCGGATGATCAATTGCTGGAGCGGGTCAAAAAATTCTTTCTCGACCGCGGCGTGCGGGTTGCCGGCGGCATGGCGTTGTCGGACGGCAGCATCGGCGGCCAGTTTAAGTCGTTTTGTTACACGGATGCGAAAGACCGCGAGTTCGTCAAAAATGCAGCGGAACTGGCCGCGCGGCATTTCGATGAAGTCATTCAGGACGATTTCTTTTTCGTGAACACAAAAAACGAATCGGACATTACGGCCAAGGGCGACAAAAGTTGGACGCAATTCCGGCTCGATTTGATGGATGGCGTGGCGGAAAATTTGATTGTCAAACCAGCCAAAGCCCTGAATCCAAAGGTGAAAATGGTCGTCAAGTTTCCGAACTGGTATGAACATTTTCAAGGTTTGGGCTACGACCTCGACAAAGAACCAAAAATTTTCGACGGCATTTACACCGGTACCGAGACACGCGATCCGGTGATCACCGACCAGCATTTGCAGCCTTACGAGAGTTACCAGATCATCCGCTATTTTGAAAACATTGCACCGGGTCGCAACGGCGGCGGCTGGTTGGATACTTACAGCATCCGCTATCTCGACCGTTACGCCGAACAGCTTTGGGACACGCTGTTCGCCAAGGCGCGCGAGATCATGCTCTTCGAGTGGTCAGCGATGAGCCGTCCGATTGAACCGGGCGATCGCGCCGTGTGGGAAAAATCGCGCACAAGTTTCGATTACGGACAAATGCTGAACGGCACGCCGGAGCCGACAATGGCGCGCGTCGCCGGTTATTCGCTGGAACAGGTGGACGCATTTCTCGGCAAGCTCGGCAAGCCGATTGGCATCGCAAGTTACAAGCCGTGTCAATCCACCGGTGAAGATTTTTTGCACAATTATCTGGGCATGATCGGCATCCCGATTGACCTGCATCCCGATTTTCCGACGAACGCAAATTTAATTTTGCTGACCGAATGCGCGAAGTTCGATCCGGACATTGTCACCAAAATCAAAGGACAACTGGCCGTTGGAAAATCCGTGGTCATCACTTCCGGCCTGTTGCGCGCCTTGCAAGGCAAGGGCATCGAAGACATCGTTGAGTTGCGCTACACCGACCGGAAATTTCTGGCGCACGAATTTTTCAGCGGCTTTGGCGCGGGTAACGGCGTGGCGCTGGATCAGACCGGCGATTTTAAAATTCTTTTTCCCGAAATTGATTTTCTCACGAACGACGCGTGGCCGATTGTCCGCGCGCTGGCCGACGGCAGCACCTATCCGGTTCTATTGATGGAGCGCTACGCGAAGGGCGTGCTGTTCGTCTGGACGATGCCCGAAAATTATTGCGACCTTTACTTGCTGCCGCCGAGTGTCACCGGCGCGATCAAAGATCAAGTGATGCGCGGCTTTCCCGTGCGGCTGGACGGGCCGGGACAAGTGGCGTTGTTTGCCTACGACAATAACACCTTCATCGTGGAATCCTATCTGCCGACGGCAACGGACGTGAAAGTTTCCGTCACCCGAGATTTTACTCAATTGCGAAACCTGGTCACGGGCGAGGAAATCGCCGGTCGAGCTCCGTCAGAAAGCCACAGCCGCTGGCAACAAAACGACGGCGCAAACCGCACCTCCTTCAACATACATTTGTTGCCCCATTCCTACGCCGTGTTCGCGGTGGAGAAATGAGTTTTCAGTCTGATTTTTTAAGCAAAAATAGATTCCCATGAAAAACTGGTGCTGATGGTTTGGCTCCCTTCTCGTTTCAATCTGTTGTGGCTGCGCCGGCACTGATTTCGAATCACGCGTCCATCCGTGTCGTAAAAAAGTTTTTCACGGCGGCGTTATGCTGTAATATTGCGGTCATGAATAGGAAGTCTTTTGGGGTGCTGGCCGTTTGCGCAGCAACTTATTTTGGCGGCAATGCTTTTGCCGCCGACGAGACCTGCGCCGTTTGCGACAGGAAAATTATTGTCGGCGGCGAGTTCAGCCACGCGCGCGGGCAGGACGATCTGGCGGTTCAAGGCGCGGCGCGGCGCGGCGACGAGGCGTTCCGTGAGGAAATTTACGGGAAAAATTTCACCGTGGCCGTTTTGAATCTTCCGGCGGGCAGATACACCATTCAAATCGGTCTCGCAGAAATGTATTTCACCAATGCCGGACAGCGTGTGTTTGACATCACCTGTGGTGACCGGATCATTGCCAGCAATCTGGATATTTTCGCGACCGCCGGCGGCGCGGGCAGGGTGCTTTATCTGACGAACGAAATTGATTTTCCCGGCGACGCGCCGGGCGGGCCGCTCACCGTCAATTTCATTGGTCGTACGAACGCGGCGAAGTTGAACACGTTTGAAGTGCGCGACGCCGCAAACAATTCCATCATTTCCATGCGCGCGGCGGATTTGGTGGACGTTGCGGATGAGATCGCGCTGAAAGTGCCGCTCGTGACGGGGCCGAAAATCTGGGATGATCCGACAGAACCAATGGCCGCGCGCGTGCGCGACCTCGTGAGCCGGCTGGCGCTCGCGGAAAAAATCCAACTGATGCGCAACAGTGCGGCGGCGATCCCGCGACTGGGAATCCCGGCCTATGATTATTGGAGCGAATGTCTGCACGGCGTTGCGCGTGCCGGAACTGCGACCGTTTTTCCGCAGGCAATCGGCATGGCGGCGACCTGGGACCTGCCGCTGGTTCACCATGAAGCGGACGTCATCGCCACCGAAGCCCGCGCCAAGCACAATGATTACATTGCCAAACATGACGGCAACAGCGCGCGCTATTACGGCCTTACGTTCTGGACGCCGAATATAAACATTTTCCGCGATCCGCGCTGGGGACGCGGTCAGGAAACTTACGGTGAAGACCCGTTTCTTACGGCGCGGCTCGCGGTCGCTTTCATTCGCGGACTGCAAGGCGACGACACGAATTACATGAAGGCGATGGCGTGCGCAAAACATTTTGCCGTCCACAGCGGCCCCGAAACAACGCGCCATGTTTTCGATGCGAATCCTCCGGAACGTGATTTTTACGAAACCTATCTGCCGCAGTTTGAAGCCGCCGTGCGTGAAGGCCACGTCGGCGCGGTGATGGGCGCTTACAATTCCGTTTATGGGAAGCCGGCCTGCGCGAATCCGCTGCTGCTCACGGAACTGCTGCGCCAGCAATGGGGTTTCGACGGCCACGTCGTTTCCGATTGCGGCGCGATTTATGACATTTTTGCGAATCACAAATTTGCCGGCACACCGGAAGCGGCGGCGGCGGACGCCGTAAAGGCGGGTGATGATCTTTGCTGCGGCACGGATTACAACTCACTCGTGTGCGCGGTCAAAGCCGGATTGATTTCGGAAAAAGAGATGGATGTTGCCGTAGGTCGTTTGCTCGAAGCACGCTTCCGCCTCGGCATGTTTGATCCGCCGGAAAAAGATCCGTTCGCGCAGATTCCGATTTCGGAAAACGACACGCCCGCGCACGAGGCGCTGGCGTTGAATGTCGCGCGCGAATCCATCGTGCTCTTGAAAAACAACGGCGTGCTGCCGCTCGATCGTACCAAGATCAAACGGATTGCCGTCATCGGCGCGAACGCGAACTCTGTGCCCGTGTTGCTCGGCAATTACAACGGCACACCGTCGCGTCCGGTGACCATCCTCGACGGAATCAAAAATGTCGCGGGCACAAACATTGAAGTGGTCTTCGAACCGGGTTGTCCGCTCGCGTTGCAAACCAGCGGCGATGAAAAAATTGATGCAACGAATTGGACGAAGGCCATCCAAGCCGCGTGGTCGGCGGACGCGGTCATTTATGTCGGCGGCATCAGCCCGCGACTCGAAGGCGAAGAAATGAAAGTGAACTACGAGGGCTTCAGCGGTGGCGACCGGACACGGATTGAATTGCCGTCACTTCAAACCGAATTGCTCAAGTCGCTGCAAGCCAGTGGCAAGCCCGTTGTGTTTGTGAATTGCAGCGGCAGCGCCATCGCGATGCCGTGGGCGGCGGGAAATCTGCCCGCGATTGTGCAGGCGTGGTATCCGGGCGAACAAGGCGGACTTGCCGTGGCCGATATTTTGTTTGGCGACGTCAATCCCGCCGGACGTTTGCCCATCACTTTTTATCGCTCCACCGATGATTTGCCCGCGTTCGACGATTACTCAATGAGCAACCGCACGTATCGCTACTTTCAAGGCGCGCCGTTGTTCGCCTTCGGCCACGGCTTGAGTTACACAAAATTTGATTACAGCGATGTGCAGCTCAGCGCCACCAACATCAACGCCGACGGCATGGCGAAGGTTTCGTTCACGCTGAAAAACACCGGCGAACGCGACGGCGACGAGGTCGCGCAGGTTTATTTCCGGCACGTCAATTCCGCGTTGCCGCAGGCGAAACTCGCGCTCTGCGGTTTCGTGCGGATTCCTCTGTTTCAAGGTCAGGCCGCGCACATCACGCTGAACCTTCCGGCGGAACGCTTCCGTTATTGGGACACGGCCAAAAAACAATACGCGGTCGAGCCGGGCGATTATGAAATTTTGATCGGCGCGGCGTCCGATGACATCCGCGTTCGCTTGCCGTTGACAATTTCCCCGACGAATTGATTTTTTGCCGGAAGGAAAATTTGCAGCCTGTCTCACTTCATAGTTTCAATTCTAATTTGCATTTAAGCTTTTGTCCGGAGCAACTTTCGATTGAAATTTTTCACCAGTCTTTCGCCTACAAAAGTCTGCAAATCCACTTCGCTTCAATCAGCCTGCCGCAGCACGACGATGGTGTTTCCGGCGCTCCCGCCGGTTACGAGCGTATGGCCTTTGCGAAGTGATTGTGTGACTTTGCCGACTTTCTGGCCGTTGTCCTTGAGCGTCAATTCCACCCGTTCGCCACCGAGGTTGATGACGGAAATCTGGCACTCGCCGCTCAAGCTGACCTCTTTGGATTCGTTCTTCGCCAGGGAAAATTGCTGCGAGTTGATGACGGAATAATGCTCCCACTTGAGCGGAAGATGCTTGAGCTTCTTTTCAATCTGCGGCGAGACCGGGCTGCCGTTGGTCTGTCCCTCGTTCGATCCCAAAACCAATTGCGCCTCCAGTTTCAGGTCTTTGTCGGCGGCACGCGCGGTCACGCCCGCCAGCAAAAATAAAAACATCGCGGCGCAGACCAGCCGGATCGCGGAAAAGAATTTTGTGTTCATGCGTCAATTGATGGCCGCCGGTATATTGTTGTTTGCGGGGCTGTCGTCCACTGCCGGCGAAAACCACACGAGCGTCGTGCCTTCGTTGGCGTCACGATAAGTCGTTGCGTCGGAGTTGGCCAGCGTCGTTTCCACGCTCGTCGCGTCGGCGTCGGCCACATTTTCCACGACGGCTTGCGGGGCATTAAAATGGGCAATCATTCCGGCAATGACAACCGTGGCCAGTGCGCTGGCCGGCAAAAGCCGGCGGCGCAGGCGGGCAAGAATAGAAAAACCCGTTGCGGATGTTGCACGCGGTTCCAGCCGCTGGATTTCGCGTTCGATTTTCGACCAGTAAAATTCGCGCGATTCGGAAACGCTCAAATGCGGTTCGGATTTTGCCAGCGCCTGCCGCGTGTTTTTCAATTCCGCAAGCAACGCCGCAGCGGCACCATCGCGTTGCGTCCACGCGAGGATTTCGCGCGCCTCGCGTTCCGGCAATTCGCCGTCGAGGAGCGCCTGCAATTTCAGTTGCTGTGCTTCGTTCATATATCCTTTCGCACATTCGCCAGCAGCATGGCCATTTTCCGCCGCGCATAAAACAGTCGCGACATTACCGTGCCCATCGAGCAGCCGACTGTTTTGGCGATTTCTTTGTATTCCATGTCTTCAAATTCGTGCAGCACCAAAATCGTGCGGTGTTCCGCCGACAACTGGCCGAGCGCGGCGTCAATTTTTTTTCGCAATTCAGCGCGTTCCAAACCGGCGGTCGGGTTCACCGTCACCACGGGCATCTGTCGTTCCACGCCGCCGCTTTCGTCGTCCATTTCCTCGATGGAATCGGCGCGCTGCCGTTTTTGCTTCCGCAAATGGTCGAGGCAAAGATTGATGACAATGCGCGTCATCCACGTCGTGAAGCTGGATTCGCCTTGGAACTGCTTGAGCCGTTGCCAGCCTTTGATCCACGCTTCCTGTGAAAGATCAACCGCGTCCTCCTCGTTGCGCGTCATGCTGAAGGCGCGGGCGTAAATCTGGTCGCGATGCCGGAAAACCAATTCCTCGAACGCGGCCAACTCACCGTGCCGCGCGGCTTTCACCAAAGCTTCGTCGTCGGAATAATTATTTCCAGACATGGATTGGACGGCGTGAAAATTTATTTATTCAACGCGAATTACAGTTTTCCCTTGGTGCTGGGCAATTGTCCGGCGATGCGCGGGTCGCGCGCGCAGGCGGCGTCGGTCGCGCGTGCGAACGCCTTGAACAGCGCCTCCACAATGTGGTGCGGTTCGTCGCCGTAAAGCAGTTCGAGGTGCAGATTGCAGCGGGCTTCGTTCGCGAAGCCTTGGAAAAATTCGCGCGCGAGGCCGAAACGGAACGCACTGGAGGCGTCCTGATTTTTTTCGGCTTCGGAAATTTTTTTCTGCGAAAATTTGTCCAGCCCGTGCCAGACGAGGTGCGGCCGTCCGCTGAAATCCACGACGCAGCGGGCGAGACATTCGTCCATCGGCACATGGGCTTCGCCGGTAAATGGATTTTTCGGATGAAAGCCCGCGCCGTAGCGGCGGATGCCGCGCTTGTCGCCGAGCGCAAGCGCGAAGACCTGGCCGAGCGCGATACCACAATCTTCGACGGTGTGATGCGCGTCCACTTCGAGATCACCTTTGCACTTGAGCTGCAAATCCATCGTCGCGTGCTTGACGAACAGCGTGAGCATGTGATCGAAAAACGGAATACCCGTTTTTATTTGTGATTTGCCGCTGCCGTCGAGGTTGAGGCTGACGGAAATTTTCGTTTCGTTGGTGTGGCGCGAAATGTTTGCCTGCCGGACTTTCATGGCGTGCATTGAATCAAAACGGCGCGCGAAAAACAAAGCGCAATCGTGAGTTCAACGGGGCAGGGCGGCTGGACGGTTCGTTTGCGCCGTCATTTTCTTTGTGATTTCGTCAATTCGTTTTTGCAACTCGCCGGGCGTGAGCGAGGCTAATTGGGCTTTATGAAACCAATTCGAGGCTTTTGGCAGGTTCCCGGCATTTTCTTCGAGCTGGCCGAGATGGGTGGTGATCTGTTCATAGATAAGTTTGTTTTCCTTTTTGGCATCATCGTCCAGCGCAGACCAGTAATGATCGGCGGCCTCCCAGACATTTCGCGCGCGGTCGGCATCGTGATAACTTTCGTCATAAAGCCGCCCCAACTCGAACAAAATTTCATAGCTCTGCGGATTGTTGCGCAGGCCTTCGCGCAAGACCTGTTCGGCTTCCTTGTCCTTGTGCATGCGAATCCGCAGCCAGTAGGCGGTGACGGTGTAGGTCTGGACGTTGTTGGGATTGAGTTCGGCGGAAAGTTTAAGCCATGGCAAAATTTCCCGCACATTGTCGCTGGTGCTCAAATCATCCGTTGGGCCGCCTTCGTCCAGATGCGTGTGGCGGTTCGGAATGAAGTGGCGGCCAAAGGCGTCAATCCAATCGCGCGGGGGACCCATGAAACTGGTTTCTTCGCCGTGATTCTTGCTGTTGACTGCGCCGGTGTCCTCGGCCATGTGCGGCGTCTGGAATGCGGAATTATTGTCGAAAATCGTCGGATAATAACCGCTGTGGTAATACTCGTCAGCCTTGACGAAAAAGCTGTTCGCAAACATCCGGCTGCTGTCGCCGAGCAGCAGGTTAAAAAAATCATTGGATTGGTGGCGGCTGTTTTCCAGCGATTGAAACTGTGGTTGCAGATCGGCGGCAACGCCAAAGCAAAAAACCAGCAGCGCGAGCAACAGCAGAAAAAATGTGCGCGGCGAATTCATGGTTCAATTGACGGGCTTGCGACGGAAAACCAGGCAGGCGGCGACGAGAAAAGCCGTGGCGTAAGCCAGCAAGTAAAGGGTGTCGAGGCCGATAAATTTCCACGCAACCAGCGGCCAGTCGTGGACGATGAGATTTCGCATTTCAAACGGAATTTCAAGATGCGGAATGGCAAAATAGACTGCGTAAATGACGGAACTAAGGAAATGGGACGTTTCAGCCAGTGACAGCGCGACGGTATTGAGGTATCTGCCGATGCACAAAATGGTCACGACGATGACAAAGCAAATCGTGGAGTTGGAGGAGGGTGCGGCGAAAACGAGCGAGCCGAACAGCGCGAGCGCAACGACCACGCCCAGCGCGATCCAGTGCAGAAACGCGGCCTGAAAATAATTCAGCAGCGGCCACGCATGTTCGCGGCTGGCGGCGAGCACGGCGAAGGCGGCGTAGAAGCAAATCAGCACCAGCCCGCAGGCGAGCCAGCAGCCGAGAAATTTTCCGAAAATCAATTGTGTCCGCGTCAGCGGCTTGGCGAGCAGGGGAAGTAAAGTTCGTTGTTCGCGTTCCGCCGGGATTTGCCGCGCGGTCGCCGTGATGGCGATGACCAGCGACGAAACCCAGATCAGCAACAGGCAAAGTTCCTTGAGGTAGCGGACGATTTGTTTGTCGTTGAAAATGTTGACCGACGCCATGACCAGGCAGATGAGGACGGTCAGAATGAACAGGACGTAAAAATCCTTCCGGCGATACAATTCCTTGATGACGATGCCGGCGACGGCGAAAATATTTTTCATGGCGCGGTTTGCGGTTGATAACCGATGGTATCCAAAAATGCCTTTTCGAGGTTGGCGCGCGTGCCGGTGATTTCATTGACGCGGCCAACGGCTTTCAGTTCGCCTTGATGAATGATGGCGACGCGGTCGCAAACGGTCTCGACTTCGCCGAGTTCGTGCGAGGAGAAAAAGACGGTTTTGCCCTCGTTTTTCAGCCGCTGGATGATTTCACGGACTTTCATGCGGCCCAGCGGATCAAGGCCGCTGGTCGGTTCGTCGAGAATCAACAAATCGGGATTATTGATAAGCGCCTGCGCGAGGCCGACGCGCTGCTGCATTCCCTTGGAATACGATTTGATTGGCCGTTTGCGCGCGTGTTCGAGTTCGACGAGTTTGATTAATTCGTCAATGCGTTTGTCTGTTTCGCCGCGTGGCAGGCCGAAAATTTTTGCGTAGAAGCGGAGCAATTCCTCCGCCGTCAAAAATTTGTAATAATAGGTCATCTCGGGCAGATAGCCGATGCGCTGGCGGGCAATGGGCTGGCGGACATCAATGCCGAAAAGATAGGCCGTGCCGCTCGTCGGGGTGACGAAGCCGAGCAGGACGTTCATCGTGGTGGTTTTGCCCGCACCGTTCGGGCCGAGGAAGCCGAAGACTTCGCCGGCGTTGACTTCCAGATCAAGGCTGCTCAAAGCGACTTTGGCGGCCTGCCGGAATTCACGGCTGGAGAATTCGACGCGGAGTTTTTCCGTTTTGAGGATTACGCTCATGGCCGGCTCAAGTGGTTGGAAATCACGGGGCATTTACTAATTCAAATTTCCATCGGGGTCAACTGCAACGAAACAGCATCGTTGGGAAACGGAAAGCCCGAAGCTTTTGACTTCAGGCTTTTGACTCAAATTTATTCATTCAATCACGGTAGAAGGTGTGGAGGATCAACCGTGGTTCCGAGCGAACACACAACCGAAGGGAGATTGCCGACCAAGCCAGCAGTGTATATGCCTAAAGCTGGACAACCGGGAATGCTGCTGTTCGAGTTCAACTTGATGTAAGGGGTCAGATCGCTGGGAAAGTTGATTTGATAACCGGACGATTTGCCGGTTTCCATGGCGAACTGCTGGATGGCGTAATCAATCTGCCGCATGTTATTGATGCAGGCGGTGGCCTGTGATTTGGCGCGGGAATGCACGAAGTTGGGAATGGCTATGGCAGCCAAGAGGCCGATGATGGCCACCACAATCATGATTTCCACCAGCGTGAAACCCGCTTGGTTAGTGGGTTCGGCGATTTTCATACTGTGTTGTTCTTTTTTTGTGGCGTGAACAACATGGCAGGCGGGTTATGATGATTGCATGATAGTTCACTGATTGCCTGACACGACCACAACACAGCCATAGATAGCAGCACCGATGCCAAAATCAATATGAAAACGGGCTGAAATAGGCACCCCGATGTTTGAAGCGCTCCCTGTTTGGCAAAAAAGCCCGAAGCTTTCGCTTCGGGCTTGTGATTCAGACAAGGGTTTATTACGGCAGAACGTGCGCCGGAGTGACACTCGAACCGAGCGAGCATTGCGGA
>Ga0182015_10000562_pt1 | contig 53292 bp, 41 predicted proteins | sample 712P3MmetaG_FD_120478 | JGI IMG/M metagenome (GOLD analysis project Ga0182015, IMG submission 120478) | Permafrost microbial communities from Stordalen Mire, Sweden - 712P3M metaG | ecosystem: Environmental > Terrestrial > Soil > Wetlands > Permafrost | place: Sweden: Stordalen | collected...
CCGCGACCTCCTTTCCTCTCCGAATTCGTAAATCACATCGGCAAGCTCGCGCTCGTCGAGGTGGTTTACCACTTGTTCGGCGGTTCGCTCCGACCGCGGGTCCATCCGCATGTCGAGCGGTCCCTCCGCCTGAAAACTAAATCCGCGCGCCGCATCGTCCAGTTGCAAACTGCTCACGCCGATGTCAGCCAGAATGCCGTCCGCAAAATTCTTGCCGAACCGCTCTCTCACTTCGGCGAACGAGCATTGCAACAGCGTGATCTTGGGCCAGTCGGCAGTTGCCGGCGAGACGCCGGCGCTACGTTCCAGCTTGGTTCGCGCGGTATCCAGTGCTGCTGGATCCTTATCGAGCCCAATCAAATGTCCCGGTGCGCCGAGGCGTTTTGCGATTTCGTAACTGTGTCCGCCCAAGCCCACCGTGGCGTCGATATAGATCCCGCCACGCCTCACGTTTAAAAAGTCGATCGCTTCTTTTAAAAGAACCGGAACATGGCTCGCTTCCCTTCCACCACCATGCCCAACCCCCTGAGGGGTGTCTGTTGAACCCTCGCCCACTAGATGCCCAGTTCGTCGAGCGTCTTCTCATCGTCAGGCGTGAACTTTTCTTCCTCGACCTGTTTGCGATACGAATCCAGGTTGCGCACGATCAGGTGCGTCAAATTGCCGGTAACCGCGACCTCGCCTTTGATCTGCGCCGCTTCGCGCAGCAGTTGCGGTATCAGCAACCGCCCCTGCCCATCCATTTCCACCACCTGCCCGTAATAGTTCACCCGGTCGAGAAACTTCTTCTTCGTAGGATTGAAAGTGGAGAGCCCCGCCAGCTTCTGCTCGATCCGCTCCCATTCCTCGAAGGGATACACTTGAGCAACCTTCCCATCGAGACTTGTGATGTAGTATTGCTGTCCATACTTCTCGTCGATCACCCGCTTGAACTCGGCCGGGATCTTGAGCCGCCCCTTTTCGTCGACGCGAGTTGGGTGATTGCCGCGAAACATGTGTAAGGCCTATGCGCTTAACAGTCACTGCGACTGCAACCGGGGAGGTAAAAGCGACGCAAAGTATGGTCGAACTCGGGTGGATCGGGCTGTTTGTCGTGCTTTTGGGTCGGTTTCCCACCGGCTCCTCTTTATCAGTTTCCCGTTCCCACGACTCTAATCGTCCTAACCACTCTGTTCCACTTTCTCCCACATCTTACCCGTAAGTCCTTGATTGTCAATAACAAACTTCAAGGTAGGAGTCCCACTCAGGGAGCGATTCGGTAAAATACGAGGACTTGTGGTTAACCAGAAAGACGACCACAAGATATGGGGTTTTAACTCTAGGTTCCTTCGCTATTCATTCGCTTCGATTTTTCTTGCACTCCGCGCCCGTAGCGGACTTCCCTGTGGAAAAATACCAAAAGGGGTCATGTTAGGACAGCTTCTAGACTGTCCGGCAGGGCCAAGAGCACATCTGGCGAGTTCGACAAAGCCTCCTAAACTTCTAAAAGTTAGCCCTGAACCCACCTTGCCCACCCACCTCCAATTCGAAGACTGGGTTCCCTTCCCGCGACCTCGCGTCTTCGCGTTCTTCTCCAATCCCAAAAACCTGCCGCGCATAATGTCGTCCGGGGCGGACACAAGACTTGACCAGCTTTATCTTGTTCCGCCTCCGTCGTCCCAAGATCAGGAATCCGTTGTCTCTCCGAGCGTGGCCGGCATCGGCACCGTCATCGTGACTTCATTTCGATTGTTCCCTTTTCTGCCGCTGCGGGCGCAGTGGATCGCCCGGATCATCGAATTCGAATGGAACCATCACTTTGCCGATGTGCAGCAGAAAGGCCCTTTCAAGCAATGGCGCCACCGTCACGAGTTTCTATCCGAAGCGCGCAACGGCATCAGCGGCACCCTCGTCCGCGACGTCATCGAATATGAAGTAGGGTTCGAACCGCTGGGCGCGATCGCCAACATGCTCTTCGTCGCCCGCCAGGTGCGCCGCACTTTCGCGCAGCGTCAGCAGATCCTTCCCCAGCTTCTTTCGTAGCGCCGCTGTCCGGCGGCTTTATGCGGCGCATCGCCCGCCTGTAAAGCCTGCCCTGAGCTTACCGAGGATGCCGACGCTACGAAATCTCAGTACACCGCGTTCCCCGCGCGGCTGGTGTGGATCTCGCCTGACTCTACCGAGATCGAGTACGCCTCTCCACCGTCGCCGCTCCAGTCCCGCACGTCGAATGTGGATCCCCTGGGGGCGCGATAGGCGGCGACGTTGCGCAAGGTCAAGGGCTGGCCAGGCTTGCATACTTCGGGCGCGTCCGTGACTTGCAGAAAATAAACTCCTGATCCGGTGCCCACCACTTTCGCTCTGCCGCTGGCTTCCACCAGCAACGCGGATTTTTCATCGATGGCAATTTCCCGCGGCGTTTTCGACCAGCCATCCTGCACAATCCGCGCCAGAAATCCCAGGCTTCTGCCCATGCGGTCGCGCTTCGCGAAATGGCTGTCGGTAAGAATATTCTCCAAGCCAGGAACTTTCAGAAAATCGCGCACCAGGGTTACGCGCTTGGTGTAAGGATCGGCCAGAACGTCGCGCGAAGCCAGATCGGCGTCATCCGGCTTGTCTTCCAGGCAGCCGTAGACGAACTGTCCCAGCACCGCCAAACCCGCGCTGGTGCCTCCAATGGGCTTGTCAGCAGCCACGTGCGCGTTGATTGCATCCTCCACTGGAGTTCCCTTCCAGAAGTTCACGTAGCGCGACTGGTCGCCACCCGCAATAAAAATGGCTTCGGCCTGCCCGATGATCTCGGTCACGCGCGGCTTCAGCGCCGCTTTCCGGTTGGGAATGATCAGGGTCGCCACCGAGTTCACCTTGCACAAGCCGGTGACGTAGGGATTGTAGTCGGCGGCGCCGTGCGCGCGCACGATCAGAAAATCGCCACCGTTGGCCTTTCCGCACAGCCAGCGGAACGCTTCGTCCAGATCGGTACCCCCGCCCATCATCGCCACTCCAGCCTCAGCGTGGGTTTGCACGTCCTGCGGGTTGCCCTGGCGAATGTACTTAAAGTCAGATGCGTGGCTGACCACGGCATTGCCACAAAACATAAGACTAACAAGAAGCAATATGCGCTCAAATTTCATGATCCGACGACTATACCGCAGGAAGAATTGATGCGCGAAGGTCGACGCATCGAGATTGATGCATGATCGACGCGTAGAAGATCGACGCGCACTGGCTAGATTGATCGCCACCTGCTCACCAAACTGGTGTACACTGCGTCCGTTTATTTAGCGACGATTTACGGAGGGCTTATGCAGTTGAATCGAGGCAGGATTTGGCTGGGCGGTCTGGTGGGCGGCGTAGTCTGGACGCTCTGGAGTTTTCTTGTGGGCCATTTTGTCATTACGGATGCGCGCTACCTAGCGGCCCAGAATGCGGGGCTGTTCCTGAAGACACCACGCTATCCTTTCTTCGTGGGTCTGTGGATCGCGCTCCTGTTTATCCTAGCGATCGCGGTCGCACATCTTTATGCCTGGGCACGTCAGGGCTTGGGATCCGGTCCCGGCACTGCCCTCAAGATCGGCTTTCTGGCCGGCTTCTTCGCCGGCTTCCCGGATAACTTCGCGCAGGCCACCTGGTTCGCCGGCGACAGCGGGCTTCCTTTTGGCTGGATGATCGATATGTGGTTTGGCGCCATCCTGGCGGCGCTGGTCGCGGGCTGGCTGTACAAAGACTGAAGAGGCTTCCGGTAGATGAGCGTCTCGACCAATTGCCGATTGGAAATCCTGGGGACTAAGAAAGCTATGACTTGATGCTTCAATCGGCAATTGGAAATCGGCACTCGCAAATGCCTACTTCACCGGTTCGACGAACACTGCAGTCCCATAGGCCAGCACTTCGGTGACGCCCTGCATTATTTCCGTGGCGTCATAGCGGGCGCCGACCACGGCGTTGCCACCCAACTCGGCCGCATGCTGCAGCATCAGGTCGAAGGCCTCGGCGCGCGTCTTTTCGCACAAATTGGTGAGCAGCGTGATGTTGCCACCGACCAGCGTCTGCAATCCGGCGCCGATTGTGCCGAAGATCGAGCGGGAGCGCACTACGATGCCGCGCACCACTCCCAGCGTGCGCGTCACACGGAAACCGTCAAGCTCAAACTGCGTCGTGACCATGTTGTGCGCCACCATCCGTCCGCCGCCTGTGTAACTAGGTACCATCGCTATCATCCTTTCCGAGTCTCCACGCGTGATTGTTCTTATTCTGAGAAGCTAAAACTATAGCGGGAATACTACCAAGAATCAGTCGTAGGACCTAGCCGGCACGTCTCTCCCGCCACAGCTGATTCGCCGTTAACTACTAACTCACTCCAATGCGGCCGTAATGAAAAATTCCTGCGATGACGTGTCGTATTCAACGCGTAATACATTGGGCTTACAGCAGACTTGGCAGTCTTCGACGTAGTTCTGCCGTCTTCCCGCAGAATCATCCACGGTGGTGATATTCCACTCGCCGCATCCCGCGCATTGAAAACCCGCTTCCATGATGAAGCTCCCTGCAACAACTTAGCCCTATAATGGCCGGGCTGTCATTCTTCCATCTGGAGGATTCATGATTTCGCGGCGGCGGTTTCTCGAAGTGGGCGGCGTAGTGGCGGGAGTTGCTACGGTTTCTCATCCCTTACTCGCGTCTGCTGCAGCACGGGACGAAAAACCAAACGACTCTGCCCTGCTGCCATCTCTGGCGCGCTTGAAGTCGCGAAAAGGTGAGGCCACTCCCATCACGCGCGAAGAACGTGCCGCGCGCCTGGAGCGCGCTCGCAGCTTGATGAGCGGAAACGCGATCGACGCAATGATGTTCATGAGCGGTACGTCACTGAATTATTTCACTGGAATCCGCTGGTGGGGCGGGCATGACACAGCAGCAAGTGGAAGATTTGATCGCCGCAGCTTACGGGCAACTAGGCTTTCCAGGCGAGGCCAGCGTACAGGTCGGTGAGTACTCCGCGCTCCCTCACGGATCGAGCACACCGCAGGTGATTCGCGAAGGTTCGATCGTCATGATCGACGATGGCTGCACTGTGGAAGGATATCAATCCGATATCACGCGCACGTTCGTGCTGGGCAAAGCTTCAGGAGACGTCGGGGACAAAATGAAAAAAGTGTTCGAGATCGTGCACCGTGCACAGACGGCAGCGCTGGCTGCGGCGCGACCAGGACTCGAGTGCGGCGCGGTGGATGCGGCGGCACGAAAAGTGATTACCGACGCGGGCTACGGGCCAGGCTACAAATATTTCAGCCATCGCCTGGGTCACGGCATGGGCATGGATATGCATGAGTGGCCTTATCTGGTCCGCGGCAACACGACCGGGCTTGCAGCCAACATGACCACCAGCAACGAGCCCGGCATCTACATTCGCGGAGAATTCGGCATCCGCCTCGAAGACGATATGCACATCACCGAAAACGGCGCGGAATTGTTCACGCCGCAAAGCCCGTCGCTGGAAGATCCTTTCGGCAAAGCCTGAGAGTTCTCTATTTCGACGGGACCACCTGCAAATTGTTGGTCACCGAGAAGATGCCGGGGGCGCCGTTGGCGCGAAGGCCAGCCACATTCTTGTCGGCATCGTTGTCCACTACGCCCTCCAGGGTGACGCGGCCACTCTTCACGATGATGCGAATCGGCTTCTGCACACCCAGGGCGTACTTCTCCAGCGCCGGGTAGCCGTAGATCTCGCGGTACAAGCGCCGGCGCAGGCCGTCGTCCATAGGCGAGGGGGGAAGAACTTCGATTTGGTTATCCACCTTCTCGACCCCTTCGATGTGCTTCACCGAGTTCTCGGCGTCGGACTTCAGCGACGGTCTAGTCACCTGGCCGAGCAGCGTGACGGTGTCACCGTCCACTTTATAAGCGATGTTGTCGAACACGGTGAAATAAGGCAGCATGAGAAGTTCATGGCGAACTTCCTTCGTAATGCGTTCTTGCGCCTTAGCCGAGGGCTGTTCACGATCCTGAGCAATGCCCAGCGTGACCAGCGAAAACAGAGCAACGATGGTAAGTAACAACTTAGGTTTCACGGCAGTTTCTCCTCGCTCGAATGTTTCCCAGCGACCGGCTCAGTGTACTCTCCAGGAAGCCTTTGAGGCCTACAGTGTTTGCGGTAATCGGTGATTTGTGTCACTAATGAAGTTTCGTAAGCGATTCAGGAACAGCCGCGACCGGAGAGCTGCGGAAGGTCCATCCTTCCGTCAACTCTGGTAAGAGGTTTGGCTATGCAGCATTTGAATCCACATGACGTGATGACGATGTTCATGGCACTGGCCACGTTACTGGGCTGCGCTAAGCTGGCGGCGGAGTTGATGCAGAAGATCGGCCAGCCATCGATTCTGGGAGAGATTTCCGTCGGGATTTTCCTGGGGCCGACGGTTCTCGGACACTACCGGCCGCACTTGTATGAGACGCTGTTTCCCACGACCGGGCCTATGCCGATCGTGCTGGACACGGTGACGACACTGGGGGTTGTATTTTTCCTGCTGACGGCTGGGCTGGAGATCGACCTGCGCAGCATCTTCAGGCAGGGCAAGAGTGCTTTGCTGGTGAGCTTCTTCGGCGTTGCATTTCCCTTCGCGGCCGGTTTTCTGGCGGCCACAGCTTTTCCCCATTACCTGGGCGCGGAAGCAGGAGCAAGTCCTCTGATCTTCGCGTTTTTCGTGGGCACGGCCCTGGCGATTTCGGCGCTGCCGGTGATCGCGAGGATCCTGATGGATCTAAATCTTCTGCGCACCGAGGTGGGCACGGTCATCATCTCGTCGGCGATGTTTGACGATCTGGTGGGATGGATTCTGTTCTCGTTCGTGCTGGGTATGATGCATCCGCCTGCGGGCAGCAGCGTTGGGGACGGAGTGAAGCACACCATTATGTTGGTTGTGTTATTCGTGGGCCTCACGCTTACCCTGGGACGCTGGCTTTTTGACAAGATTCTGCCGTTCTTGCAGGCGCACACCACGTGGCCGGGCGGGGTTCTGGCCTTCATCTTCACCCTCACGCTGGCCGGAGCGGCATTCACCGAGTATGCCGGGATCCATGCGGTGTTCGGGGCGTTTGTGATTGGCATCGCGGTTGGAGAGTCGGGACATCTGCGCAAGCGGACGTCGGAGCACATTCACGAGATCGTTACCAACGTGTTCGCGCCTTTTTTCTTTGCCAGCATCGGATTGCGGACGAACTTTGCCGCGAACTTTCACCTGGGGCTGACCGCAACCGTAATCGGCGTGGCCTGCCTGGGCAAACTGTTGGGAGCAGGCTGGGGCGCTCGCCTCGGTGGCATGGACCGAACATCGTCACTAGTGGTGGGCCTGGCGATGAATGCGCGCGGAGCGATGGAGATCATTCTTGGGATTCTGGCTCTGCAGGCGGGGTTGATCCGCGAATCCATGTTTGTGGCGCTGGTGATTATGGCGCTGGTCACTTCTCTGATATCGGCGCCAGCGATTCATTTTCTCGTGCGGCGGAGGCAGTCGCTGACTCTGAAGGACACCGTCACCGCCAAACTATTCTTGCCCAACCTGACGGCGAACACCCGGCTGGGAGCACTAAAGGAAATGTGCGAAGTCGCGGCGGAAGCGGTGAGCAACGCACCAGAAAGATTGTTCCGTCTCGTATCGGAACGGGAGCGCATACTCGCCAGCGGATGGGAGAACGAGTTGGCGGTTCCTTATGCTCGCGTGAACGGATTGGGCAGGCCTTTAGTGGTCGTGGCGAAATCGGTGGGAATCGATTTTGACGCACGCGATGGCAAGCCGGCGCGGCTGATTATCATGATCTTGACAGGAGATAATCAGTCGCAACACGATTTACTGGGAGACGCCAGCGAACTTTTCAGCCACAAAGAAGCAGTGGATCAGGCGGTGCAGGCAACCAACTTTGTAGAGTTGGTCGCGGCGCTGAACGCGCCGGTACGGTAAAGGCTCAGATCGGCCGCTGGATCGCTGGAAAACCGCTCAGCCTGAGGCCGGCGTCGACGCAGACAAACATCGCGGTAATGCGCTGCCACTTATGGAGGGGCTTGGAGTAAACGCGCCGGTGCAGCAAGCGAGCGGGGGGCGACTTCCGCCTACTGTACCGGCGCCTTTGGTTCAAGCTGAAACGCTGAGGCCTCCGCTCGTGGAAGTACTGCTGGTTGAACCGCTGGCTGATGAGGACGCGCCTAACAAGTTCAGGACAATCTGCTCATTGCTGTTGGGAGCCAGATTGAACGTAAGCTCCTGGGGACTAGAACCTTGCTGGTTGCCAATGCTAAGGGAGACTTGCTCCCCTCCACCGTCGGTTGGGTCGCTGATGTTAACGGTGATCTCCTGCGGGCTGGTACTGCCGCTGCCGTTGCTCAGGTTGAGGATAATTTCTGGGCCGGTGCTGGAAGTGGCACCCGTGCTGGGGGCGGAGACGGGGCCGGAAGTGGCGCTGGGCGGGTCTTGCACGGCTCCTGATTCAAACGTGCTTTTGAGCGTGCTGAAGGCTTGTTGGGCGCCGGCCAGGTCTCCCGACTGCAGAGCCGTTCCGATGGCGTCGAAATCCTGATCACGCTGCGGCTTAAAGAATGGAGTCCCATTGGCAACGGGACCACTCTGGCCAAGCGTAGTAACGTTGTTGAAGGCGGTTTGAGCGGCGGCTAAGTCGCCGGACCCAAGGGCCTGACCGAGTTGTTTCAGATCACTCTGCCGCGTCTGAAAATACGGCTGCAGTTGCTGGCCCAACCAAGTATTGGAAATGCCTGATGTCGACATAAGTCTCTCCTCAGAAATCGATTCTTTTTGCAAGGAACCCTGGTAGAACCCCTCGCTATCCAAGGGCCAGATCGGCCATGCACGAGGAAACTTTAGGGTCGTGCAGCCCTCGGACCACTTTCTGGCGGTAATCCGGCCCGTTTGCCGGTACGAAAGGTCGTGCCACCTCGAAGGTCGTGCCACCTCGGCGGTGGCCCGCTAACCGTGATTAAAGATTTCATCAGGTTCCGGGATCGGTTGGATGTGTCCCAGTAAGAAAACGTAGCCCACAATTCCCAGCAGCAAGATTATGGTCGCAGTCACAAAAGCAGCCGCGAACGAGTGCGTTGCGGAGACGATGTAACCGGTAACGATGGGCGCGGAAATCGCCGCGATCTGGCCGCAAAGGTTCACCGCGCCTGCAAGCGTGCCCACGCTTTCCCGCGGCGCAATGAGGGATGGAACGGTCCAGGCCACCGGTGCAGCAGCGGCCAGACCTCCCAGGGCAAGACTGATCCAGACCAGTGCGACTGCGGGCGTGTGAGCTCTTGCTGCGCCGAAGATCGCAAGCCCGAAGGCCGTCCCCACCACCAGCACGGTCTGGCGAACGCGGTTTGCATCGAAGCCATGTTGGATCAGAGCGTCCACCAGCCATCCGCCGATCAGAAGATCGGTAAAAGTGGCAACCAGCCAGGGCACGCTGGTGTAGAAAACAGAGAGCAACAGGTCCACATGAAGAGAAACAGAAAGATAGCTGGGCAGCCAGGTCAACAAGAGGAAAAAAGTGTAGTTGTAGGCGCCCCATCCCAGCGCAAGTCCGTAAACCTTCCGCTGCCTCAGAAGATAGCCTAGTGAGCTGCCACTTCGTGCTTTCACCTGATCTTCTGGTTGAGCCCCACCCCGGAGAATGAACTGGAACTCCTCAGGTGACAATCCTTTGTCTTCGCTGGGATTGCGGTAGGTCAGGTAAAACACTACGAAATAAAGAAAACTAATGAAGCCGGTGGCGGCAAAACTCCAGCGCCAACCAAAATAGAAGAGCAGCAAGCCGATCAGCGGAACTCCAATTGCGCTGGATAATTTTGCCGCCGCGTCGGTGATCGCCGTTGCCAGACTTCGTTCCTCCCGCGTAAACCAGTAGCCCAAGGCTTTGGCATTCGCCGGAAACGTGGGGGATTCGCTCACGCCCAGTAGGAAGCGCGCTCCGAAGAACCAGCTGAGGCCGGGGGCTAGGGCAGCGGCGAACGACGAAACGCTCCACAGGAACGCGCTGAGTCTACCCACGCGGCGTACTCCCCATCGGTCCAGGAATACTCCGCAGGGCATTTGCATCAAGGCATACGTCCAACTGAAGGCGCTGGAGAGATAGCCAAAAGCAACCAGCGATAGGCCGAACGAATCATGCAGGGCATCCCGAGAGACCGATAAGTTGATCCGGTCGAAGAAGTTGACCAGAACCCCGAAAGCAAGCAAGAAAGCGATTCGCCATCGCCTGCGAGGTACGCTCGAGCTACGCGAGATTTCTTGCGGCAAGATCGCTCCGGAAGGACGTTAGCTGCAACTCAATGATGGTCGAATCAAAAATAATCGACTCTAAAGATGTTCATTGCACACCGATGCCGGCGAGCAATCCGCCGTCCACAAGGTAATCGCCGCCGGTGCAGAATCCCGCTTTGTCTGACGCCAGAAACGCCGCCAATTCAGCGACCTCTTCCGGTGTGCCGATGCGCCCGAGCGGATGCGCCGCACCAAAACGTTCGAATGCCTCTTCGACCGGCACAGCCGGCGAGAAGTTGGCTGCGGAGCGCGCCAGCATGGGTGTCCGGATCGAACCGGGACTGATCGAATTGACGCGGATGTTGTCGGCGGCATGGTCGAGGGCCAGCGCGCGCGTCAAGCTGTGAATTGCTCCCTTGGAAGCAGCATAGGCGGCAACGCCCCGCTGGCAGGCGTGTCCCTGAACCGACGCCAAGTTGAGGATGGACCCACCTCCACGCTTCTTCATCTCCGGGATGCCCATGTGTGCCAGCAGATAGATGCTGCCAATGTTCACCATCATGCAACGGTTCCAGGTGGCAAGATCCGTTTCCAGGACCGTACCGAAGGGATGAATCGCGGCCGCGTTGATGATGATGTCCAAACCTCCAAACCCGATGACAGTTTTCGTAATCACCGAGCGCACTTGGTCGAGGCTGGTCACATCGCAGCTTTCGACCTGCAGCGTTAAACCAAATTTTGCCGCACCGCGAGCCAATTCCTCGTTCCCAGCTTTTTCAATGCCGCACGCAACCACTTGTGCACCGCCCGCGGCAAAACGCATGGCAATTGCACGGCCAATCCCCGTGGTTCCCGTAACCACAGCCACTCGTCCGGTAAACTCATTCATGGAAGTTGGATCCTTCATTGCACGTCATACTAACTGTAATTGCTGCACAACGAATACTGCCGGTACAACGGGGCGCTTTACTCGGCTAATCCCGGAATCGCATACTTCAAGCCATGCACGACGCCGCGCAGTTCGGCGAGCCCCTTCAATCTGCCCACTAACGAATACCCGGGGTTTACTTTCTTGCCGATGTCGTCGGCCAGCAGATGTCCGTGGTCGGGACGCATGGGAATCTCATAGTCTGGCCGTCCCGCGCTCCGCCGATGCGTTTCTTCTTCCAGCATGGTGCGGATCACGCCCACCATGTCGGAGCTGCCGGCCAGATGCTCCGCTTCATAAAATGATCCGTCTGATTCTCTTGTCACCTGCCGGAGATGGACGAAGTGAATGCGAGCGCCGAACTCGCGGGCCATGGTCAGCAGATCGTTATCGGCTCTGGCCCCGAACGATCCGACACAAAACGTCAGCCCGTTTGCCAGCGTATCGCAAGCTGCGAGAATCGCCCTCACATCCTCGGCGTTCGAGACGACTCGCGGCAGTCCAAACAGCGACCAGGGCGGATCATCGGGGTGTATGGCGAGACGAACCCCGACTTCTTGTGCTACCGGAACAATTTCCCTCAGGAATGCAACGAGATTGCTTCGCAATTCGGCAGCGGTCACACCGTGGTATTTCGCGATCAACGTGCGAATCGTCTCGCGGTTGTAGGATGCCTCGGCACCGGGGAGTCCGGCGATGATCGTTTGTTCCAGGTCATTTATGCGTGCTTGCGGCATGGAGTGGAAGCGGGCGTGTGCCGCGTAAGCGCGGTCTTCGGAATAGTCGCCCTCAGCGTCTTGGCGTTCGAGGATGAAGAGGTCGTATGCCGCGAAATCTACCGCATCAAAACGCAGTGCATAACCTGTAGTCGGCAGACGCCATTGCAAGTCAGTTCTTGTCCAATCCACGACCGGCATGAAGTTGTAGCAGACGACTTTCACCCCCGCCTTCGCGACCGCGACCAACGTATCTTTCCACGCGCCGATGAAATGCGCATGCGATGCGGATCGAAGCTTAATGGAATTGTGGATCGGAATGCTTTCCACCACGGACCAAGTGAAGCCCGCCGCGAGAATCTCATCTCTTCGCTTGATCACCTCGTCCAATGGCCAGGCTTCGCCCCGATAGAGATGGTGCAAGGCGGAGACGATCCCGGTCGCTCCCGCTTGCTTGATGTGATCGAGCGGGACCGGATCATCCGGCCCAAACCACCGCCAGGTCTCCTTCATGCCTTGATGTTACCTTTCTGCCTCTTAATCCGGCGCTGGCGGAATTTTGAAAAGCCGGTCCTGACATACCTCACCTTGACATGGATTCCTGAATCGTCCGCCCAAGCCCGCGCGGCGGCCATTTAATCAAACCATGACCGGCTTCTCTTCCGTCCACAATTTCGTGATCTCTTCCAGAGACCGGCCTTTGGTTTCGGGAATCAGCCAGCCGACCAGAATGATCGTTACCAACGCTCCCGCGCTGAAACACCAGAAAGTGCCATCCGATCCCAGATGTTTCTGCATGATCGGAAACAGTTGGTTCCCCAGGTACCCCACCAACCAGAGTGCTGTGGTGGCGATGGACATGCCGCGCCCGCGAACCTTAGTGGGATAAATCTCGGAGATGATGACCCAGCAAGCCACCCCGTTGCCGAACGCATGACCGGCGACGAAGCTCATCACGAGAATCAAGACTGCCAAACCGCTGCCGTGAATATGATAAAACCAACCGACCAATGCAAAAGAAACAAATTGCACGGCGGTCCCAGCCAAAATCAAAGTCTTGCGTCCAGCGCGATCCACCAGCCAGAGGGCGAACAGGGTAAACAAAAGATTTACGAGGCTAACCTGGACGGACTCGGAAAATGCGCTGCTGGTCGCAGTTCCGGCGCTGCGAAAGATCTCCGGCAAGAAAGAAAAGAGAGGCGTAATTCCGCTGATCTGTTGCAAACCCGCCAGCATAATACCCAGCAGAAGCGGGCGCCGGAAGGTGGTGAAGAGCTCCGAGATGTGGCCTTCTTCGACGGCGAGCGAGGTTTCGATTGCAACCGCTTCGCTCCGTGCAGCGTCGGCGCCGTTGATTTTGACAAGTACACTTACAGCTTGGTCCCGCCGGCCCATTTTCATCAGCCAGCGCGGGCTCTCGACCGCAGGAAGAATCATCGCTCCGAACAGAATCGCCGGTACAACACCGGCAAGAAACATCCAGCGCCAGCCGGTAGATATGTTCCAGGCTTCATCGCCCATCCGCTGAATGAGCATGTTGACGAAGACGGCGGCGAGAATTCCCACCACGATGCCCAGTTGGTAGAGCGTCACGCAGCGGCCGCGTATCCGGGTAGGCGCGATCTCAGCGATGTAGTTCGGAGAAATCACCGACGCCGCTCCGATGCCCACTCCACTAATCAGCCGCCACAGAACAAACTGATGGAGATTCGTGGCGTAAAGCATGCCAACCGATGAAAGAGCGAAGCATAGGGCGCAAAGGGCAAGACCTTTTTTCTTTCCCAGATAGTCCGCAACAGTGCCAGCCACCGCGCAACCGGCGATGCAGCCCACCAACGCACACCCTGCAGCCCAGCCAATTCCTGCCGCGTTCAGGTGAAACAACTGGCTCAAATATCCGATCGCGCCACTGATCACAATGTTGTCGTAACCAAACAGCAGACCGCCGAGCGTGGAGACACTGGCTGCGATGACGAGTGGTGCACGCGAGTGAGCTGCACTAGACAATAAGTTCAGCTTACTTGTCTCCATGAGTAGTGGACGACAACTCCGCACCGTGGCGCTGAGAAGATTCGAGGACCGCCTTGGCCGCCAGCATGAAGCCGAGAGTGTGCGCCATGCCGGCATGCCAGGGCGCAGAACAGGTCATCTGCGGAGTGTGGTCGGGAATAACCACACCGTCGAAGTGGTTGCGGTGCAGGATCGCGAGAATGCGAAGCATATCTACATCGCCTTCGTCGATGAAAGTCTCTCGATAGTGCGGCACCTTTCCTACGACATTGCGGAGATGAATATAGGCAATCTTGCCTTGCCTGCTGTATTGATCCACCGCATCGTAAATACTGCCTTCGGTCATTTCCGCCAGAGTTCCCACGCACAGCTCAAGAGCGTTGCTGTGGCTTGGAGACATATCAATCAACCTTTGATACATCCCGGGCTGGTAGACTAGGCGTGGCTGCTGCCGCATGGTCGGCATGGGCGGATCGTCCGGATGGGCTGCCAGCCGCACGCCTGACTGCTCAGCTACGGGAATGACTTCTTCCAGAAATCGTTGCAGGCGCCGCCAGAGTTCTTCATGCGAAGTCGAGGGCAGAGTACCGGCGGGTGCATTGCGGTCGTAGACCATGTTCCAGATCATCCCATTCGGAATAGGCACATCCCCGGCGGGACCATCCATTCCCACAGTGAAGGCATGGCCACGCCCTAGAGGGGCGGTCACGCGGCCGCAAACTCCGGCCAGACTGAAGTTATAGCCGAGCACCGGAATGCCGGCTTCGCCCAAGTGGCAAATGATGGTTTTCACTTTCTCGATCTGTTGCGGACGTTGCGGACCATCAAGCAGAATGTCGTGCCAGTGCGCGGGATCGAGGTTCTCAATCGCGGCTAAGACAAGCCCGGCGTCTTCAATCTGCGCTCGAAGCGTCTTGAGTTCCCTCACCGTCCAAAGCTGCTGCGGATCTCCGGCAATTCCCCAGGGTTCGTATTTTGAGCCGGTAGGCTGATTGTTGCGCGGGTTGGAAGGGCCCTGTTTGAAATAGTCGACCAGGTGAATCACAACGTGTGTACAGCCTGCCTGGCGCGCGAAGTCGTAATAGTCGCGCGTCAGCATGTGCCGGTAAAGACCAAGGCCAATTTTCATAGGCGATTCCCGATGCCTGCGCCATAATCGGGACTGAGCACCTGTCCGTTGATTTCGGCGCCCAGCGGTGAGCAAAGAAAAACAAACGCGTCCGCGATAGATTCCGGACTATTTCGTCTGCCCAGCGATACTCGCAGCACGAACTCCCGGTAGGCGGGGTCTTCGTCGAAAACTTTCAGTGAGCTGCCGGCCGCAACGTTCCCCGGCGAAACCACATTCACTCGAATGCCGGTGAGCGCATATTCGAGGGCTAGGCTGCGGGCGAAGTTTTCCAGTGCCGCTTTGGCCGAGGAGTACGCAGGGATTTGCGTGTGCGGCATGCGAGCTACATAAGAAGATGTGAAGATCAGGTGACCAGCAATCTTACTTTGCATCCATTTCGCGAGCACGGCCCGCGCCAGATAGGTTTGCGCAAAATAGTTGAAGCGAAAAATGCGCTCGTAGTCAGCTTCCGATGTGCTGGCGAACGGATGCAGTCCACAGCCGCCGGCATGGCCGAGGACCGTATCCATGCCCGGGAACTTTTTGAAAGCCGCGTTCACTACGCCGTTTACCTGTCCGGACTCGGTAATATCGGCGGAATAATAGAGGTAAGACGAAGGCGGGATTTGCCAATCATCGAGCATCTGCCTGGCTTGCTCTTCCGTTTTGATGTCGGTGAGCACCAGCGTTGCGCCGCTTGCAACCAGTCTTCGCACCATGTGCTCGGCGATCGCGCCCATAGCACCGGTGATCAGAATCGTCTTGCCGGAGAGATCAATGCTGATCATGCGTGCTTGCTCCCTTCGATTCTGGAAAGCACCTCGTGACCGGATTCGGTGACCAGCACGTTATCTTCGATCCGCGCGCCTCCACCGCGTTCAGGAACGTACACTCCCGGCTCAATCGTAATTACCATGCCCGGCTCAAGCACGGCGGATTCTCCGGGAAGGATCAGAAAACCCGGGTCATGATAGCGGAAGCCAACGTGGTGACCGGTGTGATGCGTGAAGTAAGAAGAGAGTCCTTGAGCGGCGATCTTGTCCCTTGCCAATGCGTCAATATGGCCTGCGGAAACACCGGGACGCACCGCATCGACCGCAGCCTGCTGCGCCTCCGTGACAACGGCAAGTATCTGCTCAACTGCAGGCTTCGGAGAACCTACGGGGACCGTGCGCGTGAGGTCGCTCCAATATCCATTGACGCACGTTGCTAATTCGATCAGAACCAGATCGCCACTTTCCAGGCGTCGTCCCGTCGAGCGATTGAATTGTCCCGCATGGGCGCTGTTCGCACCCGATTGCACCATGGCCCAGCCTCGGGAATGAAATATGCCATCGCGGCCAATTTGCCGATAGATGGCCGACTCGACCGCTGCCGCAACCTCCGCCTCTACGATTCCCGGCTGCAAATTCTCAAAGAAACCTTGCAAGCCAACATTCGCAACCGAGTTTGCCAGACGGATTGCCTGGATCTCTTCCGGAGTTTTTCTTAAATAGAGATCCGCAAAGGCTGCCTGGCTTCGAGTATTCGGCTTTGCGGTGAGCTCCGATAGCTGCCCGGCAAAACCTTCAGGCATGGGAATCTGCTCGGCAGCTTGAATCGGCAGAGAAGTTCTGGCCGCGCTGGCATTCAGTCCGACGTGCTCGGGTCTGATCTTTGCCTTGAGTAGTTCATTGCCCACCGCCGCTACCAGAACAGAATACGGATCGGCGCATTTGAGATCGCCCCAGGGATATTCCTGGACCCGCAACCCGGCGGGAATGTGATCTCTGGGTTCAATCTGCGGAACAAAAAGGACGGGATCCGCATCCGCAAAATAAATCAGCAACGAAGCTCCCCAAAATGGATAATACCCGGAGAGCATCAGGAGTTCGTCGGGGCGCCATGCAATCCAGGCCTGCAAGTCATTTTTCTGGAGAAAGCTGCGTATTTGTTGTGCGCGAGACGGCGGGCTTTTAGTCACGAGGCTTGCAGTCACTGACGGGGTCCCCAATGTTCGTTACATGATTCCATACTTCTCAAACGCTTCGACCGCACTGCTTCCTTCTTCAATGGCTTTCCTTACCAGCTTCTCGCCACGAGCCTTTTCGAGTGCCTGCGTGAAAACCTCAGCCTCGGCCTCGGCGGGAACCAACAGGACCCCGTCAATGTCCCCGAAAAGAATATCTCCTGGACGGACGCGCACCGATCCGATCTCAACGGGGATGCGGAAGTCGACTACTTTATAGCGCGGGGCTGAGTCTTGCCCGTAGGAACCAAAACCAAAAGTCGGAAAGCCCATATGCAAAATTGCTTTCGTATCTCTCACGTATCCATTCAGTACCGCACCCCGGCTGCCCAGTTTGCGGGCACGAGTGCTCATGAGTTCTCCCCACAGCGCGTTTCGCGGCGAAGAGCCGGTGTTGACGTAGACTTCGTTACTACGGAGGTCGTCAAGCGCTTCCAGCATCAGGCCAAATGACTTGTCCATTAACTTGTTGGCGCTGCCCGCGATCTTTTCTGCAAATACATCCACCGCGAGAACTGGCATAGCTCGCCCGATCACCACCATATCCTGCCGCAGAGGCTGAATCTGCGGCGGGAAGAATTGATGCTGAAAGTCTAACTTGTCCATCACATCGCCCACCACGCAGGTGAAGAGCTCGCGCTGCACGATGGCGAAGAGTTCGTCGTCGGACTTCCACAACTTAGTCGCGCTCATTGGGCCCGTGCCTCTTGGATTTTCTCCACAAACTTTGTGGGAAGCGCTGTCATTCAAGAAATGCTCATTCAAAAAAAGGTTCACCCTTGCGCGCATAGCGTCGGGCGACTTCCTCATTTAACGTGATGCCGAGACCAGGTTTTTCGGGAAGAGGAATAAATCCATTCTGAATAATTGGCTTCGGCAAACCTTCGACCAGGTCATTCCAAAAGGGCACGTCGGAGGCATGAAACTCGAGCGCAAGAAAGTTTGGAATCGCCGCACAGAAGTGGGCCGCGGCTAAGGTTCCAACTGGGCCGCTGATATTATGCGGAGCAATGGGCATGGTATGCACATCGGCAAATTGCGCAATGCTCTGGGCCACGGACAAACCCCCAACTTTTTGAAGGTCGGGAGTAACCACGCTTAACGCGTGCTGCGCGATGATCTCCTGAAAGCCTTCAAAAAGAAAAAGATTCTCTCCGGTGGCGATTGGCACCCGCACTTTCGAGCTGACTTCTTTCAGCGCAGCCGTGTTGTTCGGCGGAACCGGATCTTCCAGCCACATCAGCCGGAATGGTTCGAGTTCGCGCGCCACTTTCACCACGTCGCTGGCGTTATAGCGCCAATGGCAATCGATGGCGATGTCGGTATCGTTTCCCACCGCGTCGTGCACCGCGCCGATCAAACTCACCATGTGATCGATGGCGCGATTGCTGAGCACTCGATTGTGGGGATCGGGGCCTTCGGTGCCCGGCACATCCAGATCGAACTTCAAAGCGGTGAATCCTTCAGCTCTTTTTTTGAGAGCCTGCCGGCGATAGTCGTCGGGTGAAGCAGGAGGATCTTCGCCAGTCGCACCGTAGTAATCTCTGGCTGCATGTGCGGCGCCTTTCGATTTCCACGACGCCGGGCGGGAACGCAGCACCTCGTCTAAACTTTCGAGCGCTTCGCCTCCGTGGCAATCGGCATAAATGCGGACTCGGTCACGAAACTTTCCTCCCAGCAGGCGATAAATGGGCGCACCCAGCCATTGGCCAAGCACATCCCAAAGCGCGGCTTCGATGCCGCTGATCGCGTTGTAGACGATGCCCGCAACTGAACCAGCCCCTGAAGTTGCAAGCTGAAGTTTGCGGAACAAACGATGAATGTCGCGCGGATCTTCGCCAACCAGCAGGGGCTCGAGCGAGCGCAGAATCGACGTCAACCCAGGAGCAAAAAAACACTCGCCCAGACCTCGAATTCCTTCATCCGTTTCGATGCGAACGAAAGTCCAATCGAAGTTGCCTTCGACCACCGCGGTCTTTAATCTTAGGATCTTCACGCTGCTCTTGATTTCTTTCGGGGCGATTATACGCTGTGGCAGCTTCGGCAGCTCGACTCGGTGACCATTAAGCAAAGCAGGAAGTATCCGCCAGTGCCTGCTTAGCGGACAGTTCTTTGAGCTTCTGATATGAAGCTTCTGACATCCTCTGCGGTTTCACAGACGCCGATGGAACGGTTCCCGGCCAGCCGCGAGTTTTAGTTCATGGGAGCCTCAAGCGTCTTTACCAGCCACGGGATAATGACCTGCTTGAAAATCAGAGGATCGGGCCACACCCCAACTTGCCGCCCAAGATGTCCCCCGCGAGGATTGATCCAGGCTTCTTTCGGCACATCCCCCTTGCTCAGCAGCAGATATTCATCCTCGATGGGAACCTGGGTGTCAAGAACTCCCGCCAGGATGAGCATGGGCGCCATGGGCTTGCCCAGCAGTCCCTGGTGCACCAGCGAGAGCTTCGGCAGAAAATCACCCATTTCATCCAGCGTGTGCACGCCTTCCAGGATGTTCATGAGCGCGGGTACTTGGTCGAACAAGTATTCGCGATTGCCGAGCAACGAGTTCATCAGAAAATCTTTCTGGAAGAACTTATCCACCGGCGGAGACTGTGCGCTACACCCGCGCAGCCGGGCGCGCTCGACGATTGCCATCTTCGTCGCCCAGTACGCTCCCCAGCTCACGCCATGCATCGCGATGCGGTTCTTGTCGATCTCGGGGCGGGACTGCGCGTAATCGATCACACGCGACAGCATGCGATCTGAGGTTTCACTGACCTTGATCGGGTTCTGCCCCGTCCCGGGACCATCAACCGCGAGAACGCCGATTCCGAAAGGAAGAATTGCGCCGAAGCTTTCGGTCAAGTCTTCTTTGCGGCTGTCCAGGCCATTTACCGCGATCACCAGCGGCACCGGTCCTTTCGCATTTTTCGGCAGGCGCAAGTAGCCGATGATTTCCTTGCCTTCAAAAGGAATGTGTACGACTTCGAGCGGCGGATCGAAGAAACGCGCGTGCGCCAGAAATGCTTCGATGGCTTTTTCGTACGAGCGCTGCTTACCCGGTGACGACGGAATCGGCCAGCGTCCGAACGAGTAGAGCCGCCACGCCCGGATGTAATCAGCGTTCGCCTTGGCTGGATCTGATTTTTCCAACGACTTCGCTTCATTGAAATAGCGATCGGCCACGTGCATGAATCCCGCGGCCCACTCATCTTTGTCGCTAGTATGGATGCTCTCGAAAGCTTCTTTGACGTCGCCGGGATCAAGGCCGATAAGTGGGTACTGGCCCACCTCGGCGCGATGAATGGCTTCGACCCGGATCTCATCGATGGTGCGCTCGCGGCGTGGCTCGTTTTGAGCGGAAGCGTTAGCAGAAATGAGTGCGATGAATACCAACAGTAAAGCTACAGAATAGAACTGACTCTTTATCTTCATAACTTGGCCCTTTTCTTTTTGCTCGCAACCAGCGCGAGCGGTCTACGAAAAAAGCCGGACGGAATTGCGTCCGGCCCTATAAGCGCCGCGAGAGTTGTGAATCACGGGCAAGTGTTATTGCCAGCAGGTTGTTGGAACGCGAACGTGTGAAACACTGTGTCCTCAAAGATGAAAATGTCCTGGAGGCAGCCGACGGTTGAAGAGGATAGGGTTACCGAGGCCTGATGGAGTTGCGTGTTAATTTCACCGAAACTCTCACTGTCATTCCATGTGTATGTGTCGGTGCTCGTGACTTGTAGGCTCCATCCCATGATGCCAGTGCCACCGAACGTGGCCCCTCCGCTGTAGCCCACCGTGGTGGTGGTGCCCTGAGTGGATGTGTACGTCGTTTGGGTTGAATCACCAACGGTGAAAGGACCGTTGATTGGGATGTTGCCGCCTGCCTGTTCAGGCCCAGCGAGGGTCTCAGAGAGCGGACTGCTTCCGGACATTATCTCCAGAAATCGATCGCCGTTCGTGCTGTTGTTGACGGAGCTTGGAGCCGCTGTACCTGAAACGCCCAAAAGTAAGTCCTTGCTAAGAATAGGTGCAAAATCGTTCGGAACACACCCGCACTGTCCCTTTGGGTCTGCCGTACACTGATTGGGGTAATACGTTCGGTTGGCGCAAATACTAGCCAGCCCTGGCAGCACCTCGCCGTCTGGGGCTATTTGGGGCTCCAGGAGGGACAGAGGGACGGTCGTAACGTTGCTAGAATTCGGCATCATCACGGAGGCAAATACCTCGAGGATATCCTGAATCTGGGGCTGACCCGGATCGGGATCGGTGCTCGACTGTGGCGGGACGCTGACTGCGTACTCTACGGATGTAGCCCCTGTCTGGACGAGTGTAACGTAAGGGTTAAGCCATATCAGGAATAGATCCTGATCGTGGTTGATGGTATTTGGCCCCATAGTGGCGGACTTATTAGCCACTCCATCGCCTTCGGCCACAGAGAAAGTGGACGCGGCAGAATTCCCTGTTACGGTGGCATCACCGTAGGTCCAGCCCAGGCTGCTGGAGAAGCCAGGAAAGCCAAAGCTCTCGGTGTATGTCGTCGACGTTCCGGCAGTGAAGGTCTGCGCGATCGTCGTGGACGTACCATACGTAGCGGTGTCGGTGTACCCGTTTTGGCTGCCGTTGCCGGGAGCGTCGTAAACGATTGACAGAATCTTGTAGGCGGGGGCGACATTGGCCAGGGCTACCTGGGTGACGCGAAAAGCCGGCCCAATGCATGGGTAGGTCCCACCCCCCACGTAATAGTCGGATTCCTTGCAGCTGATGGTGTCGTTCGCCGTGCCCTGAACGCTAATAAGCACAAACTCACCAGTGGTTCCTATGGCGGTAGTCCCAGTGCACTGCACTGGGAAACTCGAGTTCATCGCTGAGCACAGTGCGGACGCTAGGCTCTGAGCGGTGCTCCCTTCTGCAAAACCGGCCGAGACAGTTGAACTGCCAACAGTGACGTAATAGGTACCGTGGTCGTAATAGGTCCCTAGACAGCCGTTCCTGGTTTCATTACACCACGTGAACTCCTTACCCGAAACCGTAAGGTACCCGTTCCAGGTTGTTGCGCGCGCAACTCCGCAGCATAGTGTGATAGTTGCGCCGACAAAGAGCAAAGCCAGTCGTGTGTTCATATCAGATCTCCTCGTTGGGTGGCGAGCGTTAGAGGGCCCGTATGGATGGCTCTTGATATTTTGGTGTTTCGGTTGCACCTCCGTGACTGCGGAATGAAATAGATTCGCTCACCACTAAAACGTGAACTTCAAACCCAACTGGACGGAGCGTGGCCCGCCTGAGCCGACGGCAGGGTTAGCGGCCGCAATGTCCGGCGTAGCGCAACCGCATCCGAAGTTCGGCGCTGAAGGATCGTTCAGGCCAAACCCGTTTTGCCCGCCGTACGGATTGGCGAAGTTCGGGTGATTGAGAATGTTGAAGAACTCAGCGCGAAATTGAAGCCGCATTGTTTCTCCGAAATGAAAGTTCTTGCCTAGAGAAAAGTCGAAGTTCTTGAAGCCGGAATCCGGGAAAGTGTTCCGACGCATAGTCCCGAACTGACCCAGCGGTGGCGGAATCATGAAAGAATTCCCTTTGGCGTAACACCCGAACGAGGCAAGCGAAGTTGTCGCTGGCCCACCGGCCGTTCCTCCATCGAGCGCCAATGCTTGGGCATTGCAGCTTGAGTTGCTCGTAGGATTGGCTGGATTGTGACTTCCGGCGAAGAACGGAAGAGGTGTTGGTCCAGACTTGAAATCCGAGGTCTTGCCATAGAAATCCCATCGGATGGGCTCGTTTGCGGGCGGGCTTACAGGCAGAGGCCCCACTCCCGCGGCATCGGTTCCCTCGTCGATCGGCCCCCAGTATTGTGGGCTTTGCAGCGTGATGATCGAGTTGATCTCCCAGCCTTCCCGCATCTGGCCATAGCCCTTGCGACCAGGAATAGCGTACGTAAGCGACAGTGTGAGCCGGTGGCGGATGTCAAAGTCGCTGTTGGAGTATTCCTGGGCTAGATTGTAGGAATTCTGAGGCAAGCCCGAACCGTAACCGAAATCCCAATTCGCGCCCACGTCATCCAGCGCGTGCGAGTAGGTGTAACCCGCCACCATACTCAGACCATGGTAGTTGCGGGCATTCAAAGTGACCTGCAGCCCGTTGTAATTGGATCTGTAAACGTTGCCCATCTGAAAGATGTTGCTGAGGTAATCGAACTTTGTGTCGAAGGGGCGCGAGTCCTGGTCACAGTTCGGGTCGGTGTTACACAATGCCGAATAGTCCGTTCCCACCGGCGGCTGATTGATATCCCTGATTCCCGTCAGATTTGAACCATGATTGCCCACGTAGGCCGCTTCCAATGACAGGTTGGAAGTGAAGGCATGTTGCAGATTTAAAGTCCAGTTCCACACGTAAGGCGTGGTGAGATTTTGATCCACCGTCATGATGGGGCAGGGACTGTTGAAGCAGTTGATCGTGCTGCTGCCGTAAAGCGGACCGTTCACTGCGTCCCAGGTTGTGGGGTAATTCGCAACATTCTTGATGGTGACGTTTCCCGTGGTAATGGTGCCGCCGGATGTATCTCCCGCGGCGTCGATCGGAGCTCCCGTTGGAACGCTGCCCGGACCGAAGGCATTGTTGAAGGCAATGAACGATTGCCAGTTCACCGTCTCGTAGATCAATCCGCCGCCGCCGCGCAGCACGGTCCGCCCCTTACCGCCGATATCCCATGCGAAGCCCGCGCGAGGACCGAAGTTTTTATGATCCGGGTTATAGAGGCTACTGATCTGATGGCCCACCTGCACCATACCTACGTTTGGATCGAAATTCCCCAGCAGATCGTGAGCTTCCTGGAGCACGCTGCTGAACTCGTAGCGAACGCCGAAGTTGATAGTCAGATTCTTGCTGGCCCGCCAATCATCCTGGAAAAACCCTGCGTACGCCCAGTTGTGCAGTTGCAGGGTCGGATTTCCCACCTCTACCGTTGACTTCAGCGGCGCACCCCCAAAGAAATCTTCGAGCGGGCTCGAACCGGCGGGAGAGGGGTTCCCGCTCACAACGCCGCCCAGGAAATTGACGCTGCCCCGGGCGTTGCCGTACGAGGCGTTCCTGACGTTGTTGTAGTGCAGTTCGCCGCCGAACATTAGGGCGTGCTTGCCTGCGGTGTAGGAGACGTGATCCACAAACTGTGTGATCGAATCGGGCCCCTGGAACTTCGGCCACTTGAAGCCGCCCAGTGTAGTGAAGTAACCACCGAAGCCGATGCGGGGCAGGCCGCCGGTGTTGGGTCCACTTACCCCTGTAAGCAGACCATAGGCAGAGGCGGACGTGTTGAGATCGGCCGGCAAAGTCGGCTGGTATAGCCGGTTGTAGCCGACGCGTGCCTCATTCACCAATCGGGCGCTGGGCGTCCAAATCCAACTGCCGCCGACCACCTGCGCGCGGGTGTGAATATCGGAGAGCCATTTCTGTTGCAGTTCAGAAAAATCCTCGACGGTTCCGGAGTTGTTTCCGAAAAAGTACATCCCGCTGATGCTGTTTCGGTCGTTCAACTTGTAGTCCACCTTGCCGACAACGTTGTCGACGTGCACGACGTTATTGAATCCGTTGGGGATTGTAATTGCCTGGGCGGCGGTGAGGGCCGTGCCAACATTCGTCTGATTGTTCGTGGGAAATCCTGTGCCGTTGCAGGTGATGGATGCCCCTGAACCGGTGCAGCCTGCGACCAGCAGGCTCGCAGGGCTAACGATGACCCCAGCAGCCACTGCAGCCGGTTCTGTAATATCGGCGATCACATCCGGAATGCTGTCGGCGCAGTCGCCCGCAAAGCCGAACGAACAGGTTCCATTCGGCGCCATGTGCACCATCGAGGGACTGGTTACGCCGCCGTACGAGTTGCCCACGTTATACCGCTGGCCTTCGTAGGCCCCAAAGAAAAATGCCTTGTCCTTGATGATCGCACCGCCCAAACTGCCGCCAAATTGCTCCAGCGTCCGGGTTAATTTTGTATTCGGGGCGTCGTTGAAGTAGTTCCGCGCGTCCATGACTCCATCGCGGCCAAAGCCAAAAGCCGTTCCGTGCACAGCGTTGGTGCCGGACTTCAGGCCCACGTTCACTACCGCCCCCGGCTTCCATCCGTATTCCGCGGGCGGGTTTTGCTGGAGATTGAACTCCTGAATCGCGTCAATGGGCAGAATAGTCGCCGAGTCGCCTGCGATTCCTGAGCCGTTAATGATTGCCTGTCCGGAGTAAGGCTCACTGTTGAATAGACCTTCGACGAAGTAGGCGTTGTCTTCCGCGCGCAGGCCGTTGGCGCTGGTGGTGGAAAATCCACCACCGGGATATCGCACCACGCCGGGGCGTAGCTGCAACAGATTCTCATAGTTGCGGCCGTTCAACGGCAGATCGTTGATCTCTTTATTACTCAGAGTTCCTCCCAAAGTAGCGGAGGTGGTATTGATGAGAGGAACGTCTTCGGTAACGGTCACGATTTCGGAAACGTTTCCGGGCTGGAGAGTGAAGTCAGCACGAACGTCGGTAGCGACCTCGATGGCAACGTTAGGCCGCTCTTCCGACTTGAAGCCTTTGGCCTCGACGCGAATCTTGTAGGTCCCCGGTATCAGGTCAGCCGCCACATAGTCCCCGGACGCATCGGTCGTGAGGGTTCGCGAAGTGCCGCGCTGCGTATCGGTGACCACCACGGTTGCGCCGGCAACCGAAGCGCCACTCTGGTCGGTAATGCTCCCCAGCATGCGTCCGGTAGTGGACTGGGCCAGCGCGGGCAGAGACATCAGACCAAGCGCGAAAACAAGAAGAACAATAGGGTCGACTAAGGTCTTCCTATGACCCGCGGACAGGGCGGTGCGGAACGTCATCGAGACTTCCTCCGTTTTTCTGGTCCGACAGCCATACCATCGCTGCGCCAGCGAAGTCAAGTAAATTCCCCATGTGACCCTTCTTCTGCAAGGCCATAGGAGTTTGGTTGGTAAAGTCGGCGGGTGAAGAACTTCCCCGCAAACGGTGATTAAATTGGCCTTTTGAGAGGGACTTGCCTTGCAGGCTACCAAGTGTTATCGTCCTAGCTGTCATACCACTATACCTAAATACCTAACATGCTGACTTGTCACTCCAAAACGGCAGAAACACCTCCGCAGACTCTGGACCTGCGGTATAGTAGCCGGACCATCGCCGGTTCCCCCAAACTGGCTCGTGCGGGAGAAAATCCAGTGTACAAAGTAGTGCGAACCTCGCGCTTGTACGAGCAGATCGTCCAGCAGATCGAAGACTCCGTTCTTAATGGCTCACTCAAACCCGGCGATCAGCTTCCTGCCGAACGTGATTTAGCTCAGCGTCTCGGCGTCAGCCGCACCGCTGTGCGCGAAGCGGTGAAGGCGCTCCGCGAAAAAGGTTTGGTCGAAGCCTACTCCGGTCGCGGCACGTTCATTACTGACGGAACTTCACAGGCGGCGCGCCAATCGTTCGACCTCATGGTGAAGATCGGCCAGCAGGAAGGTGCGCCACATCTGGCGGAACTTCGTTTAATCCTGGAACCGGGGATTGCCGCGCTGGCAGCGGCACGCATTCAGGAACCGGAACTTGTGGCCATGCGGGAGGCGGTTGCCGTGATGGATCGGGCTCAGAGAGATCCCGGGGCCTTCATCGAAGCTGACCTCGACTTCCACCTCGCGCTGGCCGAGGCGGCTGCCAATCCGCTGATTCTTTCGCTGATCGATTCCATTGTTGGACTGCTGCGCGAACAACGGATAAAAATCTTTAACGTCGAAGGTGGACCGCAGCGCGGGCAGCTCCATCACAAACGAATTCTTGAGGCCGTGGAGCGGCGCGATCCTGAGATGGCCCGCAGCGCGATGCGCGCTCATCTCGAGCAAGTACGCCAGGATTCGCAGATTTCTTCCAGCGGAAAGTCTTCCGGGAAACATTCACCGGCCGGTTCCAGGATCACTGCATAACGATCACTGCATAACAATTTGCTGAGTAGTAAGTTTCGGAGGTTCGGGGCGGATGGCGAAACTCGGATTCATCGGTTTAGGAGTCATGGGCAGCCAGATGGTCAATCGACTGCTCAGCAAGGGTCACACCGTGACGGGCTACAACCGCACGCGATCCAAGGCGCAGTGGCTGGTTGAAAAAGGAATGCAGTGGGCCGACTCGCCGCGCACGGTCGCGAGCGTCTCCGACTTCATCTTCGCCATGGTGACCAACTCCGCCGCCATCGCTGCCATCACCGAAGGTCCCGACGGAATGCTGGCTGGTCTGAGCGCTGGCAAGACTTTCATTGATATGAGTACGGTGAGTCCCATCGTGAGTCGAACGCTCGCCTCGAAGGTGCGGGAAAAGGGAGCGGACATGGTCGACTCGCCCGTCTCCGGCAGCGTAATCACTTTGCAGGAAGGAAAACTGTCGGTGATGGTCGGCGGACGCCGCGAGACCTTCGACAAAATAAAACCGCTGATGCTCGACATCGGCCCTAAGGTTACGCACGTTGGCGACAACGGCCTCGCGCTTTCGATGAAAATCGCGATCAACCTAAGTCTCGCCGTGCAGATGCTGGCGTTTTCCGAAGGTTTGTTACTGGCCGAGAAGAGCGGGATCGCACGCGAAACTGCAGTCGATGTGCTCACCCACAGCGCGGTCGCGTCGCCCATGATTCAGTACCGCGGGCCTTTTGTGCTGCAGCAGCCAGAAGAGGCCTGGTTCGATGTCAACATGATGCAGAAGGATATGGTTCTCGCGATGGAATTGGGACGTCAGCTCGACGTGCCCTTGCCAACCACCGCTGTGAGTAATGAAATCTTGACGGCGGCTCGCGGCATGGGCTGGACGAAATACGATTTCGCCTGCATGTTCGATGTGCTGGCCGCAATGTCGGGAGTGACAACGCCGGTCACCGCGGGAGGTATGAAGAAATGACGACTACTACCTCCCAGTCCGAAGCTGGCCACGATCTCGCTGCGGAAAAAGAAAAGTGGCTTCGGGCCTACCGCCAGATGGTGAGCATCCGCTTATTTGAAGAGCAGGTAAATGAGGTCTATACCCGCGCTCTCATGCCGGGACTGGCCCATCTGTACAGCGGCGAAGAAGCCGTTGCGGTAGGAATCTGCGAAGCCTTGCACATCGACGATTACATCACCAGCACGCACCGGGGCCACGGACACTGCCTGGCCAAGGGCGCGTCACCAGACCGCATGTTCGCCGAATTGCTGGGTAAAGAAGCTGGCTATTGCCGCGGCAAAGGTGGATCGATGCACATCGCCGACCCTGCGACCGGCAACCTAGGCGCGAACGCCATCGTGGGCGGCAGCGTAGGCATCGCCACGGGTGCAGCATTCTCCACCAAGAATCTGGGCACGGACCGCGTTGCAGTCTGCTTCTTCGGGGAAGGCGCGCTCGGCCAGGGATCGCTCTACGAAGTGATGAACCTGGCGCAGCTATGGAAGCTGCCCGTAATTTACGTCTGCGAAAACAATCAGTACAACGAGTACACGCACTACGCCGAAACCACCGCCGGCACAATTCTTGGCCGCGCCCACGCTTTCGGTATTGAAGCCGCCAGCGTTGATGGTCAGGATGTGCGCGCAGTGCATGAAGTCGCGATGCGACTGGTGAAGCGAGCGCGCGCCGGGGCCGGACCTGCATTCCTACAATGCGATACCTACCGCTACAGCGGACATCACGTCGGCGACATCAATCGCGAATACTACCGCTCCAAGCAGGAAGAGCATCTCTGGAAAACGGATCGCGATCCCATCAAAGTTTTGTCCAAGTGGCTGCTCGAACAAGGCTACGCTGACCCTGCCTCCCTCGATCGAATTACTTCGGAAGTTCGCGCCACGATAGAAGCGGCTGTGAAATTCGCCATTGCGGCACCTTATCCCAGCGTCGACGAAGTGGAGAAGCACGTTTATGCCTGAACGCGAACTCACATTTGCGCAGGCCGTCCGCGAGGCCTTGGCCGAGGAAATGCGCCGCGACTCGCACGTCTGCATCTTCGGCGAGGACGTTGCCGAAGCGGGCACGCCCTTCAAAGTTCTCTCCGGATTAGTCGAGGAATTCGGCGCGGGACGCGTGGTAGACACGCCCATCTCCGAAGCTGGATTCACAGGCGTAGCCGTGGGTGCGGCGATGACCGGAATGCGTCCCGTGGTCGACATTATGTTTGGCGACTTCATCACCCTCACCATGGATCAGATGGTCAACCAGGCAGCCAAAGTTCACTACATGTCGGGCGGGCACTGGAAAGTACCGATGGTGATGCGCACCACGCTGGGCGCGACGCGGCGCTCCGCCGCGCAGCACTCGCAGTCGCTGCACGCGTGGTTCAGCCACGTGCCTGGATTGAAAGTGGTTTTGCCCTCGACGCCCTACGACGCGAAAGGCCTGCTGAAGACGGCTATCCGCGACGAGAACCCAGTCGTTTTCTTCGAAGACAAAATGATGTACAAGCTGAAAGGCCCGGTTCCGGAAGAGGATTACACCATCCCACTGGGGGTTGCCGATGTGAAGCGCGCCGGCGACGACATCACGCTGGTCGCCACCAGCAGCATGGTGCAAGTCGCGCTGGGCGCCGCGATTCTGCTGGAAAAAGAAGGCATCAGCGCCGAGGTAGTCGATCCACGAACCACGTGGCCGCTGGATGAAAAGACGCTGATCGACTCCGCGAAGAAGACGTCGCGAGTCATCGTGCTGGATGAAGGCTACGGTCGCTACGGCGTTACTTCGGAGCTTGCCGCCGTCATCGCGGAAGGCGCATTCTACGATCTGGATGCACCAGTGAAACGAATGGGCGCCATGCACGTCCCCATTCCATTTTCTCCGCCGCTCGAGGACGCAACCGTGCCGACGGAACAAACGGTATTTGATGCAGCAAGATCGATGTGCAGGCGCTGATCGAACTTATGAAACCGATCAGAAACTCAGACGATATGGCGGAAATGCTGGCGGCGGAAAATACGGCATTATTCGTGTGGGTGAACTGGTCCACATACGCGCGACACGGAAGTGAGATCTATCGAGGAGCCGCAAAGCTTGCTGCAGATCGATCGCGGAAACCGATCTCATGGTTTATAGCCGACCTGAGTTCGCCAGCCGCAGCGCCTGTAAATCCGGCCCTCCATCGTTGGCTCGAGTCGCAGGAAAAAGAAGGGAACATCCGCATGTTTCCTAATATCGACATGGGCAACGGCTCTGTCGTTTGGATTAAGAACGGGGAAGTCGTTGGATTCGAGGCAAGCGTAGTACGCTCAGGCGCGGAAGGCTTGTTGAACCGTATCGACGAAGTGCTTGCCTGAGTTGGCATTTTCGTAGCTGGCAGCCAAGCTGGAAAAGCATCAGGAGATATCTATGGCACTCAAGACTCACGGAACCATGGCAGTCGATTGGGAACAACGAATCGACTTCGACCGCTTGCGCAACGAGCGCCTGGCGAAGGCCAAGGCTCTGCTGGCGAAGTCCGAGATTGGCGCGCTGCTGTGTTTCGATATGAACAACGTGCGCTACCTCACCTCCACGCACATCGGTTCGTGGGCTCAGGACAAGTGCAACCGCTTCACGCTGCTGCCCCAGAACGACGAGCCCATCTTGTGGGATTTCGGTTCCGCCGCCAAGCACCATCAACTGAACTGTCCGTGGCTCGGCGAGCGCTCGCGTCCAGGAATTTCCATGCTGCGCGGCGCCATGACGCCGGAGATGGGGCGCGCCGAAGATGTCGCGAAAAAGATTCGTATCGAACTTGAAATGCGCGGCCTGCACAAAGAGCCGCTCGGCATTGACATCATCGAACTGCCGGTGCTGTTCGCGCTGCAACGCGAAGGCATCACGGTAGTCGATGGCCAACAGCTCATGTCCAATGCCCGCGTCATCAAGACACAGGATGAGATCTCCCTACTCAACACCTCAGCCATGATGGTCGACGCTGCCTACGACGAACTCTATCGTGCCATGAAGCCCGGCATGCGCGAGAACGAAGCCGTCGGCCTGGTCAGCAAGGTGCTTTACGATCTGGGTTCGGAGTATGTCGAGGCGGTGAATGCAATTTCGGGCGAGCGCTGCAATCCGCACCCGCATGTGTTTTCCGACCGCGTGCTGCGGCCGGGCGATCCCGTCTACTACGACATCCTGCATTCCTACATGGGATACCGCACCTGCTATTACCGCTGCTTCACCGTGGGCTACGCTTCGCACGCGATGGTGGACGCCTACAAACGCTGTCGCGAGTATCTCGATGCGGCCATCGAACTGGTGCGTCCCGGCCGCACGACTGCTGAGATCGCCGCGGTCTGGCCGAAGGCGGAGGAATTCGGATTCCCCAACGAAGAATCCTGTTTCGCGCTGCAATATGGCCACGGCATCGGCCTCGCGATATGGGAGAAGCCGGTGATCAGCCGCCTGGTTTCGTTCGAGCACCCGGTCACCATCGAGCCCGGAATGGTCTTCGCGCTCGAAACCTTCTGGCCCTCGACCGATGGCTGGAGCGCCGCGCGCATTGAAGAAGAAATCGTCGTCACTCCGACGGGACACGAAGTGATCACACGCTTCCCGGCGGAAGAATTGCTGGTGGCGGGCGCGCACTATTTCACCGTGAACGGACCGCTGCCCACGACGAGAGAAACTGAAGCTCCGCCCAGCGAGCGTGTGCTGGATATGATCGAAGCCAGCGCGAAAACTGAGCGGGTAGGAGTTTCGGACTAGAAGACCATTGTGTAGCTTTCCCCGAATAAAACATTATGGCCTTCAGCGTTGTTATGCCCGCTCTCGAGATGGCGCAGGAAACCGGCAAGCTCATCGCCTGGCGCAAGAAGGAAGGCGACCGCGTCACCAAAGGCGAGCCGCTTCTCGAAATTGAAACCGACAAAGCTGTGATGGAAGTGGAAGCGCCTGCCGACGGCATCCTCGCGGGAATCACAGCGCAGGCCGGAACTGACATTCCGGTGGGACAGACCATTGCATGGATCGTGGCTCCCGGCGAAAAGTCTCCCACAGGAAACGAATCCGCAATAACCGCGCCGGCAGCGCGAGGGAAAACGGAATCCCACGCTGCTCCACTCGCGGTTGCCGCCCCTGAACCCTCCGCCGTTCGGAGCGCGAGGATTTCCCCCAAGGCCCGTCGCCTTGCGAAAGAATTGGGGGTTGAGATTGCTATTGTGCGCGGCAGTGGTCCCGGTGGAGAAATTCTCGCGTCTGACATACAGGCTGCCGCAAAGGCGACTGCATCGGCCGGTACCGCACCGCCGGTAAAATCAACCGCCCTCGAAGCCCCCAGCACTCTCGGCCGTCTCATGGCCGAACGCACGGCGCAAAGCTGGACCACAGTTCCCCACTTTTTTGTTACGCGTGCAATCGAAGCCGGCGCGCTGAACGAATACCGGGGAAAGCTCGCCCCGGAGATTGAGCGCACGCATAACATCCGCATCACGCACACGGATTTGCTGGTCGCGCTGGCGGCGCGCGTGCTGCTCAAGCATCCACGCTTGAATTCAAGTTGGACGGCCGAGGGCATTCGTCTTCATGATCACGTGAACATGGGCATAGCGATCGCCGTGAACGACGGTGTGGTCGCGGCAGTAATTCCCAACGCACACGCCGCAACCTTGCCAGAAATTGCCCAGCAGCGTCGCGACATTGCTGACCGCGCCCGAGCAGGAAAGCTGCGCCCTGCCGATATTGCCGATGCCACGTTCGCCGTCAGCAATCTCGGCATGTATCACGTAGACCAGTTCACCGCGATCATCACCCCGCCACAAGCGGCAATCCTCGCTGTGGGCAGCATTGCCGACCGCGTTGTCGCCGTGGAAGGCAAGCCCGCTGTCCGTCCGATGATGGCGCTGACCCTATCCTGCGATCATCGTGCTGCCGACGGCGCCCGCGCCGCTATGTTCCTGAATGACCTCGCCGAAGCTATTCTCAATCCAGGAAAATACTTGGCATAATCTATGTTGCGGATCCTTGTCCTGTCCCTTGGCCTTTTCGCTATTGCTTCCTCTGCATTCGCCCAAGGCGGTCCACCTTATTACACCAATGATCCAGGCACGCCCGGCCATCTCAATTGGGAAATCAATGTCGGCTACATGCCGTTTCTTTATAGCAATCAATCCGTCTCCCACACTCCTGACGTTGACATCAATTTCGGCGTCGGCGATCGCATCCAGCTCACTTACGAAAATGCCTGGTTACGCGTTCACAATCCCTCGTCCCAGACCGAGTTTGGCCTGGGTCAATCCAATCCTGGGGTTAAATGGCGCTTCTACGATGCCGGGGAGGATGGCCTCGCCATCTCGGTTTTTCCCCAGCTCTTCCTCAACAATCCCAACGATGCCGTTCGCCGCGGCATCACGGCTGCGAGCGATACCTTCCTTCTGCCCATCGAATTCACCAAGAAACTTGGTCCTGTCGATGTGGACTACGAAATCGGTTACCAGTTTGTCCACAAAGGACCGGACGGCTGGCTCACCGGCCTCGTCGTCGGCCACGATTTCACTCCAAAACTCGAAGGGGATGTGGAATTTTACTCGCAAGGAACTTTTCATCCGTCCGAAAACCAGCCCACAATAGACTTCGGCGGTCGCTACAAGATTCGTCCTTCACTCATCCTCCTCGTCATGGCCGGACGCGGCCTTGAACCCGCGCGCAACAATCAGTCCTATTTCATCGGTTATTTCGGCATGCAATTTCTGCTGTCCGGCAAGCCCCACAAATCCGATTGACCCTGGCCCGGGCGAGAGACAAACTTAGCCGGCCTCTCGACACCCACTGCAATGACTATTACGGCTGCGCACCGACAACTTTATTCCGTTATCATCTTCCACATGTCCGCCAGAATTTGCCCTCTGGTCCTATTACTCGTCATTGGAGCCGCCGCCCAACAGGACTCCGATCTGCGTGTTCAGTCGAATGTGGTGCTGGTGCCTACGCTGGTGAAAGATGCCGCAGGTCATATCGTCTACGGCTTAACGCAAAACGATTTCATGATCAATGACGATGGCGCGGAACAAACCGTTCATTTGGACGAATCCGCGGAATCCGAGCCTGCCTCGGTTGTCGTCGCAATTCAGACGGGAAGGAGAGCTTGGCGCGAATATTCCAGGATGCGCGGTGTCGGCCCAATGCTAGCACCTGTTTTCGATCAACTTCGATCGCGAGTAGCCTTAGTTGAGTTCGATAGTCACGTCAATCTGGTCGAGAACTTCAGTGAGGATGAAACACCTATTTACGACGACCTGAAGAAGCTGCAGCCAGGCGACAACGGCGCGGCGATCCGTGATGCCGTCGATTTTTCGGTTCGATTGCTGGAAAAAGAACCAGCCGAGCGCCATCGGGTGCTCCTCCTAGTCAGCGAAAACCGCGACCATGGAAGTCATGTCACCAAAACTGATGACGTCGCGGCGGCCATCGGTAATAGCAATACCGTCGTGTATGCGCTGGCGTTCTCGCCATCGCTTTCGCAAGTGTTGGACACTGAGCGAGGCAGTAACCGGGACGAGGCCTACTGGGACGCACCGCCCGACATAATCGGCACTCTTTTGATGGCCAGGAATGCGATGAAAAAAACATAACCAAAACAATCGCAGCCATGACCGGAGGAGAGTATGAGTTGTTCACATCTCGAAAAGCTTTTGAGGGTCGCTTGGTTGATTTTAACAACCACCTACATAGCCGCTACGTACTAAGCTTCGCGCCGCAAAAACCCCACCCGGGGCTGCACCAGATTCAGGTGCGCTTGAAACAACCTGAACCTGGAATAACTGTTCTGTCGAGGACCAGCTATTGGGCAATGGCCACGATTCCATGAGCGCTGCGGTCGCGACCATCCCCGCTTCGCCCCTCGCCCCATAATCCACTTTATAGCACTCTCGGGCCACTTCTTCCCGGATCGTGCCATTGCCACGGCATCCTCACGGCCTCAGGATGTTGGTGCCTGGCGATCGACAGTTTTAGTAGAGGGCTATTTTCAGATGACCGACCGGGTGCAGATCAAGAGACACGAAATGCTGGAGATGAATCCAAGAGCGGAGTACGCCAGACCTCAGGCGGGTCTCGCGAACCAGCAAACTCGCCGGCTGCAGGCCGCGCTCGTTCTTCTCCTGGTTGCCCTTGCCATTGTCCTGGTAAAGGACCGCGAATTCTGGTTTGGCTCAAACGAGACGATTGAATCCGATGCTGCGAGTTCGCAAGGCGTCCTGCAAGCGGACTTGGCGGCTGTGCCTGCCAAAACCGGCCAGGCGACCGTGGCAAAGGCTACGACCGCAAAGAATCATCTTGCTCCGAAGACTTCCATCGAGTCGGCCGTCACAAAAGCGGCTCACAGTGACGCTGCCAACCCAGAGTCGCCGGTGGTTGCGGCCACGCGGACCGTCCTTCCTCCCATGGACGTGGAAGTGGTTGCAGGCGATACGCACCGCATCATTCATTCCGGAAGCAACGTCGCGAAAGTCGAGATCCCCAGCGCTTCAAACCGCGTCTCTGAAGTCACCACGTCAGCGGCGAGTCTACCCACGAATGCAGCCGAGCGCGAGCGTCTTTCTGCCGGGAGCGTTCCAGAGTTGCGCCAAGCCGTCGATGCAAATTACCCCTTGCTGGGACAGCACGCAAAGGTGCAGGGTTCAGTAGTGTTGCAGGCGGTTATCGGCGCCGACGGCACCATCGAAGACTTGAGCGTACTTAGTGGCCCTGCCATCCTGACCACAGCGGCGCGGCAAGCAGTGCGCCAGTGGCGCTTCAAACCCTATCTCCAGAACGGACAGCCCGTCGAGACCAAAGCCAGAATCACCGTCAACTTCTCGATTCGCATCTCCGACAATCCCGCTACCAGCTAAACCACCCAATCGAAGGATGCGGCAGGTTTCCACTAGACCTGCAGCACATCGCCATCGCGCGCCACCATCTGGTAGAGCACCGGGCTCACGATCCGTCCCAGGAACAGTCGCGAGATGAGTCCCGCCACAATGACGATGGCAAATGGCTTCTGTGAGTCCGAGCCCACGCCGGTGGAAAGCGCCGCGGGCAGAAGACCGAGGCAGGCGACTAGCGCCGTCATCATGATTGGCCGGAGGCGGATCATCGACCCTTCCAGCGTGGCTTTGCGAATGCCCTGCCCTTCGAGACGGAGCTTATTGATATAGGAAACGTCGATAATTGCGGTCTCCGCCGAGACTCCCATGAGCACGAGCAGGCCGAGAACGGAGGATACGCTGAAGGTGGTGTGCGTGAGCTTGAGGGCCAGCAACGCGCCGACCGGCTCGGTCATGACCACGCCGATGACCACGGTGACCGGGAACTTGAAATTGCCGTAGAGCGCGAACAGGATGATAAAGATCAGGAGAACCGCGAGCGGCCCGATCACCGCGAACTGCTCTCGTGCGGCGACGTATTCGCTATATTCCCCGCCCCAATCCAGCCGGTAGCCCTGCGGCAGTTTGACAGATGACTCGACAGCCTTCTGCGCCTGGTTTACGGCACGAGCCAGATCGCGTCCCTCGATGCTGAATTGGACTCCGATGTAGCGCGAATTATTCTCGCGATAGATAAACGACGCGCCGTTGCCTTGATGAATAGTGGCCAGCTCCGAAATCGGAACCTGCTGTCCGGAAGGAGTAGGCACCAGCAGATTACCGATGGCGTGTTCGCTCGAGCGGTATTCCGGCTTCATGCGCACGACCAAGTCAAACAGCTGTTCGCCCTGGATGACTTGCGTGGCTGCCTGGCCGCCTACGGCTGCCTGGATCACCCCTTCGACGTCAGAAACATTGATGCCATAACGCGCGATTTTTTCGCGGTTCACTTCGATCTGCACGCTGGGCTGCCCCAGCTCGCGCACCACGGTGAGTTCGGTAAAGCCGGGTACCTGCTGCAGCACGCGCTTGATCTCAACCGCCTTGTCTTCGAGTGTTTGCAGGTCTGGGCCGAAGATTTTAACGGCCAGCGCGCTCTTCAAGCCCGTGAGCGCCTCATCCACGGCATCTTCGGCGGGCTGGGTGAAGTTGAAAATTACCCCCGGATACGACTCGACCTTTTTCTGAAGGTCCTTGGTCAGGTCGGCCTTGTTGTGGATCGATCCGTGTCCCCATGTCGCGTCCTTGTAGGGCTTCAACCCAACGTAAAACTCGCAGTTAAAGAAGCCGGTGGGGTCGGTGCCGTCATCGGGGCGGGCCAGCTCCGAGCCGACCTCGGTCACCATCGGGTAAGCCATCAGGATCTTGCGGATCTGCGGAGCGAATTTGGCTGCCTCTTCGAAGGAGATGGTATAGGGCATCGTAGCGCGAACCCACATGGCTCCTTCGTCCAGGTGGGGCATGAACTCACCGCCGATGAAAGGAATCAGAAGTAGCGACGCGGCGAAAATGATGGTAGCGATAACCATCGTAAGATTCGGGCGATCCAGGCACCAGCGGAGTTCCGCAGCGTACTCGTCCTTTAACCAATCGTAGGCGCGGTTCGTCTTTTCCTTCACACCCTTCGTGAACCAGTAGGAGGCAAGCACAGGAACCAAGGTAAGGGTGAAGATCAGCGAGCCGAGCAGCGCCCAGGACATGGTTTCCGCCATCGGATGGAAGAGCTTGCCGGACGGGCCGCTGAGCGCGTAGATGGGAATGTAGCCGGCGAGGATGACGGCGATGGAATAAAAAATGGGCCGGTCGACATCGTGCGCCGCCGCGATGATCACTTCGTTAAGTTTGTACTCCTGCCCGTGGCGCGCGGCCAGTTCGCGATGAATATTTTCCATCATGACGACGGTGCCGTCGATGATGATTCCGAAGTCGATGGCTCCAATAGAGAGCAGGTTTGCCGGGATGCCGCGTGCATGCAGAAAAATAAAAGAAAACAGCAGGCTCAGCGGAATGGTGAGAGCAACGATGATCGCCGCGCGCACGCTGACCAGGAAGAAGATCAGGACGATCAAGACCAGGCCCATGCCGAGCAGCATGTTGTGCTCCACCGTGTCTATGGTCACCTGCACCAGATCGCTGCGGTCATAGTAGGGCCGGACCTTCACGTCATGCGGCAGGAGGTCGCGGTTGATCTCCGTGGTCTTCTCTTCCACTCGTTTGAGGACGTTCTGCGTCTGCTCGCCGGTGAGCATAAGGATGACGCCCTCGACCCTATCGTCATCGTTCTGGAAACCAAATTCACCGAGGCGAGGAGCGTGGCCGATGGTAACCTCGCCAATATCACGGATGCGCACCGCCACACCATTGTTGTTCCCCACGACAATATCGCCAATGTCTTCGGTCTTGGTCACCAGTCCAAGTCCGCGCACGTAGAAGAATTGCGAACCCTGCGAGTAAAATCCGCCGCCGGCATTGGCGTTGTTGGCTGCCAGGGCATTGAGCACTTGCGGCAGCGGAATGTGGTAGCTGTAAATCTTGGCCGGATCGAGCAGCACCTGGTATTGCATCACCGTGCCGCCGAAGCCTGAGTCGTCGGCCACGCCGGGCACAGACTTGTAGGCGCGTTCGATCACCCAGTCCTCGTATGTCTTCAGCTCTTGCGGCGTACGATCGGGGCTTTCGATCACGTAGCGATAGACGAGATTGGATGGACTGGACAGAGGCGCTAGGCTGCCCGTCACATTCGGAGGCAGCGTGGCAGTCGAGAGCCGCTCAAACACGACCTGCCGGGCGAAATAGTCGTCCGTACTATCCTCGAACGTCATGATGACGTCGGACAAGCCATAGAGCGAGATCGAGCGCATGAACACCATGTGCGGCACGCCATTCATCTGCAGCTCGATAGGCAGCGTAACCAGTCGCTCGATTTCTTCAGCTGCGTGCCCCGGCCACTGCGTGATGACCTCGACAAGCGGGGGAGAAAGGTCCGGATAAGCGTCCACGGGCATCCGCTGAAACGAGAGCGCGCCGGCAACGAGCACGAGCACTGCCAACATCAGGACCAGGAAGCGCTGACGGAGAGCGAATTGAACGATGTGATGAATCATCTCCGGTTCTGTCCTGTCCTTCAGTGCTGGAGCGAATTCTGGAATTGCAGGAAAAGGCTGCCGTCGCCGACCACACGGTCATTGGCTTGCAGCCCGGTGAGGATTTGTGTTTTTCCATCCTGGCTTTCGCCAAGCGTGACATCGCGCCTGGCGAACTGTCCTTTTCCAGTCTGCAGATAGACGTAAGGCATGTTTTGTTCGTCGCGCAGCACGGAGGAGTTTGGAACGAACAGGGCGTTGGGAATCACACCGGCTTGAACCTGTGCCGTCACGTACATTTCCTTCTTCAGGCGCTCGCCGGGATTGGGAGCTTCAATGCGCGCCTGCAACGTGCGCGTGCTCGGGTCGAGTGCGGGAGAAATGTATTCAATCTTGCCGCGTACAACGGCGGGATATGATTCGTTGGCAATCGTCACTGGGTCGCCGACGTGCACATAGGCCACATCGTTCTGGTAGATGTTGACGAGAATCCATACCGAATTCATATCCGTCAGCGTGAAACACTGCGTGGCGCCGGCTGCCAGCAACTGCCCCGCGGAGCACGTGCGGTCCACCACTTCTCCAGCTACCGGCGAGTACAGCGGGATTTCCGGTGAGGGAGGCTTGATGACAATCGTCTCCGGGTCTGCTATGCCGAGGATGCGGATGGCGTCGGCGCTGGATTCGAAATCCGCCTGCGCCTGCGTGCGGTTCGATTGAGCTTGCTCGAGGTCAGCCTGGGCAATGGCATGGTGCGCATAGAGGTCTTGTGCGCGGAGGTAGAATTTGTCCGCGAGCTGGAAGGCGTCGCGTGCCTTGAGATAAGCCGAGCGCAGTAGAGAGTAGTCGGGGCTGGCGACGTAAAGCAGCACCTGGCCAGCGCGCACGTGCTCACCCTGCACAACCATGACGCGGCTGACCGGTCCACCCACCTGCGTGATCACAGGCGTGGTCTTGAAGTCGTTGTACTCGACCGCTCCGCTCAGGCGAAGCGTGCGTGCCAGCGGTCCCTGCTCGACCGTCACGACCTGGATATGAGACATTTGGTCGGCGGGCAGCGAGAACAGCTCGGCTTTGGACTCGCGACTTTCCGCCGTCGAGAACGAGGTCATCTTGCTGGCCTGTTCTCCCGCTCCTCCGCAGCCGGCAAGCGACGCCATGACTGCCGTTATGGTAGCCAGTGCGGCAACTCGCTGCCAACGGTTCTCGCAGAGGTTCATGGCAGGTTCCTCGTTCCTACAGCTTCCTTCAGTTGTTCCAGAGCGGTCATATAAGAGGCCAGCGCCTGGCGATAGGCCAACTGAATAGCCCGGTAACTGCGCTCGGCGTCGAGAAAATCCAACAGGCTGGCCGCGCCGCGCCTGTACGCATACTCGCTGATGTCGCGTGAATCCTGCGCCTGCTTAAGATACCCGGAAGTATAGAGTTGCACAATTTCGTCGTTGCTCCTGATGGCCTCATAGGCATTGGAAACGTCGGAAAGAACCGTATCGCTGGCCGCTTGCTGCTGCTCCTGAGCCTGCGTGAGCGCGTAGCCAGTGCGTGCGATTTCTCCCTGGTTGCGATTGAAGATCGGCAATTCAAAATTCACAAAGATCGAAGCCGTGTTCTCACCGGAAACATGGGTGAAGTCATAAGTGCCATTTACATCGACCTTGCCGTTAGCCTTGGCCAGGAGGATTTGGCTTTGTCCCGCCGTGATCCCCAATTCCGCAGCACGGTAGTCGGGACGCTCGCGCAGTCCCCTCATCTGCAAGTCTTCCAGGTTGACCTTGAGCGGTTCATAAGCCAGATCGCCAATCACGTCAAAATCGGCCGGTACCGCGTTGTAGCCCAGGAACTCGCGCAGTCCGATAAGCGCCTGCACCTTGGCCAGGCGGGCCGAGGACACATCGGTCTGAAACTGCAGAAGCTGCAGCTTGATCTTAAGATAATCGCCTTCACTCAGAGAGCCCGCCTTGAGTTGTGCCTCGCTAATATCGACCGTTTGCTGGAAACTTTGTAGATCCTGAAGCGCGAACCGGAGAGTGGATTCCGCCAACAATACGCTGACGAATTGCTGGCCCACGTTGAAAGCCAGAGTTCGTTCGGCATCGGCGACCTGAGCACGAGTGACGGCGGTTTGATCGCGAGCGGCTTGCAGCCGTCGTTGCCGCTTGTGACCGCGTTCGAACAGGTATCCGATCCCAATATCGAACTGCTGCGTCTCGTTCAGATTTTCTCCAGAAAAATCTTGCGGACTAAAAAATGGGATGAACTGACTATCGGCCCCCAGAGTCGGATTGGGGCGCAGATTCGCGGTGATCTCCTGAGCCTGATTCTGAAGAATCAGAGTTCGTGAGGCCTTAATGGAATGGTTGTGCACCAGCGCCAGATCAACGGCCTGATCGAGACTGATCAGCGTCGTATTTTGCCCACTGCCCGCCCCCACTAGCAGCAGGAAAAACATCGCAGCCGGGGCGAGTATCCAAAAGTACCTGAAGCTCATAAGGGTTGAGATCAAAGCGCACTGACTGCCGTGCAACAGATCTCGAACGGGGGCTCGAACTTAACGAGCACTTCGCCAATCTCCGTCGTCCGTATCATCTTCCTGAGTAAGAATGCGACTCACGCTCAATGGATGTATTCTAATTCACGGCCTTCACGATTCGGCCGATACTTGTAATCCTTCGCAGAACGTAGAAAATGGCCGTACCCGTACGGGAAGTGGTCACCAGCAAGATGGCTCAGGCGAACTCGAAGGCGACCCGGGGAGGGCCCTTATGACCAACTGATTTCGCCATGATTTGTTTCAGGTGAGTGTTGGCGGCCCCTTCCGGCCAGTGCGATGCGAAGCCGTCTGCGTGGCATCGGAGTGACTGCGCAATGTGGTCTGTTTCTTTGTAATCCAGCGGTGAACCTCTTGCGCATCCTTGTACTTGAGCCGACGATATATCTGCCAGGCTGACATTGGCAGGATGGAAAAAGCGATCCGCGGCGCAAGGTCCCACGTGCGCAATGCCATAAACAACAAGCGGTCCTTCGTTCGCTCCCAAAGGCCGGCCTTGGTTGCGCCGGTTTCAGGGAAGTGGTGGCTTAAGAGCCAACCGTCGCCCTCCTCCGCCTTCCAGAGCGCCTTGTACCGCTCGATCTTATTTGCGAGCTTGGGCGGCAGTGCTTCATGGCGGCCTTTGCTGGAGACTATATTGCTGCCTCTCGCCAGAGTGTGATGAGCGCCTTCGAACACTGCGGAGCGGTCGTCTTGGTTTAGAGTTGTGACCGCCTGATCAAACGGCACTTCGAGAAATTCGCAAATGCCCCGCATCGTGTTCGCCGTATCACCGACCAGGTCACGGTAATGAATCTGGTGAACGGAAGCTCCCTTTCGCAGCAGCTTTCCGACTTGCTTCTTCAAAGTTTTGGAAGCCAGTGCCAGCTTGTGGTTCGTACCCGGTCTGGCAAACCACATTCCAGAAGCTCCAGAACGCGCTGCCGCATTGATCGCACTACGGCAGATTTCTTCCGGATCGCGCCAGACGATGACAAACCGTGCATCCGGAAACTGTCGCGCCAGGTAGTCGAGCCGGTCATAATAGGACGGTGATTTGCATCCCCAGATCTTCTTACGTTTTTGGCCGGCGTACTCCCGGCCCGCCAGCTCGAAAGCGTCGGCCAGAGAAGTCACAGGCGAAGCAAGGCGAGCCGGGTCGAGGTCGTGCCGGCTCACGCCCGCATTCCAGTACTCCCACTTTTCTACCCACGCCTTCCGTCCCCAGGGAACTCGAAACATGGGCCACAGCAACGGAAGATCACTCTCAAAGAACAGCCGAATGTCCGGGTGCTGATTCAGCAGTAAATACAACAGCGTCGCGCCGCAACGCCACACGCCCACCACGAAGACCGGTGGAACATGGCCATGCTCTCGATCCCCAGTAGGATTCCCTGTTTCCTGCAATGTTGCTTCCAAGCGCATCGTATTCACCTTGTCTCCCATTTTTGTTGAACCGAAGGATTATCGTCGCCTCCAGAATCAGATGCGAACCGCTGTATCGCTGAACTGGTTCATCGCCTCAGGGCCTGATGCCGCTTCTAGGTTCAGCTCGGACAAAAGCGGGTAGCCCATGCGCACCAGTGCTTCGCCGGCATGCTTCTCGATGAAACGCACCTGCGCGGGCGTCAACTTCGAAACCCAGCCGCGCACCGCGCCTTCGCGTACGAAACGCCCTCGGATCGATGATCTTACCGGCTCTTTGTCTTCCTTTTCCCGCATCCTTTGTATCGTATTGTTCTCGACAGCGCGCCTGATCTTATCCATATCCACATCCATGCCGAGAAATTCGACCATTCGGGCAAATCCGGGTACGGGGTCTTTTCGCAAATCTTCAAAGCGCAGCAGCAACATGTTGTCGGTTCCCGCTATCGGCGAGTCCAGCCAGGTGGCGATGTGCCGTTGCCAGGGACCGTAGCCATAGACGCTGCAATTCTTAGTCAGGAGAAAGCTGTCGATGAAATGATCGAGATCGTCATGGTAATAGTCGAGTACCGTATAGAATGCGTATTCGGCCAACACGATGTCGCGTGGGTCCCGCGTCACATAGATCGCTTTGTGATATTCCTTCTGATAATCCTCGTGCGTGGCGATCAGACGGCCTCCGCCGGGCAGCAAACGCAAGGCTTTGGACTGCAGGCCAATCCCGGGCATCTCCGTATTCGTCTTCCTGAATCCAGCTGGCTTGCCGGTGAGTACCTCGAACAGGACGAAGCGTATCCAGGTACTCCCCGATTTGGGATAAGAGGCATAAAACACATCGGCGGGCTCCAATCCGCGGTGACGCAACCAGGTCAGCGGCCCTCTCAACCTCGTCTTCGCAAATTTTCGACGCAGCTTCTTATAAGCGGAAGTCGGCTTTTTCTGCTTTTTAGCAGTGCTGTTCTGGGCTTTATCACCAATGCGGTTGTTCTGTTCGGTCATTTACGGGCTCCTCAATGTGGTGCTTTGTAGATCGGGATCAATGCCTGCACTGTCCAAAAGATTCTCAGCTTCCGCTTTCGCGAGGAAGTCTAAGCATGTCGTACTGCAGCTTGCTATTGCAGAGACTTACCCACCCGCAATCTCTGATCCAGGAGAACTCGAGCCAGCCGCGTAGGCGCTCATCTAGGGAGGTTAAGGCATGTATGTCGATGACGAATAACAGTAGTTTCCCCACTCGTCCTTCAAGAAATCACGATTCCGCCTAACGACGCGGACAAGGATTGAGGCGCTAGCGGGGAGGGCTAGAAATGCAAAAGCTGGCATCCTAATCAATGGTGAATCCGACGCTTGGGGAAAGCGCCATTGGCGATCCGCACATCCGCGGCAACAAGAGATAGCAGGATAATTTACAAATATAACTATGTCAATTGAAATAATAGATATTATCGTTAGCATGACGTGTGCGGCATTTGTAGAGGCGCTATTGACTAGGTGTGCTCCGGCGATGACTTCCGCGGCTTGTCGGTTTGTGGCGATGTATTCGCTTTCGCGATCTTATTGCTGGATCGGCCAGCATCTGTCCCTGGAGGGAACGTTCATTCGGGGTAGATTTCCACGTAATCGAGTGGTGCTGCTTCGTCGGCGTCGGGAAAGCCCTTGATAAGCAATTCGTCGTCCGGACGCAAGGCCAAGCCGGTAATATGGCGTCGCGTGGACGAGTCACCGTTGGGTTCTGTTGCGGGCAGCGACGAACCGGCAAGCCACTCGTCGACTAACTGATTTCCCACAAAGACCTGGTATTTCGACACGCCGTTATTCTGGTCGAAGTATTCAACATCAAGGTTGTACCAGCCTTTCGCGCCAGTAAAACGATACTTTGCGGTGCACGGTTGTGAGATCTCAGCGCACACAACGGCTTTTCCGCCGGAGGCGCCTTCCCAGGGAATCATGTCGAATGGGACGTAGCCTTGGAGCTCCATGGACTCGGCCTCGATCCGATGGGGATGGTTTCCAACCCTGCCTTGCGCATCGGGTATACCGGAGATCCGCTGGAACCAGTCATTGATCGCATCCCGCCAAACGATCGCGTGCCCGGACTGATAGGTGAGTTGAGCGAGCACATCGTGGAAGCGATCGTCATCCAACAGATGATCGAGGGACTTCCACTGCGAAACGAATTGTTTCGTTTCCTCGGCGCCAGCGTAATGCGAATCGTAAATGGTCTGGATCACCGTTTTTCCGGAATGCAGCTTGTAGGTGTAGGGCACGTGGTGAAAGAACAAGACTAAATCGTCGGGCGTGTTAGGAAGCGATTCGTAGATGCTCTGTACGTCAGGGGAATATTGTCCGACAAAACCAGTGCCCGTGGCGACGGTTCGGTCCATACCGACTCCGAGGTGGTCGGCGCGAATCCATTGGCCCCAGCCGTTGCGTTCCTGTGATTCGGGTCCAGGCCCGTAGTGACTGCCCACGATGTTGGTGAGCGTTTGCAAACCGAGCACACCGGTGTAGCTCTCATAGGCCTTCCACGAAGCCAATTGGATGCGCGAAATTGTTTGGACTACGGCGGGGTCGTTGCCGAAAGTGAGCCTGATCCATTCCTCGACAATGGCATTTGCCGTGAGATTCGGATTCCACGCCAGTCTTCCGAATCCGAACAGGTTAGCCATCGCCAGGTGATTTCCCAACCAGTTTTGATCGAGACCAACGTTGACGACGCCGATGTATCCGCCAATGGGACGATGGAAACTGTTACCGGCAACAATTTGTTTTACAGTGGTCGAGCGGCCGTTGACGCGCAGATCGAAATCAAGAATCTCTTTCCACATAGGGACGAGAAAACAAGTGTGCCGCTGCTGGCCGGTATACTCCTGCGTGACCTGCAACTCAATTCCGGTATTTGTGTGGGGGAGGCCGCCAAACAAGGGAGACACGGGTTCGCGCACCTGAAAATCGATGGGACCATACTTAATCTGAATGATCACATTGTCATCAAACTTGCCCTCAAGCGGGTGAAAGATGTCATAAGCGGCTTTCGCTCGGTCATTTTTCAGATTGGTCCAGTCGAGATGGTGGTTATAGACAAAGCTGCGGTAGAAAACGATTCCGGCGTGCGGTTTGAGGGCGCGGGCGATGACATTCGCCGCATCCGCAGGGGTGCGCCCATACAACGAAGGTCCGGCGCGTCCTTCGGAATCTGCTTTGACGACTACGCCGCCGAAATCCGGGATGGAACGATAAACTTCGTCGAACTTTTTCTGCCACCAGTTTGCGACGCGAACGTCCAACGGATCAAAAGTATCCAGGCCACCGGCTGCTTTGGGCAAGCTCATATCGACTGCGACTCCAAGTTGAACTCCCCAGGGGCGAAAGGCCTCCGCGATACGGGCAAGCTGCGGGATGAAGTCCGGATCAAGGATGTGCAGGTCGGCATTGACGTTGTTTACTTTGCAGCCGTTGATGCCGACCGAGGCGAGCAAGCGCGCGTATTCAGAAACCCGGTTGAGAGTGGGACGGACACTGCCGTTGTCAAAAAAGATGGAACGTCCAGCGTAGCCGCGTTCAATCGTGCCGTCGAGGTTGTCCCACTGATTTGCCCAGCGGACCGGGGCCGACGGCTGCTGCAATTCGTTCAGCCGGAAGACGTTCTCCTGCCTCGCGATCTTGCTGAGAAAAGCGAAGACTCCGTAGAGTACGCCGCGGTCGGTGGCTCCGGCGATGATGATGCAGCGGAAACCGCGCACTTCTCCTGCAGTCAACCAAAATGCATCCCCACGCAAGCCTTCAATTATGTGTAAAGCCGGGGCGATGTTTCGAAGTTGCCCGACGGTTCCGATTACGATGGCGCTTTCGTTTGGGACACCCAAGTCAATTCGAAGAGTTCTCCCCAACATGCCCTTCACACCCCGTACGAGCTCTGCTTGAGCGGTATTTAGTACGAGTGTGTCGCTGAGCAAAAGAGTAGTTGCGGGGAGCGACCGATAGCGCTCGGCAGCCGCAGGCTGCAGCCGAGCATAACGAAGCCATGCATCATTGCTGGTTTCCGCGTGACCAGTTGCAGCCGCGCACAACGCGCATGCCAGCACAAATACAACATGGTTTGTTATTTTCAAATTCTTTTATGAAATGTCTTCGAATGGATAAATCACTTGCTTCGCTCACTCCGAGTGTACGGCGCAGCCTGCACCTCGGATTCTAACTTCCCGATGTTACCGCTCCGGAGAAGTACTCCCCCCACGAAAGAGCAAAAGGCCCGGAGCTGGATTATTCCACACAACAAAAAGTGGACATAACTAAAACGTTAACGTACACGTAAAGCGAATATTATGGCACAATGGGGCATGTTGAAAAGCGAGGCTACGCTGCGAATCAATATTTTCAAGCGCGGGAATCCACGCTGCTCGGTATGTGGACAAGAGTTTGGGAGCGAGGGGTTTGCGAATAGCCTGATCGAAGCCTTTGCCCTTCACGTTCGGCACCGGCACATGCAGGACGAGATGAGCCGAAATGTTGTGCGTGGGTATGCGAGTACGACTACTGCGAGAACCTCTCGTGCGGGGACGCAGCAGCGATAGTTTTTGTGTGAAGTTCCTCTTCAACAGCTCCAAACATGCTCCCCACTGTCTCAACCGCATAGCATCAATTTGAATGGCGCAAGCACGCCTCGGCGCGGGGCGAAATTAGAGAAGGTGAATCTTGAGGGCTCCCTATTCCGGCAGCGCTCGTTTACCCTTGATCTTAAATCCTGCTTCCGCCTGCGGAGCAGCCGTTCCCGGCTGTCCACCTCCAACGGTGATGCGGTAGGCGCCGCTGGCGATAATTCGATCTCCCTTGTTATCAACTTCGTTCAAATCGCGCGCGTCCAGCATAAAGTGGACACGCTGAGTGTCGCCCGCACCTACATGGATTCGCGTGAAACCGCAGAGCGCGCGCAGCGGAGCGACTGGAGACCGGGGAAAACTCAGATATAACTCTACGACTTCATCACCCTCTGTTTGGCTCGTGTTCCGCACATCCGCATCCACGCTGAGAGAATCACCAGCTTTCAGCCTAGCGCTGGAGAGCTTCAAATTGCTGTATTCAAATTTGGAGTAACTGAGTCCATAGCCGAAAGCGTAGAGCGGTTGCCCTTCAAAATACCGGTAAGTCCGGTTCTTCATCGAATAATCTTCAAAGGCAGGTAACTGGTCGACGCCCTTGTAAAACGTAACGGGCAACCGACCGGCAGGATTATTCACGCCCGCCAAAGTTTGAGCGACTGCAGTACCGCCTTCTTCGCCCGAATACCACGCGTCGAGAATGGCGTCCGCGTGCTCATTCGCCCAATTGACCGAGAGGGCGCTGCCATTCATGAGCACTACGACCAGCGGCTTGCCCGTGCCCTTCATTGCTTCCAGAAGATCTTCTTCTTCTTTCGGCAGATCAAGGCTGGTGCGGTCGCCTCCGTTAAAACCTGGTACGTCCACCTTCATTTCCTCGCCTTCGAGCTGAGAAGTGATGCCGACAACGGCCACCACAACGTCGGCGTCTTTCGCCATCGTGACTGCACTTGGAATCGGATCAACCACAAGGCGAAGCCATACCAGCCTTATGCCGGTGCCTCCCCGACCGTATTCCAGCTTGATGGTGTAACGATGTCCCTTCTCCAGTCGGATAGTGGCTTTCGTCGGCTTGGGATCGTGCAAGAGGAAGTCATCCACAATCAGCTTGTCATCGAGCCATAGGCGATTCATCGAGCCCACGTTGCCGATTTGATAATCGCCCGATTCATCCGGGGTCAGGAATCCCATCCATCGCACGGAAAAATCCCCCATTCCAGGAGGCGGGGCAATGGAAGATCGGTCGGGATGAAAACGCTGCAGGTCAATGGCTTTGTCCACTCGTACAACCTGGGGTGTACCTTCGAAGTCCGAGTCGGAAAAGTATTCTCCTGTCAGCCCGGCCTGCCCGTCTGTGCTGGAAAGCACGGTTGATGGAATGAGTTCTTCCGGTCTTAGAAAATTCATGCCGGGCGTGTATGCCACTTGAGCTGAAACGAACTGCTGGCGAATGCCTTCCAGTGCGGAAGTCGCATGGGAAGCCGTGCCACTGTAATTGCCATGCAGAACACGGACGGATTCGGCGAGCGGGCCGACGACTACAATCTTTTTTACATCTGGTCTCAAGGGAAGCACGCCGCTATTCTTGAGCAACACGATCGATTCACGCGCGGTCTTCAGTGCGAGCGCGCGGTGCGGTTCACTATCAATCTCCGATTCCGGCGTCTGGGCATAAGGCACCATCTCTGGAGGATCGAACATTCCCAGGCGAAAGCGGGCGCTGAATAGGCGTTTCAGCGCAACGTCGATGTCTTTTTCACTCAGAATCCCCTGCTTCACTGCGTCCAGAAATTTCACATAATCGGAGTTGTCGGTGGCCTTGGTGAAAAAGTCGGCACACTCGTTGTCCATGCCCGTCTTTATCGCGACCGCGCTCGCCTCGGCCATGCTCTTGGTGAAATGGTGGCCGTTGAAAATGTCCGTGATGGCATCACAATCGGACACGACGTAGCCATTGAACTTCCACGCACCCCGCAACTGATCCTTCAGCAAAAACGTATTTGCGCAGGCCGGTTCGCCATTGATCCGGTTGTAGGCGCACATGATCGACTCAGCCTTGCCCTCAGTGATAGCGGCGCGGAAAGCGGGAGGATATGTGTCTTCCTCGTCGTGCTTCGATACTTTTACGTCGATCATGTGCCGGGACGGCTCCGGACCACTGTACACAGCAAAATGCTTGGGTGTAGAAATCACTCGAAAATATTTCGGGTCTTCTCCCTGCATTCCGGTAACGAAAGCGACTCCCATCCGTCCAGTAAGAAATGGATCTTCGCCATAGGTTTCCTGACCGCGTCCCCAGCGAGGGTCGCGAAAGATATTAATGTTCGGCGACCAGAAATCCAGGCCTTCCATAATGTCGCGGTGCCCGGCACGGACGGCCTGGTTGTGTTTCGCCCGGGCCTCTGTGCTTATTACAACTGCCATTTCGTGGATCAAAGGAGCGTCAAAGGTGGCAGCGAGTCCAATCGGCTCCGGAAAAACAGTGGCGGTTCCGGCATTGGCAACTCCGTGCAAGGCTTCACTCCACCAGTCGTACGCGGGCACCTGCAGCCGCGGGATGGCTCGAGCCTGGTTCACCAGTTGGGATGCCTTCTCCTCCAGCGTCATCCGCGCCACGAGGTCGTCGACGCGGGCATTGATTGGTAGCGAGGAATTCAGGTAAGGCGGAACACTTGAGGGTGCCGTGATTTGCGCGACCGAGGGAACTACTGCTACAAAGAGGACAGCCATGAACAACAAAAACATCCGAGTGCGGCATCGAGGCATGGGGTGGAACTCCTTGCGGACCACAGTATTGTTCGGAACATGCGGCCTGCGTCAAAGGCGCGACGAGTATAGCACCGTCAACGTACACGGAACATAAAATTTCCAATCGCGCAGTTGAGTCCGGACCGTGTACTTGATGGCGCAGGGATGAAATGCGAAGCCATTCCCGGCAGGCGTGAGACTCAGAAGAAGATAATTGCCGGTCAGGCTAGAATAAACGCGACTATAAAAATGCAATGGATGAGCGGCATTTAGGACATGAAGAAACATAGACGAGGAATCCACCTGATCGCGGAACTGGCTGACGTTTCGATCGGCACGGTGGATCGTGCGTTGCATGGGCGCGCCGGCATCAATGAATCGACTCGTCAGAGAATCCTGAAAATTGCAGAGCAAATATCCTATACGCCGAACCTGGCGGCACGAGCTCTCTCCGTCTCCAAGGCCAGCGCCCGCATCGGAGTTTGCATCCCGAGAGAAATCCATTTTTTTTATGATCAACTCTGGGGTGGTGTGCTGGAGGAAGCTCGCAGCGTGGCGCCGCTTGGTATCCAGTTTGTGAACCGGCCAGTTCACGCTTTGGGAGAGGCGGACACGGAAGCGTTCAAAGAACTCGCGGAGAGCGGTGTTGACGGAATCATTCTCACGGCGGGAAACCCGCAAGGGCTCAAACCCCTCATTGACGAGGCGGAAGCAAAAGGCATTCGCGTAGTTTGTGTGTCTACCGACGCCCCCGCAAGCCGGCGCTCGAGCATCGTTTGTGTAGAACCTCGGTTAAACGGCAACCTGGCGGGCGAGTTGATGGGCAAGTTCGTGCCACCGGGCTCCAAAGTGGCCGTAGTTGCTGGCATGTTACGCGCCGAAGATCATCGCCAGAAAACCGCCGGATTCTCGGAAGCATTTCCCCGGCACTGCCCTGGGGGCCAGATCGCCAGTGTTATCGAAGGGCACGAGGACGAAGACGAGAGTTTCCAAAAAACATTTGATCTGCTGGGCCGGGTTCCGACTCTTGCCGGACTCTACGTGAACACCGTCAATTGTCTTCCCGTGTGCCGCGCCCTCGGCGCGCGCGGCCTTGCCGGAAAAACAAAACTGATAACGACGGACCTCTTTGCGGAAATGTCTCCCTACTTCGAGAAAGGGACGATTACGGCCTCTATCTACCAGCAGCCACATCGCCAGGGCCAGATGGCGGTTCGGCTCATGGCAGATAACCTCACCAGCAAGGTACCTTTACCAGCAACGGTCCATCTCGGCCCCGGGGTGGTGATGTCATCGAACCTGCATCTCTTCCGAGAAATAAGGCTGGCCGGCGTGAAGCTGGACGATTCGGTTTTCGACGCCCCGAATCGCGCCGAGGCTGCCGCAAAGCTTGAGCGATAGGAAGGCCGCCTCCGCACAGGCTGGTCCAGCGAGAAATCCTCAGGAATTCTTAGAGTCTAAACCTGATCTTTAGTGCGATAAGGTAGCTATTTTTTTTGCGGGCGCACGGTACCAAATTCACACCCCCATCGGTTCGGATTCAAGCATTCGATAGAACCCATTCGAGATTTTTCTTGACAAACATGCTCGAAAGAAGATAAAAGCTGCTCCGTGGGTCGTTAACGTTAACGAAGCCAGGTTCGGGCTAAACGCCGGAGGGTGTGGAATATGGATCTTCGCTTGTGTCAATTCGTCAAGAGTTTCGCACTAGTCGTGAAAGGCCGCGGCCTCAGTCTGGCGGTCTTTTGCATGTTGTTCTTTGGCTTGTCCTTCCACGCATTCGGCCAGGAGGCTACTATCGTCGGAACCGTTACCGATCCGTCGGGGTGGGTCGTTCCTAACGTAGCGATCACCGTAACTCACGTCGAGACTGGCGAAGCTCGCAGTAGTGTCACGAATAGTGCGGGTCAATATGTCGCGCCCGATTTGCCTATCGGTCACTACAACGTCGGCGCTAAAGCGGCTGGTTTCAGTGCCGCCGAGACGAATGGCATCGTCCTGAATGTTAACGACCGCAGTCGCATCGATTTTGTCCTCAAGGTGGGCACGATAGCGGAGCACGTCACGGTCGAAGCCAACGCCGTCGCGGTGCAGGCGGACTCGAGCGAGGTAAGCTCGGTGATTACCGGCCAGCAGATCGCCGATCTGGGCGTTAACGGCCGCAGCGTATACACGCTCTTCGCTCTGACTCCCGGCGCATCCAGCATTCAGGGAGACTTCATAACCCCCACGGCGGTTAGCGGGGACAGCAACGTGAGCATCAACGGCCAACGGGCCGGCCATAACCTTCAACTTCTCGATGGCGGCGAAAACCTCGACCGCGGCGGCAGCAGCGCCAGCGTTATGCCCTCCATGGACTCGATCGCGGAGTTCACCAACATGACTTCGAACTACAGCGCCGAGTATGGCCTGGCTGGTGCCGCAACCATTACCACGGTGGTCAAGTCCGGAACCAATCGTGTGGAGAAACTTTCTCCGCCGCCTGGAACTCGGCAATTGAACCGAATGTGCATTTCGGCCTCGGCTACCTCTACTGGAAGTCACACCAGTACGACGAAGCTAAGCGCGAATTCGAGAGTGAGTTATCGATCGACCCCAGCCAACCCCAAGCCCTGACCTATCTAGGCGATATCGAGATGAAGAGGTCGAATCTGGATGAAGCTCTTGCTTTGCTTAGCAAGGCCGTGCAGACGAAAAACGATATTCGTCTCGCCTACGTTGATTTAGGTGCCGTTCTTATGCAGCAGAAGCAATACCAGGAGGCCGTCGTCACGCTTCGGCGCGCAGTGGAACTAGATCCTGCCCAACCTGACGCACACTACCGGTTGGGACGGACATATCAGGCCATGGGCGATGCAAATGGAATCGCAGAAGGAATTGCTAAAGTTCGCGCCCTGCATGAGAAGGCCAATGATCCGCTCGCTTCTAAGATGCCTGCCTGAATAGGCGCGAGCTGTAACTCCCAGGCCAAGCAACCCCGGTCCATAATAGCGGGCCAGCATGAGCGGCAGCACATCGTTATAGCTATGAGCTCCGGTCGCCGCGGCCACCGATTCCGGAACCAGTTTCTCCGGCAGCACCGCCAAACCCAGCAACCCGGGTAAGATCA